>ENA-ORDG01000234-ORDG01000234.1-marine-metagenome-genome-assembly--contig:-NODE-234-length-25388-cov-3.277389_pt1 | contig 25388 bp, 26 predicted proteins | sample MGYA00248629_ERZ508524 | MGnify/ENA primary metagenome ERZ508524 (study PRJEB26194, sample SAMN05421901) | marine metagenome | isolation source: East of Rio de Janeiro, Brazil, South Atlantic Ocean...
TGGGACTGGAAGACAGCCTATGACGTCTGCGAAGGCGCCGCCGTCCTGTTTCTGCGCAAGTACGGAAAGGCGCTTCTGCGCAAAGCCGGGTCTCCGGCGGCCGCGTTGCCATTGCTCACCAGGATCGCAGGCCTTCAGCCCTCGCACACCCGCCGCTCAGAAGAGAGCGAAGCCTTCCAGCAATTCTCGACGCCGATCCCCCTGGGCTTCGCCGCGGCGACCGCCGCCGCGATCACCGCGGACGACATCGTGCTGGAACCCTCCGCCGGCACCGGCCTGCTCGCCATCCTCGCCGAAATCGCCGGGGGCCGGCTCCATCTCAACGAACTGGCCGAGACGCGCGGCGCGTTTCTCTCGTCCCTCTTTCCGGCTCTTTCGGTCACACGCTTCGATGCGGCCCAGATCGACGACTATCTGGACGAGTGTGCCGTTCCCAGCGTCGTGCTGATGAACCCGCCATTCTCGGTGATGGCCAACGTCTCCGGGCGCATGGCCGACGCCGCCTATCGTCATGTCGCCTCGGCGCTGGCCCGTCTCGCACCCGGTGGACGCCTCGTCACCATCACCGGCGCCAGCTTCGCACCCGATGCGCCGAAATGGCGGGACGCCTTCTTGCGCCTGCAGGAGCATGGGCGCGTCGTCTTCACGGCTGCTATCGACGGCGCGGTCTATGCCCGCCATGGCACCACCATCGACACACGGCTGACGGTGATCGACAAGATCGCCGCCGACGATCCCACCGCCTTTCCGCCATCGCGGGGTATCGCCCCTGATGTCGCGACGCTGCTCGGCTGGATCGAGGCGGACATGCCGCCCCGCGCACCGGTTTCCTTGCCCGGAATCTCCGGACGGCGAGTCACCCCGCCGCGCTCGACCTCGGCCGCGCGCAGCAGTTCGTGCGGTTTCAAGCCCGCACCCCCCGTTAGCGAACAGACCGATGAAGAGCTCTCCTATGAGACGGTCGACTGGACCCCGCCGCAGGGCGGGCATCTCACCGATGCGATCTACGAGGAATACGCGCTTCAGTCGATCCGTATTCCCGGCTCTCAGGCGCATCCCACCAGGCTCGTCCAGTCCGCCGCTATGGCGTCGGTCGCGCCGCCGAAACCGGGCTATCGCCCGCATCTGCCAGCGGGGCTCGTGGCCGATGGCACTCTCTCCGACGCCCAGCTCGAAAGCGTCATCTATGCCGGCGAAGCCCATGCCCAGCATCTCGCCGGGTCCTGGATCGTCGATGAGACCTGCGATGTGATCACCGCCGCGGCGGAAGACGCCGACGACGCTGTCCGCTTCCGGCGTGGCTGGTTCCTCGGCGACGGCACCGGCGCGGGTAAGGGCCGCCAGGTCGCCGGCATCCTGCTCGACAACTGGCTCAAGGGCCGTCGCCGCGCTGTCTGGGTGTCCAAATCCGACAAGCTGCTCGAGGATGCGCAGCGCGACTGGTCGGCCCTCGGTCAGGAACGACTGCTGGTCTCACCGCTCTCGCGTTTCCGCCAGGGCACGCCCATCCGTCTGCCGCAGGGCATCCTATTCACCACCTATGCCACGCTACGCTCCGACGAGCGCGGATCGAAGGTTTCGCGCGTCCAACAGATCGTCGATTGGTTGGGGGAGGATTTCGATGGAGTGATCATTTTCGACGAGAGCCACGCCATGCAGAACGCCGCCGGATCGAAGGGCGAACGCGGCGACCAGGCTGCCTCGCAGCAGGGCCGCGCCGGGCTGCGCCTGCAGCACGCGCTCCCCGATGCCCGTGTCGTCTATGTTTCCGCGACCGGCGCCACCACGGTTCACAATCTGGCCTATGCCCAACGGCTCGGCCTGTGGGGCGGTGAGGATTTCCCCTTCGCCACCCGCGCCGAATTCGTCGAGGCGATCGAGGATGGCGGGGTCGCCGCCATGGAGGTGCTGGCACGCGACCTCAAGGCGCTCGGCCTCTATCAGGCCCGTTCGCTCTCCTATGAAGGCGTCGAATACGAGCTGGTCGAGCACCAGCTCACCGACGAGCAGCGGCGCATCTACGACGCCTATGCCGGCGCCTTCGCGATCATTCACAACAATCTCGACGCCGCCATGCAGGCGACCAACGTCACCGGCAGCGAGGGCACTCTGAACCGGCAGGCTAAGTCCGCCGCACGGTCCGCGTTCGAGAGCGCCAAGCAGCGCTTCTTCAACCACCTCATCACGGCGATGAAGACGCCGTCGCTGATCCGCGCCATCGACGCCGATCTCGAAGCCGGCCATGCCGCCGTCATCCAGATCGTCTCGACCGGTGAAGCGCTGATGGAACGACGCCTGGCCGAGATTCCGACCGATGACTGGAACGACGTCCAGGTCGACATCACGCCCCGCGAATATGTGCTCGACTATCTGGCCCATTCCTTCCCGGTGCAGCTCTACGAGCCGTTCACTGACTCCGAAGGCAATCTGTGCTCCCGACCGGTAAGCCGTGACGGCCAGCCCGTCGAAAGCCGCGAGGCCGTCGCAAGGCGTGACAGGCTGATCGAGAAGCTCGCTTCGCTGCCGCCGGTTCCCGGCGCACTCGATCAGATCATTCAGCGCTTCGGCACCGATATGGTCGCCGAGGTCACGGGTCGCTCGCGCCGCATCGTCCGCAAGCCGGGTGCCGGTGCCACGGCCGATCGCCTCGCCGTCGAGGGCCGAGCAATTTCGGCAAACCTCGCCGAAACCCAGGCCTTCATGGATGACGTCAAGCGTATCCTCGTCTTCTCGGACGCAGGGGGTACGGGGCGCTCCTACCATGCCGACCTCGCGGCGAAGAACCAGCGGCTGCGCGTCCATTATCTGCTGGAGCCGGGCTGGAAGGCCGATGCAGCGATCCAGGGCCTCGGGCGCACCAACCGCACCAATCAGGCGCAGCCACCGCTGTTCCGGCCGGTCGCCACCGATGTGAAAGCCGAGAAGCGCTTCCTCTCCACGATCGCCCGCCGCCTCGACACGCTTGGCGCGATCACCCGCGGCCAGCGCCAGACCGGCGGCCAGGGCCTGTTCCGCGCCGAGGACAATCTCGAAAGCGCCTATGCGCGTGATGCGCTGCGCCGGCTCTACCTGATGATCGTCGGCGGCAAGGTGGAAGGCTGCCCGCTCCAGACCTTCGAGGCCTCGACCGGCCTGAAGCTGATGGATGATACCGGCATCAAAGATGACCTGCCGCCGATCACCACCTTCCTCAACCGGCTCCTGGCGCTCACCATCGATCTGCAGAACATCCTGTTCGCGCATTTCGAGCAGATCCTCACCGCCCGGATCGAGGGCGCCATTGCCAGCGGCACCTATGATGTCGGGCTGGAAACGCTCAGGGGCGAACAGTTCACCGTCATCGACCGGCAGGTAATCCACACCCATCCCGCGACCGGCGCGGAGACCACGCTGCTCACCGTCGCGCAGCGCGAGCGCAACCATCCCGTCACGCTGGACGAGGCGCTCGACCATCTCACCGATTCGCGTGCAGCCCTGCTGGTCAACGAGCGATCGGGCCGGGCCGCTGTGCGTGTCCCGACCACCAGCGTGATCGACGACGACGGTGTCGTCGAACGCCGGGTGCGCCTGATCCGGCCGATGGAATCCTCCAAGGTCCCGCTCACGATGATGGCGGACACCCACTGGGTCGAAACCGACCGCGAGACGTTTGCCCGCATCTGGGACACCGAAGTGGCGGCGGTACCGGAATTCACAGACAGCACCGTCCACATCGTTTCCGGACTGTTGCTGCCGATCTGGAAGCGCCTGCCCAATGAATCGACGCGGGTCTACCGGCTCCAGACCGACGATGGCGAGCGGATCATCGGCCGCAAGGTCTCACCGGCCTGGGCCGCGAACGCGGCGACCACAGGCACCGCCAGCCTTTCGGCGGACGACGCCTTCGCCGCGCTGACCGACGGTCGCACGATCCTCGACCTCGCCGAGGGGCTTCAGCTTCGCCGCGCCCGCGTCATGGGTGCGAACCGCATCGAGCTCACCGGCTTCACCGACACGATGCGCGACCGCCTCAAGGCCTATGGCCTCTTCGGCGAGATCATCTCGTGGAAGTTCCGGCTGTTCGTCCCGACCGACGCCTCCGGCGCAGCGGTCCTCGCGAGGCTGCTGGAGCGGTTCCCGGTCGAACGCATCGCCGAGCGGGAGGCAGCCTGATGACCCGCGACGCTTCAGACCTCGCACATCGTCTCGGCCGGCAGGCCGAGGCCGTGTGCCGCGAATATCTTTCCAGCGGGCGGCGCGAGGGCCGCTACTGGATGGTGGGCGACGTGCGCAACACCAAGGGGCGCTCGATGTTCGTGCGCCTGACCGGCCCCGAGTCCGGCAAGGGAGCCGTGGGCAAATGGACCGACGCCGCAACGGGTGAACATGGTGATTTGCTCGATGTCATCCGGGAAAGCTGCGGTTTGACGGAGTTCAGAGACGTGGCCGACGAGGCGCGGCGGTTTCTCAGCCTGCCGCATCCCGAGCCGGAGCCGGCATCATCACCGAAGCGGAAATCGCCCGCACCAACGGGTTCACCACTGGCGGCCAAGCGATTGTTCTCGATGGCGCAGCCGATTATGGGCACACTCGCGGAAACGTATTTCCGTAAGCGCGGCATTACTGCTTTGCACGAAACCGGATCGCTACGATTTCATCCGCGCTGCTACTACCGGCCCGACGAGCATAGCCCGACAGAGACCTTGCCCGCGCTGATCGCATCGGTCACCGACCTAGACGGACACCAGACCGGCGCGCACCGGACCTGGCTTGATCCGGACGGGTTCAGCGAGGCAACACTCGGCAAGGCCCCGATCGAAACGCCGCGACGGGCAATGGGCGACCTGCTCGGCCATGCGGTGCGCTTTGGCGCGGCGGGCGAGGTCATGGCGGCCGGCGAAGGGATCGAGACCATGCTATCGCTGCGATGCGTATTGCCGGACATGCCCATGGCAGCCGCGCTCTCCGCAGCTCATCTTGCCGCCATCCTGTTCCCGGACACGCTACGCCGGCTCTATATCGTGCGCGATAACGACCCGGCGGGTGACGGCGCGCGGGATACGCTGGTCGAACGGGCCGATGCGCTCGGCATAGAGGCACTGCCACTCTCGCCGATGCTGGGCGATCTCAACGAGGATCTGCGCCTGCGTGGTCTCGACGCCTTCCGGGCCTCGATCCGGGTGCAACTCGCGCCGCAGGATGTCGCCAGGTTCATGGAGTCCGTTCTGACCGCCTGACCGGGACAGCGGCATGGGATATGGCGGTGACGTCGCATCCTTCGTCAATGACTCCCTATGGATGTCGGAGGGGGCCGCGCCCCGGCCTTCTTCAGAGGGCGACCAGACGGCAGGCGGCCCGGTCCGGCAATGGCTGCGGCCAACGATTTTCCGGCGGCCCTCCGGGCCTTTCCATCGCGAAACAAAATCGCCGGCCTTCGCCATCCTCCGCTGACGCTCCGGTCCTTGCGCTGCCGCTCCAGGATGCAGGCCCGGTCCGCCCGTCGTCTTTCGGCGCCACGAAGGCCGCGGCGGGCGCGGCCAACCGACAAAGGGAGCCACCCGATGACACTTGACGACGACACCTTCGAACCCCACCACGAATCCTCGCCGACCGAACACGCGCTGAACGAACTGGAACTCCACGGCTACCGTCACGACGGGCACGGCCCGGATCCACGCCTCGTCCCGGAGGACAACGTCATCGCAGGCGCCGTCTCCGACATCTTCGACGCCCTGATCGCCACCATGGCGGATACCGCCCTCGATGGCGAACTCGATGACCTCCTCTGGTCGACCGTCAACATGTTCCACCGCGCCGCCGGCCGGCTCGAACGCAAGCTCGACGACAACGAGCAGGCCCAAAAGCGCGGGCAGCGCGAACAGGACGGCTCCGAAATTAAGGCGGTCGAGCTCGAACGCCTCATCGAGATCGGACAGGGCCTCATCGAACGCCGCGACAGCCTGGAGGTCTTCCGCGACAGCGCCGCCGAGCATTATCTGCGTACCACCGGATCACCCTGGTCGCCGCGCACCGGTTCGCAGGTGAACCATCGCGCACTGACATCGGCGATGATCGACAGCCGGGACTTCATCGCCGAGCGCAAACGCGCCAACCGCGAGGTGCTATTTCCTGCCGGGCCGAAGGTCGCCGTCTCCGGAGGCGCCGACTTCAATGATCACAAGCTGATCTGGGACAAGCTTGACCAGGTGCATGCCAAGCACCCGGACATGGTGCTGATGCATGGCAAGTCACCGAAAGGCGCCGAGAAGATCGCCGCCCGCTGGGCCGATCACCGCAACGTGCCTCAGATCGGTTTTGCGCCCGACTGGACGAAACACGGCCGCGCCGCGCCCTTCAAGCGCAATGACCAAATGCTCGACGTCCTGCCGATCGGGGTCATCGTCTTTCCCGGCACCGGCATCCAGGAGAACCTGGCCGACAAGGCCAGGAAGCTCGGTATCCCGGTGTGGCGGTTCGAATGACATGCCGTCCTCATATTGGGCCTAGAATCCCAGTTTCCCCCATCCGTCAATCGAGATAGCGTTTTGTAAGCAGCGCTTCGGCGCGCAGAACGCCGGCTTCTTCGGGCCTACCGAGGCGGTCCATTTCGGCAGCCGCAAGCTCACGATCCTCGACTTCCCGCACCAGCACCGCGCGCACGTGCTCCAGGTCCAAGGCAATCCGCTCGATCTCCGCGGACCTGTCCTCGAACCGATGCTGATCCACTCTCCGTCCGCCTTCCAGTGGCGGCGCCTCGGCATTGTCGATCGCCGCAACCAGCGCACGGAGCAGCCGCGCGTCATCTGCGCGCCGGTCCCTGAGCGCGGCACGAAGATCCACTCGCATACGGTCTTTCATCTCGGCTCCAGCATCCTGCGTCATCGTTAACTTAACCAATCTATTCCCTATCACTCCCTTATATGGCATAAACTGCGCATAAAATGGAACATTAGAGAGTAGTTTCAATGTCGCAACAGCTCGTAACAGTCGAACAGGCAGCGCAGGAGCTCAGCCTCCATCCGAAGACCGTGCTTCGCTACATTCGCGACAACAGGCTGCCCGCGACGCGGGTCGGAAGGTCCTATCGCATCCTTCGGAGCGAACTGGACGCCTTTGCGGGCATCGCAAGCGGCAGAGCGGAAACCGGCGATAGCGCACAGACGACCTCGATTACCGAGATCGAGAATGTCACCGCCGAAGCCGCCGAGCGGATGGCGACATTCCTTCAATCAGCCGCCCTGACGGGTGACGCTGACACGCCGCCGCTGCGCGTCCAGACGGCTTTCGATACGGCTGCCCATACGCTGAAGATCGTGATGATCGGCGTCCCTTCGGATGTAGCCCGGCTTCTGGAAATGCTGCATCTGCGTCTGAGCGCACGCGCATGAGCGATCCGGTTTTTCGCAACGCCGAGGCGGCGGCGTCCGTCAAGGCGCAATACAGAAGCGTGCTGGAGCAATGGCCCGTCCCACGGACCGAACATCAGATATCGACCTGTCAGGGTGAAACCTTCGCTGTCGCTTGCGGGCCCGAGGACGCCCCTCCCGTTGTGTTGCTGCACGGCTCACAGGCCAATTCGGTCGCGTGGATGCCCGATGTCCCGACCTGGTCGCAAAAGTTCCGGCTCTATGCCATCGACATGATCGGCGAGCCGGGCCTGAGCGCCCCGTCGCGGCCCGACCTCGCCGGCGAGGCGCATGCCCTCTGGCTGGACGATGTACTCTCTGCGTTGGGTCTGTCGCGGGCCGCCTTTGTCGGCACATCGCTCGGGGGTTGGCTGGCGCTTGACTACGCGAGCAGAAGACCGGAGACGGTTCAGGCGCTCGCGCTCATTTGCCCGAGCGGCATCGGCCGCCAGAAAAATTTCCTCATCAAGGCGCTGCCCCTTCTGCTTCTGGGGTCGTGGGGCAAATACAAGATGCGCGAGTTGATCTTCGGCCCCGCACCCAAGTCCATTCCAGACGAGTTGCGACCTTTCGCAGAGTTGATGGACCAGATCGCCGAGGTCGTCAGACCACGGGTGCTCAATATCCCTCGGCTGACCGACAGCCAGTTGCAGGCCCTCCATATGCCGATCCTGGCGATCGTCGGCGGACGGGATGCACTGCTCGATTCTCGGGACACGCGGGACAGGCTTCAGAGGAACACCCCTCAGGCTGATATCTGCTTCCTCGAAAACGGCTACCACTACCTTCCCGATCAGACCGAGCGGGTCATGGCGTTTCTCGAGCGCGGCGCTTCTCCAAACGTATCTGCCGCGGCGCTGGTATGACTTCTTCCTGCGCGAGCAGACCTCCCAGTTCGAAGTTCGCCTGGGAGTGTGATACGCTAATAACTTGCGCCATGGTGGTGGTGGAGGCGCGACCCGTTGGAACCTCATCTTACGGAGACGCCACCATGATTATTGCAATCCTTGGATCTATCGCTGCGATCGCCGCCCTCTGCTGGCTGCTGTTCATGCTTGCCACCTACGCCTTGCCCGCGCTCGGCGGCGTGGCGGCCGGAATGTGGGCCTATCAGACCGGGGCGGGCCTGCCGGGCAGCGTCCTTGTCGGCCTTGTCGGTGCCGGCCTTGTGTTCGGCATCGGGCAGTTCCTCATCCTGTTCGCCCGACCCGTGTGGGTGAAACTCGCCGTCGCGCTCGCTTTCGTCGTGCCGGCGGCGATCGCCGGCTTCCACGCCACCCACGGCATCGTCAAACATCTGATACCGTCGGAAACCTGGCAGACAGTCTTCTCCGTGATCGGCGCGGTGGCGGTCGGCATCACGGCATTCGTGCGCGTGACCTCCATGGCCGCGCCCGGACCGGCCGGGCAGTCCCCCACCAGCGTCTGAACGCCGTCGCGGGCCGAGACGCGAGGCTGAACTCTTCCACCGCGCCAGTATCGAAGGCTGAGTGCGACGCGCGCGCCATGAATGCCGGACCGCCGAATTCCGCTCGAGGATCGGCGCCCGCGGACGGCGTGGCGCAAGCTGCCCCGAACAGCGCAACCGGTGCCGGATGGGGAGTGGCCGGGGGTCCGCGTCCGGCGGCACCGCCGAATGCGAAGCGGACTGGCCGGCATGGCAGTAGACGATTGCCGTTCCTTCGCCGGACAGGATCTTGAGCGCACGGTGTAGCCACTGTCTCCTTGAGCGATCCCTGTGAGCCGACCGCTCCAAACGGCCTCTTCAATGGGCTGATCTGGCCGAAGGCCGGCTTCGCCTCGATCGCCTATGGCGCAATGGCGCCCGTCAAGTTTCTTCCCCTGCCGGCTGCGCCGCCATTCCTCGCGAGACAAGAAACCCGCCGGATCGCCATCCTCCGCTGACGCTGCGGTCGCACGCGATGCGCCGTCGATCGCCTCCGGCCTCTCCGATCGCCATCGAGGCCGCAATGGTGCGGGCTCGAAACCAGTGATCAAGGAGAACTACCATGGCGACCATCGGCACCTTCAAGAAGTCCGGCAACGAATACACCGGCGAAATCGTCACCCTCAACGTGCAGGCCAAGAACGTCCGCATCGTCCCCGAGACCAACCAGACCAGCGAGAACGCTCCCAGCCACCGCGTCCTGGTCGGCCGCGCCGAGATCGGGGCAGCCTGGTCCAAGCAGTCGAACGAGGGCCGCGACTATCTCGGCCTCAAACTCGACGATCCGAGCTTCACCGCTCCGATCTACGCCAACCTCTTCGAGGACGAAGGCGGCGGTTACAGCCTCATCTGGTCCCGTCCCACCCGCCGCAACGGCGAGTGAAGCCGGACAGGTTCCCGCCCGGCAGGTCCGGGCGGGACCTTTTTCCTATGCCGACCGAATCAGATGCGCCGTCAATCGCCGATTGCCCGATTCAAAACGGTTTTTCTGCTTCCCAATCGGCCGAAGACGACTATTATAGTCGTTTTAGTGGCGTGAATGCCGGGGTCTGTAGGAGGTGATCATGCATGATCACCGCCCGACAGGCACGGGCCGCGCGCGCATTACTCGGTTGGACGCAAGAGATGCTCGCTGAGAAGGCCCTGGTTTCGCTAACCGCGCTCAAGCGCCTCGAGTCCGTCAACGGACTCAAGGTGCATGAGAGCACATGCGACCAGATTCGCCGGGCGCTGGAAGCAGCTGGCATCGTCTTCCTGTCCTCTGACCGAGGCGAAGGAGTGATGATTGTCGATGACACGAAACCTAACAAGTCGGAAGCGCTGGCCTAACGACGAAGGTGTCAGGCGCAATGCGCCACACCTTTCGCAGCGATTTTTCGGCGCGCCTCTACAAATTTTGGCAAATTGCGTTAACCATACGCACCGAGGCCTCGTGCCAAGAGACTGGGGAACAGATGGGGCAAGATGACTTTCTGGACGAGCCGCCGCACAGCGAACACTTGACCGAATACGATCGTGCACATTTTGCGACCTATCTTCGCTTGCTCGATGCGGAGGCCGACGCCGCGCATTGGGCTGAAGCAGTCCGCATCATCTTTGGTCTCGATCCCGAAGAACACCCCGATCGCGCTCAGCACGTTCACCAGACACATCTCGCCCGCGCGCACTGGATGACTGAGAACGGCTACCGCGATCTCCTTCGATCCGCCTATCACTGACAGGTGATGCGCAAAACGCATCTCTATATGCCGGTTGCCCGGCTATCCAAGTTTCAATTTTAACGCGATCTTCCAACGACCTGCGAACCACCGCGTAGAGTCGGGGAGGAAATCGGCATGGTGGCGGAAACAAACTGGCGCGACCCGACGGACTATCGATATCTGAACGGTCTGAATCCTTCCGAACTCGCCTGGGAGTTCCTCAGGCGCAACCCTGAATACGAAAAGGAAGTCTCGGCCTCCGATCCCGCGGACGATCTCGCCGCGACCGCGCTGACGGCGCACTGGGGGTTACGCTTTCCCGATAGAGCCGTCTTTGTCCGCGCAAGATGCCGACATCTTCTGGAGCCCTGCCGTCGATCCGAGCGTCCTGATCTTCGCCCCTCAGCAGGGGCCAAACATGACCACCGTGAATTTCAAGGTCGTTCCGGCCGATGCCCGAACGTCGGATGAAGGTCTCTATATTCACTTCGTGATCGATACCGAGCACTTCGCGGCAATCTGCCTCGACGGCAGAGCGCCCGCCGGACCGGTCGCGGCCGTTACCCTCATCGACCAGTTCATGCAGGATCGATTCGAGGCGATTATTCGGTTCCGCGATGCTGTCCTCCATCACCGGACATCGCCTGACACGCGATTGACGCCGCAACGCAGACAACGCCTTATCGAAAGCCTCCGCGCAATCGACGCACGCCAAGCAGGCGCCACCTATCAGGAAATCGCCGAGGCCGTCTTCGGCGCCGCTCCAGTCAACGCCATCACCTGGAAGTCCACTCCGTTGCGCGACACCGTGATGCGTCGTACCGCCTCCGGCCTCGCTCTCGTGGCGGGCGGCTATCGCCGTCTTCTTCTCGGCCACCGACCCGATCAGGGCTAGCGACCGGCGAGGGTGCGAATTTTCTCTCGAATCTTCGCACTCCCCCGCGCCCATTCTTCTCCGCCACCGTGACCCTGACGCCCCGCCGATATCCGGCGGTGCCAACAAGGATCACGGAGGCACGATCATGTCCGCAGCCACCGCCGGTATACCACCGCGCTATCTGAGAACGCCCGAAGCGGCCCGCTTCCTCAGCCTTTCCGCCCGAACCCTCGAGAAACACCGCACTTACGGAACCGGTCCCGCCTACCGCAAGCTCGGCGGCCGTGTCGTCTATTCCGTCGATGACCTGCAGGCCTGGGCGGAACGTGGCGCCAAGCAATCCACCTCCGACCCGGGCGTCGGCACGGTCCTTCCGGCCAAGCGCCACGACGATCCGTCGTCCGCCGACAACCGCTGATCACTCCCATGACGGCGCGGCCTCGCAGATCGGAAAGGGACCAGCTTGAGCTGTTCCGCGCTCTGCCGAGTGATCTCGCGCCGCGCGATGCGCAGGATCTCATGGCCTATCCGTTTTTCTCTCTATCCAAATCCCACCGCGTCGAGCCTATCGAATACCGTTCCGGCGAGATCGCCGTCCGCGTGGAAGCTGTGCCCGAGCACGGCATGGCCACGATCTGGGATGCCGACATCCTGATCTGGGCGGCCAGCCAGATCGTCGAGGCGCGCGACAACGGCTTTCGCACGTCGCGCCTGATCGCCACCACCCCTTACGAAATCCTGACCTTCGTCGGACGTGGCACCGGCGCACGCGATTATCGCCGGCTGAGAGCCGCGCTCGACCGGCTGCAATCGACGACGGTCGCGACCACCCTGCGGCAGCCACCGTCCAATCCACGCGGGCGAAGTGAAGGTCCGCCGAGCAGTCGTACGACCGGTCGGCGCATGCATCGCTTTTCCTGGATCAACGAATGGACCGAGCGCGCCGATGCGTTCGGCAATCCCGACGGCATCGAACTCATCGTGCCTGACTGGTTCTACAAGGCGGTGTTAGACGAGGCGCTCGTCCTCACCATCGACCGCGCTTATTTCGGACTGACCGGCGGGATCGAGCGCTGGCTCTCCCGGATCGTGCGCAAGCATGGCGGTCGGCAAAAGCGTGGCTGGCGGTTTGACTTCCGGCACCTCTACGTCAAATCCGGAAGCCTCTCGCCATTCAAGCGCTTCGCCTTCGAACTGCGCGCGATCATCCAGCGCCAGCCGCTGCCCGGCTACACCCTCTATCTCGAAATCGAGGCCGGCGGCCGCACGCTGCTCGCCTTCGAGCCGGCGCCCTGTGGACAGGCTGTGGAAGCCGTCGTGCTATCGGGAACCCGTACTATCGTGCCATCGGGAACCGACCCATCGTGCTATCAGGAACCCAAACCGCATCTAACCTCTTCCGCACAAAGCGGAAATCGCCCCCTTAACTTAGAGTCTAACAAAGAATCTAACTTTTGTAGGCGCGCGCCTTCTGGGGAAAACCGCCCTCCGACAAGCCTGGAAGAGGAAGAGCACGACCGCCAGACGGCGTCCTCCACGTGCAATGACGGTGCCGTATCCAAGAGCGATCCGCCTGCCCGAAAAGGTTCGGAAGGCGCGTCATGATCGCGGCGCTCCTCAATCAGAAAGGCGGTGTCGGCAAGACAACGCTTGCCTTGCACCTCGCCGGTGAATGGGCGCGAGGCGGAAGCACCGTCACCCTGATCGATGCCGACCCGCAGGGATCGGCACTCGATTGGTCGGAACGGCGCAGCCATGAGGGCCTGCCGCGGCGCTTCGGCGTCATCGGCCTCCCGCGGGACACGCTCCATTACGAAGCCCCGGAGCTCGCCCGCAATGCCGATCACGTCGTCATCGACGGTCCGCCGCGCGTCGCGGGTCTGATGCGCTCGGCGCTGCTCGCTGCAGACGTCATCCTCATTCCGGTGCAGCCGTCACCCTTCGATGGCTGGGCCTCGGCGGAGATCCTGCGCCTGATCGAGGAGGCGCGGATATTCCGACCGCAGCTCTCCGTGCGCTTCGTCCTCAACCGCTGTCCGACACGAACCGTCATCGCGCGCGAAACCGGCGATGCGCTCGCCGACCAGGACCCGCCGGCTCTTAACGCCACGATCGGCCAGCGCGTCATCTTCGCCTCGGTTGCTCAATCCGGCCGCCTCGTTTGCGAGTGCGACGCAGACAGCATCGCCGCGCGGGAAGTGGCGGCGCTGGCGGTCGAGATCGGAAGGCTCGCACCATGAGCGACCGTCCAAACCGCCGCGCCTTCGCCGCAAGGCCGGGCGATCCCGAGCAATGGATCAGATCAGCCGATGCCGCTCCCCGTGACGCCAAGCCCTCCGGATTCACCGCGCGACTGACCGTCGACATCACGCCCGAGCTGCGCGGCCGCATCAAGATCGCCGCTTTCCAGCGCGGCGTCACCGTCGCCGACATGCTGCGCGACCTGCTCGCCCGCGAATTCCCGAATGACGAAGGAGATCCCTCATGACCGGCGCCACAGCCGCAGGTGTCGGCGCCGGCCCGATGCCGTCCGCCCACACTTCCGACGCACTCACGCATGTCGAACTGACCTGGATCGAGGGCAGGATCGAATACTGGATCCGCTTCGGACGCGCGGTCGGCGAGCGGATCATCGACCGACGTCGGCGCGTCGTATCTTTCCGTCCCGGCGCCGTCTTCGCCTTCGTGCGATGGGCGGCCAACGACTATGGCACGGTCATCTCTCGCATCGACATCGTGCGCGCCGTCGAGCCCGGCGCCGCATATCAGACGCTACCCTTCGTGCGCCCCGGCGGGGAAATCCTGCTCAAGATCGAGGGCTGGCCGAAGGTCGAAAAGGTGCTCCAGCACATCAACGCGGTGGAAGCCGCCGGTGTTGATCCCTGCGACGCCGCACCCGATCACTGGCGCCATGTGGCGCACCGGATGAGCGCGGGCCAGGAACCGCGCGCCTATACGCAGGAGCGCCATCAGGCCTGGCTCAAGCGGCGGGAGATCGAACGATGACCCGCTTCGGCTACGTCGTGCTCACCTATTTCACCGTCATGGGCGTCGCCGCGGCCGCCATCGTTCCGACATCGCTCAAGCTTGTCTGGAACGTGTCCGCCAGCGCACCGATCGGGCTCTACCGCATCGAACCCGCCGTGCATCTCGACGTCCCCGATCTCGTCGCGGTCATGCCGCCCGAGCCGCTTGAGGATTACATGGTCGAGCGCGGTTACATCGGCCGCGACGTACCGATCCTGAAGCGCGTTCTCGGCATGCCGGGACAGCGCATATGCCGGATCGGCCACACCATCACGGTCGACGGAATCGCGATGGGCGAAGCGCGCGACCGTGATCGCCTGGACCGCCCGCTGCCGGTCTGGAGCGGCTGCCGCACCGTCGCGGACGACGAACTCTTTCTGATGAACTGGCAGGTCCCCGACAGCCTCGACGGGCGGTATTTCGGTCCGCTTCCGGCGACGACCGTCATCGGCCGAGCCATCCCTCTCTACACCGACGAAGACGGTGATGGCCGTTTCGTCTGGCGCGCGCCGACGCGGTGACGACGCACGCCTTCCTGCAATCCCACCGCATTCAAACAGGAGTTCACCATGCCCCAAATCGGACAATTCACGCGCACGGAAAATGGCTACAGCGGTCGCATGCGCTCGCTGTCGTTCGACTGCGAGCTTACGTTCGTCACGGTCGAGAATGCCGACAGCGAGAACGCGCCGGCCTACCGCGTTCATCTCGGCGACGAGACCGGCCCCGAAGTCGGCGCCGGCTGGAAACATACCGGCGACCGCGCGGGCACGTTTATTTCCGTCGTCCTCGACGATCCCGCCTTTCCCGTTCCGGTGCGCGCCCGGCTGTTCCAGTCTGATGAGGACGGACGCGACTGGGGCCTGCACTGGACGCGCCCGAAGAAGCGCGACGAGCAGGACTGATCGATGCCGCTCATCGGTCCGTCAGCACCATTGCGGCGGTGCGGCACCTGCGGCCGCATCGTCCTCCTTCTCCTTTCCGGCCTGGTCATCACCCCCCTCGACATCGGCAGCGCATCCGCACAGCCGGCGCCGGCCGGGCGACACGAAGTCCGCGATCCCATTGCCGCCCATATCGCCGAGGCGGCGCAGCGGTTCGGCATTCCAGAGCACTGGATCGTCGCCGTCATGCGTGCCGAAAGTGCAGGCAACACACGCGCGGTTTCCCATGCCGGCGCGCAGGGGTTGATGCAGGTCATGCCGGCGACCTGGGACGATCTACGGGTTCGACATCGGCTCGGCTCCGATCCCTTCGATCCGCGCGACAACATCCAGGCGGGCGCGGCCTATCTGCGCGAGATGTACGACCGTTACGGCACGATCCCGGCAATGCTGGCGGCCTACAATGCCGGGCCAGATCGCTACGATGAGTACCTCGCTACCGGGCGGCAATTGCCCGCCGAAACGCGCGCCTACGTGGATCTGCTTGCACCGGCGCTGGGCGCAACAGTGCCGTCGCCCGGCGCTCCGGCTGCGCCATCACCGCCACCGGACTGGCGCGAGGCGCCGCTATTCGTCCCGCGCTCGGTTGACCACCGGACGGTCGCGGATAGCGCCACGGACAAGCACTCGGACGGCACCTCCGCTTTCGTGCCGGTGCAGTCCAATGCCGGGGATCAGTCACATCCCGAAGCGATCTTTATTGCGGAGGATGACACGGGGGGTGAGCGATGACGCGTTGCAGTTCTCATCGCATGATCTCGGGCTCTGGCGTGTCATGGCGCGCGGGAGTGGGAGCGGCAGGAACCACAACCGACCGATGGCAGGATAAAAGGGCGCACATTGCGCGCCGGTCGGTCGGTTGTTTTTGTGGGATTTTCTTGGACGCTCCGCACATTGTCCGGCTCTGCAGCAATGTGCGCCGCGCACTCAACTGCCCGGATTTCCTGCCTTTTCCGCACATTGCGGAGCGATGCCATGGCCGATGACCGCGAGTTCCGCGTCCGTCCTGGCCGCATCCGCTCGACCCGCGCCCAGGCGGCGCGTCCCTTCATCGCCCAGGCGCTGGCAGCCGCGAAGAACGCGGGAGGCGGCGTGTCACGATCCGGGCGCGTCACATCCAGCAACCGCTCGCGCTTTGGCCACGGCCAGCGAGCTAGTATCCAGGCCAATCGGTTTATCACCGCGCGCTCGCGCGGCGCCGTCGTCAAGGCGCGGGTGGTTCGCCACTCAGGGCGCGCCGCGCCGCTCGGCACCCATCTCGACTATCTGCGCCGCGACGGCGTCACCCGAGACGGAGAGAAGGCTCGCCTGTTCGGGCCGGGAGAGGAAGAAGCGGACGGCAGGGACTTCGCCGAGCGCTGCGAGGACGACAGGCATCATTTCCGCTTCATCGTCTCGCCAGACGATGCGCTGGAGATGTCCGACCTGCGATCCTTCACCAGTGATCTCGTCGGGCAGATGGAGAAAGATCTCGGCACCGAGCTCGACTGGGTCGCCGTCGATCACTGGAACACCGAGCATCCGCATGTCCATCTGATCGTGCGTGGCGTGCGCCAGGACGGTGAAGACCTCGTCATCGCTCGCGACTACATCAAGGAAGGTATGCGCGACCGGGCGCGCGATCTCATAACCCAGGAGCTTGGCCCACGCACCGACCTCGATATCCGACGGACACTCGAAAGCCAGATCGAGACCGAGCGCTGGACGCAGCTCGCCCGCCAACTCGTGCGCGATGGCCGGCGTAGCGGCGTCATCGATCTCGCACCCCATCCGGGCGAGCGGCCCGACGAGTTCCATGCGCTGAAGGTCGGGCGCCTGCGCAAGCTGGAAACGCTGGGCCTTGCCGAACAGGTCGGCCCCGGCCAATGGACGATAGGCGACAAGGCCGAGTCGACGTTGCGCGAACTCGGCGAGCGCGGCGACATCATTAAGCGCATGCATCGCGCCCTGACCGAGCGTGGCATCGAGCGCGGCTCGGCGGATTACGTGCTGGCGGCCGAAAGCCTCGACGCGCCGATCGTCGGGCGCTTGGTCGAGCGCGGCCTCGACGACGAGCTCATAGGCACAGCCTATGCCGTGGTCGATGGCGTTGATGGACGGAGTCACCACATCAAGCTCGCCGATCTCAATGCCGCCGGCGACAGCGCGCCGGGTTCGATCGTCGAGCTACGCGCCTATGACGATTCCCGCGGGAACCGCCGAGTCGCGCTCGCGGTGCGCTCCGATCTCGATATCGAACGGCAGATCCCCGCGACGGGTGCGACCTGGCTCGACCGGCAGAACATCGCGCGCGAGCCTGCTGCGCTCTCCGAAGGCGGCTTCGGCGCGGAAGTGCGCAATGCCCTCGACAGGCGGGCCGACAACCTGATCGGAGAAGGCTTCGCCGAGCGGCGGGGTAGGCGGATCGTCTTCAGCCGCAATCTTATCGACACGCTCCGCCGGCGCGAGTTGAACGAGGTCGGCGAGAAACTGGCGGCAAAGACCGGGCAGCCGTTCCAGCGCGCAGGGAGCGGCGAGCACGTCGCCGGCGCATATCGCCAGCGCCTGACGCTCGCCTCCGGCCGCTTCGCAATGATCGACGACGGGCTTGGCTTCCAGCTCGTGCCCTGGACGCCCTCGATGGAGAAACACCTCGGCCGCCACATATCGGGCGTCGCGCGTGGTGACGGGGGCGTTGACTGGAGCTTTGGTCACAAGCGAGGGCTGGGAAGGTGATCGTTCACTATTCGGGATCCTCAAGTTCGGCTTAGAGTCCCGTTCGGCAAAACTATGCCAGCTTTGAAAGGTCGGTTGGCTCTGGCTCTGCCCCTGCCGCTGTCAGCATAGCGTGGATTTGACCGCGGTGGTGAGTCTGGTGATTAAAGAGCTCGGTAGCACAGAGAGCTATCGGTCTCTCGATCCGAGTTGTGCCATCCCCTGGATACCAAACCATGACCCCTTTAAGGTTCGCGTCAACCAAACTGGCGGCCCACTTTTCGATTTCATCGTTACGTTGCAAACGGAGCACTTTGAATTCACCCCAATTCGATGGGCTGGTAAGGGAGTGCTTGATGGTTTCCTCCGGCCGCTGATTTCCTTTCAGACGCTGCAACATCAAGGCGTCAGCCCAATATAGATGGTTCAGCGTCGCCGCGATGGATTGGAAGAATGCACCTCGATCCTTCCAGCGTTCCTCATTTGTGAGTCCATCAGCGGCAGCTACCAAAGAGGTATTCTGCCAAGTGTTGTAGCGAGCCATCAGGCGGCAGTATTCGGCTGAGATCATTTTCTCAGACTCCTATGTTTACGATGTGGGCTGATTCTGGGACGCTTATCCGGAAGCGTCTTTTCTGGCGCTAGTCGACATTGTGATGCCCGACATTGGCATGTCCGATCAGGATGCCCGTGTCACCAGAAGACCACGCGAATCTCTATCGTTTCATTCGTGGCGTCAAGTGTGAGATGTCATCGCTTCGTTCACATCGCTAACCAGCCAAGTCGGTCCACCAATACCACGCCGTTGTTTATCCAACAGCCGCCGTTCCTTCGACTAGGCGACAACCAGGCTTGCCAGGCCGCCTTCACGTCCCCAGCGTTCCGGTATTTGCGCGGAACGGAAACGATGTCGGGTACGAAAATCCTTTGGGGGCAAATCCTCATCGTCCTCACGATCGTCCTCACCACCACTTGGGCGGCGACGCAATGGACGGCGTGGCGTCTCGGCTTTCAGGCACAGCTCGGCGCACCCTGGTTCGAGATATCGGGCTGCCCGATCTACTATCCGCCGGCCTTCTTCTGGTGGTGGTATTTCTACGATGCCTATGCGCCGCCGATCTTCATCGAGGGCGCCATAATCGCAGCGTCCGGCGGCTTCATCGCAATCGCGGTTGCAATCCTCATGTCTGTCTGGCGTGCCCGCGAAGCTCAGAGTGTCGATACCTACGGATCAGCGCGCTGGGCGAAACAGGATGAGATTAAAGCCGCCGGTCTGCTTGGCCCTGACGGCGTAGTGCTTGGCAAGCTCAAGGACGATTATCTGCGCCATGAGGGTCCGGAGCATGTGCTGTGCTTCGCGCCGACCCGCTCGGGTAAGGGCGTCGGCCTTGTTATACCCTCGCTGCTGACCTGGCCGGGCTCGGCCATCGTCCACGACATCAAGGGCGAGAACTGGCAGCTCACGGCGGGTTTTCGCGCCCGGCACGGCCGCGTGCTTCTGTTCGACCCGACCAACCCGAAATCGTCAGCCTACAATCCGCTTTTGGAGGTTCGCCGCGGCGAGTGGGAAGTCCGCGACGTCCAGAACATCGCCGACATCCTCGTCGATCCCGAGGGCTCGTTGGAAAAGCGCAATCATTGGGAGAAGACAAGCCACGCACTTCTGGTCGGCGCCATCCTCCATGTCCTTTACGCCGAGAAAGACAAGACACTCGCTGGCGTCGCCGCCTTCCTGTCCGATCCGAAACGCCCGATCGAATCCACGCTCGCCGCCATGATGAAGACCGCGCATCTCGGCGAGGCCGGCCCGCATCCGGTCATCGCCAGCGCGGCACGCGAACTCCTTAACAAGTCCGACAACGAACGCAGCGGCGTCCTTTCCACCGCCATGTCGTTCCTCGGGCTCTACCGCGATCCTGTCGTCGCCAAGGTGACGCGCCGCTGCGACTGGCGCATCACCGATATGGTTGGCGACCAACGCCCGGCGACGCTCTACTTGGTTGTGCCCCCGTCCGATATCAATCGGACCAAGCCGCTGATCCGCCTCATCCTCAATCAGATCGGCCGGCGGCTAACCGAGGACCTGCGTGCCAGGACCGCACGGCACAAATTGCTGCTGATGCTGGACGAATTCCCAGCCCTCGGGCGGCTAGACTTCTTCGAAAGCGCGCTCGCCTTCATGGCGGGCTACGGGCTCAAGAGCTTCCTGATCGCACAGTCACTGAACCAGATCGAGAAGGCCTACGGGCCGAATAATTCCATCCTCGACAATTGCCATGTCCGGGTGAGCTTCGCCACCAACGACGAACGCACCGCCAAGCGCGTATCCGACGCCCTCGGTACGGCAACCGAAATGCGGGCGATGAAGAACTACGCCGGGCATCGGCTCTCGCCCTGGCTCGGCCATCTGATGGTGTCACGGCAGGAAACCGCAAGGCCGTTGCTGACGCCCGGTGAAGTCATGCAGCTTCCGCCAGCGGACGAAATAGTCATGATCGCCGGCATATCGCCCATCCGTGCAATGAAGGTTCGCTACTACGAGGATCCGCGCTTTCAGGACCGTATTCTGCATCCGCCGTCCAGAGCAGAGTCTGCCGAGACCGAAAAAGACGAATGGAGCACGCTGCCGTTGCCGCCTAAGCCGACGCTTCACGCCAGCAGCGCTGGCAGCGCTGGCGACGAAGAGGACACCACCGATTCCGAACGGCGGCATCAACCGGAGCTCAACCGTGTCCAGCCCGTCGAGAAGAAGGAGCCGATCGAAAACGAGTTCGAGATCGATCCCATCGATGACGATCAGGAAGAAGCGGCGCGCAACAGCCGGATGAATAGCACGATGCAACGGGTGGCGCGGCAGGTCTCGCTCGACCGCGAGGACGGGATGGAGTTGTAGCTGATGCTTGGCCGCAGGAAAAAGACACAGATCTCCGTCTATCTCGATCCGGACATTATGGCGATGCTGGCAGACTATGCGGCGCACCGCGAACAATCGCAGTCGATGATCGCTGAGGCGGCGATCGCGTCCTTCCTCTCGCCGGACAATGCCGAAAGGAGCGAGGCTGTCCTCGCCAAAAGGCTGGATCAGATTGATCGCCGCATGACCCGTCTGGAACGCGATCTTGGGATTTCAGTCGAGACGCTGGCCGTTTTCGTTCGCTTCTGGTTGACCACAACGCCGTCACTCCCGGAACCAGCCGCCCAAGCGGCACGCGCCAAGGCCGCAGAGCGCTACGAGTCCTTTGTCACTGCTCTTGGCCGCCGACTCGCCAAAGGACCGAAGCTCCGACAGGAAATTTCTGAAGATATTGCGGGCTCGGACGGATCAAGATTGCCGCAATAGAGACGACAGATATGCCGCACGTTCCATCTCGGCGATTGGGCGGGAAGCGGACATTGCTATTCGATTGGCAGGCCGTGCATTTTAAGAAACGACAGCTTGTCCCAATAGCCTCTCTGGAAACAAATTTCTTCGCTTCGTATAGTAAAAAATCCACACCCTCGCAGCCCACGAGGGTCACGCCATTCGAGAGCAATAACTTCGCCCGCTTCATGAATTTCTTCCGGGATGCAAACCATTTCAGCGTTAGTAAACTCTTGCTCGAACATGGCCCTGATATTTTCACGGCCCCTGATCGGCTCCTGCGTCACCTGGTGATTGGTGGCATCCAGATGATAGAGTTCAGCCAAGCCTGTCGCATCAGCATTGTTGAACCGCTCGATCCAAATTTCAACCACTTCCTTGGGCGTCATCGCAATGCTCCATTCGATCATCGAGGCTGTTGCCTGCTAACTAGACCAAATGTCCCCAATCGTCGATGAATCAAAGCATAGTCTTAGGCTCAATCGGTTGCCATCGACGTTTCATGTCTGGCGCCGACGCGGGTTAGATCTGAAGTCCCGCCCGCCGTTTTCCTGTATTTGCACGCTACGCTACTACGACGCTAAATACTTGTTGAATCAGCCCTAAATCAGGCTCTTTTAATCATCCCCGCATGGGGACCGCCTGTTTGTCCCCGCTGGAATCGGGGATCGCATGGCAGCCTCACATCACATTTCGGAAGGAATTGCGCGCGGCGCGCGTATGCTGCGCACCGCGCTCGGTCCGGCCATCGCGACTTTCCTGGAAGACCCGGGAGTCGTCGAGGTGATGCTGAACCCGGACGGGCGGCTCTGGATCGATCGCCTCTCCGAGGGACTGTCCGATACGGGCGAGCGTCTGTCATCGGAGGATGGCGAACGCATCATCCGTCTTGTCGCCCACCATGTCGGCGCGGAGGTCCATACCGGTAGCCCGCGCGTCTCGGCGGAACTGCCCGTAACGGGAGAGAGGTTCGAGGGACTTCTGCCGCCGGTCGTGGCGGCACCGGCCTTCGCGATCCGCAAGCCGGCCGTCGCTGTCTTCTCCCTCGACGATTACGTCGCCGCCGGCATCATGACGGCCGAACAGGCATCGGACTTGCGGGCCGGCGTCGCCGCGCGCGCTAACATCCTCGTTGCGGGCGGCACCTCGACCGGCAAGACCACGCTCACCAATGCGCTGCTGGCCGAGGTCGCGAAGACCGCCGACCGCGTCGTCATCATCGAGGATACGCGCGAACTGCAATGTGCCGCGCCCAACCTTGTCGCCATGCGCACCAAGGATGGTGTCGCCTCGCTCTCCGATCTCGTCCGCTCGTCCCTGCGCCTGCGGCCCGATCGCATTCCCATCGGCGAGGTCCGCGGTAGCGAGGCCCTCGATCTCCTCAAAGCCTGGGGCACCGGCCATCCCGGCGGCGTCGGCACGATCCATGCGGGCACGGCGCTCGGCGCGCTGCGCCGTCTCGAACAGCTCATCCAGGAAGCCGTCGTAACCGTCCCGCGCGCTCTGATCGCAGAGACCATCGATCTCGTGGCCGTGCTGTCCGGACGCGGCTCGGCCCGCCGCCTTTCGGAACTCGCCCGCGTCGAGGGCCTCACCCCCGACGGCGACTATCGCGTCGTCGGAGCGATGGAGGCTCCGGACACAACTCCTCCCACAACAACCACAAAGGAAAGTTCTCATGAACGAGACCCTGCATAACATCCGCCAGCGACTGGCCATGGCCGCGTCAGTCGTGATCGTTGGGTTCTTGACGGCACCGGCCGCGCACGCCTCCGGTTCTTCCATGCCCTGGGAGGCGCCACTTCAGTCCATCCTCGAGTCCATCGAGGGTCCGGTCGCCAAAATCATCGCCGTCATCATCATTATCATCACCGGCTTGACGCTCGCCTTCGGCGACACCTCCGGCGGATTCCGGCGCCTGATCCAGATCGTGTTCGGCCTGTCCATCGCCTTCGCAGCGAGTTCCTTCTTCCTGTCCTTCTTCTCCTTCGGCGGCGGGGCGCTGGTCTGATGGCGGGCGCCTCCGATCAGAGTGGGGAACTGCTCGGCTTTTCGGTGCCGGTTCACCGGGCGCTGACCGAACCGATCCTGCTCGGCGGCGCGCCGCGCGCGATCGCGATCATGAACGGCACGCTCGCCGGCGCGGTGGGTCTCGGACTGCGGCTGTGGCTGGTCGGCATTGCGATTTGGGCGATCGGACACATAGCGGCGGTCTGGGCCGCCAAGCGCGATCCACTCTTCGTCGAGGTCGGCCGCCGCCATCTGCGCATTCCCGCGCATCTGACCGTCTGAAGGGGGGCGCAGGGCAATGATGAACCTAGCCGAGTACCGCAACCGCAACACCCGGCTTGCCGATTATCTGCCCTGGGTGGCGCTGGCTGGCAGCGGTATTGTCCTTAACAAGGACGGGAGCTTCCAGCGCACGGCGCGGTTCCGGGGGCCGGATCTGGATTCGGCGGTCCCGGCAGAACTGATCGCTGTGGCGGGGAGGCTCAACAATGCATTCCGCCGCCTCGGGTCAGGCTGGGCGATCTTCGTCGAAGCGCAGCGCCATCCCTCGAACCTCTATCCCGACAGTCGCTTTCCCGATGCGGCCTCCGCGCTGGTCGATGCCGAGCGCAAGGCGAGCTTCGAGGAAGCGGGGACGCATTTCGAGTCGAGCTATTTCCTCACCTTCACCTACCTGCCGCCGGCGGAGGACGCCGCGCGCGCCGAGAGCTGGCTCTATGAAGGCCGCGAGACCAAGGGCGTCGATCCGCACGAAGTCCTGACCGGCTTCGCCGACCGCACCGACCGCGTGTTGCGCCTGGTCGACGCGTTCATGCCTGAATGCCGCTGGCTCAATGACGCCGAGACCCTGACCTACCTACACGGCTGCGTCTCCACCAAGCGCCACCGTGTTCGCGTCCCCGAGACGCCCATGTATCTGGACGCGCTGCTCGCCGATCAGCCGCTCGCCGGCGGGCTGGAGCCTCGGCTTGGCGACGAGCATCTGCGCGTCCTGACGATCACCGGATTCCCGACGGCGACGACGCCCGGTCTGCTCGACGAACTCAACCGGCTCGCCTTTCCCTATCGCTGGTCGACCCGCGCCATCCTGATGGACAAGACCGATGCGACGAAGCTCCTGACCCGCATCCGCCGGCAATGGTTCGCCAAGCGCAAGTCGATTGCCGCGATCCTCAAGGAGGTGATGACCAACGAGGCTTCGGTGCTGGTCGACACCGACGCGTCCAACAAGGCGGCCGATGCCGATCTCGCGCTACAGGAGCTCGGCGCCGACTATGCCGGCGTTGCCTATGTCACCGCGACGGTGACGGTGTGGGACGCCGATCCGCGCGTTGCCGACGAGAAGCTACGTCTGGTCGAGAAGGTCATCCAGGGCCGTGACTTCACCGCGATGCCCGAGACCATCAACGCCGTCGATGCGTGGCTCGGTTCGCTGCCCGGACATGTCTACGCCAATGTCCGCCAGCCGCCGATCTCCACGCTCAATCTCGCCCACATGATCCCCCTCAGTGCCGTGTGGGCGGGGCCGGAACGGGATGAGCACCTTGCGGCGCCCCCACTGCTGTTCGGCAAGACCGAGGGCTCTACCCCGTTCCGGTTTTCCCTTCATGTCGGCGATGTCGGGCACACGCTCGTCGTCGGCCCGACCGGCGCGGGCAAATCCGTGCTGCTGGCGCTGATGACGCTGCAGTTCCGCCGCTACACCGGCGCCCAGGTCTTCGCGTTCGACTTCGGCGGGTCGATCCGCGCCGCCGCGCTCGCCATGGGCGGCGACTGGCATGATCTCGGCGGCGGCCTGACCGAAGGCGATGATCAGAGTGTCTCGCTGCAGCCGCTCTCGCGTCTCGAAGAGACGGCCGAGCGGGCCTGGGCGGCCGACTGGGTCGTGGCGATCCTGATGCGCGAAGGCGTCGAGATCACCCCGGAGGTGAAGGAGCACCTCT
>ENA-ORDG01000242-ORDG01000242.1-marine-metagenome-genome-assembly--contig:-NODE-242-length-25253-cov-3.255481_pt1 | contig 25253 bp, 19 predicted proteins | sample MGYA00248629_ERZ508524 | MGnify/ENA primary metagenome ERZ508524 (study PRJEB26194, sample SAMN05421901) | marine metagenome | isolation source: East of Rio de Janeiro, Brazil, South Atlantic Ocean...
CGGTGGGCTCCGGCCCGTTCCGGTTCGACAGCCGGACCGAAGACTCGGTGACGCGGTTTGTCCGCAATGAGGACTACTGGGGAGGCGAAGTATGGCTCGACGCGGTCGAGTACATACCCGTCCCCGATCCGGATACCCGGACCGACCTGTTGCTCGTAGGAGAAGTCCACGCCCTACATACGACCAGTGACGAGAACATCGAGATCCTCGAGAACTCAGACGGGATATACAACCTCCGCAGTGCGAAGCCGCATGGTGGGTCCGAGGCCTTCATCATGTTGAACTCGTCGGTTGCTCCGTTTGACGACATTCGAGCCCGAAAGGCCCTGGCCTACGCCACTCCGAAGCAGGACTATTTGACGCTGATTACCGCTGGTCTGGGGGTATCTGCAGATCAACTGTTCGAACCGGGTAGCCCGTATCACAACCCGGCCGTCAAGCAGGAAGCCGACATGCCCGATGAGGCTGCCGCTATGGCTGCCGAATACTGCGCTGACCTGCCAGAGAACTGCAGCAACGGAAAAATCAACATGGAGTACATGTTTGTCGAAGGCACCGTTGTTGGACAGCGGTCGGCCGAGTTGATGGAGAAGGGGTGGAGTGTCGCGTTCAACGTGGACTTCGACCTGAACAACCAGCAGCAGCACATTCAGAACGCAGCATTGGGGTGGTACAACGCGGTGGCCTGGCGCCAGTTCGGGTCGTACTGGCCCGAGGGTGACAACGTCTGGCTGATGTGCCGCACGGTGGGATTCATCTCCCTGAACTGGCCGAAGTACTGCGACGAAGAGCGCGATGCGCTGCTGTTGGAGGCCACGGGGACGACGGACGAAGCCGAGCGCGCTCCACTGTTCCAGGAATTGGCGCAGAAGCTCCACGACGACTACCTGTACATTTTCCTCACGCACGTCCAGTGGACTAACTCCTTTGCTGACAACGTGCACGGGGTTTGCGAGGCGGAGACACTCGAGGGACACCGGATCTTCTGTCCGAATGACGGAATAGCTGGGGTTCGTACCCTCTGGCTGTCGGAGGACTAACTCGGACTGCAGAGGGGCGGTCCCCAGACTTCGAAATAGAGATCTGCCACCGAGATGAGATTCTGGGGTCTCCGGGTGGGCATGCTCATCGCGCTCCTGCTCGCGGTGTCCATGCTCACCTTCGGAGCGATGAACCTCCTGGGCGATCCGCTCTTCAACATCCTTGGCCCGGTTGCCGGCGACACCGAAAATCCAGAAAACATTGCCAAGATCCAAGCGGCCAAGGAGCAGTTCTACCTCGACCGTCCGCTTCCCGAACGCTATGTCCGGTGGCTCGGGGACTTCGTCACAGGAGACTTCGGAGTCCGGTTCTCAGCTTCCGGGCAGCCACCGGTAAGCGAGATCATCAAGGAGCGCCTTCCCCGAACGTTGGCCCTTTCTGGAATGGCCATGACCTTCACTCTGGCCATCGGTATCCCGTGGGGGGTGTGGTCGGGTTCAAGATCGGAAACGGCGCGAGATCGCCTATCGACCGGCGTGGCGTTCTTCTTCATAGCGATGCCCAACTTCGCCCTTGCGGTGGTCCTCTACTACGTGGTTGGTATCCGCCTCGGTTGGTTGCCCCTCAGGTTCGATGCCGGTGCCCCGTTTTGGCAACGCATGCACCAGCTGGTCCTTCCCGCATTGACCCTGGCCCTGGGCGGCGCTGCTGTTTACCAGCGGCTCCTCCGGACCGACATGATCACCACCCTTCAGGAGGACTTCATCCTGATGGCCCGGGCCAAGGGCCTGTCTCGGAGGCACATCCTCTTCCGGCATGCCCTCCGACCGTCGTTGTTTTCGGTAGTGACCCTGTTTGGGATCAACGCAGGGGCCGTGTTTAGTGGGGCCCTCATCGTGGAACTGATCTTCGGGATCCCAGGGGTTGGATCGTTGTTCGTCGAATCGATCTTCCGTGAAGACTTCCCCGTCGTACTAGCCCTGGTGATGATCCTGACCGCAGCGTTCGTTGTCATGAACTTCGTCATCGACATCCTCTACTCGGTCATCGACCCCAGAGTCCGACAGTGAAGCTCACAGCCGAACTCCCGGTGGATGAGTCCTCTGGAGCGGTCAAGGCGCGTCGGCTCGGGCTGGGCTTCTGGCTCCCAATGAGCTGGATGATCCTCATAGTCGGTGTGGCACTGCTGGCCCCGGTGCTTCCCCTCAAGGATCCCACCGACTATTTCATCCGACCTGGAGAACGTCCGCCCTACCCGCCGTCGGCCGACCACTGGTTCGGAACAGACCAGGATGCCCGCGACATGTTTTCGCGGATAATCAGCGGGGCCCGTGTCTCTCTGGCCGTCGGCTTCATGAGCGTCACGATGAGTTTCATAGTTGGCGGAGCCCTAGGAATGGTCGCTGGCCTGGTGAGGGGATGGTTTGACCGCCTTGCCTCGTTTCTCTTCCTCGTCCTGCTGTCCTTCCCAGGCCTGGTGCTGGTAATCCTCTTCATTGCGTTGATCGGTCGAAGTGTCCTGACCATCTCGGTGACACTGGCCATCGCCGGTATTGCCCCGGTGGGACGGCTGGCCCGTGCCGCGACACTGAGCTTTGCCGAAAGGGAATTCGTTATCGCCGCCAGGACTCTTGGGGCACGAAATTCTCGCATCCTCTTTCGAGAACTTCTCCCCAATGTGATCATCCCCATGGGAGCCCTTGTGCTCCTTGGGGTGGCCGCAGCCATCGTGGCCGAGGGCGGCCTGGCGTTCCTCGGCCTGTCGATCGAGAAGGGAGAGACGTGGGGGAAGCTCATCCGCAACGGTGCCGGAAGCAGGGTCCTACGAGACTCTCCGTGGGTCGCCTTCGGCCCGATCACCGTGATGTTCCTTACCCTCGCGTCGCTCAACTACATCGGCGACTACCTCCGCGACTTCTTCAACGTTCGAGAGACAGGCCTCGGACGATGACTGGCCGACAGGCGCCCCTGCTAAGTGTCCGGGACCTGAAGGTGGTATTCCCGACCCCGATCGGGATGGTGCATGCCGTTGACGGGGTGTCATTCGACCTTGAAGCCGGCCAGTCCATGGGGATCGTCGGGGAATCCGGTTCCGGAAAGACAGTGACGGCGAAGACCCTGATGAACCTTCTTCCCTCCTATGCCCTGGTTGACGGTTCGGTCAACTTCGATGGCCGCGATCTGCGATCACTGGCCGCCAAACGGAAGGCCGAGAAGCACCTCTGGGGCGTCGAGATCTCCATGGTCTTCCAGGACCCGATGACATCGCTCAATCCGGTCAAGAAGGTTGGCGAACAGATCGCCGAGTCAGTGCGCTATCACCTCGGGCAGACGAGAACGGCGGCTCGCCGCCGAGCCGGCGACCTACTCGAACAAGTAGGGATTCCCGAACCTGGAAGAAGGCTCGACGAATACCCCCATCAGCTATCAGGAGGCCTCCGCCAACGGGTGGTGATCGCGGCGGCCTTGGCGTGCGAACCACGGTTACTCATCGCCGATGAACCCACCACGTCGTTGGACGTCACTGTCCAGAAGCACATCTTGGACCTGCTTGACGACCTTCGTGCCGAGCGGGGGATGTCGATGATCCTCATCACCCACGACCTCGGTGTCGTCAAGGGCCGGACCGACGAGGTGATGGTCATGTACGCCGGTCGGACAATGGAAGAGGCCCCCACCGAAGAGATCTTCTCCCAGCAGCGCCACCCCTACACCGAGGCCCTGATTGAAACCATTCCGAACATCAATTCGGCCAGCCATACGCGCCTGGTGCCGATTCCCGGCCAACCACCGGTCACCACCAGTTCACCCACCGGGTGCCCGTTTGCGGATCGGTGTCGCTACGCGACCGACCTGTGCGTGGCACAGTGCCCACCCCTGACGCCCCTTGCTGACGACCACCAGGTTGCGTGTCACACGCCGGTCGGAACCCCCGCCGCCGAGACGGCCCTAGCGGCCAACGCCGCGCGAGGCCACACGGCGACCGGGTTGGAGATCCACCAGTCTGGAGTGCCCGTCGGTGCGGTGGTCGACGGTCCGGGGGAGAGGGTCTGATGGCTGGTCGCGGCACCGTCCAACTCCGTGGCGACGAGGACGTCATCCTCCGGGTGGAAAACCTCGTCCAGGAATTCCCAGTCGGTCGCAACCGTGTGGTCCACGCGGTGTCCGACATCTCTTTCGACCTCCGGAAGGGGGAGACCCTGGGCATTGTCGGCGAGTCCGGCTGCGGCAAGTCCACGACAGCTCGAGCCCTGGTCCAGCTTCCGCCACCCACCAGCGGTCGGGTGGTTCTGGACCCCGGCTCCGAAAATGAGATCGACCTGACCCGCCTATCAGGTAACGACCTGCGCAATGTACGGCCGAGACTCCAGATGATCTTCCAGGACCCGATCTCGTCGCTGAACCCGCGGAGGCGGGTAAGGGACATCGTCAGCGAGGGTCTCGAAATCTGGTCCGACGGCGACATCGGGACCGAAGGAAGGGAACGAGTCGAGGAAGTCCTTCACGCTGTAGGCATCGACCCGGCAGTGGCGGCCTCCCACCGGCCACACCAGTTCTCCGGCGGACAGTGCCAGCGGATCCCCATCGCCCGGGCGCTGACCATGAACCCGGAGATCCTGATCTGCGACGAGCCGGTCTCAGCCCTCGACGTCTCGGTCCAGGCAAAGATCCTGAACCTCCTGGAGGACATGAAGGCCCGGTACGACCTGAGCCTCGTGTTCATCAGCCACGACCTGTCGGTGGTTCGCAACGTGAGCGATCGGGTGGTCGTGATGTACCTGGGAAAGCTCTGCGAGGTGGGCGGCGCTGACCGCCTCTACGAGGCCCCGGCCCACCCGTACACCAGGGCGCTGCTCGCCTCGGCACCCGAGCCGGCCCGGTCGGTAGGTGTAGCCGATGCCGTCTTGGGCGATGATCTTCCGTCGCCCACCGACCCGCCGTCCGGCTGTCGATTTCGGACCCGATGCCCGTTGGCGATCGACAGGTGCGCGTCCGAGGAGCCGTTGATGCAACAGATCAGTGAGGACCACTTCGTGGCTTGCCACCTTCCGTTCACCTGAGCGCCTCGTCGCCCAGGCGCCAGGCGCACGACGGGTGTTCAGCCCAGGAGCTTGAGGAGCTCGTCCTCGTAGGCCCAGTCGTATTCCCGGCCGCCGGTCTGGACGTGCCAGGCATGCGTCTGGGCCACCATCGAGGCCAGGTCGTGGCGGGGCTCCCAGTCGGTGTCGCGCTTCAGGGCGTCGATGCCGAATACCACGCTGCGGTTCCAGCGGTGGATGTTGGGGGCCAGCCTGGGGACCACCGTGGCGAACCGGAAACGGTGGCGCACGGACTGCTGTCGGCGGCGGGCCTCCGGGCTGGTCCGGATGTCGATGTTGGCCTTCGAGGCGCTCTCCACCTCCACCTCCAGGTCACCGTCCCAGAGGGCGTCCATGGTGTCGGCGGGTATGAAGCGGAGGTCTGGTTCCACGCCGATGTGGGCTGCCGTCGTGGCCACGTATCCGAGGTCGCTCTGGAAGTGCTTCCCGGTGATGTTGTAGCGACGCCCCACGGTCGCCGGAGCCCGGGTTGTCGCCTCCAGGGCCCTGGCCTGGTCGTCCACGTGGCCGACCTGGAAGACCGTCGTGCCGTCGCCGGGGATCAGGACGGGTCGCCCGGCCTCGAGGCGGGCGAACATGCGCTGCTCCCGGTCCGGGATGATGTTGCGGGGCCCGTAGACCATCGAGAAGTACACGACGGTGGACGGGAAGCTGTGGTCGTCGCGTGCCTCGTCCAGCACATCCTCGCAGAGGAGCTTGTTGCCGCCGTACTCGATCTGGGAGTCGCCGCGCTCCGTGGGGTGGTCTTCGGTGATGGGCAGGTGGTCAGATGCCGCGTAGACCACCGTCGAGCTTGCGAACACGTACTGGCCGGTCCGCCCGTCGAAGAGCTCAACCATGAGCCGTACGTCGTCGGGGTGGTAGGCGCTCATGTCCAGCACCACGTCGAACTCGAGACCGCCCAGGACGTCGCGCATCTGGTCGTGGTCGGTCCGGTCGGCGAAGAGGCGGTGGATGCCGTCGGGCAGCGGAGCCTCGGTCCGGCCCCGGTTCACGATGGTCACGTCGTGCCCGCAGCGGGCCAGCTCGTGGACCAGCGCCAGGCCGTTGAACTGCGTGCCGCCCATCACCAGCATTCTCATGGTGTTGCTCCCCATGTCGAGAATCCCCGTGCCGTGTCAGCCCCTTCCACGGTTGGCGACCTGCTCATCTGACCAGGTCCTCCCAGAGGCGGCGTTCGTCGGCCTCCGGGTCGTCCACCAGCCCGCACTCGTCGTCCAGGTCCATGACGGCCCGGCGCTGCGGATCGTAGGTGGGCCATTCGCCGAGGGCGGCCGTCGACGGGTCGCCGTCCCGGATGAAGGCGATCCAGGCATCGTGGATGGTCTCGGCCAGGGCCGTGGGCGTATCGCCGGGGCCCAGGAAGACGTCCACGCCCGGGCGGTCGATCGTGTTGAAGGCGAACGGGATCTCCAGTGCGTGGGCAGCACCGAACAGGCCGTCGAAGGCCCGGGAGTCCCACGAGAACCGGTACATCCAGGTGTCCGCACCGTTGGCGTGGCGGGCATCGGCCAATCGGACGGCGGGGATCCTGAAGACCTGGTCGGTACCGATGGCACATGCCAGCCAGCCGGGGTCGACGCCGTCCAGGCGCCTCCGGTAGGTGGCCTCCATGCCGGCCGGGTCCCCGGTCAGCTTGGCGAGCATCGAGTCGAGGCCGTCGGCCGACATGCTGGTCACGCCCCAGAGGGCCATCTCGTCCTCGTTGGTGCCGGTCAGCAGGGCGACGTCGGCTCCGGACCCGTCGGCTATCAGTTCCCGTGGGTCCCGGGGAAGCGCCTCGTGGCCCCACACCGGGTAGAAGGGCTCCTGGCTGCGCCCTGTGAGGTTGCTGCGATCCGCCGCCACCTGCTCCTGTGCCTCCAGGAGCACAGCCACGTCCATGGCCATGAGCCCCTCGACGGACGGGTCACCCAACTGGCGGAGGAACTCAGCGGCTATCCCGGAGCCCTCCTCGGGGTCGAAGGTGTGGTGGGCCGCTCCGCTCTGGGCTATGGCCCGGTGGAACAGGCCGTCGGTGGAGGGCATGGCCAGCATGTTGCAGACGCTGAACGCCCCGGCGGACTCGCCGCCGATGGTGATCCGGTCCGGGTCGCCACCGAAGGCCGACACGTTCTCGTGTACCCATGTCAGGGCGGCCACCTGGTCCAGCGTGCCGTTGATCCCGCAGGTGGCGAAGTCGTCGCCCAGGTGGCTGCCCAGGTCGCAGAACCCGAGCGCCCCCAGCCGGTAGTTGATGGTCACCACGACGATGTCGCCCCGGGTGGCGAACGACGTGCCGTCGTACCAGGGCGTTGCACCTTGGCCGTGCTTGTAGGCACCGCCGTGGATCCAGACGTAGACGGGCCGCAAGGCATCGTCACATGCCGGCGTCACGACGTTCAGGGTGAGGCAGTCCTCGTCCCACGGGATCGGGACGCTGCTGGTGAGGCCCTCGCCCGGAAGTTGCGGGGCGGCCGGGCCGAACCGGCGGGCATCCCGCTCGCCGTCCCACTGTTCGGGCGGCTCGGGAGAGCGGAATCGCAGCGGGCCGACGGGGGGAGCGGCGTAACAGATGCCGGCGAATAGCTGGACGCCACGACGATGCCGTCCCCGCAGCAGGCCCTGCTCACAGCGCGCCACAGGATCCGTTCCCGCCTGGTCCGGGTTCAGGACCGGCTCCGTGTCGGCCGGATCGGTGCCTTCAGGACCCACGCCGGCAGGCCTCATGCCCCTACTACCTTCAGGACGAGGGCCTCGCCCTGGCCGCCGCCGCCGCAGAGGGCGGCGGCTCCCATGCCCCCACCCCGGCGCTTCAGCTCGTAGGCCAGCGTCAGGGCCACCCGGGTACCCGACATGCCGATCGGGTGGCCGAGGGCGATGGCCCCGCCGTTCACGTTCACCATCTGGTCGGATACCCCCAGGGCGTCCATCGAGGCCAGGGCCACGGCGGCGAATGCCTCGTTGATCTCCAGCAGGTCCAGGTCGGCGACGGTCATGCCGGCCTTCTCGAGGGCCAGGGCGATGGCGTTGCTGGGCTGGTGGAGGAGGCTGGCGTCGGGCCCGGCCACCTGGCCGTGGGAGACCAGCTCGGCGAGGGGCTCCACGCCGAGGGCCTCGGCCCGCTCCAGGGTGGTGACGATGCATGCGGCCGCCCCGTCCGAGATCTGCGAGGCGTTGCCGGCGGTGATGTTGCCGTCGGCGACGAAGGCGGCCCGAAGCCGTGCCAGGGAGGCGGCGTCCACGTCGGACCGGATGCCCTCGTCGTCGGTGAGCTGGATGGGCTCGCCGCGACGCTGGGGGATGCTGACGGGCACGATCTCCTCGGCCAGCAGGCCATCCTTCTGGGCCCTGGCGGCCCGCTCGTGGGACTGGGCGGAGAAGGCATCCTGCGGCTCCCGGGCCAGGCCCATCTCGGCGGCGTAGCGCTCGGTGGCCTCGCCCATCGCACAGCCCTCGAGCGTGCAGGTCAGGCCATCGGACATCATCGAGTCGACGACGGCTCCGTCGCCGATCCGGTAGCCACCACGGGCCTTGGTGAGCAGGTAGGGGGCGTTGGTCATGGATTCCATGCCGCCGGCCACCACCGTGTCTGCCTCGCCCAGGCGGATCATCTGGGATGCCAGGTGGATGGCGTGCATCCCGGACAGGCAGGCCCGGTTCAGGAGGGTGGACGGCACGGTCAGCGGGATGCCGGCGTCTGCGGCGGCCCGTCGGGCCGGAACCTGTCCGGTGCCGGCGGCCACCACGTTCCCGAGGTAGGCGAAGTCCACATCGCTTCCGGTGATGCCGGCCCGATCCAGGGCACCGCTGATCGCAGCGGCACCCAGGTCGGTGGCCGTCAGCGGGGAGAGCCCACCCTGGAAGCGGCCCATCGGAGTGCGTGCTCCGGCGAGGATGACTATCGGGGATGCTGCTGCGGGCATGGGGGCTCCGGTACAGGTGCTCCGGGGCCGACGATCGACCCCGGTTCTGCTGGCCGAAAGGTACCGCCCGCCGGGCGCACCGGCCGGGTCCGGCCCGGTCAGTCGGCCAGGTCGACCAGAGGGGCAGCCCGGGCGTCGTCCCGCACGAGGCCCTCCCAGAGGTCGGCGTAGAGGCCGCCGGCGTCGCGGAGTTGGGCGTGGCGACCCCGTTCCACGATCCGTCCGTCGTCCAGCACCACGATCTCGTCTGCCTCGACCACCGTGGAGAGCCGGTGGGCAATCACGATGGAGGTGCGCCCGGAGAGGACGACCGCCAGGGCATCCAGCACGGCGGCTTCGTTCTCGGTGTCCAGGTGGCTCGTGGCCTCGTCCAGGATCACTATTGCCGGGTCCTTCAGGATCAGGCGGGCAATGGCCAGCCTCTGCTTCTCGCCTCCCGACATCCGGTAGCCGCGCTCTCCGACCATCGTGTCGAAACCACCCGGGAGTGCCCGTACGACGTCCAGGATGCGGGCGGAACGGCATGCGTCCTCGAGTTGGGCGTCGGTGGCGTCGGGTCGGGCGTAACGGAGGTTGGCGCCCACCGTGTCGTGGAACAGGTGCGGGTCCTGGGTGACGACGCCGATCCGGGCTCGCAGGTCGTCCTGGCGCAGCGAGCGGAGGTCCCGGCCGTCCAGGGTTATCGACCCTTCCGTCACGTCGTAGAGCCTCGGGATGAGCGAGGCCAGGGTGCTCTTGCCGGAACCGGAGGGTCCGACGACGGCGAGCATCCGGCCGGGGCCCACCTCCAGGTCCAGGTCGTGGAGCACGATGCGACCGGGCTCGCCGGGCGCCGTGTCGGTCTCCAGGGAGGCGACCGAGGTCTCGTTGGCTGCCGGATACCGGAACGACACCCCCTTCAGCGCCAGGTGCCCCTGGACGGGGTGCGGGTCCACGGCGTCGGGGGCGTCGGCAACCGGGTTGGGGGCGTCCAGCACCTCGAAGACGCGCTCGAAGGACACGAATGCGGACATGACGTCCACCCGTGCGTTGGTGAGCTGGGCCAGCGGCCCGTAGAGCAGGGCGATGAGGACACCCATGGAGGCCAGGGTGCCGATGGTGATGGTGCCGTTGATCGCCAGCGAGCCGCCCACCCAGTAGACGACGGCGGTGCCGATGGCGCCCAGCAGCGTGAGGGCGATCACGAAGGTGCGGCTGAAGAGGGCGTTTCGGATGCCGATGTCGCGGACCCGTCCGGCGTTGCCGGCGAAGCCGTCCCGCTCCTCGTCCGGCCGCCCGAAGAGCTTGACCAGCCAGGCTCCGGAGACGTTGAACCGTTCGGTCATCGTGGCGTTCATCGTGGCGTTCAGGTTCATGCCCTCGCGGGTGATCCCGGCGACGGTCCTGCCCACCCGGCGGGCCGGGAGGATGAACAGTGGCAGCAGGACCATGGCCAGCAGGGTTATGTGCCACTCCAGCAGGAAGAGGGTGACGAGGGTGGTCAGCGCCGTGATGGTGTTGGCGACCACCGTGCCGAGCGTCCCGGTGAGTGCCCGCTGGGCGCCGATCACGTCGTTGTTGAGGCGGCTCACGAGGGCGCCCGTGCGGGTGCGTGTGAAGAACGAGACCGGGAGTCGTTGCACGTGGTCGAACAGGGCCACGCGGAGGTCGAAGATGAGGCCCTCTCCGACCGTCGCCGAGGCCCACCGTTCGAAGAACGAGAGGACGGCCTGGGCAAGGGCGGCTCCCACCACGAGCAGCCCCAGGACGGTGAGCTGCCCCCGGTCTCCATTGGCGATGGCCCCGTCGATGATCTCCCGGAACAGCAGCGGTGGAACCACCCCCAGCACGGAGGAGGCGGTGACCACGCCCAGGAAGCCGATGATGAGGGTCCGGTAGGGGCGGGCGAACGTCCAGACCCGTCTGCGGGTCTCGGGACCGATACGTGGCGTCGTGTCCGACTGGTGGGACATGACGTGCAGGAGGTGCATTGGGTTGGCCACGGGCCGAGCCTACGGACGGCCCGCGGAAGCCCCCGCCGGGCTAGAATCTGACGGACCGTCAGATGTGGCGGACGAACCCGCACGGCGGGAGACTGGCCCACATGACCACAACCACGCCCCCTGCCAACCGGCCACTGGCCGGCCTGAAGGTCGTCGAGAGCTCGCTCCTCGGCCCCGGCCTGGCAGCCACCTTCCTCTCCGACCTGGGAGCCGACGTGGTCAAGGTGGAGCCGCCCGCCGGCGACTACATCCGTCGGATGACGTGGCCGATCGTGGAGGGAACCTCGCTCCTCCACCTCCACACCCACCGGGGCAAGCGCAGCATCGCCATCGACCTCAAGACCGAGGAAGGCCTGGAGATCTACCGCGACCTGGTCCGTGGGGCCGACGTGGTGCTGGAGGCGATGCGTCCGGGTTCCCTGGCGAAGCTGGGCCTCGGCTTCGACGAGCTCATAAGGGTCAACCCCCGTCTGGTGTTCTGCACCCTGTCGGGCTACGGCGCCACCGGCCCGTACCGCGACATGCCCAGCCACGGCATCGCCTACGACACCTGGGCCGGCCTGATCGAACCTGCGCTGGACGACGACGGCTTTACCCGCATCCCCTCCCTGCCCAACATCGGGATCAACGTGGGGCCCATGATCGCCGCCCTGGGCATCCTGGCCGCCGTCATCCGGGCCCGCGAGACCGGTGAGGGCACCTGCCTGGAGGTGGCCCAGTCGGATGCGGCCGCCTACATGGACTGGTACCGGATCGAGACCTACCGTGCCTATGAGCGGCCGGCCGACGTGGTGACGGGCAACGCCTCGGACGACCACGAGCGCCGGGAACCGGGCCTGGCCGGCATGTGGGAGGGCGTCCGCTACCAGATCTACGAGGCCTCCGACGGCCACGTGCTATTCATGGCCTCTGAGCAGGCCTTCTGGCGCAACTTCTGCGAAGGGGTGGACCGCATGGACATGTTCGAGCGGTGGCCCGGCTCCAAGTACGCCGACCACGCCCGCCACAACACGGAGATGCAGGTTGAGCTGAAGGCCATCTTCGCCACCAGGACGTGCTCCGAATGGCTGGCCTTCTCCGACGAGGCCAACACGCCCATCGCCCCGGTGAACACCCCGAAGACAGCGCCGGACGACCCGCAGTTCGCCCATCGGCTCCCGTTCTACGACATCCGGGACGTGGGAGCCGAGCAGTTGCCGTTGCCCGTCTACATGGAGGGCGACCTGCCGCCCACGCCGTCGATGGCACCGACGGTGGGTGAGCAGACCGACGAGGTGCTGGCGGATCTGGGCCTCTCGGCGGAACGCATCGCCGAACTCCGGGCCTCAGGTGTCGTCGGGCCCAGGGACTGAGACCAGCTGGCCGGATGACGGGTGGGCCGGATGACGGATGGGTCGGATGACGGGTGGGCCGGGGCGCTCCCGGTAGTGCCCGGACGGGCGTCCTCTCAGGCGTCCAGCCCGAGTACCCGGATGGCGTTCTCCCTCAGGAACTTCGGCCACACCTCAGCCTTGAAGGGCACGTCCCGCAGCTCGGTGAAGATCCTGTCCAGGGAGAGCCCCATCGGGAAGTAGCCCGCGTAGATGACCTTGTCGGCACCCCGGCTGTTGGCGTAGTCGATGATGGCCTTCGGATAGTGCTTCGGTGCGAACGCCGAGGTGGAGTAGTAGAGGTTCGGCCACTTCAGCATCAGCTTCACCATGAGGTCCTGCCAGGGCTCGCAGCCGTGACGGGTCACGAACACCAGGTCGGGGAAGTCGTACATGACCTGGTCGATGAGCTCGACGCGTTGCGGGGCGAACGGCACCCGGGGACCGGGAATCCCGGCGCAGCAGAAGATGGGGATCCCCAGCTCGCAGCAGAGTTCGTACAGCTCGTACATCTTCGGGTCGTCGATGGGGACCTGGGGGTCGCGACCTGACGGGAAGGCGGTGACCGCCTTCAGCCCGGCGTCGCGGTGGAGCTGGCGGACGGTCCGGAGCATCCCGGGGACGTCGTTGGGATCCGGTTCGTGGCAGCCGAAGAACCGGTCGGGGTGCGTCTCGACCATGGACCGGCCCTCGCCCTTCTCGGGGCCGATGCCGATCATCGCCATCTGGACGTTGTTGCGGTCCATGAAGGGCAGGCACAGCTCGGCACCCTGGGGCGGGTCCAGGGGCTCGCCGTCGGCGCCCCGGGCCTGGTCCGAGAACGGGACGTCCTTGAACATGTACTGGGCCGGGAAGTTCATGGACTTGGAGTCGGCGTCCCTGATCCCGGTCAGGTTGGCGTAGTTGAGCTTGGCGTTGGGCCCGGCCCGGGTGCCCATCATCGTGTCGATGGCGGCCACGTCATCTGGGAAGGTCGAGGCGGTCATGTTGTCCCTGAGGGGTCCATCATGGACCCATCATGGGATCTGACGGTCCGTCAGGCAAACACCGGGGGACCTGTCCGGGTTCTCCGCGGGCCACCGCCAACGGCCATCCCGGCCGGGACCCACCGGCTCCGGCGGGGTACGGGCCAAAATGCCACGCGAGACTCGGGCCATGGACGAGCACTCCGACCACACCAGCGAAGCGCCACCGCCCGCCCGGTTGAGCCGTCTCAGCCGGTCGGTGGCCGGCCACGTCGTGCTGGTCACCGGGGCCGGTTCGGGGATCGGGCGGGCCACGGCGCACCTGTTCGCCGACGAGGGAGCGATCGTGGCCGTGACTGACAGGGACGCCGGGCGGGTGGCCGACGTGGTGGCCGAGATCGAAGGTGTCGGCGGTCGGGCGCGGGGCTGGACGCTGGACGTGGCCGACCGGGCGGCCATCGAAGCCGTGGTGGCCGAGGTCGCCGTCTGGGGCGGTGGGCTGGACGTGCTGGTCAACAACGCCGGGGTGTCGATCGGTGCCCCGATAGACGGCCCCGGATACGAGGACGCCTGGCTGGTCTCCATGGACGTGATGCTGACCGCCCAGGCCCGGACCATCCGTGCGGCGTTGCCGCACCTCCGGGCCTCGGCGGCCGGCCGCATCGTCAACGTCTCGTCCACGGAGGGCGTGGGGGGCTCGGCCGGCGTCTCGCCCTACACGGCGGCCAAGCACGGGGTGGTCGGCCTGACTCGCTCGCTGTCCGTGGAGCTGGGCGACACAGGCATCACGGTCAACGCCGTGGGGCCGGGTCCGATCAAAACGGGGATGACGGAGGCCATCCCCGACGAGGACAGGCGGAAGTTCGCCCGCCGACGGGTTCCGCTGAGGCGCTACGGCGTCCCGGAGGAGGTGGCGCACGGAATCCTCCACCTGGCGCTGCCTGCGTCCGGCTACATCACCGGCCACCTGCTCATGGTGGACGGCGGCATGACGATCAAGAACAACTGAGCTCCGGCCCAGACCTCCGCTGGAGGGGCGGCCGTGCCCCCGGGAAGAGGCCCGTGGCCCCCGCTGGAGGGGCGGCCGTGCTCCCGGGAAGAGGCCCGTGGCCCCCGCTGCAGGGGGCCCTGTCCCCGGGAAGAGGCCGGCCTAGCCCTGGTAGAGGCTCAGGGCGTCGTACAGCACGGCCGGCACGTCGTCGTTGCCGACCACGTGGATGGCCACCTGTGTTGACACGAGCGTGCCCTTCTTGTGCTCCCGGATGTCGGTCATCCGGTTCCGGGCATGCAGCGTGGAGCCGACGGGGACCGGGGCCAGCAGGCGGAGGCCGTCCGCTCCGTAGTTGACGACGTTCTGCTGCCCGGTGATCTTCACGTGGCCGGTGCGGTTCAGGGTCGGCAGGAGGGCGAGGGTGAAGAAGCCGTGGGCGATCGGGCCCCCGAACGGGCCGGCGGTGGCGCGCTCCACGTCCACGTGGATCCACTGGTGGTCGCCGGTCAGTTCGGCGAACTGGTTCACCTTCTCCTGGGTGATCTCGTACTCGGGACCCCAGGCACTCCACTCCTCGGTGATGGCCCCACGTAGGCCCTCCAGGTCGTCGTAGGCGATTTCCGGCTTGTCGCTCATGTGGTCCTGGTCCTGGTTCTCTCGGGTATGTGGCTCGGCGACATTGTGGCGCCACAGCGCCCACCGGTCCGAACCGGGCGGCCCGTGGCAGGCCACACGGCCGGGCGGACCTAGTGTCGAGACCCGTCGGGCCCGGCGAAGGCACCGGCAGTTGACAGATGTCGGTAGTGGGCTGCACCGCCAGACCGCCTTCGGAGGGTGAACACATGGACCAGTACTATCGGGCGGCGTGGGACGCCCTCACGGCACCCGGAGCTCCCTTCGCATGGTCGGTCACCGACGTGAGGGGCGTGCCGACCCGCACCTACGATGCCGCGCCGCCGAACCTGGCCCTCCTCTGGGCTGGATCGGTGGCACACGGCGATGCCGACTACCTCGTCTACCAGGACGAGCGCATGTCGTATGCCGAGGCCCATGCCCAGGTGGACGCCATCGCCTCTCACCTGGCGGCCATCGGGGTGGGTCACGGCGACCGGGTGGCCCTCGCCATGCGCAACTACCCGGAATGGGTACTCGGCTACTGGGCCACGTTGAAGTTGGGCGCCGCCGTCGTCGGCCTGAACGCCTGGTGGACCGGACCCGAGATGGAGTTCGGCCTGGCGGACTCCTCGCCGAGGGCACTGCTCTGCGACGCCGAGAGGCTCGAGCGCATCGCTCCCTACCTGGATGCCCTGCGGTCCGATGGGCCCATGCACGTGGTCGGCGTCCGCCTAGGCCCCGATGCCGGATTGCCCGTCGACGCCGTCCGGTGGGAGGATGCCGTGGCCGGTGCCGACGACCTGCCGGTCGCACCCATGGCCGATATCGGGCCGGAGGACGACCTCTGCATCTTCTACACCTCGGGCACCACCGGGCATCCGAAGGGAGCCGTGCTGACCCACCGTGGCGCCGCCTCCAACCTCTTGAACCTGGCCTTCTGGCAGACGATGGCCGGAGCAGCCCAGGACATGGCCGTGGCAGCCGGCGAGCCGCCCCCGGGTTCGGACAAGAAGCCCGGCGAGTCATACCCCGGCTCGGTCCTGGCCGTACCGCTGTTCCACGTCACAGGCTGCAACTGCTGCCTGCATCCGGTCACCGCGGTCGGTGGCCGCCTGACCCTCATGCACCGCTGGAACGCAGAGACGGCCCTCGAGCTGATCGAGAGGGAGCGGCCGTCTACCTTCACGGGCGTTCCGACCATGGTCCGCGAGCTGATCAACAGCCCGGACTTCGACCGACGGGACACCTCCAGCCTCTCCCACCTGGGTGGGGGCGGTGCCGCTGTGCAGCCGGACCTGGTGCACAAGATCGAAGAGCGCCTGGAGGGTCGGCCCAGCACCGGCTACGGCCTCACGGAGGTGAACGGCGTCATCTCCATCAACGCCAACCAGTTCTTCGTGGCCAAGCCGGCATCGGCCGGTTCGCCCTGTCCGGTCATGGAGACCCGGATAGTCGGGGAGGACGGAACGGACCAGCCCACAGGTGGACACGGCGAGCTCTGGGTACGTGGCGGCAACGTGTTCCGCGGCTATCTGAACCGGCCCGAGGCGAACGCCGAGTCCCTCACCGACGGCTGGTTCCACACCGGCGACATCGGCTACCTGGACGAGGACGGCTTCCTGTTCCTGGTGGATCGGGCCAAGGACATGGTCCTGCGCAGCGGTGAGAACGTCTACTCCGCAGAGGTGGAGGCCGCCATCTACGAGCACCCGGCGATCGCCGAGGCGGCGGTCTTCGCCGTGCCCGACGAGCGCCACGGTGAGGTGGTGGGCGTGGCGGTGGTGCTGCTCCCGGACGCCGACCTCACCGCGGACGGCCTCAGGGACCACACCCGGGCACTCATCGCCGGCTTCAAGGTGCCTGAGCACGTCTGGTTCCTGGACGATCCGCTGCCCCGCAACGCCAACGGCAAGTTCGTGAAGCGCACACTGCGCGACGAGCTGGTCGGTACACCGACCGACTGACCTGACGGCGACCGTGACCGGCCCGCACGACATGGACAGTTCCGACACGGACCCGTCCGGCATGGATACTTCAGGCATGGACCCGTCCGGCATGGATACTTCCGGCACGGACCCTTCAGACACGGCACCGCCTGATCCGGGGGCCGCCGTCATGGCCCTGCTGGCGCCAGGCGCCCCGTTCGAGATGGCCGTCGAGGACGTGCTGGGCGAACCCATGCAGGTCTTCGTGCAGAGGGCCCGGTCACTCCGGGAACTCCTGGCGCAGGCAGGCCGGTTCGGCGATTCCGACTACGCCGTCTTCCACGACGGGGGACGCAGGCGGGTACTCACCTTTGCCGACCACCAGCGACGGGTGGCCTCGGTGGCGGCTGCCATGACCGACCGGGGAGTAGTTGCCGGTGACCGGGTGGCCATCCTGGCCGCCAACTGCCCGGAGTGGATCGTCGCGTTCTGGGCGACGGTGTCGCTCGGAGCGGTGGCGGTGGCGTGCAACGGCTGGTGGACCCGCGATGAGATCCAGCACGCCCTCGTCCACACCGCCCCAAAGTTGCTGGTGGCCGACGTCAAGCGCCTGGCCCGTCTGGAGGGTGCAGATCCCGGCATGCCCGTCGTCGTCATCGAGGAGGACTTCGCCGACCTGGAGGCATTCGTCCAGGACGCTGCCCTGCCTGACGTCGAGATCAACGAAGACCAGCCGGCCCTGCTGCAGTTCACCTCCGGGACCACCGGTCGACCGAAGGCGGCGATGCTCAGCCATCGCAACGTGGTGGCCTTCGTCCAGGTGGTGAGCTTCCTCGGCGCAGCCCAGACGGCCTCCGTCGGGCTGCCCTCCACGGGACCCAGTCGCCCCCGCCTGGCGGTGTTCCCCATGTTCCACATCTCCGGACTGCAGAGCGCCAGCATCACGCCGATGGCCACCGGGGCCGGCAACGTCTGGCCGATGGGGAGGTTCGATCCTGCCACGGTGATCCGGCTCACCACCGAGGAGGGCATCTACGCCTGGAACGGGACTGCCACCCACATGTTCCGCCTCCTCCAGGATCCGACGATCGGGACCCTCGACGTATCGCTGGTCCAGACGGTCGGCATAGGTGGCTCGGCCACCACTCCCGAGCTGGTACGGGCCACCGAGGAACGCTTCCCCCACCTGGTCGACACGTTCACCTCCGGGTACGGCCTTACCGAGGCTGGTGGCATGGTCAGCCACGCCAGCAACGCCATGCTGAAGGCCAACGCCGACAGCGTGGGCATGGCGATGCCCACCGTCGGTATACGGATCGTGGACGAGGACGGCCTGGAGGTTCCCGAGGGCGTGAACGGCTCGATCTGCGTACGTAGCCCGCTGGTGATGCTCGGCTACTGGGGGGATTCGGAGGCCAGCAGCGAGGCGTTCCTGCCGGGTGGGTGGCTGGTGACCGGCGACTACGGCCGGCTGGTCGGTGGTGAGCTGTTCCTGGCGTCCCGGCTACGGGACCTCATCCTGCGAGGTGGTGAGAACGTGTATCCCATGGAGGTCGAGTCCCGCCTGGAGCAGCACCCGGCGGTTGCCGAGTGCGCGGTGTACGGCGTGGAACATCCGATGCTCGGCCAGGAGGTCAAGGCGGTCGTGGTCCTGCGCGCCGGCGAATCACTCGACCTCGACGCAGCGCGTGCCTTCTGCGGCGAGGCGCTGGCGGGCTACAAGCTGCCGGAGCACCTCGAGGTGTGGAACGGTCCGTTGCCGCGCAATGCCTCCGGCAAGGTTGTCAAGGCCGTCCTGAGAGGCGAGGCCGACCAGACGTTCATCGAGGAGTAGCCGCGCAGGCTCAGACCGAGTTGGCGGCCTCGCAGAGCACCCGCAGCTTGGCGACGGCCAGGTCCCGGCCCAGGTAGCCCAGCCCGCAGTCCGGCGCAGCGACCAGGCGCTCCCGATCGATGTGGCGAAGTGCCTCGGTGAGTCGGTCCCGCACCTCGACCACCGTCTCGATCCGGCTCCGGGCTATGGCAACGCAGCCGAGGATGATGGTGGTCTCCCGGAACCGGGGCAGCAGGGCCGCCAGGTCGTTGGGGCGGTGGGCGTCCTCCAGGCTGAACCGGTCTATCGGGGCGGCGTCGATCGCCTCGGCGAGGTCCAGGTAGGCCTCGGGCGGGGCCTTCTCGTAGGAGTCGTCGTCCAGATGCCTTGGATAGCCGCAGCAGCAGTGGACCGTGCGCACCACATTGTCCGGGACGCCCTCGAAGCAGGTGGCCAGGGCGTCCACCCCGAAGGAGAGGGCGTCGTCGAGGCGTCGTACGAAGACTGGCTCGTCGACCTGGATGTGGGTGCAGCCGGCATCGGCGAGCGCCCGGACCTCGGAGTTCACGGCCGTTGCCAGGTCGGCCACGAGGGCAGCCCGGTCGTCGTAGTGGTGGTCGACGGTGCTGTCGGTGATCGTCAGCGGGCCGGGGATGGTGACCTTCACAGGATGGTTGGTGGCGGCCTGGGCGGCCTTCCAGTCGTGGACGAGGAACGCCTCGCCGGCCGCCACCTGGCCCGTGATGGTGGGCAGGGTGCAGGTCAGCACGCCCCGTAGGGTCGATTCGGAACGGTCCTCGAAGTCGAACCCGCTGAGGTGGCGGCAGTGGTAGTGGATGTAGTTCTCGCGTCGAACCTCGCCATCGGTGACCACGTCGACACCCGCAGCCACCTGGTCGGCGATCACCTCGGCGGCTGCCCGTACGAACGAAGCCTCGGCGTCCTCGCCGGCTGCCTCCATCTCGTCAGCCCAGCGTCCCGCGTAGTCGCGGTCCGGTAGGTGGAACCAGTCCGAGACCGGTACGTAACCGGGCTTGGGGTAGGCGCCGATGACGGTGGTGGGGAGGCCGGGGCCGGAAGCGGTTGCCATTGGCGTGGACGGTAGTCCGCCTCAGGTGCACGCTCCCGTGCGGATGCTTCCGGGCCGTGCTTCCGGGTGCCTGCATGCCAGGCGTATGCATGCCAGGTGCATGCCTGCGGGGCCTGTCTCCCGGGTGGATGTTTCCGGTTCACTGCCTGCGGGGCCTGTCTGCCGGGTGCGCCCTGCTGGGCCATCGGGACCCGTGTGGGAGGCTCCCGTCATGATCGACGAGACAGTTTCCCGGGACGGCGACCCCGTGGGCAGCGCCGGTGGCGGTCCGTACCCGGCGGCCACCGGTTATCTGGAGGGGAGCATGGCTCCGGTGGTCGACGAGGTGACCGCCACCGACCTGCCGGTGACCGGGGCCATCCCGGAGGAACTGGAGGGACGTTGGCTGCGCAACGGCCCCAACCCGCTGGGTGCCGTGGATCCGTCGACACACCACTGGTTCCTGGGCGACGGGATGGTGCACGGCGTACGCCTCCGGGCCGGACGGGCCGAGTGGTACCGGAACCGCTGGGTGAGGGGCCCACGGGTTGCCGCGGCCCTCGGCGGACCGGCGCCTTCCGGCACGTCGTTCGGCGGTCGGGACTTCGGCCCCAACACCTCCGTGGGGGGCTTTGCCGGGCGGACCTGGGCCATGGTCGAGGCGGGCGCCACGCCGATGACGCTCACCTACGAACTGGACACCATCGGTTTCGACGGGTTCGGCGGCACCCTTCCGGCGGCGTTCACCGCCCATCCGAAGTACGACCCGGCCACCGGGGAGCTCCACGGGGTCTGTTACGCCTATCCGGAGGCCATGGACCACGTACAGCACGTGGTGGTCGGTCCGGACGGCCGGGTATCGAAGGTGACCGATATTCCCCTCGAGGGGATGCCCATGGTGCATGACATGTCGCTCACCGCCTCGAGCGTGCTCGTCTACGACCTCCCGGTGTGCCTGGACCTGGAGATGGCGATGGGTGGTTCGCCGTTCCCGTTCTCGTGGAACCCGGACCATGCGGCCAGGGTGGGGGTGCTGCCCCGGTCCGGCACTGCGGATGACATCGTCTGGTGCGAGGCGCCGCAGGCCTACGTGTTCCATCCCGTCAACGCCTACGACGCTGACGACGGCACCATCGTCGTCGACGTCTGCAGGTACGACACGATGTTCGACCGTGATCGGCTGGGGCCGGCCGGCGACTCGACGCCCATGCTGGCCCGCTGGACCGTCGACCCGGCGGCGGGTCGGGTCACCGAGACGCCCCTGGTCGATGGTGCCCATGAGTTCCCGACCCATGATCCGCGGGTGGGGACCAGACGCCATCGCTACGCCTTCACCGCGGCGGGCCTGGGCCTGGGACCGACCGCCAGGGTGGACGTGGAGACGGGCGAGACGGTCCTCCACGAGCATGGGCCCGGCAGGTTCGGTGCCGAGCCGATAGTGGTCCCGAAGGCCGGGTCCAGCCTGGAGGGCGACGCCTGGATCCTGGTGTGCGTCAACGACCGGGCGGGCGGACCCGCGGACCTGGTGATCCTGGATGGAGCCGACCTGGCTGGGCCGGCGGTGGCCAGCGTGCACCTTCCGCGCAGGGTGCCGGACGGGTTCCACGGATCCTGGGTGCCCGATACCTCCGTATCACCTCCATCAGACGGGCCGGCATGAGCGCCGGCAGGAGCGCTCAGCTGGCCCAGGCCGAGCGTGCCTCCCTCTGCGACCTGCTGCTCGAGGTCGGGCCGGATGCAGCCACGTTGTGCGGGGGCTGGACCGCTGCGCACATGGCGGCCCACCTGGTGCTCCGCGAGCGTCGGCCCGACGTGAGCCTTGGCCTCGTGCTGCCGGGCCCGTTCGCCCGCCACACAGCGCGGGCGACGGAGCGGGCGGCTGAACGGGCGGTCGAGCGGGTTGCCTTCGAGCGTCTGGTGGAGCGGATCCGCTCAGGCCCGCCGCGGCTCCTCAGGCTGGTCGACGGTCCGTTCAACCTCGTCGAGTTCTTCGTGCACCTGGAGGACGTGAGGCGGGCCACGGACGGCTGGGAGCCCCGGACCGGGCTGGACGACCTCCAGGACGCCCTGTGGCCGTTCCAGAAGTCGGGCACGAAGCTCCGCACGCGACGGGTCCGGGACGTGGAACTGTGGATCTCCCGTCCGGGTGGCGAGCCGGTTGCCGTTCGCAACGGTGGCCGACGGGTGACCGCCATCGGCGATCCCGGCGAGCTGACGATGTTCTTCTTCGGGCGCCGCGAGCAGTCCCATGTCGAGCTGACCGGAGACCTCGACGGAATCGCCGAGGTGCGTAGCGCGCCCATCGGCTTCTAGATGAAGGTGAGTGGTCCGCACCATGACGCCGCCGGCGGCGTGCACCGACTTCCGGTGCCACATGGCGTGTCCGGTGCGCTGCTGGCCTGCGCCTTCGACGTGGTGGGTCCAGACCCGGATGCCGTCATGGTTGAGTTCGCGGTGGACACCGTTGTCTGCCTGATGGAGTCCGACGAGGTCGACCGACGGTTCCCGACCTACGCCGGCTGGTTGGTGGCGGCTGGGCCGGACCGGGCTGTGCATGCACCAGCGCCGGACCACGGCGTGGTCGCAGATGGCGTCGCCGCAGCGGTGGCTGCCGATGTGGTGGTCCGCCTGAAGGCGGGCATGACCGTGCTCCTCCACTGCGGTGGCGGCTACGGCCGAACCGGGGTGGTCGCCGTCCAGGCCCTGGTCGCCCTCGGTATGGGTCTCCAGGACTCGCTGGTGGCCGTACGTGCTGCCCGCCCGGCATGTGGGCCCCAGAGCGACGCCCAGGACGAGCAGCTTCGGCGCCTTGTGGGTGGTGCCGGTGGCACGGGAGGAACGGGCGGCCCGGGCATCATCGGCGGCACTGGCGGCACTGGTGGCACACGCATCCATGGCGATACAGCGGGAGCCGTCCTGTGAGCAAGGGGAGGGCTGCCACCCATCCGTGCCTCGTGGTCTGCCCACCCGGTCTGGAATCGGTGGTCTCCGACGAGCTGGCCGATCTGGGAATTCGAACCCTGCGGTCCTCCAAGGGAGCGGTGTCGGCCGACATGACCACGAGGCAGCTCTATGCGGCCAACGTGTTCCTGCGTTGCGCCACCCGGATCCTGGTCCGCGTGGCCGGCTTCACGGTGCGGACCTTCGCGGACCTGGAGCGTCGTATAGCCGAGGTGGACTGGGACGACTGGATCGGTGCCGGGGACTCTCCGCGGTTCCGGGTCACCAGCCGTAACTCAGAGCTCTGGCACGACGGTGCGGTGACGCAGCGCTTCGAGGCTGCGTTGGGCACACCGGTCGAGGGCGCCCGGGAGCAACTGGTCGTGGTGCGGGCCGTGAACGACCGATTCACGGTGAGCGTCGACTCGTCGGGTGCACCGCTCCACGAGCGGGGCTGGAGGCAGGCGATCGCAAAGGCACCCCTCAGGGAGTCGGTGGCTGCAGGGCTCCTCGTGGCGGCGGGATGGGATCCGACCACGCCGCTGGTGGACCCGATGTGCGGTTCCGGGACGATCGCCATCGAGGCTGCCCTCCTGGCTGGCGGTGTCGCTCCCGCTGCCGGCCGTGAGCTGGCGTTCCGGTTCTGGCCAGGCTTCGAGCCCGGCACGTGGGCCAGCGTCGCCGCCGAGATCCAGAAGCGACGGACCGATGCCGGTGACCCGCCGCCCATCGTGGCGGTGGATCGGGATGCCGGTGCGGTGGAGTCAGCGCGGGCCAACGCCGAGAGGGCCGGGGTAGCAGACCTCATCGAGTGGCGTACCGCGCCGATCGCCGAGCTGGCACGGCCGGACGGGACGGATGGACGCCCCGGCCTGCTGGTGGCCAATCCGCCATGGGGCGGCCGGCTGGCAGGTGGTGACCTGCGGAACCTCTACGCCACGTTGGGCCGGGTGGCATCCGAGGGGTTCGCGGGATGGTCGCTGGGCGTGCTGGTGGCCGACAGGACGTTGGCCCGTCAGGTCAGGCCGGGCCTCACGGAGGCCCTGCAGCTGGAGTTGGGTGGCCGTCAGGCCTGGTACCTGACCGGCCGACTCCGCTGAGAGCCTGTAGCCGGCCTCGCCCTCGGTCGACGATCACCTGGTAGCCGATCGTGGCTCCTCAGCCCACTATCACGGTGGCCGTCATGTCGGGATGCAGGGCGCAGTAGATGTTGAACGTGCCGGCCGTCGAGGTGTCCAGCAGGTAGTTGTCTCCCGGGTTCAGGAGCCCGGATCCGAAGGAGTCCGGGTCCGGGTCGTCCTCGGTGCCGGCGCTGACCGTGTGCGGGACCGAGTCGCTGTTGTTGAAGTACACGCCCTGGCCGATGGCCACCCGGATCACCCTCTCGAAGGCGAAGTTGGCGATCAGGGACTGGTGGGCCCCCTCCGGGAAGTCGCTGCCGCGTACCCCCTTCTGGTCCCGGATGGAAGACGGTTCCGCGGTGGGGGCGATCGTCGGGTTCCACATCGAGAAGACCCCGAGTTGGTTGTCGTATCCCGGAGCCACCCAGGCGTGGAGCATCCAGCCGATGGCGTCATGCCAGTTGCCGCCGGCGGCTTCGCACTCGGCCATGGTCACGAAGCTGTCGGTGCCGCTGGCGTTGCCACGACAGATGTTGAAGTGCGAGTGCCAGTTGTCCAGGTTTCCGGTGAACGCCGCGGGATGCTCGACGCCGATCACGGCCGGCGGCACGAGGAACGCGGTGCCCACCAGGACGAGGTCTGGTCCGTGCCAGCCGTCAGCGTCGCAGTAGCCGAGCGGTCCGGTCGTGAGGGACCCGTCGGACGGGGCGTAGAGGAGGATCTCGGGGCGGTCCGGGCGGAAGGCATCACCGAACCAGTCGGTCCGGTAGAAGTGGGAGCCCATGTTGGAGGACTGGATGGCGTCGGAGATGAAGCCCTCGGTACATGCCGTGTCCACGTCGGCGTGGAGTGCGGCGAACCCGGCCAGCTGGTCCAGCTCTGACACCAGGGTGGTGAGCTGTCCAGGTGTCAGGTCCAGCTCGGGTGGGATCGGTTCTCCCGAGGCGAGGAGTTCCACCAGGTCGCTGTAGGAGCACGGCAGCTCCGGCTCCTGACAGCGGGTCTGTGGACCCAGGGGGCCCTCCACCAGGGTCGATACGACGCCATCGGAGGTCTCGCGGAACACGTAGCGGGTGTAGCCGGGGGCGCCGCCGGCGCTCGGATCCAGGTCGAGGGGGAGCAGGAGGGCGGCTTCGGCCTGGGTGAAGGCTGCAGCCTCGGCGATCAGGATCCTGAGGTTCTCGGCGCGTCGACCGGTGTCGGGCTCGGTGCCAGCAGGCGCGACCGTGCTGGTGCTGGTGCTGGTAGCTGCCGGTTCGACGGTGCTCGTGGTTGCCGGCGTGCTGGTGCTTGCAGGCGTGCTGGTGCTGGTAGCTGCCGGTTCGACGGTGCTCGTGGTTGCCGGCTGGCTGGTGGTGGTCGGTGAGACGGTGCTGGTGCTGGTGGTGGCCGGCGTGCTGCTGCTGGTGGCGGTCGCGCTGTCCGCGCCGCCCACCTGGCTGCTGGTCGTGCTGGCTGGTGCAACCACCGGCCCGG
>ENA-ORDG01000248-ORDG01000248.1-marine-metagenome-genome-assembly--contig:-NODE-248-length-24956-cov-4.449817_pt1 | contig 24956 bp, 21 predicted proteins | sample MGYA00248629_ERZ508524 | MGnify/ENA primary metagenome ERZ508524 (study PRJEB26194, sample SAMN05421901) | marine metagenome | isolation source: East of Rio de Janeiro, Brazil, South Atlantic Ocean...
ATCCAATTTTTCTCTGGAAGCTAATCCAATTGCTCCTAGAGATTCTGGTTCGTCCATTTCTCCATCTCCTAAAAATGCCCAGATTTTTCTGTCTTCATCTTTTAATAAGCCTCTGTTAATTAAATACTTTGTAAACCTGGCTTGATATATTGACATAATAGAACCAAGGCCCATTGAGACTATTGGAAATTGCCAAAATTTAGGCATTAGCCATGGATGAGGGTAGGATGAAAGACCTTTTCCATCAACTTCCTGTCTAAAATTATTTAGTTGCTCTTCAGTAAGTCTTCCTTCTAAGAAAGCTCTTGCATACATGCCAGGTGCGCTGTGGCCTTGAAAGTAAATTAAATCTCCTTTAAATTTATTATTTTTTCCACGCCAAAAATGGTTCATTCCCACATCATAAAGTGTAGCAGCTGATGCAAATGTTCCTATATGCCCTCCCAGTTCTGGATTTTTTTTGTTTGCTTTTACAACCATCGCTGCTGCATTCCATCTAATTAAAGACCGTATCCTTCTTTCTACATTTTGATCACCTGGAGACTTAATTTCGGATTCAGGAGGTATGGTATTAATATAGGGAGTGATACGAGTTAATGGTCGATGAGACCCTTCTTTATAACCTTCATCTATTAATTTTTTGAGTAAATAATGAGCACGATCTGAACCATCTTTTGAAGTAACTGCATCCAGAGAATCTAGCCATTCTTTTGTTTCTATTGGATCAATGTCAGCACCATTGGGACTAGCATGAACCATTTTTGTTGTTTCTTTTTTAGGTTTTTGAACTATAGCTGATTCAGCTTGTTTAATAATTTTCTCAGCTTCTGGTAAAATTTCCTCTTTTTTTAATATTAAAGGTATTGTTTTTTCTTTTTTTTGTTCCCTTGGTTCCTCTGACGTTTCGGCTTCTCCGTCCTCAATAATAGCCAAAACATCTCCTTTTGAAACTTTATCACCTATTTTTATTTTTAATGAAGAAATTTTTCCCTCAAATAGTGAGGGAACTTCTACGCTTGATTTGTCACTTTCCAAAGTAACTATTGGATCTTTTTTTTTGATAACATCTCCTGGTTTAACTAGAATTTCTATAACTTCAACGCTCTCAAAATCGCCAATATCAGGAACAGATATTTCGGTAGACATGGTTTCTGTTTTAATTATAACACAATTCTATCTTTTTTCAGCCATGTAATTATTGATAGTTCAGGTATGACATTAATTATGAGAAACATTGAAAAACTGTTTCAGTCCAAATACAAAAATTTGGATGGAAGATTTTGGATTCAAAAAATAATTTTAAAAAAATATTTAAAACAAAATTAAGAATTACACTCTACACACATCGCAATTTCCATTCACACGCCAATATAAAGGGTTGCGAGATCCCTTTTAGAATCTTCTCTAATCATTTCATGTAGCAGAAAGACGCTTTAAATAAGACATTTTCTTTGATAGAAAAACACTGAGGACCCATAGCTCAATTGGATAGAGCGCTACGCTACGGACGTGGAGGTTGAGGGTTCAAGTCCTTCTGGGTCCGCCATAAATTCTTGTTTTTTTGTTAAAAAGAGGAAAAAAAGAAAAAAATGAACTTTAATTGGATAACAAAAATACCCTTACAAAAGGCAGTTATATATTTTTTGATTTTAATAGTAATATTCATACTAATTTTAACATTAATATTTTAAAAAATTTATGAGTAACGAATTCAAACAAATAAGTCTAAAGCCAGGTTTTATGAAACATAACGGCGGAGTTTTATTTAAAACTATTTCTAAAGATGAGTATCATTTCAAAACAACAATTAAAGAAAATCATCTTAATGCTGCCGGTATTACTCACGGAGGTTTTATAGCGGCTTTAGTAGATGCTGGAGCTGGCACCGCGGCACACAGATCAGCTGATGGTAGTCCGTGCGTCACTATTTCTTTAGAATTAAAATTTATTTCTACAGTTCGATTAGGACAAGAACTACTTGGAAATACAAAAATTCAAAAAAAAACTAAATCAATGATTTTTTTAACTTGCGAATTAACAGCAGAAGATAAAATTGTTGCAATAGCTTCTGGGATATGGAAAATTTTAAATAAAAAATTACCTGGCACAGGACCAGGTGGTTAAATTAATTATTTTTTTTTATTTTTATTTCTTTATCTTGAACGTATTTAAAACCGCATTTCAATGACATTTCAGCTTTATGAAGCTCAATTCCCATATCTGCCGCATGCTGTAAAGTTGAAATAAATTTTTCTTTAATTAAAGTGTTAACTATTTCTATTGCAGTCTTTCCTTTGACTTCAGCAACCATATCATGAATTGGAGAATTTCCTAATTTTGAAAATTTACAATAACCTACTCTTATAATTTTTTTATTCTTGTCTATTGCTATCAAAAAATAGCCTTTTGGATCCATTCTCCAATCTTTAATTTTGTGATATTTTGCTGTAATTTTTTTTTTAATTTTCTTATTAATATTATACCAACGACCTTCTATAATATTTTTTTTTAAGGTTTTTTTTTTCATAATTCTTTTTTTCTCAATTGATTTATGCTCATTAAAATTTTTTCAGGTGTGGCTGGAGCATCAAGGTCAGGAATAATATTATAGTTTCTTACAGAGGCTATAGCATTTTTAATTGCAAAAAAAACTGACATAGCGTTCATCAATGGAGGTTCTCCAGTTGTCTTTGATTTATTTACAACATTTTCTTTATTTTTTCCGTATTTATAAATTTCTACATTAAATTCTTCTGGCATATCATTAACGGCAGGAATTTTGTAAGTTGAAGGAGAATGAGTAGTAAGTTGCCCATTTGATCTCCAATTAACTTCCTCCATAGTTAACCAACCGGCCCCTTGAACAAAGCCACCCTCTATCTGGCCAAGTTCAATTGCTGGATTAATGGCCCTGCCAGCATCGTGTATTATATCAACGCGTAAAATTTTATTTTCACCAGTCAAAGTATCAATCAACACTTCTGAAGCTGCAGCACCATAACAAAAATAAAGAAATGGCCTTCCCAAAAAGGCTCTCTTATCAAAATGTATTTTTGGAGTTGCGTAAAAACCTGAAGAAGATAATGAAACTCTATTAAGATAAGCTTCTTTAATCAGCGAATTAAATCTAAATGATTTTCCTTTAAATTTAACCAAACCATTTTTATAAATAGGTTCTCCGTTCATCACTTTATATTTACGTTTCACATATGAAGCCAAATTTTGTTTTATTTTGTGTATAGCGTTGAGCGCAGCTGCACCATTAAGGTCAGTAGTAGAGCTAGCAGCAGAAGCTGATGTATTAGGTACTTTATCAGTGCGTGTAGCTGAAACTTTAATTTTATTGAAGGGCAATCCCAATTCATTCGCAGCTAATTGTGCAATTTTTGTGTAAGTACCTTGTCCCATTTCAATTGCACCGGTATTTACGTGAACACTTCCATCATTACAATAAATGTGCACTAGAGCTCCTGCCTGATTAAGATGCCATGTTGTAAAACTAATACCAAATTTAACTGGGGTTATAGCAATCCCTTTTTTTAAATATTTATTATTTAAATTAAATTTTTTTATATTCAGTTTCCGGCTTTTATAGTTTGAGGTTTTTACTAATTTATCAAAAATTTCATGTATAATGTTATCTTCAATTTTCATGCCATAATGAGTAATATTTTTTCTTTCTTTTTGATAAAAATTTCTTCTTCTTATTTCTGAAGGATCCCTTTTTAGTGACCTTGCTATATTATCGATAATGTTTTCTATAACCATCATCCCTTGGTTTCCGCCAAAACCTCTGAAAGCTGTGGATGAAGATGTATTTGTTTTGCAAAGATAATTTTCAACTGACACATTTGGTAGATAGTAGGCATTATCAATGTGTAACAAAGCTCTAGAATTAATTGCACCAGATAAGTCTGGTGAAATTCCGCATCTTGATGCAAGTTTTATTTTTAAACCTTCAATAACTCCAAGCTCGTCATAGCCTACTTCATATCTAGAGTAAAAATCATGTCTTTTTCCAGTGATAATTATATCATCATCTCTATCCATTCTAAGTTTTACAGGAAGTTGAGTTTTTTTTGCTAAAAGTGTACAGATAGCAGCAAAGATAAAAGACTGTGTTTCTTTTCCTCCAAAACCACCACCAATTCTTCTAACAACCACCGTAATGGTATTACTTTTTTGGTTTAGCATCTTTGCTATAATTTGTTGGGTTTCGCTAGGATGCTGAGTGCTAGAGTATACTTTAAAATCATTGTCTTCTTGAGGTATTGAAAATGCAACTTGTCCTTCGAGAGCAAAATGTTCTTGACTACCGGTTGTAAATTCGCCTTTCAAACTATGGGCTGCTTTACGAATTTTTGTTACGGGATCTCCTTTTTGAATTGTTTGTCCTTTTAGAACAAATGATTTTTTCTTTAATGCATCTTTAATTTCAATAATTGGCTTTAGGGTTTTGTAACTAATTTTTGCTTTTAAAACGGCTTTTCTCGCAAGCTCTGTTGATTTGGCCGCAACGGCAAATAATGGTTGACCGAAATATTCAACTTTTTTTGTCGGAAAAATGGGATCACCATCATAAACTGGTCCCACATCATTTCTGCCTGGAATATCTTTGCTAGTAACAACAGCAATAACACCTTCGCTCTTTATCACTTTTTTAAGATCGATTTTTTTAATAATTGCGTGGGATTTCTTTGCCCATCCAATAGCCCCGTATAAAGTTTCCTCTGGTTCAGAAATATCGTCTGTATAATGAGCGTAGCCGCTCACATGCTTTACCCCGCTTTCATGAGGTCTTGTTTCTTGAATAAAAGTTTCTTTAATCATTTTAATTATTTACTCTTATTAATTTTTTTTGGGTAATTTCTAAAAAACACTTATGAAGCAAATTTTTAGCCACCTCCATACGATATTTTCTGCTAGCTCTCATATCACTAATAGGTTTAAAATCTTTTTCTAAAGCTTCTTTTGCTTTATTAATAATTTGTTCTGTTATTGAGGAGTGCAAGAGTATTTTTTCACAATATTTTGCTCTTTTAGGAATAGATGCCATACCTCCGTATGCAATTCTTATATTTTTTATCTTTTTATTTATTACTTCAAGATTAAATGAGGCACAAACAGATGAGATATCATCATCGAATCTCTTTGAAATCTTATAGGCTTTAAAAATATTTTTTGGGAATAAAGGAATTCTTATTGAACCAATGAATTCGCCTTTTTTTAATTTAGTTTTGCGATAATCAATAAAAAAGTTGTTTAAGGGTATTATTTTTGTTTTCTTGATAGTTCTTAAAACTACCTTTGCATCAAGTGACAATAGTAGGGGTAAAGTATCACCTATGGGTGATGCTGTAGCAATGTTACCCGCAACTGTTGCCACATTTCTTATTTGAACCGAACCAAATCTCTTAAGAATAGCAGTAAAATCTGGATAGTATTTTTCTATATAAGATTCAAATTCAATTAAAGGAGTGGTGGCACCTACTTCAATATAGTTGTTATTATTTTTTATATAATTCAATTCATTAATTGAATTCATATATATGACAGAATTGATATCTTTTCTTTCTTTAGTAACAACCAAAGACAAATCTGTACCTCCGCTAAGTAGATGTGCATTAATATTTTTCTTAAGAATTTTTTTTAACTCCTGAACGTATCTTGGGGCAAAATATCTCTTATCTTTTTTGTAAATAACAATACTTTCATCTTTAATTTTCTTTAATAAGGTAATTGTATTTTGTTTGTTTTGGGTAAAGTGATCAATTTTATCTTTACTATTTAAACTTTTTGCAGCTTTAATTATAGGTTTGTACCCAGTGCAACGGCAAAGGTTTCCCGCAATAGAATCTTTGATTGCATCATCTTTAAATTTAGAATGCTTTTTAAACATTGCAAATAAAGACATGACAAAACCTGGTGTACAAAATCCACATTGCGAACCGTGGTAATTGACCATAGCATCTTGTACTGGATGTAATGAACCGTTTTTAGAAATTAAATCTTCAACAAGTATAAGTTGTTTCCCTTGCAAAGTTGGTAAAAATATAATGCAAGAATTTATAGCGCTATAATTTATTTTATTATTTTTTAATTCTCCTAGTACAACTGTACACGCGCCGCAACCACCTTCTGCGCAACCTTCCTTTGTTCCGGTTTTTTTTAACTTGGTTCTAACATAATTAAGTAAAGTTTCGTTTGGATCTGGATTGTTAATTTCGACAATCTTGTTTTCGTGAATAAACTTAATGACATTTGATGTCATCAGCTTCCTCTATAGGTCGAATAGCTCCAAGGAGAAAATAATAAAGGCACATGGTAGTGTTCATTGGGATTGGATATCCCAAATCTAATTACCACTTCATCTAAAAATGGGGGGTTGGGTAATTGAGTTATCTTTTTAAAATAATCTCCAACAAAGAATACAAGTTCATACTGTCCCTCTTTAAAATTAGTTCCATCGACCAAAGGTTTATCTGATCGGCCATTATTATTTAATATAGTAGAGTTAAGTTTTATTCTGTTTCCTGCAACAAAGTAGACATCTACTTTAACTCCTTTCGCAGGTTTTCCAGAAAAAGTATCCAGGCAATGAGTGGTTAATTTTGTCATAAGATATTATATAAACTAAATAAGTATGATCAATAAAATTAATAAATTGTCTAAAAGTGAATTTATTAAAGTTTTCGCTAATATATTCGAAAATGCAATATGGATTGCAGAAGAACTATGCAATCAAAAACCTTTCGATAATTTTGAAGCATTATCCTCAAAAATGCTAAATATTTTTGAAACTGCTACAAAGGAAAAACAATTAAAAATTCTTAATGCTCATCCAGATCTAGCAAATAAAACAAAAATAAGCTTACTAACTCCAGATTCTTTAAAAGAACAAATTAACGCAGGATTAGATCAGTGTACCAAAGAAGAATTTAATGAATTTAAAAAACTTAATAACACTTATAAGAAATTTGGTTTTCCTTTTATTCTAGCAGTAAAGGAAAAAACTAAAATTGAGATTCTGAATAATTTTAGGAAAAGAGTTTTTTCTGATCCGGAAATAGAATTTGACGAAGCTGTTAAACAAGTAAAACAAATTGCTAGCCTGCGTTTAAAAGAATTAAATAATAAAGATCTCTAATATTCAACATCAGCTGGATCAATTGATCTCCACATATACCAAGTAAATACAGTTCGATAACCAGCGTGCAGTCTAGAAATTTTATCTAAAAATCTTTTGCTTGGAGGGTAAGATGTTTTGTAATTTTTGGAAATTGCTCGAAGCAAACCAATATCTTTGATTGGGAATATATCCGGTCTATTTAAATTAAACATGAGAAACATTTCAGCACTCCAAACGCCTAAACCTTTCAGTTTAGTAACATAATTAATAGCTTCTTCATCATTCATTTTTTTAAGTTCTCTAAAACCAAAAGATTTATTTTTAAAATTTTTAGCGATATTTTTTAAATAACTGATTTTTTGACGAGATAAACCTGCGTTTTTCAAAGTGCGTGAAGATAATTTTAATACTGTATTAGGAATGATACGTTTATTACATTTTTTTTCAAACTTAGACCAAATTGAGTTTGCTGCTTTCGTTGAAATTTGTTGTCCCACAATAGTGCGGCATAATGAAAAAAAAGGATTATTTCTAGTGGTTAAAAAGCCTTTATTATATTTTTTTATTATCTTTCTTAAAACTGAATCTCTTTTACACAATATCCTTTTTGCTTTATGCCAATACTTTGGAGGAGATTTCATTGTTGTCTAGGCATGGTGACAGCTTTTTTAAGCTGACGTTCTCTTGTAAAAATGATTAAAGAAGAAACAACAATTAGTCCTGCCCCAAATATTGTGTAAGAAGATGGCATCTCTTTAAAAATAAAAAATCCAAAAACAATTGCATACAGAAGTGCAAGATACTTAAGAGGGGTTGTTAAAGACACTTCTGCAAATTTGTAAGATTGAGTTAATAATAAATTTGCAACAGAACCAAAAAGACCAATCAAAATAAGCAAAATAAAATCAATTTTTGTGGGCATTATCCAGCCGCCAAAAGGAAGTGTTGCCAGTCCACCTAATCCACTAACTAAAGTAAAATAAAATGCTATTAACCATATGCTTTCACCGTGAAGTGTTAATTTACGAATAAAAATACAAACGGCTGCAAAGCCTAAACAAAAAATAATTGGAAATATGTAATAGTAGTTCATTGTATTAAAACCTGGTCTTGAAATAAAAATCACTCCAATAAATCCTATAATTACGGCACTCCATCTGGTTGCCCTAACTTTTTCATTTAAAAAAAATATGCTAAAAATAGTTACGAATATTGGACCGGCAAATGTCATCGCAACTGTTTCAGCCAATTGTAAATTTCTTAAAGCAATAAAAATAGCTGCCATAGCAATGGCTCCGAAGACCGATCTATAAAAATGCAATCCAATCCTTTGGGTTTTATAAAAATTCTTTAGGCGGTCTTTTGGAATCAGGAAAAAAATTGGTATAAACCCGAATAAAGAGCGAAAGAATAGTATCTGACCAAGAGCATATTCATCTGTTACTTTGACAAGGACATCCATTAACGAGAAAAACGTCACGCTAAGGAGCATGTACAATACTCCTAAAATATTTTTACTCATTTTTTTATTTGTTTTATATTGTGAACACTATTATTAATATTAGAAAATTATGCAATTAGCCATTTTGGCCTTAGGATGTTTCTGGGGTCCAGAAGAAAAACTTAGTAAAATAAAAGGTATAACCTCAACAGAAGTTGGTTACTGTGGAGGAAATAATCCTAATGTTACTTACGAAGAAGTATGTGGAGGAACTACAGGTCATGCAGAAGTTGTAAAACTTGGATTTGATGACAATATAATTTCTTATGAAGGCATAATTAGATTTTTCTTTGATTTTCATGACCCAACACAAATAGATGGTCAAGGTGCAAATATTGGAACTAATTATAGAAGTGAAATTTTTTATAATTCTGAAGAACAAAAAAAAACAGCTGAAAAAATTTTGAATAAACAAAATGAAAAATTTAAAGGAAAAATAGCTACGAAAATATCTAAAGAAAAAAATTATTGCAAAGCTGAAGAATACCATCAAAAGTATTTTCAAAAAAAATCTGAAAAATGACCTTAGTTTCAACTGAGTGGCTTAATGACAACTTAAGCAAGGTTAAAATACTTGATGCCTCTTGGCATCTTTCGACTGATAGAAATGGATTTAAAGAGTATCAAAAACAACACATAGAAAATGCTATTTTTTTTGATTTAGATAAATATTCTAATCAACGAAAAGATTTGCCTCATAATCATTTTCTTCCAGAAAAAAAAGAATGGGAAGCAACACTTTCAAAAAGTGGCATATCAAATAATGATCGAGTGATTATTTATGATAACAGTGACTTAATTAGTAGTTGCAGATGTTGGTTTCAGTTTATTTATTTTGGTCATCCATTAAATTTAATTTCTATTTTAAATGGAGGTTTTAAAAAATGGAAATTAGAAAACAGAAAAGTTACCAATCGAGAGACAAAAGCTATACCAACAAAATATTTAGCTAAAGAAAATATACATTTAATAAAAAATAAATTTAAAATTGATGAAAACATTAAAAAGAAAGAATTTGCTTTAATCGATGCACGAAGTAAAAGTCGATTTTTGGGTTTAGTACTCGAACCGAGGCCAAACGTCAGAAGTGGCTCCATTGAAAATTCAAAATGTCTGCCCTTCTCAGAATGCATAAATCCTAAGGACAATACTTTTTTAAATAAAAAAAATTTAGAGGAAAAATTTAAATCCTTAGGAATAGTTAATAATAAAGTTGTTTTTACTTGTGGCTCTTCTGTTACTGCATCAGTATTAGGGGTTGCTTATTCTCTGATAAATAATACATATATGCCAACTATTTACGTTGGCTCATGGAGTGAATACGGAAAAAAATAAATGAAAAGATCGAAAAAAATAACTATTGGAATAATAATATTTTTTCTCATCATTGCTCTAATTATTGTTGGCCGGTATGCTATAGGTCTTTACTTTAAGAAAAAATTTTCTATACGACCGCCTCCAGGTGTAATCGTTGAAGTACTTACGAATAAAAGCTTTAGCCAATCTTTAGAAAGCTACTGCACTTCCTTAAGTAGTAAGACCACTTCTTTCAAAATTAGAAAGGACGAATTATTAGAACAAATAAACTTTGGCAAAAAAGTTAATAAGGGAGATGTAATAGCTAAATTGTCATCTAAAACTATTGCAGCTCCTTTTTCAGGTATAATTGGTAAAAGGGGAATTAGTGGAAGTAGTTTGGGTGCTGAAAACACAATTATCCTAACTTTAGATGACTCTAGAAAAATTTTGTGCGACTTACAAATACCCGAAGTTTATGCAGCAATACTAAAAAAAGATCTTAAACTTAAGGCAAAATTTTCAGCTTATAAAGATAAAACATATGAAGGAAAAATTGAATCTATCGCTTCACGTGTTGATCCTCAAACTAGGAGCATATTGGCAAGAGCAAAAATTAATAATGAAAATAATGAAATAATTCCTGGTTCTCTTCTCGAAATCGAAATACTTTATAATGAGAAAGATGCTTTAAGTATTCCTGACACAAGCATTATGTATGAAGGTAGTAAAAAATTTATCTATAAAATAATAGAAAATAACATAATTAAAAAAACAGAAATTGAAACAGGAGTTCGCAACCAAGGAAACCTTGAGGTTTTAAGTGGATTGAATGTAGGTGATAAAATTGTTGCTGAAGGACTTACAAAAGTTAGACCAGGTATGAAAATAAAACCTATTAACCAATCACAATAACAGAAAATCAAAAATGTTTATTACCGATCTCTCTATTCGCAGACCAGTCGTATCAGCAGTTTTTTCGATGATTCTTGTAATCTTTGGATTGTTTGTATTCTTTAAGTTGCCGGTAAGAGAATTGCCTTCCGGCCTCCAACCACCTGTAGTTCAGGTTCAAGTAGACTATCAAGGGGCTTCGGCTGAAATTATTTCAAGTGAAATCGTTGAAATATTGGAAGACGTAATTGGAGGAGCCGAAGGAATAAAGAATATCGATTCAACTTCGGAAAATGGAAGAGGCACAATTAAAATTGAATTTGATACCAGTATTGATTTAGATGCCGCTGCAAACGATATAAGAGATAGAGTCAGTAGAGTGTCTGATAATCTACCAGAAGATTCTAAAGCTCCAGAAATATTAAAACAAAGTGCTGGCTTTACAACATCTATGTGGGTGAGTGTCTCTACTACCGTTTGGTCAGACTTGGAGATTGGAGACTATACCAGACGGTACCTTGTTGACAATTTTTCAAATGTTTCTGGTGTTGGTAGAGTACTTGTAGGAGGACTTAGAGAATTAAGTGTAAGAATTTATATAGATCCAATTAAACTTGCTGCCAACGATCTTACGGTTCAAGATGTAGAACAATCTTTACGAAGAGAAAATATTAGTCTCCCCGCTGGAATTTTGGAGACAAGCAATGTCGATTTTACCATTAATCTCGATAAAGCATACAAAGATTTAGACTCAATTAAACGTCTACCAATAAAAAAAGTTAAAAATAGTGTTATTCGTTTAGAAAATATTGCTGAGGTAAAATTTGGTCCTGTTAGTGAGAAGACTCTTTTTAAAAGTTATAGTAAAGGTGGAAAGCCGAATGAAAAAGTTGTTGGAATCGGTATTTATGCAAAAAGTGGCGCATCTACTGTAGAATTATCAAAAAAAATAAGAGAAAGAATAAAAGTAGTTCAAAAAACTTTGCCTGATGCACTAAAATTGAGTGTTGCTTTTGACAGAGCAACTTACATCAATGCTGCCATAAACGAGGTATACAAAACATTAGCTATAGCTTTTATATTGGTCGTAATAATAATTTATTTATTTCTTGGTAATTTAAAAGCTGTCATCGTTCCCGCGGTGGCTTTGCCAGTCAGTTTAATTTCTGCAGCTTTAGGCCTTTGGTTTTTTGATTTATCTATAAACATTTTTGTACTTCTAGCAGCAATATTAGCAATCGGCATAGTCGTGGACGATTCTATAATAATGACTGATGCAATTTACAATAGAGTAGAAAATGGAGAGACTCCTTTAGTAGCTGCTGTTAACGGATCAAAAAGTGTGACTTTTGCAATCATTTCAACAACGCTTGTTTTAGTGGCAGTTTTCTTGCCATTAATTTTCATAGAGGGAATATCTGGAACCTTATTTAGAGAAACTGCAATTTCTTTAACTTGTGCTATTGTTGTATCCTCTTTTGTGGCTTTGACTCTTTCACCAATGCTTGCGAGTAAATTTCTTAGTAAAGATACCAAAAAAACAAAAATTGTTTTAAAATTTGAAAAATACTATAAATCTTTTTTAGAATTTTACTCCGAAACATTAAAATATTGGATTACCAAAGATAAATTCGTAACTGGTTTTATATTTTCTGTTGTTGTTATATCTGTATTACTCTTTAATTTTGCACCCAAAGAATTACTTCCTCAGGAAGATAGAGGTGTTTATCTAATCATAGGTAAAACCGATGAGGGAAGTTCATTTCAATATACTGCTGATAAAGCTGAAGAAATAGAAAGAAGATTAACTCCTTTAATTAACAAAGAAGGTGAATCATACAAAAGAATAGTTATGAGAGTGCCAGGTTTTGGAAGAGCAAGCAAATCTTATAACAGTTTTATTATTATTGCTTTACTCGATAATTGGAAAAACAGAGATGAAAGTGCAAAAAAAATTATGAGAAAAGCCATGGGAAAAATTGTAACTGTACCACAAGCTCTCGCATTTCCAATAAGTCCACAATCTATTCGAGTTAGTCAGTTCAATAAACCAATTCAACTAGTTTTATTAGGTAAAAACTATGAAGAATTAGAACTGTGGCAAAAAGTAATAATGGTGGAGTTGAGAAAAAATAGGAATTTAGCTGCAGTTGAATCAGATTACTCTAAAAATAAGCCCGAAATAAAACTAATAATAAATAGAAAAAAAGCTCAGGATTTGGGAGTCTCCATACAATCTATTGGTACAACGGTCAGCACACTCTTTTCTGGCAAAACTGTTACAAAATTCAATCAACTTGGTAAAGAATATCCAATAATTCTTCAAGCTAACATTGAAAATAGAAAAAAAAGTGAAAGTTTAAGTAAGATTTTTGTACGTTCAGATACTACAGGAAAATTAATATCACTAGCTAATCTTGTTGAGTTTGAAGAAGTGGGCTCGGCAAAAATTTTAGCACGATATGATAGACAACGTGCTGTTACTATTAGCGCAAGATTAATTGGAGATTATACTCTTTCAGAGGCTTTAAGTTTCATTGAAACAACAGTCAGTAAAAATGCTCCAGAAGCAAGGATCGAATGGAAAGGTAAATCTGAAGAATTAAAAGAAACCAGTAATGAATTATTTATTATATTTGCACTCGCTTTATTGACAGCCTTTTTAGTTATGGCTGCAAACTTCAATAGTTTTATTCATCCAGTTGTGATTATGCTAACTGTTCCATTAAGTGTGTTTGGTGGAATTATTTTTATTTTGTTGTTTAATTCAAGCATAAATATCTTTTCACAAATCGCATTAGTGATCCTAATTGGAATGTCCACTAAAAATTCGATTTTAATAGTCGACTGGGCAAACCAGTTAAGAAGGGCTGGAAAAAATATTCAAAGTGCAGCTTTAGAAGCTTGTAGAAGAAGATTTCGTGCAATTATTATGACATCACTATCTACTATGATTGCAATGGTTCCATTATTAATTGGTAACATAGGGCCAGGGGCTGGAGAAGGCAGCCGTTTAGCTGTTGGTGCAACAATATTTGGAGGAATGCTTATATCTACCTTCTTCACACTTTACGTGACACCAACAATGTATGTTCTGCTTACAAAAAATACTAAAAGGATTGATGCAGTTGATCTTCAGTTGAGCAAAGAACTTAAAAGATAATATATTTATTTCTATCTAAACTTTTTTTGCATTCTCGTAACTGACTCTTATAAATATTAGATTGTTTTTTTACACTATTTGCAAAAATAATGGCTTTTTTATCTGTTTTGTAAACTTTCTTGGCATAATTTCCCCAGCCTAAATAATAATTCAAATATTGACGATAAGAATCATTAAGAGGAATTTTATTAATTTTATTAGTTTTACTAATATACCAACCAATAAACATAACTGAATCTTTAAAGCGTGTACGCAAAGCTAGGGGATTATCGGTTTCTGTTTTATACAGCTCCCATGTTTTTTTAACTGCCTGAGAATATCCAAATGAACTTGATGGTCTCTTGTAAGGCACCACTTTAAACAATCTTGTTCTTTTAGGTTTGGCCCACCGATTAAAACCTGATTCTTTATTTATAAAAGCTAGAATGATATGAACTGGCGCACCGTATGTTTTCGAACTTTTTTTAGTATGTTTGTACCAAAGATATTTTTGACTAAAGATTTTACACGCATTAGCAGGATATTTTGGGACTGAACTACATGAGGCTAAAAAGAAGAAAATAATGAAGTAAATTAAATTATTTTTTAAAATCTTCTTTTGCACGCGATAATGCCTTTTCCATTTGATTTCTAATTTCCGTTTCTTCTACGCTAATTGAGGCTGCTTGAAAATCTTTTTTGATTTTGCGAAATACATCTTCCTGACCTGCTTCCTCGAGGTCACTTTTGATTATTTCTTGAATATAATTTTTTTTTCCCTCTTCGTTTTTGTTCAACATTGAACTCGCCCACTCTCCTAAATATTTATTACTCCTTGCTGCAATTTTAAATTGCAGTTCTTCATCCATTTGGAATTTCTTTTCAAATCCTTTTTCTCGATCAGAAAATTTATTATTCATGGCTTAAATAATAAATAAATCTTTACGACGGAATATGCAACTAGTACACCTAAAATATTACCAATTAAATCACCTAACTGAAAAGAACGATTGGGTATTATAAACTGAAAACCCTCAAGAATTACCGACAAAAAGAACAATCCGTAGACTATTTTTTGAAATTTTTCATTTCTTAAATAAAGAAAGAATCCCAACAAAGAAACATAAACATAATAAATAAAATGATTGATGGTTGTCCCAAAAGGATTTTCAATTAAATTAGGTTGTTGGCCCCAATCACCATAAAGTAAATATCCAAGCAAGCTACCCGGAAAAAGCGAAATAATTATTAAAAATAATATCGAGATATAAAAAATAGATGTTAAAAATTTAATCACTTTATTAATATACAATAGTTATAATGAGTCGTATTATATTTTATGCGAAATGAATAATCTAATTTTGGTTCGACACGGACAAAGCCTCTGGAATAAAGAAAGAAGATTTACTGGATTTGTAGACATTGAATTAACGGAAGAGGGCAAATCTGAAGCCAAACATGCTGGACGATTAATCAAAGAATTAAATATTGAATTCGATGCATACTTTACCTCGCAACTCAAAAGAGCAATAAACAGCTTAAATATAATTTTAGGAATTTTGAATAAACCCAATGTCAAAATCAATAAAGCGTGGGAATTGAACGAAAGACACTATGGCGGACTCACGGGCCTTAATAAAGATGATACTATAAAAAAGTATGGGAACAAACAGATACAAATATGGAGAAGGAGTTTTAACACTCGTCCTCCTCCGATGGATAAACAGCATCCTTGTCGTGACAAAATTAACTCTAACATCTTAAGTGAATCATTAAAGGACACAGTAAAAAGGGTAATTCCTTACTACGAAAAAAAAATAAAGCCACTAATTTCTTCAAAAAGAAATGTTTTAATTGTATTTCACGGTAACAGTTGTAGAGCGTTATTAATGGAAATTCTTAATATTTCTAAGAAAAAAATTGTTGGGTTTGAGATACCTACAGGAAATCCTCTATTAATAAAATTTGGAGATAATTTAAAAGTGCAAAATTATAAATATCTTGATGCTAAAAGAACTAAAAAAATACTATTTAATGTTTAAATTTTTTTCCAATAAGCTTTTATAAATATCTAGTGTGCTAACGTGCAAGAAATCAATATTACTTTCGATTCCATGTAATTCATTAGTTTCAATTAACTTATCCCAGATTCTATTTATTGAAAAAACTCTCGCATCCAAATCAGAAAAAACTTCGGGTTTAATAACTTGCAAACCTGTATAAATATAGTTTAAATCATCTCTATTTTTTCTGCTGATTAAGTTATTTTCTAAATTAAAATCCCCTTTAAAGGATTGATCAAAACTTTTTTTTTTATTTACAACAAGAAGTGAACATTTGTTTTTTTTATTTTCAAAAAATGATTTTTCCATTAATTTTAATTCTTTTAAATAATGTAAATTCCATATTGTATCTGGATTAATAATTAAAAAGGGTAGATTTGAAAAATGCTGAATTGCATTTAATACGCCACCACCTGTATCTAAAATTTTATCTTTTTCTTTAACTACCGTAACGGTCAAATCAAATTTATTTCTACTAATGTAATCAACAATCTGTTCTTCTAAATAATGAACATTAATTACAGCTTGTTTAATTCCAAACAACTTAAGAAATTTTAAAGTGTTAGATAATAGTGTTTCTTTGCCAATTTTTAATAAAGGTTTTGGATGTTTTAGAGTTAATGGATGAATTCGTTTGCCAAAACCTGCCGCGAGGATCATTGCTTTTTTAATCATACTTTTTATAGCGAGTATTAGAAATGAATTGGTCTTTTATCAACGGCTAACGCTGCTTCTTTAACAGCTTCACTATAAGTAGGATGGGCATGACAGGTTCGAGCTATATCTTCTGCGCTCGCACCAAATTCCATTGCAGTAGCTGCTTCAGCAATCATGGTCCCCGCTACAGCACTTATCATAGAAACGCTTAAAACTTTATCTGTTTTTTCATCAGCGATTATTTTAACAAAACCTTCAGTTTCATTATTAACTTTTGCTCTTGAATTTGCCAAAAATGGAAATTTCCCAACATTATATTTAACTTTTTCTTTTTTAAGTTGTTCTTCAGTTTTGCCAACCATAGCCACCTCTGGTGAAGTGTAAATAACAGCGGGCACAACATCATAGTTAACATGTCCTGCCTGACCAGCAATTATTTCTGCTACCGCTATTCCCTCATCTTCTGCCTTATGCGCCAACATAGGGCCTCTATTAATGACATCCCCAATAGCATAAATATTTTTTATTGATGTTTCAAATTTTTCATTAACTTGAATTTTTTTCTGATTATCTAGTTTAATGCCTGACCTAGATATATCTTCGTCAATATTAGCTTTTCTACCGACTGCAACTAAAACTTTATCGCATTCGATTCTTTCTCTTTTTGCACTTTTATTATTTGTAAAATCTACTACTGCTTTATTTTTTACAACGCTAACTGCTGTTACGTTTGAATTTAGCTTAAAATTAATGCCTTGTTTATTAAGGATTTTTTGAAATTCAGTTGAAATATCTTTATCCATTCCTGGAATAATATGATCCAAAAATTCAATTACTGTAACGTTCGAACCTAATCTTTTCCAAACGCTCGAAAGTTCTAAGCCAATATAACCACCTCCTATCACAATTAAATCTTTTGGAACCTTTTCAAAAGATATAGCCCCTGTTGATGAAACAACAACTTTTTCATCAATTTTTATCCCCGGCAAGGATGCGGAAACAGAACCTGTGCCTATAACTATATTACTTGTTTTATAGCTGATTTTTTTTCCAGAATTATCGGTAACAGTCACAGTACCTTTAGCTGAGATTGAACCTTTACCTTTTAAGTGAGTAATTTTATTTTTTTTAAATAAAAATTCTATTCCTTTGGTAAGAGTTAGTACTGACTTGTTTTTATTACTCATCATCTTAGACAGGTTTAACGTGATCTTACCAGTCTCAACACCTAAATTATTAAATTCCTTCTGTGCTTTATGATACATTTCTGATGAATTGAGCAAGCTTTTTGAAGGTATACAACCAATATTTAAACATGTTCCTCCCAAAGTTTTTCTAGTCTCAACGCAAGCAATTTTGAGTCCCAATTGAGCAGATCTTATTGCGCAAACATAACCGCCGGGACCTGATCCGACCACAATTACATCAAAATTATTATCCATTATTAAAGATCTAGAAATAATCTCCGAGGTTCTTCAAGACATTCTTTAATAGTTTTTAAAAAAGAAACAGCCTCCTTACCGTCAATTATTCTATGATCATAAGATAAAGCCAAGTACATGATAGGTCTTATAACAACACTCCCCTCTATAACCACAGGTCTCTCTACAATGTTGTGCATACCCAAAATACCAGTTTGGGGTGGATTTAAAATGGGTGTACTTAACATACTTCCATAGATTCCCCCGTTGCTAATAGTAAAAGTGCCACCTTGAAGATCATTAATTGTAATTTTTCCCTGCTTAGCTTTTTCAGAAAGCAAAAAAATATTTCTTTCTATATCTGAAAAAGATAATTCATCAGCTTTTTTAAGAACAGGAACGACTAATCCTCGATCAGTTCCAATAGCAATAGATACATTGTAGTAGTTTTTATAAATAATATGATCACGTTCTATTTCAGCATTTACTGCAGGAAAATTTTTTAGAGCAACAACAGATGCTTTAACAAAAAACGACATGAAGCCTAATTTAACAGAATACTTTTTCTGAAAATCCTCTTGGTAATCTTGTCTCATTTGTCTTATATTTTGCATATCTACTTCATTAAAAGTTGTTAGCATGGCTGCGTTATTTTGAGCTTCTTTTAGTCTTTTAGCGATAGTTACCCTTAATCTTGTCATTTTCACACGTTCCTCCAGACCATGGGTCGATTTTCTTTTTGATGGTTGAGGTATGTTGCCCATCAAGCTAATTAGATCACCTTTTGAAATTCTTCCTGCTTTTCCTGTCCCTTTAATACTTGATATATCAATATTTTTTTCTTCAACAATTTTTCGGACTGAGGGAGATAAATGTTGTCTAGTTTTAGGGGGTATATATTTTTCCTCTTTTATTTCACTAGAGTCCTCTTCAGCTAATGTATCAAGAATTAAAGCTTCATTAGAATTTTCATCTTTACCTTGATTAAAAATAAGTAAAGGTTCTTCTTCCTTGGAGCTTGTTTTTTTATTTTTCTTTACAGTTTTTTTAACAATGTTTTTTTTCTTATACGTTTTAGGGGGCATGTAAGACTGTTGGTTTTGATCTGTTAACTCCATTTTAGCAGTTTTAACTGAAGTAGATTTTCCATTATTTACAATACCTAATAAGGCTCCTATCTCTACAGTATCGCCTTCTTTTGCTTTGATTGAAGATAAAGTTCCAGTTAAAGGAGAGGGCACTTCAACATTAACTTTGTCTGTCTCTAATTCTACCAAGGGTTCGTCCGAATCAACTTTTTCACCAACCTGTTTAAGCCACTTTGATACAGTTGCTTCTGTTACAGATTCACCTAAAGATGGTACTAAAATTTGATTTAACATGCCTAGCTAAATACCTTTTCTATTATTTCTTTTTGTTGCGCAAGATGTTTTTTTAAATATCCTGTCGCCGGTGATGCCGCTGGTTGTCTACCTATATAGTTAACTTTCCTATTTTCAGCTTTTATATGATCTAAAGTCCATTCAATATAATTTCTAGCAGTGTTCCAAGCCCCCATATTTTGAGGTTCTTCTTGACACCAATAAAACTTAGCATTTTTTTTGAATCTTTTTAAATCTTTTGCTAAAGTTTTTACCGGAAATGGATATAATTGTTCTATCCGAATAAAAAACACCTGATTATTTTTTATTTTTTCTCTAGCTTCTAGAAGATCAAAGTAAACTTTTCCTGAACATAAAACCACTTTCTTAATTTCTTTATCTTTCTTAAGTTTAATTAGATCATATTCTTTCAGCCCCGCATGATCTTGGAGGACTCTGTGAAATGTGTTTTTTTTGGTGAAATCTTCTATGTTTGAAACGCATCTTTTGTTTCTTAGTAAAGATTTAGGTGTCATGATTATTAAAGGTTTCCTAAAATCTCTATGTATTTGTCTTCGCAAAGCATGGAAGTAATTGGCAGGTGTAGTGCAATTCACAACTTGAATGTTTTCAACAGCGCATAATTGCAAAAATCTTTCTAGTCTTGCTGAAGAATGTTCTGGACCTTGCCCTTCATAACCATGTGGCAAGAGCATCACTAAACCGCTCGCTTTTGACCATTTTCTTTCACTTGTAGTAATAAACTGGTCTATTATGACTTGCGCACCATTTGCAAAATCTCCAAACTGAGCCTCCCATACTACTAAAGTTGTCGGTTCCGAAAGCGAATAGCCATGTTCAAAACCTAGTACAGCAAACTCTGAAAGCAAACTATCAATTACTTCAAGTTTTTTTTGTTTTTCAGAAATATTATTCAACGGAGTATAGTAGCTACTATCTTTTTGATCGCGTAGTACAGAATGTCGTTGACTAAATGTTCCTCGACCAGAATCTTGACCTGAAAGTCTTACAGGAGTGCCTTCTTCCAATAGGGTCGCGAATGCCAATTGCTCTGCTGTTGCCCAATCAAATCCTGTTCCATTTTCAAACATTTTCTTTTTATTTTCAAAAATTCTTTTTATTGTTGGATGAACGTTGAAATCTTCAGGAATATGGACAATTCTTTTTCCAATTCTCTTAATTGTGTCTAAAGTTACACCTGTAACTCCCTTTTTATCCTTACCTTTTTCGGGTTTATATCTCGACCAAATTCCTTCGAACCACTCAAGTTTTGGTTTGTATTCTTTAGCAGTTTTTAATTGCTCATCCAGAAGATTTTTAAATTCTTTTTTATTTTTATTGAATTCTTCAGCGGTAATTGTTCCTTCTTTTATAAGTTTTTCGCCATAAACATTAAGTGTTGTTGGGTGTTGTCTAATTTTTTCATACATCATCGGCTGCGTAAATGAAGGCTCGTCTCCTTCATTGTGACCAAATCTTCGGTAACAAATCATATCAATCACTACGTCCCTATTAAACTTCTGCCTGAATTCTGTAGCTATCCTTGCGCAATGAACGACGGCTTCTGGATCATCTGCATTCACATGTAAAATTGGTGCCTCAACCATTTTTGCTATGTCAGATGGATAGGGTGAAGATCTTGCGAATCTTGGATTTGTAGTAAAACCTATTTGATTATTCACAATGATATGAATTGTTCCACCTGTGCTGTGTCCCCTTACTCCAGACATGGCAAAACATTCAGCAACAACACCTTGGCCTGCAAAGGCAGCATCTCCATGAATTAAAATAGGAACCACTTTTTGTCTTTTGATATCCCCATGAAAAAATTGTTTAGCACGAGTTTGGCCCAATACAACAGGATCAACGGCTTCAAGATGAGAAGGATTGTCCGTTAAGCTTATATGAACTAAATTACCATCAAATTCTCTATTTGAAGAAGCGCCTAAATGATATTTTACATCTCCTGCCGATTCAACTATTGAGGAACCAAACTCACCCGCAAATTCATTAAATATTTTTTTGTAAGATTTTTGTAGCAAGTTTGCTAATACATTTAATCGACCTCTGTGCGGCATACCAATTTTAACTTCTCGAACACCTAACTGACCACCTCGCTTTATTATTTGCTCTAAGGCTGGAATTAATGCTTCTCCGCCATTTATACCATACCTTTTGGTACCAACAAATTTAACAGCCAAAAATTTTTCAAATCCTTCCGCTTGAATTAATTTGTTTAAAATAAATTTCTTACCAGTGTCTGTAAAATTTATTTGATTTTCTTTTTTTTCCATTCTTTCTCTAAACCACTTTTTTTCAACAGGATCTGAAATATGCATATATTCAACACCTATGGTTGAACAATAAGTTTTTTTAAGAAATGAAAGTAGTTCTTTGATGGTTGCATATTCGCGATCCATATATTCATGTAAATAAATCTTTTTATTATAATCTTCTTTTTTAAAACCATGGTCAGCTGGATGCAGTTCATGAAGATATTTTCTCTCCATCATTCCTAATGGATCGAGATTTGCAATGAGATGTCCCCTAATTCTATAGGCTCTAATCAGGGCAATGGCTTTCACCGATTGTTCTTTTTCCTTTTCGTAATTTTCTTCTGGAATTGATATGTCATTAATAGATGGTTGTTTGTCTTCGACCAAATCTTTTTCTAGAAGATTAGTTTTTAAATTATTATTTTTTTCAGGGGACCAACTTGGCCCTAATATTTCCTTTTTGATAATTTCTTGATCCTCATTAAGACCATCAAAGAATTCTATCCAACTTTGAGGGATAGATTTTGGATTATTTAAATATTTTAAATAAAGTTCTTTAATAAAAGCACTATTGCTGCCTTGTAAAAATGAGGTTTTTTCAAAAATTATATTATCTCTGTCTGATGTCATTGATAGTAAAAATAAATTTTATCTTATTATAAAATTGATAAAACTATCTTGCAAGTTTATCATACAAGGTTTGGCCAATTAGCGCAGGTGACGCCGCAATTAAAATACCACATGATTTCATTTTTTCTATTTTGTCCTCTGCTTTACCTTTGCCACCAGAAATAATAGCGCCTGCATGACCCATTCTTTTGCCTGGAGGCGCTGTCTTGCCGGCTATAAATCCAACAATAGGCTTTTTAACTTTTGAGGATTTAATAAACTCTGCTGCTTCTTCTTCAGAAGAACCTCCGATTTCCCCAATCATTAAAATTGACTCGGTTTTTTGATCTTTTAAAAAAAGCTCTAAACAATCAATAAAACTTGTTCCATTAATAGGATCTCCCCCAATACCTATAACTGTTGACTGACCCAATTTATTTTCACTAGTCTGAGCAACAGCTTCATAGGTAAGAGTTCCTGATCGAGAAATAATTCCGCAGGAACCTTTTTTGTGAATGTTACCTGGCATAATGCCAATTTTACATTCATCAGGAGTAATAATTCCAGGGCAGTTTGGTCCAATTAAACGAGATTTTGACTTAGCAAGTTTTTCTTTAACTTTAATCATATCTAAAACTGGAATGCCTTCTGTAATACAAACAATTAATGGAATCTCATTTTCTATAGCTTCAATAATTGCAGATGTTGCAAATTTAGCGGGTACATAAATCATTGTTGCATTAGCTTTTGTTTTCTCAACAGCTTCCATTACTGTATTAAAAACTGGCTTTCCTAAATGAACCTGCCCTCCTTTTTTTGGAGTAACTCCGCCAACTAAATTGGTACCATAAGCAATAGCCTGTTCGGAATGAAAAGTGCCATGTGTTCCTGTAAAACCTTGGCAAATTACTCTTGTATTTTTATCTATCAAAATAGACATTTTTATTTTGTCACCTCTATAATTTTTTTTGCTGCATCTGCTAAATTATTTGCGGATATAATTTTTAAGTTAGATTTTTTTAAAATTTGCTTACCCAATTCTACATTAGTCCCGGCTAATCTAACTACTAGCGGTACGGACAAATTAGTTTCTTTTGCTGCTTCAACAACTCCTTGGGCAAGCACATCACATCTCATGATTCCACCAAAAATATTAATTAAAACTCCGTCAACATTTTTATCTGACAGTATAATTTTAAATGCTGAAGAAACCTTTTCTTTTGAAGCTCCTCCTCCTACATCGAGAAAATTAGCCGGTTTAGATCCATATAATTTAATAATATCCATAGTTGCCATCGCAAGGCCTGCACCATTGACCATGCAACCAATTTTGCCATCTAATTTGATATAAGCTAAATCGTGTTTCCTTGCTTCGGTCTCGATCGGATCTTCCTCGTTGGGATCCTTTAAAGATACAATATCTGGATGACGGTATAATGCATTATCATCAAAATTAATTTTAGCATCAAGACAAAGCAAATCGTCACCCTTGGTTAAAATAAGTGGATTAACTTCAATAAGACTTGCGTCTTTATCAATCAAAATTCTATAAATAGATTGAATGAGATTGAAAGCTTGTTTTTTAGATTTTTCGGACAAACCAAAAGGTTGTATTATTTTTTTAATGTCTGTTTCATTAACTGTTTTGGATAAATTAATTTTTGTGGTAACAACTTTTTCAGGATTATTTTTTGCTGCGTCTTCAATATTTACGCCCCCTTCAGTACTAGAAATAAAGGCAATTTTTGAACTTGATCTATCAACCAAACAAGATAAATAAAATTCTTTTGCAATATCACAAGTTTCTTCAAGATATAATCTTTTAACTTCTTTCCCTTGTGGCCCAGTTTGATGTGTAATCAATTTTTTTCCAAATAAATTTTTTGCTTGTATTTTTAATTCATCAATATTATTTACTATTTTTATTCCACCAGCTTTTCCTCTTCCACCAGCATGAATTTGTGCTTTTATTACCCACCAGCTAGTACCAGTATCAGCTGTTAATTTTTCAGCAGCTGCTACTGCTTCCACAGGAGTACTTGCAACAATTCCTCTTTGTATTCTTACCCCAAAGCTGTTTAACAACTCTTTTCCTTGATATTCGTGTAAATTCATTTTTTTAAAATTTAGTGCTGCAAAAATATAGGAATCAGTGGAATTACAATCTTCTATTGAAAAAAGATTCTATTTTTGTAATCCAATTATTTTTTGATGAATTTGAAACCTCTTTTTCTACTTTTTACCCTTATCCCTTTTCTTGGTTTTGCACAGTTTACTGATAAAAAAGTATACAATATAGAAAAGGTACAGAACCCCCCTCAAATAGATGGTGAACTAAATGATAGGGTTTGGACTAACCTAAATATTGCTAACAACTTTTCTCAAATACGGCCTAATAACGGAATGCCAGAAAGACAACATCAAAGAACTGAAGTAAAGATATGTTATGATAGTAAGAACATTTATTTTGGTGTAATGATGTATGATAACGCGCCTGATAGTATATTAAAAGAACTATCAACTAGAGATGAAAAAATGAAGAATGCTGATTATTTTGGAATCTGGATAAATCCATTTAATGATGGG
>ENA-ORDG01000251-ORDG01000251.1-marine-metagenome-genome-assembly--contig:-NODE-251-length-24918-cov-3.208526_pt1 | contig 24918 bp, 23 predicted proteins | sample MGYA00248629_ERZ508524 | MGnify/ENA primary metagenome ERZ508524 (study PRJEB26194, sample SAMN05421901) | marine metagenome | isolation source: East of Rio de Janeiro, Brazil, South Atlantic Ocean...
CGACCGGATCGAAGCCTGCATTGGCGAGCAGCCAGGGCATCAGCCGGTCCGCCTCGCGCTCGGTCAGGCGCACCGTGTTCTGTTTGCGCCCACCATTGGCGTCGAACCATTCGCGATGGCGCAGGATGTTGTGCGCGAACTCGTGCCCCAGCACCGCAGCGAGCAGCGGATCGGAATAGTCTATCCCTGCAAATTCGGGGCCGATCACCACCCGGTGCCCGTCGGCCACGGCGCGGCCGCCTTCGCCGATCTCGAACCGGCTGCGGCAGGCGGGTTCGCCGGTGATGGTCAGCGTGACCGGTTTGTCCGCGCGCCGAACGGTGATGGGTAGAGTGCCGGTCTGCGCGAGCAGGCTTTCGGTCTTCGCGCGGATCGTCTCGATCCGCTCCCACGACTTCGACTTCTCGGTCGGGATATCGGCAATCACCAGGTCGCCCACAGCGAGCACGGTATCGTCCACTTGCAGCCCGGCGCGCGCGGCGGGACCATCCGGCACCAGCGCCTGCACTCCGATATCGCCGGTCAGGCCGAGCAGACCGCGCAGGGCCTCGCCCTCGCCATAGGCGCCCATGTCGTGCAGCAGCAGCCCGGCGGTGTGGGTCCTGTCCGCGCAGAACCGCGCATTGCCGGTGACGAGGCGGTAGCCGAGCTGCAGGACGCGCTCGTCCTGCCGGCGCAGTTCGGCGATCTCCGGGGGCAGGATTGCGCGCGGCGCGTCGATCGCAGCCGGAGGAGCCTCTGGCGTCTGCGCCTGCACGGGCAGCGCGCCAAGCCCCGCCGCGAGCGACAGGGTGATCGACGCCGCGATGGAAACTGGGCGGATCATGGCGTTTCGGCGCTATCCTCGATCGCTTGGGCCAAGCGCTCGGTGCCCTGCGCGCCCTGCAAAATCCGGTTGCCGGTGATCCAAGCGGGCGTGCCGGTAAAGCCGAGATCCTGCGCCAGCGCGGCAGTGCGCATCAGTTCCATCGTCACATCCTGCCCCTGCGCATCCCTGCGCGCACGTTCCATGTCGAGGCCGATCGCCTTGCCGACCTGGTCGACCGTCTGGCTGTCGGCCACCTCCTTCTTGTAGAGCGCATCGTGGAACGCGGCGTACTTGCCCTGCTTGGCAGCGGCGAGCGCCATCCGCGCGGCGACGTCGCTGCCTTCGAAGATCGGCCATTCCTTGATCACCACGCGCAGTTCGGGATCGCGCGCGATCAGTTCTTGCACGTGCTGCAGGCTCATCCGGCAATAGCCGCAATTATAGTCCGAGAACTCGAACAAAGTGCGGCTGCCCTTGGGATTGCCGAGGACCGCGCCGGGGAACGGCTCGCGCCATTCGTCGCCCGCCTGCGCCAGCCGCCGTTCGGTTTCGCGCGTCTGCAGTTCCTCCGCCATGCGGGGTAGGATTTCGGGATTGTCGAGCAGGTAGGCCTCTGTCCGCCGGTCGCCGAGGCCGGTCGCTGCGAACAGCCACGCGCCGAGAAAGCCGCCGAGGAGTGCGAGTGCGAGCACCCCGACCAGGCGCAGGATTTCGTTCTTCATGGGAAAGGGCCTCTAGCTGTCTTCGCGCGCGGCTTCGAGTGCGGCCTGCGCCTGCATCCGCACATCCTGCGCGCGCAGCCAGTCTGCCGAGCCTTCGGGCAGGGCGGATTCGGCGAGCTGGGCGCTGCGCAGCGCCTCGATATACTGGCGCTGCATCACCTGCTGTTCGGCGCTGGCGAGATGCGCGCGCGGCATGTCGCCCTTCGCGGCGTAGACCATGCCCAGCTGATACCACGCGAAGGGATTGCGGCGGTCCTTGGCAACCGCGGCGCGCAGCACGCTTTCCGCCTCGTCGTAGTGGCTGCGATCCTCGGTCGCGATCAGCGCATGGCCGAACAGCGATGCGATCAGCGGTTCGTTCTGCGTCAGCTCGGTCGCGCGGCGCAGCGCGGGCAGCGCCTCGTCGGGCCGTCCGGATTCGAGCAGCACCTGGCCGCGCAGTTCGAGGAAATAGGGGTTGTCGGGATCGCTGGCGATCAGCGCGTCGGTTTCGGCGAGCGCCTGATCGATCCGTGCATCCTTGTGATAGGCATAGGCACGGGCGTAGCGCGCGGGGATATCGGTCCGCGTCACCGGATAGGCTTTGAGCGTACGGGCGGGTTCGGCGAGATAACCGTAAAGCTTGGCACGTACGCGTTCGAAGCGGGCCTGCAGCTGCGGATCGGGCGGCGTGTTCCACGCAGGGTCTTTCTCGTACACTTCGCGCAGGCGTGCGATACGATCGCCCGAGAGCGGGTGGGTGCGGTTGAACCCTGCCTCTTCGCTCTGGCTGCGGCTGTAGCGGTATTCCTGGTTGAGCAGCTTGCCGAAGAATTCGAGCGAGCCCTTGCCCGTAATCCCGGCGTCGGAAAGGAACTGCGCCCCGGCGGCATCGGCGGAGGATTCCTGCGTGCGATTGAAGGCCAGGTACTTGCCCATCGCCGCACGCTGCCCGGCCATGATTGCGCCCATCGCCGCATCGCCGCCGCCCGCTGCCGCCATCGCGACCCCGATCAGCAGCGAGAGGATGGAGATGGTCTGCGCCGCACTCGCCCCGTCGGTGTTGATCACGTGGCCGCCGGTGATGTGGCCGAGCTCGTGCGCGATCACCCCCTGAACCTCGTTGGCGCTGTCCGCCGCGTTGATCAGGCCGGAGTGGAGATAGACCACCTGCCCGCCTGCAACGAAGGCGTTGATCGACGGGTCGTTGACCAGCACCACGTCGACATTGCCGGGCCGCAGCCCCGCCGCCTCGACCAACGGATCGGCAAGGTCGCGCAGCAGCGCCTCGGTCTCCGCATCGCGCAGGATGCTCTGCGCCATCGCGGGCTGGGCGGTCAGCGAGAAAGCGATCAGCAGCGCGACGAATCGGGCCAGAGCGCGCCGCAGCGCAAGGTGCGGCGTGATGCGGGGGAGGTGCGCGATCATGCCGGCATGCTAGCCCCCGGCGGGCTGAATGTCTCCTGAAGCTTGCGCTGCGGGAGGAGCCGGGTCGCGGACTTCGCGAGCAGGCGGGCTGTCGGCATCGCGGGTCGCCGCCATCTCGCGTGCGCGGCGCTCCGAACGGACGCGTTTGCGTGCGGCATCGCGGATCTGCTTGCGGAGGAACCCGGAGACCTCGTCCTTCACCCGCCGGTCTTGATCGAACGGCTTGGCGAGGCCCATGACCAGCGTAATGTGGCCGATGTCCTCCAGCACCACGCGCCGGACGGGCGCGCCCTTCGCGGCGAGCGCATCGTAGAGCTTGCGCACATTGTCGGGGCTCACCTGCTCGTCGTCCGCGCCGGTGATCAGCAGCATGGGCGGCGCGTCTTTGCGTGCAAAGCGGATCGGCTGGGTCGCGGCGAGCGGCTTCGCCTCGCCGAACGCGTTCGTCATCCCCTCTCCCTCCAGCGGCAGGAAGTCGTACGGCCCGGCCAGCCCGATCACGCCGTCGATCGTGTCGTCGGGCAGGCCCAGGCGCCGGGTCCAGCGCCGGTCCAGCCCCCGCATGACCGCGTTATAGGCCCCGGCGGAATGGCCCATCAGGTAGATCTGGTCGGGATCGCCGCCATATCGGGCGATGTTCTGCACGGTCCACTTCACCGCCGCCGCGCTGTCCGCGAGCATCGCCGGATAGCGCCCTTCGGGGACCAGCCGGTAACCGGCATTGACCACCACGAAGCCGCGCGGGGCGAAGTTGCGGCCGATGAAGCCGTAAGCCTCGGGGCTGCCATTCGCCCAGCTGCCACCGTGGAAGAACACCAGCACGGGCAGCGCAGCATCGCTGCGCGCCGCTTCGCTGCGGGTAATGGTGAGAACCTGATCCTCGTGCCGCCCGTAGGCGATCGGCCCGCGCACCTCGACATCGTTGCGGAAGGTGAAGGCAAGGTCCGCCTTGTCGAGCAGGTGGTGGCGCAGATCGGGCCAGATCCCGTGGTACAGGTTGTATGCGAGGATCGTCAGCGCGAGGACGAAGATCATCTGGACCAGGCAGCAGCCGCCCGGTTCCTTAGGCTTCTTCTCCATTTCGCGGACCCACCGTTTCCACGATGCGCGATGTTTCCCCATGCGGTGCCACCCCTGCTGCTCTCAGGAAATCCCGACCGATGGCATAGCTGTTCCCCAGCCACAGGGGCACCCCAAAGCTCTCGATGACCCGTTTCGCGTCAAGTTCCTTTTCCGACAGCGCCTTTTCGGTGGTGCGGATGAACACCGCCGCGATCCGATCGGGCTCGCGCGCGACCGCTTCGGCGAAGGCGGGCAGGTCGCCCTGGGTGTCGTCGCCGATGAAGGCGAAGCGCAGGTGCGAGAAATGCGCGAGGATCTCGCCAATCGCCTGATGCTTGTGCGCGCCGTGGCTCTTCTTGCCGATGGTCGCGCGGTTGAAGCCCCAGTTGCGCAGGAACAACGCGCCCAGCGGCAATTCGCGCGAGCGCTGGAACGCGACGAGGTAGGAGAACAGGTTCCACGGCGAGGACGAGATGTAGAAGAACGGCCGGTGCGTTGTGGGAATGACGGCACCGGTCGGTGGTTCGGACTCGCTCACCGTCAGCCCGCCACCGATCGCGCCGTAGAAGGAGTCCGCGCCCTCCACCAGAATCCGCTCGTGCGGCATCTGCGCGAAGATCCGCTTCCAGTTGCGCACGACATTGTGCCAGCCGCCGGTGATCCCGGTTTCGATGATCGTATCGTCGATGTCGGAGATCACGCCGATCTGCGCGTCTGCTCCCGGCACCAGCACATGGCCGGTGACGCTCTGGTGCCCGTCGCGGTTGTCCCATCCCAGCCGGACAACTTCCCAGGCGGTCTGCGCGGGATAGGGCCAGTCGCCCTCCAGATCGATCTCGAAGCGGAAATAGCCGTCGTCGTCGGAGGTGGTCGTGTAGCTGAAATCCTCCCCGTCGGAACGGGTCAGGCACAAGGTCACGCCGACATTGCGCACTTCCGAGGCGAAGAACTGCGACATCATCACGCGAAACGTGCGCCAGCGCCCGGCCTGTTCGAACTCGGGCGGGCGCGAGCGCTGGGTCCGCCCCACGAGCACCAGCCGCTCGCGGTTGCGATACCCGAAGAAGGGTTGCACGCGGACCGGTCGGCGAGTGAAAATCCCCATCCCAGGCGCGCTAGCGGGCTTGGTGCGCGCAGTGAACCCCTCAATGCCGCAAGATGCGGCACAAACGGGGGTTATCGCGTGGCGTGGGCCAGATGTTTCGCCGCGCGGGCAAGCAGACGCTCGTCATCGGCGACTTCGCCGAGGAAGGCGATTGCCCCGTCGGCATCGCGGCGGATCACGCAGACGGAGAACTCCGCGCCCTCGACCGGAATCGCGTCGATCGGCTGGGCGGGCAGAGTGGCCAGCTTGCGGCGCACGCGTGCCTTTGCGCCGCCGGCGGCGGGCTTGCCTGCGGCTTCGCGGCGGAAGGCCCGCTCGCGCGCAACCACGCCTTTCAGGCCGCCGTCCGCCGCGTCGAGGAAAGCGGCGAGGGCGCCATGGGCGATCCCCTCGCGCTGCGCGAAGGCGAGCACGGCGGCATATTCGGCGATGCGCGACTTGTCGTAGTCCGTCCCGAAGACGAGCTTGACCACCGGGGTCATCGGCGCGCGCGGCGCAGCCTCGATTGCATGCTCGTGCAGCAGCGCGGCAAAGGCGTCGGGCTCCGCCTGCGCGGCGAGGGCGACATCATGCGCACGCGACACCGCAGCGTAGAGCGCCACGCGGCTGCGTGCATCGGCATGCCCGGCGGCTTCGACCAGCGCGCGTGCCTCGGCGAGGCAGGCGTGGAGGCCGGTCGCGTTTGCAGACCCCCGTGATCCATCGTTTCCGGTCGCGCCCGGCATCGGCGGCGAGAGCGGGCCGCCGCCGACATGCGCGTCGAGCCGGGCGAACGTGGGGCTGGGGACGGGGTTGGGCACCGGTCGCGCGGCTTCGCGTGCGGTTTCCTCACCATGGGACTGGTCGGGGGACGAGCCGGGGCCATCCGCCCAGCGCGTGATCGACGGGACCGCGGTAACCCGCCGCTCGGGGGCAGGCAGTTCGTCGTCATCCTCGCTCTGCGGGCGCGCCCCGCTGTCGAGCGCCTGATCGATCTGGAGCAGCAGCGCATCGGTGGTCAGCTGGTCGGCGACTTCCTTCCAGTTGATCACGCCATAGATGAAGTCGATCGTCTCGTCGTCGGACGAGAAGGGCAGCAGGATCCCGCGATAGAGCACGGTCGCGCCGGTATCGTTGACGAATTCCGCCTCGAACCCGATCGGTGCCTCATTGGCGAGGATCTGCAGATAGTGGTCGGTAATTCGGCTCAGCAGCGATCGGCTGGGCACGTCGGCCAGCGTCCGGATCGGGTGATCGCAATGGCATTCGCCGGCCAGCTTGTCGCCCAGGAACACGATCGCGGGGTCTTCCGTGCCGCTGGTGAAATCCAGCAGCACGCTGTTTTCGCTGAAATCGGGCAGCCGGTCGGATTCGATATCCTCCACGCTGGGGAAAGTCCGGTCGCCCAGCAGTCCCGCCCAGTAGTTATAGGCGCGCACCTGCATCCGGCGCTCGTCCTGGCCGACCTGATGGGGCGGCGTCTCGTCGACCGACAGCTCACCATCGGTGTCGCTCTCCTCCCACGACGTGTCGTCCTGCAGTTCGTCGAACACGCCCGGATTTCCGCGCAAGCTATCCATCACCAAAACAGACCCTTTTTAAACTTCGGGTCCGTTGTGCAGCACCGTGGTAAATTTAAAGTTATGATTTGCCTTGGGAAGGTGCCGCACCCAGGCGGACAGCCTTAACGGCTGAGATAGCGCATCCGGATCGTCTGGTAGACCGGCGCATCCTGGCCCACGGTAAAGGCGGCGGCGGAGAATTGCGGCGGGCCGAAGCGGACCTTGGCATCGCGCGAGAAGCCGAACCCCTCCTTGGGGATGAACAGCGTCTTGTCCGCCTTGCCGTTGCCGTTCTCGTCATGCAGCAGCGAGATCGCATATTCGCCCGGCTGAACGTCGTTGAATACGATGGTAACCCGCGCATTGGCCCGCACGACCCGCTTTTGCGAGGTCTCGTCGTGGGCGCAATCGGGGAAGGTGCCCGATCTGTCGGTCAGACAGGCGAGCACGGTGCCCTGCGTCGAACGCAGGTCGACCACGGTGACCACCACATCCTGCCGCACCCCCGGCGCATTGCCGAGCGTGAGCATCGCCGCGGTGGCGAGCGTCAGGGTTGAAAGCTTTTCGAGAGACCTCGATCGGTTTTGCATAAACGATCCCAGAACCGGAAATAGAGCCCGTAATTGCATTGGTAGCGTTCGTGGTGGAGCTGGTGATGGCTCGCGGTGATGATCCATCCGCCCACAGGCGACCGGACCAGCCATCGCGGAAACATCTCCCACCCCATATGATTCGTCACCCCCATGACGGTCATCACGGTCAGCACCACCCCCAGCATAGCGATGTGAATCGGCACGAGGAAGACGAGCAGCGGGATAACCACCGCACCTGTGAGTGCTTCTATCGGATGAAAGCTCATTGCGGCCCATGCGGTCGGCGGGCGGCTGGCGTGATGGACCGCGTGCGCCACGCGGAACACGCGCGGCTCGTGCATCCAGCGATGCGTCCAGTAGAACCAGGTGTCGTGCGCGAAAAGATACAGGAACACCGATAGCGGCAGATACCATAGCGGGTAGGCATTCCAGTCGGCGTAGATCCGGGTCCAGCCCAGGCTGTCCCAGCCCCAGGCGACCACACCTGCGGGAATGCCGTAGATCGCGGCGGAGACCAGCGACCAGCCGATCTCGCGCTGGATCTGTGTGCCGAGCCCCGCGTGATGGCCGGGTCGCACCCGCGTCGTCAGCGCGGCGAAGGCCCCGCTGATCGCGAGATAGCGCAGCGCCACGATGGCGACCATCGCCATGGTGGAAAGGATCAGGGCAATCAGCATGATGGCGCGCGTTATGCCGCGCGCGCGAAGATTAGGCGAGGGGCTTGTGCGAAGACCCGGCATGCGGCCATTTTACCGGCTGCTCCGCTATTTCTCGCCGCCCCAGGGCGCGCAATCAGGATCGCAGGCGACGGTCGTGCGGCGCATCGCGGTGCGGGCGAGCCGCTCCACCTCGACCTTGCGCCGCGCCGGAGCCAGAGGATGCCGCGCCGCCGGGCGGATGATCTCCGCATCGTAGCCATCGGCGACGATCAGCCCGCACCGTTCGGGCAGGAATGCCTCTCCTTCGAGAATTCCCCGGTCGAGATGCGTGCCGATGCCCCAGTAGAATTTGTCGCAATGATCCAGATAATCGGTCCACTTGGCATCGCCCGTCAGGTCGGCGCGCGACACCTTGATCTCGACGATGATCACATGGCCCTTGGCATCGATCCCCATCAGATCCGCGCGGCGGCCTCCGCGCAGCGGCATCTCGGTGGTGCACCAGATATCGTTGCGCGCAAACAGCCGCATGATCCCACGCGCCGCGCCGCTGGCATCGCACGGATGCTGCGCCGCTGCGGGTGTCGGGCTGGTGGAAGGGTCGAGCAGGAAGGACGATTCGGCCATGCACCCCAAGAACAGGAGGTGAACACCGCTGTCAAGCGCAGCGTGGTCAGCCGCGCGTTGCCAGCGCCGCTTCGCGCAGGGTCGCCGCGCGGCCGCGCTGGTATTCACGCCACAGGCAATGCGCCGCGGGGCGCGGATCGGCGCTCGTCCCGTGCGCGGCGAGCAGCGCGTCGAGCCCGAAGCGCATCGTCGCCACCAGTTCGTCGAGCGCCAGGATGGAGGCTTGCGTGCGGCCAGCGTCGGCTCTGGTGAGGCGGGCGATCAGTGCCTGAGCGGGGGCGTCGAACTCGGGCGCGGGCTGCCCCGCGAGCAGCGCGACCACCCGGGCGGCATCTTCCACCGCCGCCCATTGCTCGATCAGGGTCGCATTGCCCCGCTCGAACCCGTCGCTGTCGTTGCCGGGCGCGCGGACGGGCGGATGGCCGGGAAAATGATCGGGGGCGAGATCGCTCATGACTGCACAACGCTAGCGACCGTCCCTTGCCAATCCGCTAACGCGTGGCAAGATGATGCGCGGCGAGGATTTTCCGTTGGCGCACATCCGTTCGCTTTGCTAAGCGCGCCATCCGCATCGCGCGATGCACCCGTAGCTCAGCTGGATAGAGCGCTGCCCTCCGAAGCCGGATGTCAAGGGCGAAGCAAAGTTGGAGGAGACGAAAAGAGGTAGTAAGAACAAGGATTTGCGAGGCCCTCGTTCTGATCTTTCAACTCGCGAAAATCTCACGTAAGCACTGCGTAAGCAGTTGCGACACGGTAAGCACCCATAGCTCAGCTGGATAGAGCGCTACCCTCCGAAGGTAGAGGTCTCAGGTTCGAATCCTGATGGGTGCGCCATTTTCGATCGAAAACCAATCATTTGTGCGGCTGACGCATCAGCATATGATGCCCGCGCGAAATAACACGGCAACGGTCGGGATCGGCTTTGGCGCGAATGCGCGCCCCACCTCGGACTACCTCGGCTTCGCGCAGCATCTGCCTTTCAGAAATCACAACTTCGACCGACTCCATGGGGCCTGCCTGAATCTGCAGGCAGGTTTAAATCACGAGGGCGCGCCCATCATAACTTGCCGTTGGATGGCCGGGAAATGGGGTCGGCCGACGTTGGCGAAGTGGCCAGGCAAATTAAATCGGTTGCGACGACTTGTTCCGGTATCCTTTTGCTTTTTCAAGCTGCTGCATAGTTAGATTTGTCCAAGTCTCCTGCCCAGCATGTTAGGGTCGTACCGTTTTCGGGATGCATTGTGTGATAGGCGATCGGCCTCGTAGCATCGATCCGAGATGAAGCGTTTCATTCCGGCCTGCTCTTAAACCTTGAAAATGGACCGCCAACAGATTGTGCGCGCTTAGGTGTTGCTTCGACAGCAACACCCGATGCCAATCCATTGATATCCGCACGTCGCGAATCCGCACTATCGCATGCCCGCAACGAGACGCGGGGGCATAAATGCGAAGACATATCTGGTTGATCGGTTCAGCACTGGTGCCTGCGGCGCCTGCAATGGCGCAAACGGCGAGCGACGTGGCGGCCGAAGAGATCGTGGTCACCGGCACACGCGCTGAAGGCCGGGACGCGCTGGCTTCCTGGGCCCCCATCGATGTCGTTTCGGAACGCGAACTGGAGGAAACCGGCTATATTGATCTCAACCGCGCACTCAACTTCCTTGAACCTTCGATCAACTTCCCTCGTGCGGCCACCACAGCAAGCGCTGCAAATACGCGGCCGATAACCTTGCGCGGCCTTTCTCCTGATCAGACACTTGTGCTGGTCAACGGCAAGCGACGGCACACCAACGCCGTGCTTAATGTGAACAATACGGTCGGGCGCGGTTCGGCTGGCGTCGATCTCGACACCATTCCCCAGAGCGCGATTGCGCGGATCGAGGTGCTGCGCGATGGCGCAGCGGCACAATATGGCTCTGACGCGATCGGCGGAGTCGTCAACATCATTCTCAAGTCGAACGCTTCGGGAGGCAGTGCCGCGATCCAGGGCGGAATCACCGAAGAGGGCGACGGACTGAACGGGCTCGTCAGCGCCAGCATGGGGTTGCCGCTCGGCGATGGCGGGCATTTGACCATCAGTGCGCTCGGCAGCGCGCAAGAAGCGGTCAATCGTGCCAATATCGACCAACGCTTCGGGCGAGTGACCTATCGGATCGGCGATCCCGAAGCGAAACAGGCAAGCGGTTCGATCGATTTCGCCATGCCCCTCGGCGCGGCGGAAATATACGGCTTCGGCACACTCACCCGAAAGGTGTCGAACAACGGCGCTGGCTTTCGCGTGCCGGGCACCGCGCCCAGCCAACCCGATGGCTTCCTTCCCATTATCGAGCCGAGAATCTGGGACTATGGTGCGACGATTGGCGTGCGCGGCACAGTGGGCTCGATCAATGCCGATCTGAGCCAGACGTTCGGGTACAATAAGGCCGATTTCCGTGTGTTCGACACCGCCAACGCCTCGCTGGGCGTGGACAGCCCTTCGCGGTTCGATTCAGGTGGCGTGACCTATAAACAGGCCGTCACCGACTTCGGCCTGTCGCGTCCGCTCGACGATCTTCTATTCGGCGGCAACGTTGCGATTGGGGCGCAATATCGGCACGAGAACTACAGCATTCGCGAAGGCGAACCCGCAGCGACTTTCGGCGTAGGGGCCGACGGTTTCGCCGGCTTCGCGCCGCGCATCCCGGTGGACCAGGGCCGCGATGCCTATGCGGTCTACGCGGACCTTGAACTCCAACCGATCCCGGAGCTGTTTCTGGGTGGTGCGGTCCGTTACGACGACTATGACGATTTTGGCGGCAAGACGACCTGGCGCGGCACCGCCCGCATCGACCTGATTGATGGCTTCGCCTTGCGCGGCACCATCGGCACCGGTTTCAAGGCGCCGTCGCTGCAGCAGCAATATTTCAGCGCGGTTCAGGGCGCGTTGTCGGCGGGCAATCTCGTGAGCGTCGCGACATTGCCCGTCGATGACACGATTGCGGCAGCCCTTGGCGCGGTTGCGCTCAAGCCGGAAACCTCGCGAAACTATACCGCCGGCATAGTTCTGACGCCGACCAAGAATCTCAACGTCAGTGTCGACTGGTTCAAGATCCGGATCAAGGACCGTATCGTGTTGACCGAGCAGCTGCGCGGCGGTGCTGTCGATGCAATCCTCTCGGCGGCCGGCGTGACCGGCTTTTCGCAAGTCCGATTTTTCTCAAATGCGGTTGATACCACAACTGAAGGCGTCGAAATCACAGTGAATTGGTCGGCGAAGCTCGCGACCGACACGCGGCTGTCGGTAAATGCCGGGTTCGCGATGTTCGATACCGATCTGGACGAACTGCGCGCTAACCCCGTCCTTCCCAGCTTCCCCCTGCTCGGCGTAAAATCGATCCTCTTTCTCACCAAGGCGCAGCCGAAGGACAAATTCACTTTGCAAGCGCGTCTGGACAAAGGGCCGTTCGAAGTGCTCGGCGCGGTGACGGCATTCGGAAGCTATACATCGCAGCCAATCGTAGCAGTGCAGGAGTTTGACGGCGGCACTTCGGTCGACCTTGCGGTCGCTTACGGGTTCGGCCCCTTCAAACTCCAGGCCGGCGTGCAAAATCTCCTCGACGATTTCCCGGAAGCGATCGAGGATCAGGTCAATTTCATCGGCGCAACCGGGGGCAGCTTTCCAACCGGAGAAGAGACTCCATTGGGCCTGAACGGACGGACCTATTTCCTGCGAGCGTCGGCCACATTTTGATGTGGGACAGACGAGCGCTGGTGCGCGCCGCGCTTGTCGCAGCGGTGGCCCGGATCACCACGCCGGTTTCTGCGTCTGCCGCGGGCAAGCCGGTCCTGCGCGATGATCCGTTCACACTGGGCGTGGCTTCGGGCGATCCCCGGAATACCGGCTTCGTGATCTGGACGCGGCTGACCGGGATCGACGACGCCGTCACGGTTCAATGGGAACTGGCGCTCGATAATGCTTTCCGCCAGATCGTGCGCACCGGCGAGGCGTTGGCTCACCCGCACCGAGGTCACTCAATCCATGTCGAACTCGATCATCTCCTGCCCGGCAGGCCCTATTTTTACCGTTTTCATTGTCAGGGAGCGACGAGCCGGGTGGGCCGATGCGCAACCATAACGGCCGACCCAAAGGCGCTGCGCCTCGCTCTGACATCGTGCCAGCATTGGGAACAGGGCTGGTTCACCGCCTATCGCGACATGATCACGAACGCGCCGGACGCCGTCGTTCATGTCGGGGATTACATCTACGAAAAGTCCTTTGGCGAAGGACCGGACGTGCGCACCGTCGGGGCTTCCGATCCGGTGACGCTCCCCGAATATCGTGCCCGCTATGCGCTTTACCGGAGCGATCCGGACCTTTCCGAAGCGCACGCGCAGCTGCCGTTTATCGTTACTTGGGACGATCACGAAGTCGAAAACGACTACGCTGGTGCGCAAGGTGTCGAGACCATAGACGCCGACAGCTTCTTCAAACGGCGCGCGGCGGCCTATCAGGCCTTTTTCGAGCATATGCCCATCGCACCGCGGCGATTGCTGCCGGGAGGCGGTATCCAGCTCCATCGCAGCTTCCGATGGGGTTCGCTTGCCTCGCTGCACATGCTGGATACACGGCAATACCGATCGCCGCAGGCGTGCAGCCGGGGCGGAGCCGTGGTCGGCCCATGCGCGGAGCGGGACGATCCTGCACGATCGATGCTCGGGATGGATCAGGAGGACTGGCTCCGCCGCGCACTGGCGTCCGACAGATCGCAATGGACATTGGTCGGCCAGCAAACGCTCGTTGCCTCTCTGGCGCTGCCACAAGGGCCCGATATTGTCTATTCAGACATTTGGGACGGCTATCCCGCCGCGCGTTCGCGCTTGCTCGATGCGCTGTCGCAACCCTCGGTCTCCAACCCCGTCATCCTCAGCGGCGACGTCCACTCCTTCTGGCTGAACGATGTCTACCGCCAATCGCAAGACCAAACCGGTCCTGTTGTGGCGAATGAGATCGTGACATCCTGCCTCGCCTCTCGCAGCGGTCCGGAGGCCCTGTTCGCCACCGCCAAACGACTCAATCCGCATGTTCGTTTCATGGACAATAATCACTCAGGCTATGCGCTGATCGATCTGACAAGCAATGCATTGGACGTTCGTTTCCGTGCGGTGTCCAGCATTGCCAACCGACACGCTGAGTGCTCGACGCTGCAAACTGCCCGGCTTCAGGCAGGCGATCGAGCTTTCAAGCTGTCGGGCGACGTTGTTTGAATGCGCGCGCCGATTGCGCTGCACGTCGCCGCGATTGCAAGTGCGCCGGGGACGAAAACGGACAGTATAATGCCCAAGCCTTGGGATGAGCCGTGCGCGTCGCTTGCGATGCCGACCAACAAGGTGCCGGTTCCAAGCGAAATGAAGTTGATGAGGCAAATCGCCAGGCCGTGATACCGCCCGCGCAACTGCTGTGGAACCGCGTCCTGAAGTGCAGCCGAACCCAGTACATGTGCGCCAGCATAGCCCATGACCAGGCCGCAAAGCCAAATTGGGGTTAACTGCGGATCATCGCTTCGATAAGCGATCAGGGCCAAACTCGCAGTCAATCCAGCGGCAGCGGACTGAGCGACAAGCCGAGGCAGCCCCCTTGCAACGACAGTATCGCTTAGACGACCGGTGAGAAGCGCGCCGGTTGAACCGAATACACTCAGCGCCACAGCAAATAGCAGCGCCGCTGCCTTGCTGTCGAATTGCCCTGAACGTTCGAGCCACAGCACGGTCCAGGCAAGCACCGCGTGTCCAGCGAGTGCCGTGAAGGTCATTGCCGCGAGCACGAATCCGACCGATCCCATCGTTGGCCTGGCTTCCGTTGGAGGAAGACTCGAGTTTTCGCCCAAGTCAGACAGACGCTTCTGCATCCAGAAAAAGACGGCCGCGGATACCATACCCGCAATCCCGAACAACACGAAGGGCTGTTGCCAACCTGTCTCTTCAGCGGCGAATGTCACGAAATAGCCTAGCGACGAGCCGAGAAATGGACCGGTTGCGAAACCGGCGACACCTAGGCCCGAAAGTCGGCGTGGAATGTGCGAACCGAGAATCGAGAAGGCTGCCGGCACGAGAAACGCTTGGGCGGCGGCCACAATGGCCCGCAAGAGCCATAGCTGCTGGACTGACTGCGCCACGGCAGAGATCAGCGTTGCCAGCCCGGCGACAAACAGACTTGCGCCGATAAGGTAAGCGCGCGGCAGGCGATCGGCGCACCAACCGCCAAGTATCGCCAGTAAACCGTAGATGACACCGAAACTCACGCCGTGCAGGGCGCCGATCCCGGCATCACCAAAACTAAAATAGTCTGCCAGTGGGACGGCGACGACCGCCGGCAACTGTCGCTGGGCAAAAGACAGCAGATACGCGATCAGCAGCGCGAAGACGACCAGGGCCCAGCCGCGTCCATTCTTTTTGTCAGGCGGCGTTTGCCAGATCACTGAAAAGCGAGTCGGACAAAGCAACCTCGCGCCGGATCCAGTTGAGGAACTTTCGCTCGGACAAAGTCTGGCACTGATTGCGTGGTTGACGATACAAGCGATAGGCTTCGTCAATTGACAAGGCCGGACCGCATGTAACGAGGCTTCCTGAAGCCAGCGCGCTTTCACACAGCATGGGAATGGCAAGAGCGACGCCCGCCCCAGCCAGCGCCGCTTCATACATGAGCGACAAGGTCGCGAATGGAACAATCCTGGTTGGCGCATAGTCAAGACCAGCCGTTGCGAACCACCGCTCCCACAATCCTTCCGGTTCGATTACGGTAAGCAGCGGGTAGTCGTTCAGTTCAGAAAGTGCGCGAGGGCAGTGACGTCCATCGGCAAGACGGGCACAGCTGACAGGCTTTGCCCGCGCCTTAAGCAGCACTTCGCTCCTGAGACCGCTCACGTCCAAGGCCCCCCAGATACCGAACTGCGCCTTACCCGACCGAACTGCTTCGGCGTCTCGTGTGGGCATTATCTCGATTTCCAGCCCCGTCGCGCTTGATAACTCAGGCATGCGTGGCGCGAGCCAGCGGTTCGCGAAACTGTGAGAGGTCGCAACTACGATGCGCCCGTCAAAGGGGCGCTCCGGAAAACTTGCAGCACGGATCGTCTCGAGCGACGATTCAATTGCATCGAAATAGGAACGACCAGAAGCGTTGAGCTGTAAGCCGGCACTTGTTCGATCAAACAACGGTCGATCGATAAAATGTTCAAGGGCAACAAGTCGGCGGCTCACGCCCGATGGCGTGAGAGCGAGCTTCGGTGCCGCTTTCCGCACACCACCCTCGCGAACAATCGCGAGAAAGGCCTCAAGGGATTCTAAGGGAGGAGTCTTCCGCAGCATAGACTCTTGTTACGCCCAGTATGTCGAAGTTATGTGACAGCGGCAAAAGTCTCTCCGATGATAATTTGCGCTGCGCCATTTCAGCAACCCTATGACATCAGGCTGTAGTGCAAGCGCCAATGAGAATCACAAATCGGTCATTTGTGCGAACAATCGCTCCTTCTATTGGCTGCTACCGTGCAAGTTTTTCGCTGAGCATTCAGTCCTGAACGCCGTGATCTTCGGTTGAACATGTTTGCTTTCCGAACAGCAAGAGCCCCTCTCGGCACGCGGCCAGCGGCTGTCTGAAGGAAGGCCAACGGACCATCAGCATGGTGAGGATCTCATCTCCTTATGCGTCATCATCGCGACGATGAACCGCTATACGTGTCGCAGACAGCAGCGCGCCGACTGAAATGATGACCAGAGCTCCGAAGGCGACTTGATATGCCGTCTCTGACGCGGAGCCGCCGAACTGCTCAATAGCAGCGACCATGACGATCGCGCCCAATGCGCCTCCCAGGCGCTGGCCAATATTGATCAAAGTTGCGGCGTCGCCGGTCTTTGCCTCGTCAACTTGAGTATACGCGGCCGTAATCGCGGGCATCTGGGCCAACGCCAACCCCGCTCCGCGCGCAACGAGAAGAATGATAATGGCAACAAAGACGAGCGTGGCTGAAGAGACGAAAGCTATCGTTGTGAAAATCAGCAATCCTCCTCCGGCGATAGATATCCCTCTCGGTCCAAAACGATCCGTCAACGCTCCCGCTGCTGGTAGAATAACAGCGGAGCCAAGCCCCATGGCCATGAGCATGAGGCCGGCTTCCGTTGGCGTTTACCCCAAGCTGCGTTGCAAGAAGATCGGCAGGAGGAGCAGTCCGCCGTACATGGCGGCACCAGTCAATCCGGCGGTCACGACCGGCGCTACAAAACCCGACCGCAATAGAAGGGTGACATCGATAAGAGGATCCTGGCTTTGCACCGCATGGAAAACAAAGAGCGCCGTCAAAACAGCCCCGACGCCCGAACTGGCTATGGAGAGCGTGCCGATATTGCCCGATCCGATCTCCGCAGCGCCGTAAAGCAGCAGAGGAAGGCCGAAACCGATCAAAAGCAATCCGCGACAATCAATCCGGGCCCCTGAGGACGTTCTACCGGCCGTTACGAGGCGTGCGGCGGCGATCAGAGCGACAGCGCCCACCGGCACGTTTATCAGGAACAACCATCGCCACGAAGCTGCATCAATCAGCACGCCACCGAATGCCGGTCCCAATGCCGGACCGAGCGCAACGGCGAAACCCACGCTGCCCATGAGCCGACCCAATTGGCGTCGATCGGCGGCGGACGCCATAACCGCCTGGCCGGCAGGCACCATCAGACCGGCCGCGAGACCCTGCAAGCAGCGCGCCACAATTAAATGCGTCAGGGTTTGCGCAAGCGCGCAGACAACAGAGGCAAGAACAAACCCGAGCGTACTGGCTTTCCATAGGCGGCCATCCCCGAAGCGTCGGCTTAGCCAACCCGTAAGCGGCAGCGAGACGGCGAGCGATATCAAATAACCGGTCGCTACCCACTGCACACGCGACAACGGCGCGGCGAGGTCGTAACGGATATTCTCCAGGGCAAGGTTGGCGATAGTGGAGTCGAGCATCGCCATGAACGCGCCAGATCCGGTGACGACGGCGATGGCCCAGAGGCGGCCAGAAACTTCAGGATGCGATGAAGGCATAGGGCTCGATTCACTGCATTGATGACGTCGGCAATTTTTCGTGGTACAGTCGTATCATAAAAAATTGCCTTGAGCGAGACTCCTTTCAGATGCCACGAACTGTCGATCACGAAGAGCGCCGTTCCAAGATTTTAGAGGCCTTTATGGCCGTGGCTGCACGTGAAGGATTGCATGCGACCTCGCTGCGAGCTGTTGCCGTCGAAGCGGGCATATCGCTTCGGTCGGTCCAGTATTACTTCGATACCAAGGTTGGTTTGATGCAAGCGGGCCTCGCCGCGCTGGAAAACCAGAGCAATGAACGTTTGAGAACCCGTCTTGGAGGGTTGGAGTCGTCTTCGAGTGCACGAGCAAGGCTTCAGGCGCTTTTCGCTATCGCGCTTCCGACCGATCTCGAAAGCCGCCGGTTTCATCTGCTCTGGACGTCGTATGCGATGCTCGCGATGACCGATCAGGTGATTTCGGATCGAGCTTTCGTGGACAGCCCGAACAGGCTGAAGAAGCGGATCGTCTCCTTATTGGAGGAAGGCAAATCACGCAGCGAAATCGATGCTTCCCGCCACAGTGAAATCGAAGCCTCGCTCCTCATAGCGCTAATACACGGGCTTGGAACCGCCGTTCTAGTTGGTCACCAGACAGCCGAAAGCGCGTATTCCAGCTTTGACCATTATCTCGACCGCCTAGCTAGTGAAATTCAGTAACGAACGGCCCGCACAGTGCGATCGGCAACATCTCCCGATCATGCTGGCAAACTCAGCCGGTGAGCCAGGCACCGGATCTGAGCATTGCAGAACACTCCAGACCTGAAGATCCAAGGCTGAATAGTAGAGCAGAATGAAAGCGCTACAATTGCAGCGCCCGCACAAACACAAACTTTTGGTGATAACACTGGACCGGTTTTCACCTCTTAAACCTTGCTTGCTCTGTCAACTACCGCGATTTTTCCAAGGAAATGCCTCGCAGCAAAATCTCGATATGTTTGTCGAGCAGTTCAGTGCCCGGTGTTTTCGTCAGGCTCCATGCAATGGCGTTAGCCAGCAGAAAAACGTCTTCGGCAGTGACGTCAGCTTGAATCTGTCCGCTTTCGCGGGCGCGAACAATAATCCGATCTGCCAGGCGTTCCAATTGGCCACACACTTTGGCGAAGCTTCCCGACGTGCCTGCGGAGGCATCGAGCACATGATTCGGAAGCCCGCTATATGTTCTGGAAAACAGAGCGAGTTCCCGAAGCCAAGCCCCGAGTGCCGCAAATGGGTCACTTTCCAAAGCATGTTTGTCTGAGTTCTGCACCAACTGATTGACGTCATCTGCAATTGCTGACGCGATCAAATCTTCACGCTTAGGAAAGTGCCGGTAGAGCGTTCCTTGGCCAACACCTGCCGTCTTGGCGATCTCATCGAGCGGTGCATCTACCCCCCTAGAGGCGAAGATAGCCCGCGCAGTTTGAACGATTAAATCACGATTGCGGCGAGCGTCCGCCCGGATGGGTGAGGATGAAGACATTGAGTTCAAGCTAGCACTTGACTCAAACGGACACAATGTCCACTTAAACGGACAGAGTGTCCGTTTGAAGGGATTTGTCATGTCCGTCACCCGTGAAGTCCCTCAAAAATTGCCGGCTCCGCGACGCTGGCTCGCTCTTTCTGTTTTGGTGTTGCCGGTACTATTGGTCTCGATGGATCTCTCGGTTCTATATCTGGCAATTCCCAGCATAGGTGCGGATCTAGTTTCGAGTAGCGTTCAGACGCTATGGATCCTCGACATCTATGGTTTTGTCTTAGCAGGACTTCTTATCTTGATGGGCAGCCTGGGCGACAGAATAGGTCGGCGCAGGCTGCTGCTCGCAGGAGCATCGCTTTTCGGCGTCGCGTCACTACTCGCGGCCTTCGCCCCAAGTCCGGAACTACTCATTTCCGCCCGCGCGCTGATGGGCGTTGGCGGCGCCACGCTCATGCCATCGACGCTCGCCTTGATCCGCAACATTTTTCCAGATGCGGACGAAAGAACCCGCGCCATCGGAATATGGACGGCCGCTTTTGCCGGTGGCGGCGTTCTCGGCCCGGTAGTCGGAGGCTTGCTCCTGAACTACTTCCACTGGGGTTCTGTGTTCCTGATTAACATACCGGTCGTGATGGTCCTCCTCGGGATCACACCTAGGCTCGTTCCGGAACATCGCGATACTAACAAGGGGGGATTCGACCTCGTCGGTGCGGGCCTGTCGTTGGTATCCGTTCTAGCATTCGTCTACGCGCTCAAGAAGAGTGCCGAAGCCGGGACTTGGGCAGCCACCAGCACGGTCTCGATGCTACTGTGCCTGGTCGCGTCTTCCTTGCTCGTCGTCCAGCAGCGCTCCGTACGTCATCCGCTGATCGACTTAGTGCTGTTTCAGCGCAGGAAGTTCGTCGCCGGCATTCTCGCGGTGACACTGGGAATGTTGGCGCTGACTGGCCCGACAATGTATCTGGCCCAATATCTTCAGCTTGTGCTTTCCATGTCACCACTGACTGCGGCTCTTTGGATGATCCCCCTGACAATCGCGTCGATCGCCGGAGCGACAGTTGCAACTGTTGTCGTCCAAAAGTGGGGCCTGCCGCGAACGCTATTCGCCGGTTTCTTACTGGCCGCCGTTGGTCTGGCGGTTACAGCGGCGACCCCACCGCAGGATGGACTGATTATTGTGCTGTCCGGTGGCACGCTGCTGGGAGCCGGTATCACAACGATAATGTCGCTTTCTACCGACGTGGTCGTGGCCGCTGCGCCGACAGAGCGCGCTGGCGCGGCTTCCGCTCTGTCGGAAACCGGTGCAGAGCTGGGCGGAGCCATGGGAATCGCTCTCACCGGAACGCTAGGCACGCTGATCTACCGTGAGACGCTATCGCTTCCTCCCGATACTCCGGATCGGCTAAGGGAAGTCGCAACCCAAACACTTGGCGCGGCTATATCGGTTTCGGAGTCGCTGGCGGGACCCGCCGCCGAAGCGCTTCGTGTGAGCGCCCGAGAGGCTTTTACCTCCGGCTTCACTGTCGCAGCGGCCGCAGGCTCCATAATGATGCTTTTCCTTGCGCTTCTAGTGCCTTGGCTCATGCGGCCCGAACGCACGAACCCAGCGCCGGCGGGGCGAAATGCGACTGCCGAAATCGGGTCAAAGGAATAAGGCTATGGTCGTCGCAACAGCGCAATCGGTTCAGTCGACCAGCACCGGACTAGAAAAACCAGTGGTGGCAATCGGCGCCGACGCGGGGTCACGACCCGAAGAGCATTGTTGGCCGCACGCTCGGTGTCGGACGCATCTCAATCTCGGATGCCAGGCCTCAAAACCGGCCACCGGGCAAAGTTCCATCGCGAGCACATCCAGTTCACGATTGAAGCGGCCAACGTCGACAACAGAGCAGCCCGCCCCGCAACTGCATAAAATCCCGACTGTAAACGCAAAACCACACCAGGAGATAGAAATGACCAAGAAAATGGAACGCCCCGAACGCTATCGTAACGCTGTTGCCCCGCACATCTATGTTAACGGTGCAGCGGACGCCATCGAGTTCTACTCGCGAGCTTTCGGCGCTTACGAGCTTGATCGCTTGATCCATCCCGATGGCTATATTGTCCACGCCGAGATCGTGATCGACGGTCATCTGTTGATGTTGAGTGACCCCGATTCGCCGATCTTCGCCGACCCGCGTAAGGGAGGAACCAGCGTATCGCTGCATTTATTCGTTGTTGATGCGAAGGCGGTGCAAGATCGGGCGATAGCCGAAGGCTGCAAAGAAATACAGCCTGTGACCCGCAAGGACTATGGCGCCACCAACGGTGTCATTCAGGATCCATTTGGTCATGTTTGGTCGATACTTTCCGATTTCACAGAAGAGTTCATGAATTGAGTTGTTTGCAATGCCTTTTGCTAGCGTGCAGCTGCTTTCTCTAACGGCTTGGTTTGGCGTGGATTTTGGATCGGTAAACACGCTGCAGCCTCTCCGACAGCAACAGAGATTCGGTAGCGCACCTTGTCGAGTACTGCGACCGAAAAGGACGCACTTTGGACAGCGTCAGCCGCGCTTCACGGGGGCATCTAAAGGTAGCTCCTCATAGGTTTGAGGTTGTGTTCAAATATTTTTCTTCAATACCAAATCTGCAAACTTGCGACATCGAAACGGTCCTTGCCGTTGCCGAAGCAGGAAGTTTTCGCAAGGCTGGCACGCTGCTCGGCATCGGCCAGTCAGCCGTCACGCGACGGATTCAGAAACTGGAAGACGTGCTCGGTGTCTCGATGTTCGAAAGAAGCGCGGCCGGAGCGCGTCTGACACCGGCAGGCTGGAATTTCGCCACCCGATCGCGGCAGATCGCCAATCAGTTTCTGGACACGGTGCGCGCCGCTCAGTCCGCCGGCACAGCCGAAAACGGGCGGTTGCGCATGGGCCTGATCGCATCGCTTTCTCGGGGAGCCTTGCGTGAAGTCATTGCTGGATTTCAAACGCTACACGCCGATGTCGAGCTGTCGTTCACGGAGGCGGACCTCGGCGAATTGATGACCTCGCTCAGCCATAGAAGCATAGACATGGTCGGAGCGGCGGGCGAGCCGACGTCCGATCACGGCGACATGATGCTGCTCACACGGGTTCCCCTCTATATCGCCGTCGCGGGAGATCATCCCCTGGCCGGGCGGCGCTGTGTCGATTGGACGGATGTGGCGGTAATGTCCTTCATCGTGAGCGCCGAAGTACCCGGGCCGACAATTCATGACTATATCATTCGAAGGATCAGCGATTTCGGGCGTCAGGCCCGCATCGAGGTGCAGAGGGTGCGGCGCGAGGGCCTCATGAATCTGGTAGGTCTCGGGCTCGGCATCAGCCTCGTTTGCGAACAATGGTGTGGTGTCCGCTATCCGAATGTCGTGTTCATCCCGCTCAAGGAAAGCGGGACAGCCGAGACTATTCCCTTCTCGCTGACCTGGCGCCCGGAAAACGACAATCCGGCGCTCAGGCGGTTTCTGAGCCTGGCGCGCGAGGTCGCGAAGGCTGCTGCAGCGTCTTCCGGGCCTTCGTGAAGGCCCGGTCCGTCGCCATGAACCGCTGCAGCATGGGCGCGATCAGCTTTCCTGGTTCAGGTGGCGCTCTTCCGGTCTCACGCGCCATCACGGCGGCATAGTCGAGCAGGTCGCGGTGTACGTCCGGGGGAAGCTCCACACTCAGCTTGACGGGTTTGTCGTCCGGCACGGATGACAGCTTCAGCTTGGTTGTCATGACTCAGCCTCCATAGGGTTCGAGGACGAGATCTCGTGTGACGATCACACGTACCGGAAATCCCGGCCGGATCGTCAGCGTAGGAGCGACCTGCAACTGGCGTTGGACGATCTGCTGGCCGGCATCGTTGATCGTGTCCTGGGCGCCGTTGCGGATCGCCTGGATCAAGCGGTCATCGTCATCCATGGTGAGCTCGGCTCCGACCGAGAGCAGCGTGGAAAGCCCGGCCGCCTTGGCCAGGTCCCACCAGTGATAATCGACCCCGTCTTCAAGTCCGGCATAGCCTTGGGTATCGGCGCCGGGCTGGCGTTCGAGCACAATCGAGCGGCCGTTGGGAAAGATCAGCCGATTCCAGACGAGCAGCACGCGCCGGTCGCCGAAATCGACGTCATTGCTGTATTCGCCAATGATGCGCGTGCCCTGGGGGATCAGCACCATGCTGCCGGTCGGACTGTCATAGATGTGCTGGGTGACTTGCGCGGTGATCTGACCGGGAAGGTCCGACCGGATGCCCGTAATTAGCGCCGCCGGAATGACGGATCCGGCCTGCAGCACAAAAGGCGACACCGGTGGCATGACGCGGTCGAGCGCAACGGTGCGCCGGTCCACCGGGGCGTTGAGGAAGGCGAGATCGCTGCTTTGCTGACCTGTGAGATTGAGCCCAGCAAGGTTTGGCGGTGATGTTTCCTGCGCAGCGCTTGGTGCGGTCTGAAAGAAGACCCGGCTGGTGCGCGCGGCTTCTTCCTCGGCCAGGCGGCGCTGTTCCTCCGGATCGACGGCCGGTGCATTTATCGGCGGCGGCGGAACGGGCTGTCCCCGCTCTTGCGCATCGAGGATCGGACGGCCGAGATCGCCGGGAAGTGGGGGACCGAGCACTGGACCGGTATAGTCACTGGGCAGCTCGTTCAATCCATCGGCGGTATTGCGGTTCTCGGTTGAGTACAGTTCGTCACCGCCGGTTCCGCTCTCAGGTGTCTGAAGCGCGTAGATCAGCGCGCCGCCGACCCCGAGCGCTCCGACCAGACCGAGGCCGGCGAGGACCCGGCGCGAGAGCCGCGTCACACGTGGCGGGGTTCCGCGGAGCCGCATCGGTTCAGCCGTGTCCGCGACCGGTGCTTCAAGCGGCACATCGTCCTCCCGAGTGTTGTCGATGTCGCTCATGATCCGGGCCTCCCGTCGGTACGCACGATCCTGACGGTCTGCTGGCGGTCGGCACTACCAAGCCGTAGCTCGGCCGCCGCGAAGATGCGGTCCACGATCATGATGTTTCGGTAGATGCGGCTGTTGACGATTTCCGGCTCGCCATCCGAGCCGAGGACGAAGAGCGGCGGCATCTCGCCCTGTACGATCCCGGCTGGGAAGACGATGTAGACCCGTCTCCCGTCGTCGAAGACCGAGACCGGACGCCAAGGCGGGCTGTCGCCCTGCAAGCCATAACGGTAATGGCGTGCGGAAGCCGCCGGGATCCTCGGTGTTGTCGGCGTTGCGCGCTGTGTGACGGGCGGCTGGGGATAGGCCCAGGCGACCGCTGGCATATAGGGATCATCGCGCGATCGCAGCTCGATCATGTAGGTGCGCCGGTCTGTGGTGATGATCAGGTTGGTGACGATGTCGGGCCTTGTCGGCTTGACGAGGATATGGAGGCGCGGGGAGGTCCCCGAGCCGCTCTCCGTGTCGCCGATGATCCAGCGGGCGGTGTCACCTGCCGCGATCGGTCCCGCGCCGGTCAACGCTTCGCCTGGTTCAAGCGCGATGTTGGTGATCTGGCCGGGCGCGGCATAGACCTGATAGAGCGCCCCCTCGCTCCAGGGATAAATCTGGATGGCGTTATAATAGCCCTCCCGGCGAGGCTCGACTCGGGCGGCCACATTGGCATTCTCGACTTGTCCCGTTGGTGCGGAAGATGCCTGTCCACCTCGCGCGACCGTCCAGGCCGGCGGCGTGTGGAGCGACCTTGGCCGTTCATCGACCGCGGGTCGCTCGACCGTGGGCAGCGGCGGCACGCTGTCATCGTAGCTGATCTCCGGCGGGCGATAGGTGGCGCATCCGGCGAGCGCCGATGCGGAAATCAGCACATATCGTAATGCGGCTTTACGTAAAACCAAGTTTGC
>ENA-ORDG01000255-ORDG01000255.1-marine-metagenome-genome-assembly--contig:-NODE-255-length-24765-cov-4.637314_pt1 | contig 24765 bp, 22 predicted proteins | sample MGYA00248629_ERZ508524 | MGnify/ENA primary metagenome ERZ508524 (study PRJEB26194, sample SAMN05421901) | marine metagenome | isolation source: East of Rio de Janeiro, Brazil, South Atlantic Ocean...
GATTTTTAGGTAGCATCTGCTCATGTATGCAATTTATTTTGTAATAATTAAATAATAGTTTACTATCTTAGTTGGCGATTTAATTGCCAAAATTAAAACAGTTTTTAATTAAAAATTACTAACACAAAATTAAAAATTACTAATACAAAGAGGGACTTTAAAATGTCTAGCAAGATCTATACTTCCGTATTGGCCGCACTCTTACTTTTTTCAACATCTTCCGTCTTTGCTGAGGTAGAAACTACTTCCTCAATCAGAGGTGTTATAAACGTAGCAGGGGCAGTCGTATCAGCAACTCACACACCTACCGGATCTACCAAGTCAAAGTCAGCCAGCGCCGATGGCGAATTTTACTTGTCTGATCTGCTAATCGGTGGACCTTACGATATTTCCATTTCAGCACCGGGCTATAAAACGGAATCGTTAGGAGGGGTATTTCTGGTTTTAAACAAGACCACCGAAATTACCGTTACCTTGGTCTCGAGCGATATTGAGGAAATCACCGTGACTGCAACGGCATCGGAAGGCTCGATCAGAATGGGAACAGGCACGTTCTTTGATCGAGATGCAATAGACGGAATTCCGACCGTCAATCGATCAATAGCAGATATTGCAAAAATGGATCCGAGGGTTTCTATCAATACAGGTTCCAGTAGGTATTCTGAAATCTCAGTGATGGGCGCCAACAATAGATTTAATGATTTCACCATTGATGGTGTCAGTTATAACGATCCCTTTGGGTTGAATGCCAATGGTTTTGGCAGCATGAGAAATCCAATTGGCATGGAATTTATTGACCAGATTTCAGTTGATATAACGCCTTTTGACGTCTCTCGAGGCAACACAACAGGGGGTTCCATTGCCTCTGTGACCAAATCAGGAACCAATGAGTTTCACGGAAGTATTGGCTTCATCGAACGCGATGAAGACAACATCGGTGATGGCCCTGATGGCAGTAAGTTCCCAAGTTTCAGCGAAGAGACCAAATACTTCACTCTCGGTGGACCAATCATAAAAGACAGGTTGTTTTTCTTTATCGGCTACGAGGATTTTGAAGCCGCTAGCCCAGCTCTTTATGGGACTGTTGACAGCAACGCTCCTATCAAAGCAGACACTTTGACCACGGCGATGGCAGAAGAGATCAAAAGTATAGCCATGAACCGCTACGGTTATGACGCTGGTGAAATCTCCAACTTTGCCCTGCCTGAAACCAGTGAGAAAATGATAGTTAAACTGAATGCCAACATCAATGACGACCACAGGGCAGTACTTTTGTATCAAAAAGACGAAGATCTTTATCCGAGAAAATACAATCGAGGCCAGACCGTATTCAGCAACAATTGGTACCTAAAACCCCCTGTAATCGATCGTACTTCATTCACTCTTTACAGCGACTGGACGGATCAATTGTCAACCAAGGTCAGGTATTCCAGTTATGAGTTGACAGAGGACGACCATTCAGTCGGAGACCCATATTTTCCAGAATCTGCGATCAGCGTCGGAGGTGATACGGTTTATCTTGGCGGTGATCGCTACAGAGGCGCCAATTTCATCAATATTAAATCCGACTATATCAGCTTCAAAGCAACCTACGACCTAGGCAACCATGTGATCACTGGCGGTATTGATCTTGAAGATACCTCGGTTTATAACCTGTTCATTGCTCGGTACAACGGGGAGGTAAGATTCAGCAGTATTGCTGATTTTGCAGCCGGAACCTACAACTACGTAAGATTCCACGTACCACAAACCGGTATCAGCGACGTCGACAGTGTGGCCGCGATGTTTGATATTGAGAAAACCGCCATATTCCTTCAGGATAAAATTTATTTGGGTGATGTGGTTCTCAGTGTCGGAGTCCGATACGATGACGTGAAAACGCCGGACAAGCCGATGGAAAATCCAAAGTTTTTGGCCACTTACGGCTATTCGAACGCCGAAGCCTTTGATTACGATTCCATTCAACCCAGATTTGGGTTCAATTGGGATGCAACCGAGACCCTGTTTGGCAATAGGGACAAAATTGCAAGTGCCACCGTTAGGGGCGGGTACGGCTTGTTTTCCGGCAGGATTCCCAATGTTTGGTATTCAAACGCCTACACTCGATCCGGTGGCTTGAGTGATTACGTCAGAGTCTATGGTTGGGATGCCGGATTGCCATCGTTCAGAGGTGGTGGAACTGTCGGTAAAATGCCTGCAGGCGATCCTTCATTTTTCTGGATGGGTCCAGGTAGCAGCTATTGCATTCCATCAAGTCCTTATTTTAATGATGCCCAGGGCACCGACCCCAATTTTGAAGCACCCGCCAGCTGGAGGATGAACCTCGCCCTTGATCTGGTTACAGCCAAAGGTTACGAGTTGACCTTTGAATACAACCACGACGATGTCGATCAGGCTGTGTTCTATCAAGATGCTGGATTGACGCACACAGGACATCTGGCAGATGGCAGAGGCACATACAGTGGCCACGGCGATTACATTATGACCAACACAGATAAAGGTGGAGCTGAGGCCTTCAGCTTTACCGTTAGAAAATCCTTTGACCAAGGCGTCAGCCTCTTTGGTGCGTATTCACATGTGACTGCCAAGGATGTGTACCCATTGACCTCGTCACAAGCGGAGTCGTCATATGGCTACACGCAAAGATGGGATGGTGAGAATTTGGATGCCGCACCATCGTCATTCATGGCTAAAAACAAGTTGATTCTGGGCTTGGAATACAGAACCCAGTTGTGGGGAGACAACGAAACCAGAGTTTCTGCAATCTACATCAAGAAAGACGGCGAACCATACAGCATTGCTTTTGACGAACCCGGATACAACAGTGTCACCGGCAATTCAAAATTCTACGCTGATTATTCCTTGGCTTATGTTCCAAGCGGACCTGATGATCCCAATGTAGTATTTGCCAGTGCCTCAGTCGCTACCGACGTGATGGCACACATCAACAACACCGCGTTGGCCAATTACAAGGGCACCTACGCTCCAAGGAATGCTTTTACAAATCCTGGTTACGACAGACTGGATGTTCGTATTACCCAAGAAATTCCGGCATTTCGTGACCATAAATTCATCTTCTACCTTGATCTTTTAAACGTTATGAACATGTTGGACGATGAAGATGGCCGAGTCTTTGAATACGGCTACAACAACAGTCGTCAGATTATTGTCAGCGGCGTCGACGGTGACGGTAAATTCCTCATTTCTGGTGTGGATGATGACGATAATTTGTATCTTCAAGATGGCGACGGTCAATCAAGATGGCAAGTGCAAATGGGATTGAAATATCGATTCTAAAGACTGTCTTCTTGACTTGAAAAAAAAGCCGCCCGTTTTAACAGGCGGCTTTTTTTATCAACCAAAATTTCTCAAACCAATGTAAAATATTGGCCCATGTTAGAAGTGGATCCCAAAAAACTAAATCTCATGGCTTTGGTTGCAATGCCACTGGTAGCTGTTATCAGTTCCAGTATTGCTATTGAGGTGGATATAAAAGCCACTGCCACAATCTTCACCATCAATCTGTTACCGATGTTAATCAGTTCAGGAATTGGTGGTTTATTGCTGAGGAAAGCAAAGACCAATGCTGCTGCCATTGCTTCTATTGCAAGCCCTGTTTTAATGTCTTTTTCAGCCAGTGCTTGGTATTTAATACGGGTACTTTCTCCTTCCGTCAATGCCCCGGGAATCGAGCATTTGCGCTTACCTTGGATGATTTTCATCGGAGCGGTGGTTTTTGGTATTTTAAGTGTTCCCGTTGTCTTCAGATTAAATCGGGAACGACAATAACTAGTTGAAAATATTAATAATATTTTCATTATTAATCGCAGCTGTAGTTATCTGAGTAGGAAGTATTGTATAATTCTTCGCCTTATTTAAATGTTAAAGCGAAAGTGGCGGAATTGGTAGACGCGCTGGATTTAGGATCCAGTGGGGCAACCCGTGAGAGTTCGAGTCTCTCCTTTCGCACCACAAAAAACTGATACAGCAATGAATGATTTCAACATTACCGTTACTGAAAAGCGTGGGCTGAAAAAAGAAATTCGAATTTCAGTGCCTTTTTCTGCCATCGAAGATAAAAAAACCCGTCGTTTTACCCAAATAGCAAAAACCGCAAAATTACCTGGATTCAGGCCCGGGAAAGTACCCGATAAAATCATTCATCAAAAATACGGCGATAAGGTGATCCAGGAAGTATTGAGTGATCTTCTAGACAGCACTTATATTGAATCCATCCGAGAGAAAAATTTAAAGCCAGCCGGTCCACCTGAAGTCAAGATTGATGAATTCGTTGACGGCCAAGACTTTGCTTACACTGCGACTATTGAAGTTTATCCAGAATTTGAACTTAATGGTCTGGAAAAGATCAGTGTTGAAAAACCAAAGGTTGAGATAGCCCAAAAGGACATCAATGCTATGATTGAGAATCTCCAGAAACAACGAGGAACATGGAATCCAGTCGAGAGACCGTCTGAAAAAGACGATCAGTTGCTGGTTGATTTTGAAGGAAAAATTGATGGTAAAGTTTTTGAAGGGGGCGTCGCAAAAGATTTTGTCATGACTCTTGGAAATGGACAGATGCTTCCTGAATTTGATGAAGCATTACTCAATGTGACAGTCAATCAAGACAAAGAGATCAAATTAACTTTTCCAGGCAATTACCACCAAGAGGAATTGGCCAATAAAAAAGCCGTGTTTTCAGTTTCTGTAAAAGAAATTAAAGAATTAAAGATGGCAGAAATCGATGAAAAATTTGTTCGCTCGTTTGGCGTTGAGAGTGGTGATGCAAAAGACCTTATTGATGAAGTAAAAACGAGCATGGAGAAAGAGCTAAAAGCTAAAATTAACGACGAAATTAGACAAAATCTTATGGTCTATTTACGAGAAAAAAATTCAATTGAAATACCTGAGGTCATGGTCCATCAAGAAGCACATGCACTACAGAAAGATTGGATGAGCCAGGCCGGAATTGAGAAAGTAGAGGAAGCACCAGAGTTAAAGAATTTTGAAAAAATAGCCAAGGAAAGGGTACAACTGGGCCTTTTGGTTAATGAATTGGTCCGGGTCCAGGAAATCAAAGTCGATCAAGATCGAGTGAAAATCAAATTAGAAGAAGTCACGAATAGGTACCCAAAACCTGAAGAAATACGTAAAATGTACGAGCAAACGCCTCAATTAATGGATCAAATAAGATCGGCGGTTATAGAGGACCTGGTCATTGATTGGTTGATTGAGCGAACCGAGTTTCAGAACAAGGAAGTGGAATTTAAAGAATTAATGAATCGGAGTTGAATTGACGCAATTGAATGAAGAGCTAAATCTAATCCCCATGGTCGTTGAACAGACCCCAAGGGGAGAGCGAGCTTTTGATATTTATTCAAGACTGCTCAAGGATAATATTATCTTTGCTGTTGGCTCTATTGAAGATCACATGGCAAATCTTATTATTGCGCAAATGCTCTTCTTGGAAAGCGAAAATCCAAGCAAAGACGTTTCTCTGTATATTAACTCCCCCGGTGGCAGCATTACCTCTGGATTGTCTATTTACGATACCATGCAATTTATTAAACCAGACGTCAGCACCATTTGTGTAGGTCAAGCCGCGAGTATGGGAGCAATTTTGTTGGCTGGTGGTACCAAAGGTAAAAGATATTCCTTACCCAATTCTAGGGTGATGATTCATCAACCAATTTCAGGTTTTCAAGGGCAAGCTTCGGATATTGATATTCAAGCGAAAGAGATTTTAAAACTCAGACAACGTTTGAATGAAATTTTGTCCACTCACACAGGTAAAACAGAACAGCAGATAGCATCAGATACAGATCGTGATAATTTTATGCAAGCTTCAGAAGCGCTTGAATATGGGTTGTTAGACACTGTTCTTAGCAATCGAAGCCAACTCGGGAAGTGAGACAAAAAAGCAAGTGATATGAGTAATAAAACTAAAGACAGTAATAAAGATAGCAAAATTTTGTATTGTTCATTTTGTGGGAAGGGCCAAAATGAAGTTCGCAAGCTAATTGCAGGCCCTTCTGTTTTTATTTGTGAGGAATGCGTTGATTTGTGCAACAACATCATCGATGAGGAACTGAATGATGGATCGCCTGACCAAAAATTAAATCTTTACACACCCAAAGAAATTAAATCCATGCTTGATGATTATGTAATCGATCAAGATGAGGCTAAAAAAATACTTTCAGTTGCAGTGTATAACCACTACAAACGACTCAATGACAAATCCAGTGCTCGAGATCAAGACAGTGTAGAGATAGGAAAAAGCAATGTTTTATTGGTTGGTCCAACCGGTTGTGGAAAAACATTATTGGCCCAAACACTGGCAAACATACTAAATGTTCCATTCGCAATAGCTGATGCCACCACACTTACCGAGGCTGGCTATGTTGGAGAAGATGTAGAGAATATCATCCAAAAGCTCCTTCAAAATTCAGAATACGATATCGAGAAGGCCGAGACTGGAATCATTTATATTGATGAAATTGATAAGATTGCAAGAAAAACAGAGAACCCATCAATTACTAGAGATGTTTCCGGCGAAGGGGTCCAGCAAGCATTGCTTAAACTTATTGAAGGCACCATTGCTTCGGTACCTCCACAAGGGGGTAGAAAGCATCCGCAACAAGAATTTTTACAAGTAGATACGTCTAAAATTTTGTTCATATGTGGCGGTGCTTTTGCAGGTTTGGATAGGATTGTACAAAACAGAACAGATCATTCAGGGATTGGTTTTATTGCTGAAGTTAGGGCGTTATCAGAGACTAAAAATATTGGGGAAATTTTTAAAGATATAGAACCTGAAGATCTCATTCAATACGGTCTTATTCCTGAATTTGTGGGCAGAATGCCAGTAGTGGCATCGCTAAGTGAGCTGAATCAACAGGCGCTGGTTAGGATTCTAATTGAGCCCAGAAACGCCTTGACCAAACAATATCAGAAACTTTTTGCAATGGAAGATTGCGAATTGGAATTTCTCCCAGAAGCTCTGCAAAAAATTGCAAAATTGGCGATGCAGAGAAAAACTGGAGCAAGGGGCTTGAGAACGATAATGGAAGACATTTTATTGGATACGATGTATGAAATGCCTTCCGACCTAATCCATGAAAGAGCAAAAAAAATAACTATAACTCAAAAATTTGTAGAAAATAAATCCAGGCCTTTTCTTGTTTTTTCAACGGAAAACGATGAATCAAGTGCTGAAACAGCAGAATCAGAAAACACAGCATTGCTAGCAAGTTCTGAGTAAACAAATCTTACTGAGATTCTTTTCTTGTTGAAAATACTATTTTTGACCCTATAAATTATTTATGCTTAATTATTGAAGGTGTTTCTGTGCTAAGCAAAAAAGATAAAATTTCTATTGATATTATTCTAGACAAACCTCTGATGCCGTTGAGGGATGTGGTGGTGTACCCACATATGGTGATTCCATTGTTTGTGGGCAGGGAGAAATCTAAAATGGCTCTTGAACAAGCTATGGCGGAAGAGAAGAAGATATTGCTGTCCTGTCAAAAAAAATCTGACATAGATAATCCTGGCATTAGCGATATAAATACAGTTGGTACTTTAGCAAACATACTTCAACTGGTTACCTTGCCCGATGGCACCGTTAAACTGCTCGTTGAGGGAGAATCACGGGTTGATCTTTTAGAAATAAGATCCGATGATTATTTTACTGCTGATTACTGTGTTCTTGCAGAAACCTACAATAAGGAAGACAAAGAAATTGAGGCACTCAGAAGAACCCTGATCTCACAGGTAGAAGATTACGTCAGAATTACCAAAAAAGTTCCCGCTGAAGTGGTAACAACATTGGCCAGTATTAAAGAGCCGGGAAGACTGGTGGATACGATTGTGGCTCATATGTCATTGCAATTGTCGGAAAAGCAAAAAGTTTTGGAATTGCTGAATATCAAGGAAAGATTGGAAAATGTGATTGGCTTGATTGACATTGAGATCGATATGATGGAAGTGGAGCATAAAGTTCGAGGTCGGGTCAAAGATCAAATGGAAAAGAGCCAGAAGGAATATTATCTGAATGAGCAAATGAAGGCCATTCAGAAAGAATTGGGTGACATGGACAATGTTGCCAATGAATTTGAAGAATTAGAAGAGAAGATTAAAAAATCGGGTATGCCTGATGAAGTCTCCAAAAAAGCCAATGCAGAACTAAAAAAACTGCAAATGATGTCGCCCATGTCTGCTGAGGCAACGGTGGTTAGGAATTATCTAGATGCTCTGGTTGATGCACCCTGGAAAAATAAAACAAAAGCTAAAATTAAGCTGGACAAGGCAGAGAAAATATTAAATGAAGACCATTATGGTTTGAAAAAAGTTAAAGAGAGGATCACAGAGTATCTGGCGGTTCAGCAGAGAACCAAAAAACTCAAAGGGCCGATACTGTGCTTGGTTGGACCACCGGGAGTAGGTAAAACATCCTTGGGAGCAAGCATCGCTCGAGCAACGGGCCGAAAATTCATAAGAATGTCCCTCGGTGGTGTCCGTGACGAAGCAGAGATTCGAGGACATAGAAGAACCTACATAGGGGCCATGCCTGGAAAAATCATTCAGAAACTCACCAAAGTAGGCGTCAGGAATCCACTTTTTCTCTTTGATGAAGTCGATAAGATGTCTATGGATTTCAGAGGCGACCCATCTTCGGCACTGTTGGAAGTGCTCGATCCTGAGGTCAATTCAACGTTTAACGATCATTATCTCGAAGTTGATTTTGATTTGTCCGATGTAATGTTTGTTTGCACAGCAAACACTCTCAATATACCCCCACCACTTTTGGATAGACTGGAGGTTATAAGAATCGAAGGTTATACCGAGGACGAGAAATTAAACATTGCTGACCAATATCTTGTCAAGAAGCAAATTGAGGCAAATGGGCTTAAAAAAGGTGAAATCAAAATTACAAAAAGCGCAATCCTCGCAATTATAAGGCATTATACGCGAGAAGCAGGGGTCAGAAATTTAGAGCGGGAAATTGCAAAAATTTCTAGAAAAGTGGTCAAGTCATTGGTTCTTAAGGCAGAGAAAAAGACCAGACACATTCGCCCTTCAGGCTTGGATAAATATCTAGGTGTTAGAAGGTTTAAATACGGAATTGCAGAAAAAGAAAATCAAGTTGGCCAAGTAACAGGTTTGGCTTGGACTCAGGCTGGTGGGGAGCTGCTGACCATAGAAGCCACGGCGATGCCGGGTAAAGGCAAGCTAATTAATACTGGACATTTGGGTGATGTCATGAAGGAATCCATTCAGGCCGCAAGTACAATTGTCCGAAGTAGAGCCAAAAGTTTTGGAATTGATGAAGAGTTTCATCAAAAACTTGATCTCCACGTTCACGTCCCAGAAGGTGCTACGCCTAAGGATGGGCCCAGTGCAGGGGTAGGTATGACTACAGCTTTGGTTTCAGCTTTGACCCAAATTCCTGTTAAGGCAAATGTTGCCATGACCGGTGAAATTACCTTAAGAGGTGAGGTCCTACCTATAGGGGGTTTGAAGGAGAAGCTACTGGCAGCTCACCGTGGAGGCATTACTACTGTTATTATTCCCGAGGAGAATTCTAAAGATTTGGTTGAAATACCTAAAAACATTAAAGAAAAACTCAACATCATTCCGGTTAAATGGATCGATCAGGTTTTGGAAATTGCTTTGGAGAAAATGCCTAAAATGACTCCCAAAGAACCAGAGACTGGTACTGTCAAAACTCCACCTGTTTCGGAAAAAGCTCCACTGGAAACAAATTTACCCCACTAAGTAACTAAAAAATATTTGAAAGCCTTTATTGACAAGGCTTTCAAAGGCTTATATAACTTATATGTCTATACTCTAGTAAAGTAAGACAAGGGGATTTGTTGATATGTTCAGAATATCGATGAATTAAGAAATAAAACTTATATCTAAAAAGGATAAACATCATGAATAAAGGTGATCTTATTAGTGCAGTGGCAGCTGGTACAGGACTTTCAAAAGCAGATGCGGGAAGAGCAATCGATGCAACAACTTCCGCTATAGCTGGAGAATTGTCCGGTGGTGGCTCAGTCTCCCTGGTGGGTTTCGGGACATTTTCAGTAAGCCATAGGGCTGCAAGAATGGGACGTAACCCAGCTACAGGTGCAAGCATTTCCATTAATGCAAGTAATGTGCCCAAGTTTAAAGCTGGAAAAGCTCTAAAAGAAGCTTGTAATTAAGCTGTAATACAAAAAAGATTGTGTCCGTTAAACCGGACACGGTCTTTTTTTCTTTTTACGACTTTGATCTATTTGGGTGTTTAGCTCGGCTGGTAGAGTCTTGCCTTTGATCACTGCTACCCTAATTCCGAGATCCCAATTAAAATAGTATCGTTCAGCGTGGCATCGTAATCATCTGATGATTACAGAAAAATACACTCCCTTATTGTTTTTCATATTTTCATCAATCCCAAAAACCGAATACGCTAAAAACCATAAAACACTAATGCGCCTACGATTAAGACGATCCAAATGGACCAAATGAGCCATGCTGATAGAGCCAATGAAACAGCCACACAACAACCCACTATAAAAAGAATGAGAATAATAAGTTCCACCATGTCTCTAATATACCTTTTTCATCTCACTTGTCACGCCAAAGTCCTAGTTGCTGTAATCTTCGTTTTTTCCATTGTTTTCTTATTTTTTCATCTACAGGAGTATAAGGAATTACAACATCCTTATACATTACTCTGAGCTTATCGATGCACTCTCTACAATATCCAGATTTATGTATTTCTTCGATTGCAAATGATTTTTTACAATACATGCACTCTATGTCTTTTATGGCTACCATGACTTCAATCCCTCATTCATTAAGGATACTCTCTTAAATGTATTTTTAGAAAGATATACTCACTTCTTTATGGACGAAGAAATAACAGAATACGCAGATAATTACATAAATATTGATGTTACTTTTGATGTTACATTAGTGAAACAGGCTAACAGATGATGTATCATCGCCTGGTGAAAACGTTGTTGAATTCGTTGCAAATAAAATATTTAGAAACTTATAGAGAACGGACACGGGTGCTTAGCTCAGCTGGTAGAGCGTCGCCCTTACAAGGCGAAAGTCGGCGGTTCGATCCCGTCAGCACCCACCATTCTCCTAAAGAAATCCCCCAAAAAATTCAATTCAAAGTATAATTGCCTAGGATTCTGAGGCTTCAAAAAGTAGTGGGGAGTGGTAGTTCAGTTGGTTTAGAATACCGGCCTGTCACGCCGGGGGTCGCGGGTTCGAGTCCCGTCCACTCCGCCACTTAGTTGGAGGATAACTTAAAAAAATATGCTAGAAACCATTAGGGAAAAATTTACTGGATGGATTGCAGCTTTGATCATTGGAGCAATCTCAATCGCATTGGTGATCAGTTTTGGCAACATGAACCAGGCGCCTCTTGAACAAGACGTCGTTATTACCGTCAACGATAGGGAGATTACCCTGGTTGACTATCGGGAAGAATACACCAATCAGTTGTTGCAATTTCAGGAAGTTTTTGGCGATGAAATTCCCGAATCTCTCGAATTCACCATCCAAGAATCTGCAACTGAAAATCTGATCATGAAAACATTGTTGAACGATTACGTGGATGCTCAGGGCTATCGGGTGAGCCCTGAATATGTTGCTGAGTTAATTACCACTAATCCCAATTTTCAGCTCGGTGTGGGGTTCAATCGCGAGAATTATCAGGCAATCTTGTCCAGCCAAGGGGTCAGCCAGTCTCAATATGAAAACGATCTGAGGATCGAATTGCAAATCAATCAATTAAGACGAGGATTGATTGAGTCGTCATTTATTACGCCCTCCGAATTCAGGCAGTTTGTGGAGTTGCAGATGGAAGAAAGAGACGGCCAGTACCTGTTGATTCCCAGCAGCAAGTTTGCCGATCAGGTCAGTTTGGACAACGAGGCAGTCAGTGCTTTCTACACGGAAAATATAAATTCGTTTATGACCGAGGAAGAAATCGATGTTGAATTTCTCTCCATTGACATTGAAGACATTGCTCAGTCCATCGAATTCTCAACCTTGGATGTGGAGCAATACTACAAAGAAAACCTCGATCGATTTAGGTCAAACGAGGAACGAAAATCAAGCCACATACTGATCTCGTTTGACGATGAAGTGATCGAAGATGCGGCTCTAGAGCAAAGCAAAGACATTCTACTGAGAATCAAAGACGGCGAGTCGTTTGAAGAATTGGCAGAGGAATTTTCCGACGACGGTGGCTCGGCTGAAAATGGAGGCGATTTGGGTTGGGCAGAGCCTGGTTTGTTTGTGTCTGAGTTTGATCAGGTGTTGTTTGCGCTTGAGATCGGCGAGATTTCTGATCCGGTGAAAACCCAGTTCGGCTATCACATTATTAGACTGGACGATGTGAAAGAAGGAAGAAGCAAAGAGTTTGCAGAAATTGAAGAGGAGTTAACCGACGAGTATTCACGGTTACTGGCGGAAGACCGTCTTTACGATCTAGCTGAACAACTGGATGATCTGGCATTGCAGGCATACAACGAATTAGATACCGTTGCTGATCGATTGGCCTTGGAATTGAAACAAATCTCAGAGATTACAAGAGAGGGCTCTTCGTTTTTAAATCAGCAGCCTGAACTGATCGATATATTGTTCAGCCCATCTTCCATTGAACAGTCTGAGAACACACCCGTGTATGAATTTAACAATTCAATTGTTGTGGCAAGAGTCATTAATCATCGATTGCCTGAGACGAAGAGCTTCAGTGAGGTTGAGGATGAGATAGCAAATCTTTTGACAGCACAAAACTCAATTGAGATTGCAAATGAGACAGCTGCACAAATGTTGGGGTTACTTTCATCAGGGAAAACAATGACAGAATTGTCGGATCTGTACCAGCTTGAATTGAAAGAATTCAATGAACTCAAGCGAAATGATGATGCTTTACCCGGAGCGGTAATGGCTGCAGTTTTTGCAACATTAAAAAACAAGATTGGTAGCAATCATTACAGTACCGTTGCCACGGGCGAAGACGTTTATGTGTTTGAGGTACTCCGACTCAATTCAGGCAGGTTGGATAACTACAACGACCAAGAACGGGATTCAGGAAAAATTGCACTGGCCGAACAATTGGGCACATATGAGATGGCTTCGTTTACAAAGGAATTGAGGGAAAATGCTGAAGTCGAGATCAACCCAAATCTCTTCAGCGATGCTTACGATTTATAAAGTCTTTTCCAGGGGATGGCCTCAATCGACTTCAAAAGTCATTCCTAGATTGTGGTAACCCCCGTCTACATAGAGTATTTCTCCGGTAATCCCAGCAGCCAAGTCAGAACATAAAAAGGCCGCAGCATTGCCGACGTTTTCAATGGTGATGTTGCGATGCAATGGAGACATCAACTCAACATGCTTTAATAAATTCCTGATTCCACCTATACCTGCAGCTGCCAGTGTTTTGATTGGCCCTGCAGAAATTGCGTTGACTCGAATCGCATCCGATCCTAAATCAGCAGCTAGGAATCGAACATTGGCTTCCAGACTGGCCTTGGCAGGTCCCATGACGTTGTAATTTGGCACTGATTTTACCGCGCCCAGGTAACTCAGGGTCAGCAGTGCCCCGTTGGCATTCAGCATGGGTCGGGCTGCTTTTGCAAGGGCTGCAAAACTGTAACTACTGATTTCGTGAGCCAATTTAAACCCTTCTCTGGTAACAGAATCGATGTAAGTGCCTTTGAATTCTTCAGTGGGGGCAAAAGCAATTGAGTGCACTAGGATATCCAGATCCTGCCAATGACTGTTAAGCACCCTAAAGGCTTGGTCAATCTGTTCATCATCAGCAACATCAAGTGGAATACAAATTTCAGAATCCAGACTTTTTGCTATTTTCTCCACTCTGGGTTGTAATTTTTCATTCTGATACGTAAACGCGAGCTCGGCTCCTTCACGAGCCATACACTGAGCGATGCCATAAGCGATTGACCTGTTGCTTGCTACACCGGTAATTAACGCTTTCTTTTCTGCAAGAAATCCCACTTTACACTCCAAGTTTTGATTCCATTCTGCCCCATCAGTCGAATTGCAACCTGTTATATTTTACATCAAAATCATCTATCCTATTAGGTAAAAGTTACAGGGATTATTTTGCATGCAACCTCTTTGGTTATTGGACTCCATTGGTTCTCGATTGATTAGAGACGAGCAACAAGCCTTCTCAGACTTATCGATTTCAAGCTTTGGAAATTATTTTCTTCAACTCGGCATTTGGGGCCACAGCAATACTTTTACTGACAACACGCCGATTAAAAATCGTTTTCTGATTACAGCACATTCATTCGGAGAAGTAGCTTTGGTAGCAGATTTAGACCGCCTACCGTTGCAAGATCAAACCATAGATGTAGTTTTCTTACCCCATACCTTAGAACAGTGTGACAATCACCTAGAGATTCTGAGCTCATGCGTGAATACAATCAACGAAAGTGGATCACTGATTGCACTGGGTTTTAATCCAGCAAGTCTATGGGGGGTAAGGTACTTGTTTTCAGGAAAAAATTTTTTACCTGACATCCAACGTTTAATTTCTTTAAATCAGTATACTCACTGGCTTGTTCATCTGGGATTTAGGGTGGAGAAAATCCATTATTTTCATGCGATAATACCATTGAGAAAAAGACATGAATTGCCTTTAACGTATAAGATACTCAATCCATTTTTATGTGCTTGTTATATGATTGTTGCTAGGAAAGAAATTATCCCATTGACCTTGGAAAATCAATTTATTAAAGGCAAAAAACAAACCGGTTCTTTGGTCGACTCGATGGGTAGAACAACGGTATGAATGAGGTTAATATTTTTACCGACGGTGCCTGCCGGCATAACCCAGGACCTGGAGGTTGGGGGGCCATCCTAAAAAGTGAGTCAGCAACCAAGGAGTTGTATGGGGGAGAGATACACACAACCAACAACCAAATGGAGCTTTTAGCAGCCATCAAAGCCCTGCAAAGCTTAAAACGCCCGTGTAGAGTTAACCTTTATACCGACTCTAAGTATGTCAAGCAGGGTATTACCGAGTGGATTATCAAGTGGAAAAGCAACGGATTTAGAAATGCCAAAAAAAAACCGGTGTTAAATTCTGATTTATGGAAGCAACTTGATCAGGTGGCTGCTATGCACGAAGTTGAATGGCATTGGATTAAAGGGCACTCGGGACACCGGGAGAATGAACGTGCTGATGCATTGGCCAATAAAGGTGTTGATGAAATAATTGTAAAGCGATGAGACAGATAATACTTGATACAGAGACAACAGGATTGTCTCCTGAGGCGGGACATAGAATCATTGAAATTGGTGCAATTGAGATTGTCGATAGAAAAATCACCGACAACAATTTTCAAACCTACCTCAACCCAAAACGAAACATTGATCCCGGATCCATCCACGTTCATGGCATTACCGATGAATTTGTAGCCGATAAACCTGAATTTCAAGAAATAATGCAGGAATTCCTAGACTTCATCAAAGGCGCAGTCTTGGTCATGCACAATGCGCCCTTTGATACCGCTTTTATTAATCGTGAATTAGTCTTGGCTGGGCATAACAAGGAATTGCATGAGATATGTGAGATTAAAGATACCTTGCCAATGGCCCGCAAGATTCATCCAGGAAAACGAAACAATCTGGATGCACTCTGTTCCAGATACGGTGTGGACAAATCCAACAGGGATCTTCACGGAGCATTGATAGATGCAAAATTGTTGGCACAGGTGTTTTTATTAATGACAGGTGGCCAGGTTGGGTTTTTCAACCTTGACCAAACATTCAGTGAATATCAAACAAGTTACACTTCGGTTTTTGACATCAACACAAGAAAAATCATAACCGTTGAACCGAGTATTGAAGAATTGAAGGACCACGAAGAATATATTAAAAAATTGAAGAAAAAATCAGATGTTACCATCCATTAGTAACTGATCTGTTTCTTCTGAAAATATGTGATTTCTCTTTAATCTTTTTGTATTAGAATGGTTTCTGTAATCAAACCGAGGTATTTATGGATCCCACACACCTGATTGAAATGAACCAAGGCATGTTGGTTTCTGGCATCATTCTGGCTTTGAGTTTTATCGGCATTTTTACCGAAACAATTCATGGGTTTTCTCGTGTCAAAGTTGCAATGCTTGGTGCACTGGTGATGCTAGTGGTTGGACAATCTTATGGTTTTTACAGCTCTGAAAAAGCTTTCGAGGCAGTGGATTGGAACGTCGTGTTTTTATTGGCAGCAATGATGGCAATTGTTGCCATGATGATTAAAACAGGAGGTTTTGAGGTTCTAGCCTTTAGAATAGGTAAATTTGCGAAGGGTAGACAATTTCTGTTACTGGCAATGCTTGGCACCGCCGTTACGGTCATTTCACTTCTCTTAGACAACGTCACGACGGTTGTAATCTTTGGACCCTTAATCGTTTTGATTTGTCAAAAAATGAAAGTCAATGCCATACCGTATTTAATGGCAGCGGCATTGTTGTCTGACACAGGAGGCGTAGCCACTCTTGTTGGCGATCCTCCAAATTTGATGATAGGCTCACCTGGCGCTGCAGACATTGCCTTTACTCCATTTTTAATCAAGATGGGACCTATTGTTTTGGTAGCTTGGTTGGGAACGTTATTTTTGCTTAGACTGCTATTCAAATCTGATCTTGATAAAAAAGCAGAAGGTACCTTTACCGATGTTATCCCATACAAAGATAAAAGTTTATGGAATAAGTCACTCATGGTCTTGGCATTGATGGTAGTGCTTTTCATTACTCATAACCAAATACATTGGCAGCCATGGATGGTGGCAGTAGTCGGTCTGATCATTTTGGGCTTGCTAGCGAAGAATCTTCAACTCGAAGAAGTAATGCACGAAGTTGAAATCCCACTTCTGATGTTTTTTATTGCATTGTTTATGATTGTTGGAGGTGTTGATAACAGTGGATTTCTTGAGTATCTTGGCCAATTTATCATCCCTTTTGTCAAAGAAGACTTTTTGCTAGCTTGTATTGCCTTGATGTGGGTTGCAGCCATAATGTCTGCAGCCATTGACAACATTCCATTTACGGCAGCCATGATCCCAATCATTCTTTCCTTAGAAGCTCAAGGTATCAATGTTGCTGCCCTATGGTGGTGTCTTGCATTGGGGGTTGGTATGGGAGGCAATGGTACCCACATTGGTTCGACTGCCAATGTCTATATAGTGACTGTTTCTGAAAGGTTGGCAAGGAAAGAAGGCAATCCGGATTTAGCGATAACCCCACTGGTATGGGCGAAGAAAGGACTTCCAGTGATGATCCTCACTTTGCTAATATGTACCGCAATTATGTACTTATTTTTCGACTACTACAGTGCACCAATATAAAGGTTAGTTATGCAAGAGAAGAACAAAGGTTGGAATATTGTTAAAGAAGATGAGCGTTATGTTGTTACAGACAACAACACACTTAACAACTTGGTTGCAAGTACCACCTATCTAAATCCCAGTCACAGCACCACAGGTCACAAGCATCCTGGTCAGGAAGAGGTTTACATTTTTATGCAGGGTTCAGGTTCAATGGAAATAGATGCAAGGACCCTTGCGGTCAAGGCGGGGGATGTTGTACTGATTGAAGACGGAGAATTTCATCGAGTGCACAACAGCGGTCAAGAAATTTTAGAGTTTGTTTGTGTTTTTGATGGGCAAAGAGAACATTAATTCATAGTGCCGACCAAACCCCCTGATCAAATCGGTGAACTTGTTTGTTTCAAGGCATACGATGTTCGCGGTAAAATTCCCTCAGAGCTCAATGAATCCATTGCATTTCTAATTGGTCTCGCAGTTACCGAGTATCTCCAAGCCTCCACCATAGTAATTGGCTATGACGTTAGGCACTCATCCACAGAGCTTGTTGAATCCCTATCTCATGGCATCAGTCAAGGAGGGGCCGAAGTCGTTAATATTGGCTTATGTGGGACCGAAGAAGTTTATTTTGCCACCAATTTTATCGGATCAGACGGTGGCATCATGGTGACTGCAAGTCACAACCCGGCAGATTACAATGGCATGAAAATTGTAGGCCATGAAGCGAGACCAATTAGCATGGATTCTGGATTGCAAGAGATAAAAATATTGGCGCAAAAATCAACTATAAAATTGTCTGATGATAGTCCCTCAGTAACACAAAAAAACATCAGACCAGACTACATCAAGAAAATACTTAGTTTTGTTGATGTCGAACAATTACGACCCTTGAAAGTAGTGGTTAACGCAGGCAACGGTTGTGCCGGCCCAGCAGTTGATTTAATTGAGGAATTGTTGCCCTTTGAATTTGTTAAATTGAACCATGAACCAGATGGAACTTTTCCCAATGGAATCCCAAACCCTTTACTCACAGAGAATCGAACCGTTACATCAGATGCGGTAGTGGAAGTCGGTGCTGATCTTGGAATCGCTTGGGATGGCGACTTTGATCGATGTTTCTTTTTTGATGAAAATGGCCAGTTCATTGATAACTATTACCTTATCGGTATGATTTCTAAGGTATTACTGGAACAGGAAAAAGGATCAAATATTATCCACGATCCTAGATTGATTTGGAACACCAGAGAAGAGGTTCAAAATTATGGCGGCCATCCTATCCAGTCAAAAGCGGGCCATTCATTCATAAAAGAAAAGATGAGAGAACACACAGCAATTTACGGCGGTGAAATGTCTGGGCATCACTATTTTAAGGATTTTTATTTCAGTGACAGCGGTATGATTCCTTGGCTCTTGGTTACTGAAATTATGTCTAAAACAAACCAACCCCTCTCAGAATTGGTCTCAAAAAGAATGCAACAATATCCAATCAGTGGGGAAATCAATATCGAGATTCATCGACCTGAAAAATTATTGGAGGAGATCAAAAATCGCTACCAAAATCAGTCGGTATCAGTCGATGATATTGACGGTTATAGTTTTGATCTCGAAAGTTGGCGATTCAACCTTAGAATGTCCAACACCGAACCATTGGTCCGTTTGAATGTTGAGACAAAAGGAGACAAGAAATTGTTGAGCACTAAAACGGATGAGATCCTCGATTTGATAGCAACACTGCAAGGGTAGCATCAAAATGGTTTCTCAATCTTCTTTTTTGTTTGGGTTTTGATAATCTTTAATATCAGAAAAACTGTCTACAAATTTCTCTTGTAAGCGTTGCATGCCATCAATCCAGCGATCGCGATCCGAAGCTTTACGTTGGATGTATTCAAGGACTTCTTCATGTGGAGTAACTAAGAACCTTTCATTTCTAATTGCATCCAGAACATCTTCTGCAGCCACTTCAGGTTCAATCATGCCATCGACGCCCGCGACCCCTGGGCCCATTGCTAACATTGGAGTATTGACTGCTTGAGGGCACAAACATGAGACCCCAATCCCTCTAGACCCGTAGGTAATTTTTATCCATTCTGCAAAACTTACAGCTGCAGCTTTGGTGACGGCATACCCAGAAGCTCCAAGTTGGGTTAACAGACCTGCGGCTGAGGCTGTGTTAACTAAATAACCACCTCCTTGTTCAAGCATTTGAGGAATAACATGTTTGGCAGCAAAAATATGTGACATGACATTTATTTCCCAAATGTTTTGCCAATCCGAGGTTTCCATTTCAATAAACCCTGGGACACCGGCAATCCCAGCATTGGAACAAAAGATATCTATTCCTTCTGCATAATCGTTTGCTTCTTGAATTACTTTTTGAATGTCTTCTTCATTGGCTACGTTGGCTGCAATTGCTAATCCACCAATCTCTTGTGCTGCTTGTTCCACACCCTCAGCGTCAATATCCACAGCAACGACTGCTCCGGCTCCGGCTTCCTTAAACGCATGGACCAAAGCTTTCCCAATTCCACTTGCAGCTCCGGTGACAACGACTCTTTTATCAGTGATTTCCATAAGAATTTTTCAGTTTAATAATTTTCATTATTGGGTTTTATCATTAGAATCATTGGAATTATAAGTTTGTTCGAGGGTGATTTGGATTATTTTTTATGACCGATGCAAAAAAAACAGCTCGTTTTATCATTCATGGCAGGGTACAGGGTGTGTTTTTTCGAGATACTGCAAGACAAGTTGCGAGAAGACTCAATATTAAAGGCTCTGCTATCAATCTGTTGGACGGAACCGTTGAAATAGTAGCAGAAGGAACTCCAGAGGCAGTAAAAAAATTTCAATCTTGGTTAATGATCGGTCCAGATATGGCGACGGTTGAAAAAGTAGAGGTGGTTGGTATTGAATACCATCTAGAGTTTAAGGATTTCAAGATCGGTTAAGTTTCTATAGTCCTTAGTCCTTCAACCTTAGGCACTGCCTTGGTTACCAGCATGGCGCCCAGCCCAATGATGAAGAGTGAAAAATAAGGTCTGAAAGGCCAAAACGGCAGCCACAGCTCAAGATTCGCAGACCACTTCGGCGCGGTCAAAAAAGCAAAAACAGGTTCTTGCCAATACAGACCGGAAGTAGCTACAAAAAGACCGAAGGCGATAATGGTGCCGCCCAATACCTTGAACGCGAGCGGCGTGCTGCTCTCCGGCGCATTCCTCTTCACCGCTTGCTGACGTTGCTTGCCCCAGGCCGCAATTCTCAGCGCGAATGCGAGGAAACCGAGAGAGTAGTATACATAGTCAAGCGGTACCGGATTCTCATAGTAGAAAAGGTTCCACCAATAAACGGCAAAAGGATAGGCCCAGAGGAAATAGATACCGCTCTTGTGTAACAACTTCCACTGCTTTGAACTCAAGTGTTTGCGGCCAAATTTAAAGGACGTCACCACCATGGCGGGAAGGAAGATGTAGCCGATGCTCCCTTCGAGCTCGTCGCGGAAAAAATAGACGTCTGCGAAGTAGTACTCGCGGAAAAAGTTCGACATTATAAAAATGAACAAGCCTTGCCAGGCCATCGCAACTGCAAAACACATCCCGATATATTTCCGGTTACGCAGCAACCACATTGGGAACGGCCCAGGAAACAGTATCTGCACCGAAGATATGGCGACTACCAGGAATATGAAAGGCACCGCCCAGCGTACGGAAAAACCGATCATCGTCGATACACCAGCCCCGGTGGACATGTCGGCCCCCATCATGGCGATGACCATGACGATGGACATCGGAATAGAGACGAGCCAGAACAATCTCCACTTGTTAATGGCTTTGTTTTTCAGTATTGCTTTCAGGTCAATACTCATATATTTCTATCACTTACAAAAAATACAAGGCAGTTCACGTTATTTTCGGGGAACTGAAACACTCCGACTCATCGTATACGATGGCTGTATTTCATGGTAGTATTTTTTGGCATGTTAAATTCCTTGAAAATGCGGACGCGTTACGTGCTCAAAGTCGCCATTGCCTTTACGCCTTGGCTGATTTCTATGTACATACTTTACTGGCTTAACTATGGTGGAATTTGGACGAGCGCAACCGCGCATCGTGGAAAGATATCCGTTGCCATTTTGGTTGTTGGAATGGGGTCGTCCTTTCTCGTCCAGTCACGTTTTGCCAAGCGTAAGCAGAAATAATTAAGTAACCAGTAAGCGTAAATAATATGGGTCGTAGCAAGATAGTTCCAATCAAAAGTTTCTACCTCTAATGCTTAAGTATTTTACTTCGGTCATTCGATGAACCTCTTATTAAAATTAATCTTTCGCTTGCCGGATTCCTTACTGAAACTTTTGGTGAGTGGAGAAGCCAAGACCTTTGGCGACAGGACCATGACTCCGGGTATCCAATTAATCCTTTCTCTCTTGGAGAAAAATAGAATCAAGGGAGATATAAATCTCATCGATCCACAAGTTATGAGGGATTTTTATGACCAGATGGCGGGCCGCATGGAAAAAAAACCACCATCAACCGCAACCAAAGATCACAGTATCGATGTTGATCAAGGCACAATACCAATCAGGGAATATTCGCCAGGAAAAGTCGCGGATGTCGGCCCTGCTTTACTGTATATGCATGGAGGTGGCTGGACGATTGGCAGTATTGAAACTCACGATGTTTTGTGTAAGCATCTTGCCAATCTCCTCGGTTGGAAAGTTTTTTCGGTGGGTTATCGCCTAGCGCCTGAATACAAATACCCGGTCCTGCTTGAAGATTGTGACCGAGCATTGGAGTGGATAACGGAAAACGCAGAGTTGTTGAATATCAACCCCGAAAAACTTTCAGTTGGCGGCGACAGCGCCGGGGGAAATTTGTCTGCAAGCCTTTGCATTAAGCGTAAGGAAGAGGGTGGGCTATTACCAGAAAGACAATTATTGATTTATCCAGGGGTTGATCATGACGATGACTATCCATCGATGCAAGATTTTGCTGAGGGGTATTTTCTTACAGAGGATTTAATGACCTGGTTTACTAAAAACTACATTAGGGTCAATGAAGATCTTGATGACTTTTACGTATCTCCCATTCGCTACCCAAACCCCAAAGGATTGCCACCTGCCGTGGTGATTACCGCCGGCTTTGATCCCTTGCGAGATATGGGAATTGCATATGCCAAGCATTTAAGAGATTCGGGTGTCGAGGTAATTGAGCGAGAATATCAAAACATGATTCATGGTTTTGCCAATTTCACCATAGACCCATTGGCTTATAACGCAGTCGTTGAATTTGCTGATGATCTCAAAAATATAGTCTAAATCTCTACTGTCCAATCATTAGAATTGTATTGAACTCTTTTTTTGTAAAACAAGGAAAGATTTTTTCGGTAAACTGTTTTAATCAACTAATGGATAGCTTTCGTGGTTAGAACTCGCTTTGCTCCCAGTCCTACTGGTTATCTCCACATTGGTGGTGTAAGAACTGCCCTGTTTTGTTGGCTGTATGCAAAGAACCAAAAAGGACAATTTCTCCTCAGAATAGAAGACACCGATCAGGAGAGATCAACACAAGAATCCATTGCTACCATTCTTCAGGGAATGGAATGGTTATCTCTAAAATCAGATGAGGAGCCTGTGTACCAGTCGCAACGAATGGATCTTTATCAGCAGAAGGCAGATGAGTTAATCGAATCCAACTTTGCGTACAAATGTTACTGCACCCAAGCAGAACTGGATGAAATGAGAAGAGGGCAGGTTGAGAGAGGTGAGAACCCAAGATACGATGGCAGATGTAGGAAGGTTAAAGAACCAAAGAGCGATCAATTTGTTGTTCGATTTAAGAGCCCTGACAAAGGTGAAGTTAAAATCAGCGACCATCTTTTTGGCGACGTTTTGGTAAACAATCAAGAACTGGATGATTTTGTTTTAATTCGGTCCAACGGTATGCCAACGTATCACTTTGTTGTGGTTGTAGATGATCATGATATGGACATCAGCCATGTTATTAGAGGTGATGATCATCTTAAGAACACAGCGAAGCATATTCACTTGTTTAATGCTTTTGGTTACCAGTTGCCAAAGTTTATTCACCTGCCCATGATTTTAGGTTCAGACGGCTCCCGTTTGTCAAAGCGACACGGTGCCATGGACATTCTGGAATATAAGCGACAAGGTTTCCTTCCCGAAGCCATGTTGAACTATTTGGTGCGTTTGGGATGGTCTAGTGGCGATCAGGAAATTTTCACCATCGGCGAGTTGATAGAGCATTTTGATTTAACCAACCTCAATAAATCAAGTGCAAGATTTGATCTTGAAAAGCTGCAGTGGGTTAATCAACAGCATATTTCCAAGCTCAGTAATCTTAAGCTCAGTGAGTTGCTGATGCAGCTTGCTTTAGAACAAAACATAGAGCTTCCAAGTTTAAAGAAATTGCAGCCATTTGCAGGCGCATACAAAAGCAGGATTGTTAACCTCAACGACCTTTTATCCTATGCTGATAAACTGTTTTCGAATAATTTCGTTGTGGATGCAGAAGCAGCAAAAAAACACCTCAAACCCTCTATTCTAGAACCTTTACAAGATCTGACTTCTCTTTTTGAAGAAACAACTTGGGCATCGGTATCGATCCACCAGGCGATCGAAAACATCTGTCAGAAGCATGAGATTGGTTTTGGCAAGATTGGTCAGCCTCTTAGGGTTGCAGTAACCGGTGGTACAATCTCTCCCCCTATTGATATTACACTTACTCTGGTAGAAAAAGAGCTTGCTATCCTTAGGCTCAAATCAGCAATAGACTACATAGAAAATGGGATGACTGTTCCATCTTGATGTGAAAGAGATAGCATTAATTATATATAATTGTCTCGACTGTTTGGGGCTATAGCTCAGCTGGGAAAGCGCTTGCATGGCAGGGTTAAAAATAACGATCATGGCACAACAAAATAAGGAGAAACAAGATGGAAGCATTGGGAATAATGGGATTTATTTTTGGTATGGCGGCACTCTACAAAGTTATGTCGCTTGAAAAACAGCTGAAAGAATCCGGTGTTTTAGGTAAAGACTCCAAATAAAATGCCAAGATAAATCCAAGACATAAAATACTCAAAAGTTTGAAAGGTTGATTGGGGCTATAGCTCAGCTGGGAGAGCGCTTGCGTGGCACGCAAGAGGTCGGCGGTTCGATCCCGCCTAGCTCCACCATTCCTTCTTTTTTAATTACAGGATGGCCTAAAAGCCTGTAGAGGAGGAACTAACTTATGAAGAATGTGTCACAGGCATAATTAACTTGATTTTTTAACTTTTAACCCAAAATAGTATTAAATAGGAGTATAAAAAAGAGTGAATCAACAATTATTATTTACACCTGGCCCAGTCAATCTAGCTCAGAATGTACGAGAGGC
>ENA-ORDG01000262-ORDG01000262.1-marine-metagenome-genome-assembly--contig:-NODE-262-length-24513-cov-4.945408_pt1 | contig 24513 bp, 25 predicted proteins | sample MGYA00248629_ERZ508524 | MGnify/ENA primary metagenome ERZ508524 (study PRJEB26194, sample SAMN05421901) | marine metagenome | isolation source: East of Rio de Janeiro, Brazil, South Atlantic Ocean...
CTTGCTTCAATATTTGGATAATTGATGGCACTCATATCACATAAAATAGGATAAGCCTTTTCTTTTTGCAAAGAAATACGATCATCTACGATCTTCTTTGCTGCTTTTAAATCGAAATTCGGAATATTGAAATAATTGAAAATAAGAATGCCATTTTCCAGATATATTTCAGCATAATCCGTTCTTATATAATTAATCATATCACACGTTTTCACGATTAAATTACAAATAAATCAGATAAAGTGTAATTTATATTGCTTCATTTTGTAGTAATTTGGAATAAATAGCTAGATATTTTGTTTGAAATTTTACTTTAAAGAATTTTTTCTTATCCAAGAAGGATTATTATTCTAGTTACTACTCATAATTACCAGTCCACATTTATAAAATGTTTAGTTTCAGAAAAATAGATTGTTAATCTTAAAAATTATTGATTATGGCAAAACTGAAACATAACCGTTTTTTAGATACGGTAGACGAGGTATTTACTTATGCTAAAAACTTGAAAATTTTACATTTAAATGCTGAAGGATCCTCTTTTGATGGAAGACATATACAAGTAAATGGAAAGAAGCTAAAACATTTCGGAACCACAGGTTATCTTGGTTTAGAACAAGATCAACGATTAAAAGACGCTGCCATCGAAGCTATTCAAAATTATGGTACGCAATTTCCACTTTCAAAATCATATATCTCGCATCCACTATATGCTGAATTAGAGAACCTCCTCAATCAAATTTATGAGCAGCCGGTAGTTATTACTAAAAATGCAACGCTTGCCCATATGGCTGCTATTCCTGTGTTGGTTGAAGATAGGGATGCCATACTATTGGATCATCAAGTTCATTGGAGTGTACAAGACGCTGCTAAAAGATTAAAACTAAGAGGGGTTAAAATTGAACTTGTTAGACATAATAGGCTAGACTTGCTGGAGAAAAAAATTCAAGAAATCTCTTCAAAGGTGAATCATATTTGGTATATGGCTGATGGAGTATATTCTATGTATGGAGACTATAGCCCTGTTGAGCAGTTAATGAAACTATCAAAAAAATATAAGCAATTACACCTCTATTTTGATGATGTTCACGGAATGAGTTGGAAGGGAAAAATGGGGCGAGGTTTTGTTTACGATCAATTATTTCCTCTATCAAAAAAAATAGTGATTATAGGTACCTTAAGTAAAACTTTTGGAGCAAATGGATCATTTATCGTTTGTGGTGATATAGAAAAACAACAGAAAATAAAAACCTTTGGAGGTCCGCTTACTTTTTCAGCTCAATTAGATCCTGCTTCGGTGGGAGCTGCTATTGCGGCTGCAAAAATCCATTTATCTACAGATATAATCCAACTGCAAAATAAACTTCAGAAAAAGATAAGTCTATTTAAGGAGCTAATTAAACAATATCAATTACCCTTAGTAGATGAAAATGACTCTCCAGTATTTTTTCTTGCCACTGGTGTTCCCGAGACGGGTTATCAACTTACCAAAGCATTAATGAAGGAAGGATTTTATGTGAATATGGGATTATTTCCGGCGGTTCCTTCAAAAAATATCGGACTTAGAATTACCCTATCAAATCATAATCACGCAACTGATATTAAAAGCTTAGCAAGGAGCTTAAAAAAATTATATCCTGTGATTATGAATCAGACCGGAAACACCTATGATAAGCTGAATCGTGCTTTTCAAAAAAAGTTTACAGTTGAAAAATCAGAGAAGAAAAATTTGAAATACAGTATTCAAACATATAGCTCTATTCAGGAAATAGATAAAAACTTGTGGGATAGACATTTTCAGGGGGAAGCCCTTTTGAACTGGGAAGGTTTTAAATTTTTAGAAAAATCATTCACTAAAAATAAGTTACCTGAGAATAATTGGGAGTTCTTATATATAAAAGTTTTTAATTCTCAAAAAGAATTAATTGCATTAGCAGCCTTCACCATATCAATCTGGAAGGATGACCTGCTCGCTAAACCTCAAGTTTCAGAATTAATAGAGCAACAAAGAAAAGCTAATCCATATCAATTTACTTCTAAAGTTTTGAGCTTAGGATCTTTATTTACAGATGGATTACCCTTAAAAGTTTTAGATCAAGAAAATCAAGCAGAAATCTTTCATTTCTTGTTAGATCAATTGGATCTTATTATGGAAGAAAAAGCCATTGAACAAATTGTTTTAAGAGACTTTGAAGTCCCTAATGCTTACCAGAAAGTATTTCAATCTCAAGGATATATCCCTATTCAGATGCCTGATTTATGTATCATTAATAAGTTAGCTTGGAAAAGTGAAGAGGAGTATTTACAACGTCTCTCTAAAAAATCAAGAAAGCATTTTAAAAAGGATATTGAAGCCTATCAAAGATTGGTCACTATTGAAATCGTTTCAAATGTTAACCAAGAACAGTTAGAAATTCTCTATCAATTATATCAAAACGTAAAAGAAAAAAATTTAGACTTAAATACATTTCTTTATCCCAAAAAAGTATTTGAACACATGAACATTTCTCAAGTTTGGGAGTTTATTTTGCTCTATCCTAAAGAAAAAATAAAAGGTTCTTCTGATCCTATTGGTGTAATGTTTTGTTTTAAGGGGAACAAACCATCGTATGTTCCCAGTTTAGTAGGGTTAAATTATGAGTTTAACCATCAATATCAAACTTACCGTCAACTGCTTTACGAAAGTATAAAGCGAGCAGGAACCCTCAACTATAAAAATGTTGATTTTGGTATAAGTGCTTCCTTCGAAAAACGAAAACTTGGAGCAGAAGTATTACCTCAGATGGCTTATATACAAGCTAAAAATAACTTTAAGTTAGATTATATAGAATCTCAGATTCAATAAAAATTAAATGGGAATAGAATGAAAAATGCAGAGAAGACCACCCACGATTTTGAAATAAAAATAAAAAATATTCAAAGGCAAAAATTAACCTCATTAAAAGAGGCTATGATTTCAATTGCAATTTGCAACAAAACACTTTCTACACTTAAGAAGAAAGTGGAGGATTATGATTTTGAAACGATACCCAAAGAAATTCATTTTTTCAAAAATATCAAATCAATCCCAATGAGCTACTTAATATACTATACGGAAATGCGAAGCTGTGAACTTCAAAAACCAAAAGTTGGTTTACAATATCAAATTAGCTATTATGAAAAAGAATTAAAAAGGGTCAATAAATTTTTCCATAAGAATTCTGATTTCGTGCATTATATGGAACTTGGACATACTTATTTAGACCATCAGTTTTTTTCACGCACCCATCGCTCAAAATTTCCGGTTAGCCCACTTACCGATTACTATCAGTTTCCGGAGTTTTCAACCTCCCACGATATGCTTTGGGCAAAAGTAAAAGCCATGTATCAATTCATACATTACTTAAGGGAATCTTTAGAAGAACTAAAGCCGGGGCAAACCAAGATCTATGAACAGAAAAAGCATCAAGTTTTAGTATGGACAGCTTCCAAAACAGCACTGATTGAACTCATTTATGCGCTCTATTCCGATCAATGTGTGAATCACGGAGCAGCTGATTTGAAAATGATTACTTCCAGCTTTGAAGATTTTTTCAATATCAAACTTGATCAAATTTATAAAACCTATTCAGAGATAAAGGAAAGGAGAGGAAGTAGAACTAAATTTCTTGATGAACTGATCATTCATCTTCAACATAAAATGGATAAAGAAGAAGGCTTCGAAAAAACGTAGTTACGATTCGAGCTACTTCTGAAATTTTTTGATAGAAAAATCCCTAGAGGATTAAAATTAAAGCCTAAATCATCGTATTTGGGCTTTTTTGTATCTATTTAGAGAGGATGTTAAAGTTTGTCGTAACTGCGATTCATCTTGGGATAAGAACCCGTAAAAAGATTCAAAATTTGTAATGAAAGTCAAATCAACGGTTGATGGAACCGCTCTATGAATAGAGCAAATTCATCAGCCAAATTTAAGTGAGTACCTGAATAGGTGATAGTAGGAGGGTACTCGCTTTTTTAATTTAAAAACAAATATTATGTCAGCAACTATCATTACCACCGATGATCTTCGAGAATTTAAACTTGAACTTCTTGAGGAGATCCAAGAATTACTATTAAAACAATACTCAACTACTTCGAAGAAATGGTTACGGTCAAAAGAAGTCCGTGAACTTTTAGGGATTTCCCCCGGCACCCTTCAGAATTTACGAATTAACGGCACGCTGCCTTATACTAAAATTGGAGGTGTTCTCTATTATGATGAGGAAGAAATCAATGCTGTTTTAGAGAAAAATAGAATACATCATACCTTTTGATTTTGGAAGCAGTAAATTACATCAAACATCTCAATCGTGTATTTGCGCTTTTTTCTCGGGATAACCGACTAAATCCTTCGCACATCAGTCTGTACCTTGCCCTCTTTCAGTTTTGGAATGTCAATTACTATAGCAGTGAATTTTTTATTAATCGCCAGGAAGTGATGAACCTGGCTAAAATTGGTTCCAAATCCACTTACCATCGATGCATCAGAGAATTGAGCCATTGGAGCTATTTGGTTTATATGCCTTCCCATAATCCTTGGAAGGGTAGCAAAATTAAGATGTTCAATTTTGGGACAAGTAGTGAACAAGTATTATACCCCAACCATACCAAAAATAGGACAAGTAGTGAACAAGCATTGGTATCTATAATAAAACATATACAAACTATAGAAAACATTAAAAACAATAAAAAAACAGAAATTTTTGAAAATTTAAATTTTTCGAAAAATGAAAACACTGAAAAACTTAACCTAGATGTCCCCAATCGGGACAACCTTAAAACTAGTGACGATAAAAATTATGATGAGCCCTTATGAATTTTAAATCACCACATATCATTCAGGAAGGTGGAGTTGCTTATGAAATAGGAAAAATCTACGGAAAAGAAATTCGTTATGATTTTAAAAAAATGCAAGTCTACCTGGAGGCTAAAGGTAAATTGCTTTTCGGGGAAAAATTTAAATTATACCGAGAGGATCGAGAGATTATCTACAAGCTGTGTTCATACCTCATTAGGGATAAGGAAAATTGTGAAAAATTCGAAATAGATGTCCATAAAGGGATTTTATTATCCGGACCCGTGGGTTGTGGAAAAACAAGTTTAATGAAGCTTTTAAAATTTTTGGTTCCACAGCAACGTCCTTATGAGATGATTCCTAGTAGAAATGTGGTGTTTAGTTTTAACCATCTTGGTTATAAGGCTATTGAAGATTACGGCAATTCCAATTTTTTCTGTTTTGATGACCTGGGTATTGAGCCTTACGGTAGATTCTATGGAAAGGATTGTAATGTGATGGGAGAAATCCTGCTTTCAAGACATGAACTTTATTTAAATACCCACAGAAAGCTAAGAACTCACGTCACTACTAATCTTAATGCAGAGGAACTGGAAGAGCGCTATGGAAACCGCGTTCGAAGTAGGATGCGGGAACTTTTTAATTTGATTGCCTTCAGCAAGGATGCAAAAGATAAAAGAACTTAAATACGAAGAGCCTCCAAGACTTGTGGATAGAAAATTGACGTTTTTAGAGATGATTATCCTTATTACTTTTTCGGTTATCAACAGCAATTTTCAAAACGATCATTTATTTTATTATGATTTAGAACCATATTCCAACAATGAATAGCAAATAGAATGTTATTCACAGATTCCTGACGTTTAGCATAATAAAGAACTGAATATCATAGATTTACTTTATCAATTTCAAGTATCACAAAAATCTTATTTGATATGAAAAAAGCTATTTATGTTTCACTTTTATTACTCTTTTTCACAGGGTCGGCCTGGGCACAAATCGGAGGAATTGAAAATTCCGTGAATGATATTTCAGATACCATTCGAGCGATCTTTCCCATTATCCTTGGAGTCATTTTCTTAGTGGGTTTCTTGTTTAACGCCGGTCACTTTTTTGGAGAAAATGCAGATCTTAAAAAAGGGATCACCCGTGTGCTCATCTTTGTTCTTATTGCGGGTGCAGTAGTAGGAATTTTTACGTACCTGATAGGAATAGTGGTCTAATGAAACAATTTAAACCCTATCGGGATATACGAAAAAAAGCGGTCATCTTCGGTTTGCCCTTAAACCTCTTTGCGCTGCAGATGTTATCGGTGATCGGCTCTTTGATGGTAATTATTTTCTCATTTGGAATGTTAACCATTCTAACCGCAATTGCCTGGAACTGCCTTCTTTTTATAGGGCTTAACAGGTTCTCAAAACAACCCCATTTAGGATTTTTAAAAAAATCTTTTCCTAAACGAATTAGTAATAAACGCCAATCAACTCTTGACTATGAATGAATTTAATCTCTCTTCACATTATCCCATTTTAGATATACAGGATAATTTAGTTTTTGCTGCTAATGGAAATCTGGTGATCGGTTATGAATTGCAGCTTCCGGAAATCTATTCGCTTTCAGAAAAGGATTTTGAAGCACTGCACGCCCAATTTTTTCAAGCCATCAAAAGCTTACCGGTGGGCACCATTGTGCATAAGCAGGATCTCTATAGAAAATCAATTTATAAAGGAGAGCAGCTTCAACGAGAAACGTTTTTACAAAAGTCTACCTATCACTATTTTAAAGGGAGAAACTACCTAGAACATCAGAGTTACCTATATTTTATTTTGCCGGCCTCTAAAACCACTAAGGCTAGTGGGTATATCAATCCTTTTAAAACTGTAAAAACAGATTTTTATAAGAAGATAAAAGCTAGGGCACAGGCGTTTCAGCACTCCGTGTACGATGTGATCGCTTTTATTCAAAATTCCAAAAAAATAGAGATACAACCATTACATTCTTCATCATTTCATCAGCAAACTCAGCGTTACTTTAATGGGTTTAATGAACATGTAGATACTGATATCGAGTTAAGCAAGGAAATCAAAATCGGGAAGTATTATTTTGATGTATTGGCTATTAATAGCGAATTATGTTTTGGTGATACGTTGCAAACCAGTAAAATCAATGAAGAATTTACTTCGGACGATTTCAGTTTTCATCAGGGGTTTATCGATGGTTTAGGACTTAATCTCAACGAAAACCATATGGTCAACCAAGTCTTGTTTCTTGATGATAAACACCGATGGAGAAAACTTTTGGAGAAAAAAGTAACTGCGCTTCAAAAAAGCGCAAATTTTGGAACCCAAAACAAAGTGATTCTTGAAAAAATAAAGCATATTCTGGATAGGATCAATAAAGATGAACAATCGCGAATTATTCGAGGACAGCTCAATGTCATTTATTGGAGTGAAACATTAGAGCAGTTAAAATCTATTTCCTCCCAAATAAAAGGTGAGTTCAAAGAATTGGATATGATCCCTTATGCTCCTAAAGGAGATGCACGAAAGCATTATTATCTAAATTCCTATTTCTGCTATTCTAGTAATTTTACCGATGAAGATCTATACGTAAGTGATTTGAAACACGCCCTTTGTTTATGGATTCAAAGCACCAATTATAAATCAGACCAACAAGGGGTGATTTTTAATGATCGTCAACATAACCTACCCATCTTAAAGGATGTATGGGATCAAAAGAAAAAAAGAATTAAGGCAAGAAATTTCGCCATTTTTGCACCCACGGGGGAAGGAAAATCTTTTTTGGCCAATAACATCCTTCGACAGTATTTCGAAGCCAAGGTACGATTGGTGATCATCGATTTGGGGGGGTCTTATTCCAAGTTTGCAAAACTATACCCTGACGAGCATATTATTTTACGCTATCAGCACGGAGAAAGTTTAGGAATTAATCCATTTTATATTTCAGGTGAGCAAGACCTGACCCCTGAGCGATTGGAAGACTTAAGTGTTTTCCTGTTAGAGTTGATGGCGGAAGGAGCCAAGGTCTCTAAGGCAAAACAGGTAGCGATGAAAAAGGTGCTATTGTATTACTATAAAGAAATCAGAAAAGAACATTCACTGAGTTCCCTTTATGATTTTGTAGATCATCATAAAGACCACTTTCATCAACTGCTTGGTATACGGGAGAGTTATTTCAGTACGTATGATTTTTTACATATCCTATCAGAGTATGTAGGTGATGGTCTATATAGTTTTCTATTTGAAATTGGCGAAGACCAGACCTACAAAATTGAGGATAAGCAGATGATTATCTTTGAGTTAGACGAGGTAAGAGATAACAAAGAAATCCTCTCGGTAATGTTGAAACTAATTAAATCGGCCATTCAACGCACGATTTGGCGAAATCGTTCTGAACGCGGAATCATTTTGTTTGATGAGTTTGCCAAACAATTGAAATTTCAAAATGTGTTGGAGAGTGTGGAGTTTTACTACCAGGCTATTCGAAAACAAAATGGAGCCATCGGTATTATTCTTCAATCGATCAATCAATTACCTCAAAACGCTACTTCGGCTAGTATTTTGGAAAATACTCAAGTGGTTTATAGCCTTAGAAATGAAAAAGGTTACGATGACCTACAAAAAAGACTGAATCTTTCCAGTCACGATCTGAATCAGTTAAGATCCATCCGGAATCGTCTCACCGGCGATAAAAAATATACAGAAATGTTTATCAAAATAGGGAAGGAGAGCAATATTTTTCGTCTAGAGGTTCCTCCTGAGGTATACGCGGCTTACCTCACCGATGGAGAAGAAAGCGATCAAATTCTTAAGCTATTCCAAGAATCGGGGAATATGGAACATGCTATTCAGGATTTTCTTCAAAGTAAAAATGAATCTTAAAACTTATAGAAATGAAAAACCTTATATCACCACCACTTCGAAAGATTACCATCATCTTATGTTTGGCTTTTCTAATGCCAAACATAGCAATGGCACAGGGAATGCCTGTATATGACAATACAAATTTCATCAGCCTGGCCAAGCAGTTGGTGGAGTCAGCAAAACAGACTACAAACCTTTTAAAAACGGTAGAATTTTTAAAACAACAAAAGGAACGTATTGAAAAGGTAAGTAATGTGATTCAGCAGCTAGACGCGGTCAGTAACCTTATTCAAAACAATCAGGAACTTTACCAGTTGGTACAACAGGATTTACAGGAAATCTTAAGTTCACCTTATATCAAACCGGAAGAAGTTGATCAGGTAAGTGAATCATTTGATGAAATCCTGCAACGCTCCACCCAAAATGTAAATTACATCGATAAAATTTTAACCAGTGACTATTTAAAAATGAGTGATGGAGAACGGGCAGCCATACTTAAAGCCTATGAAGAAACTTCCTCGGAGATGTTAGCGGAAGTAAATAACAAAACACGAAGATATCGCAGCATTATATCATTTCGAAAAATGCAGGATAAAATCAATAACCGTGAAACCGATTTCTGATGAGTATAGGTTTAGAATATATCGATACGGTTTTCCAGACGATTAAAGAAAGTGACTTTTCTCAGTATACCATCACAGGTATGAAGACGCTTGCCATATTGTTCTTTCTGGTCAATATTTTAAAAAAATATAATGAAGGAATGGCAAACACCGATGGTCAAACTTGGGGTCTTCGTCCTAATGAACTTTTTAAGAACTTTATCATTGTGCTATTAGTGATCTTTTCCACTGAAATTCTGGGGGTCTTTGATGGCATTCTGGTTTCTATAGAAAGTCAATACAGAAATACCGCACCGGCACTGATGCCATTACAATTAAGTGATGTCGATTTGGAGAAAGATGTAGGCGCCATTGAAGCTACTAAAAAGGCGATGGCCGTGCTTTACGAAGCTTTGGTGACCCCACTTTTTGGTTTAAAAATGATTGCATTTATTGCCGGGGTCATTCTTTGGCTATTGGATTTATTTATCTATCCCTTATTTCTGGCTGAACGCTATTTTTTATTGGGGCTGATGCAAGCGTTTTTTCCGCTGGTCATTAGCCTGGCAGTCTTCGAGAAATTTCGAAACTTGGCGTACCAGTTTTTTAAGTTGTATGCCGGAGTCTATATGTTGGTGCCTGCCTTCTTTTTGGTAAACATTTTCATTAATAACCTTTATACAGAAATAAATTCAAGCTTTTGGAATGATCTCTTTGGTACCGATTGGGGAAGTGAATTTTTTGCGCCGCTCATTGAGCTGGCTTCCATAGGATTTATCGTGCTTTTGAAATTTAAATTATATAAAAAGTCAAGCTCCTTTGTATTACGTCTTTTTACCGGAGGATAAAATCAATTCATAAAATTATGAAAACACCTTATACCAATATCTATAAAGTTCTCAGGACAAATCGTTTTGTCGTATTAACGGTCATCATCGGTGCTTCCTTATCGATGATTGCATCGGGATTCTTTGCCTACCGAATTTTTAAACAAAGTCAGCAAAGTGCATTTGTGATTAATGATCAAGGACAAGTAATCCCCTTACAGCTGATTGAGCATCGGGAAAATCTCGAAGTGGAGGCTAAAGCACATTTAGAAATGTTTCATCGTTATTTCTATCAAATCAATGCCAATAATTTTGAGCAAAATATGGAAAAGGCATTGTGGCTTGGGGATAACTCGATAGCTGAACTCTATCGTCAAAAAAAAGCCGAAGGAATTTACAATCGCTTATTGCAATACTCACTTATTCAAAAAATAAGTGCTATACATTCAGAAATATCTTTAAAAAATGGCGAAATCAATTTTCTGACAACTACCCGGTTTAGTATTACACGGGGCGAGACTATCGATTCCTATGAAATTAAAACCAGCGGTCAACTGATGAAGGTGGATCGAAATTTTCCACACAATCCCCACGGGTTAATCATTAAAAATTTTTATGAACAAAGTTTAACTAAAATACAAGAAGATGAAAGTACAAAAGAATAAAATCGTAATGATAGTAATATTACTAAGTGTGGTATTGTTTATCGTAGGGTATTCCATTATTACTTTTGGAGAACAGGAAGAAGAATCCTTAGAAGACAAACAGCCTCCGGTTCCGCAATTAGAAAAAGATCCCGAGCAGTACAGCACGAAGATCGAAGCATTGGATCATCTGGAGGAAGAAAGAACGGAACATATTCCAGAAGTTTATAATGAAGATTTGTTTGATACTACCGGGACCTATCGGGAAGATCAATTGGCTTATGAAAAACAACAGTTGATCGATAGTGTCTATCAACAATATTCAGATAATTCCAGAATAAGACAAGCTGGAAATAATACCAGTACCCTCAATCCTTCTCAAAATACATTGGAGGAAGAGAAGCAATTGGAACAATTAGAAGAATTAGGTTTAGAACATCAATTGTTCTTTGCCGCTAATGGAGTAAATACTGTTTCAAAAATGAAAGGTAGGACAGATGAAATCATACCGGTGAGTGTTGATGGCGAACAAAAAATCAGTACTAATGAAAGATTATCCCTGCGCTTAGGTAAAAAATCTTGGATTGGAGGAAAACAGTACCTTAAAAATACACCTATTTATGCTACCGTTAATTTTGCTCCTAATAGAACTTTACTGAAAATCACCCATATTCAAGAAAAAGAAGTACAACTAAATGCCTTTGATCTACAAGACGGAGGGGAAGGGGTTTATTTGAAAAATAGCTTTCAACAAGAAGCTACACGGGAAGTACTCGACCAGACGGTAGGTTCTATTAATATTCCAACGGTGCCTCAAGTCAGCGGGCTTAAAAACTTATTTAGAAGAAATAATCGAAATGTGAAAGTAACCATCTTGGATCAATATCAAATGAATTTAAAACCCGTAAAACAATAAATTATGAAAAATCTAATTCTAAAATTTCTACTACTGTTCTCAAGTTTTACCACTTTTGCATTCTCTGATCCGGACACGCTATATGTAAATAATTATAAAGCAGTAGCGTTGTTCTTCCCATCGCCAATCAAACAAGCAATTACCGGAAATAATCATTTTACGTTTACCTATAATAGAGAGGCACCTCAATACCTGGGACTTTTGCAAGGAATAGATGGCGAAGACGGGAATTTATTAGTGATTACCGTTGATGGTAATGTATTTAGCTACATTGTAAAGTACAGCGATGATTTAAAGCAGCTTACTTATTTTATACCTAAGAAGAAGCGGGTGGGAACCGAGCACGCTATCCCCCCAAAAAAACTATCCGTTTTTGAAAAAGACTCGGTCGGCAGACAACAGGAATATTTTGAAAGATATAGCGAATATCTTTTAACTTCTTCTTCCCAGCATATCAAAACTAAACGTCGATCAGGTATCAAACTCAAGATGGAAAGACTAGCCTATAGTCGTGATCAAACTTATCTAGTGATAGAAATTAAAAATAAATCAGGGATTGCACTGGAGTTAGAATACCTAGAACTTTTCCGGGTTCAGGGAAATCAAAAAAGAAAATCCTCTTACCAAAAGCTTTCTTTAACTCCTATTTTAAAGTATAAAGTGCCCGATAAAGTGTACCATAGCCAAAGCTTTAGGTTCGTGTATGTTTTCCCGAAATTTGTGTTAGGAGAAGATGAGAAACTTCAATTAGAATTTCAAGAGAAAAAGGGGAGAAGGAAGTTAATTTTAAATGCTAAACTATAAAAAAAGACCGGCAAAATTGTCGGTCTTTTTATATCATATTAATATACTTTTTATACTTTAAATTTGGCTATTTCTTTACGAGATTACTTTCGAACGGATTTCTCTGGGTATCAATATTACTATTTTCTGTTATAGAAATTATTAGTAATGGTTAAGTATGTATAAAATTTATAGGCAATTACAATTCCTGCTGCGCTTGATATAATTTCAATTTATTCTTCTTAACTCCACGCTTATAGTTTAGAGTTCTATGAATCTAACTTTAAATTTAAAAAATCATTCCAGATTATTAGCAGGTATATTATTTAGTATTTTCATCTTTAGTTAAAAATTTATATTAAAAGGTATCTTAAAGTTGGTTAGGATTTCCAAAATAAATAATAATGAATTATAAATGGAAAGACTAAAAATTAAAAATCAGAATTGTAATTATAAAGTTTACTAAACATTTATTGATCACAATAATCAATAAAATAAAATTTCAATAATGTCGATAGGGATTACAATCTCAATTTTATATTTAATTAATAGTAGAATTTAATATCATTTATCTCGAAATGAGATTATCTAAATCACTTTAACTTTTAAATTTGAAAAAGGTAAAATTCTGTACCTATTCTGTACCCATTAAAAAACAAAAGGCTTTCGATTTCTCGAAAGCCTTGTTATTACTGTAGCGAGACCGAGATTTGAACTCGGGACCTCCGGGTTATGAATCCGACGCTCTAACCAACTGAGCTACCTCGCCGTTTGCGGGTGCAAATATAAAATTATTTTATTGTGCCGCAAATATCTTTTTAAAAAATAAAATAATTAATTTTTCTTTCAATGTTAGTAAAGAATATATATATTGCCTTACAACTAATAACAGAATATGAGTACTAAAATAAAATACGAAATGGAGTTTCCTATTCAGGCATCTCCGTCATTATTATATCAATATATTTCAACTCCTTCAGGTTTAAGCGAATGGTATGCAGATAACGTAAATTCTAGAGGAGAAATTTTCACCTTTATTTGGGAAGGAAGCGAAGAGCAAGCCAAGTTAGTAAGTAAAAAAAGTGGCGAGCGTATTAAGCTTCGTTGGTTAGAAGATGAAGAAGAAGGCGATCCGTATTTTTTTGAATTAAGAATTCAGGTAGATGAGATCACCAAAGATGTTTCTTTAATGATTACCGATTTTGCGGAAGACGAAGATGAAGTAAATGAAGGAAAAATGCTTTGGGAAAACATGATTTCAGATTTAAAACATGTATTAGGTTCTGTTTAAAAGACCCTTTTAATTTAGTATATTTGCCCCGTTTTTACTTAAATACGGGGTTTTTTATGATACATTTTGAAGGTGAACTATTAGAAGATCAAAACGCAAAGTTAGACTTAGATAATCGATCTTTTAATTACGGAGACGGCCTTTTTGAAACCATTAGAGTGATTAATGGTAAAATTATGTTTTGGGAAGATCATTATTTTCGTTTAATGGCTTCGATGCGAATTTTACGTATGGAAATCCCGATGAATTTCTCTCCAGAATATTTAGAAGAACAAATCCTTCAGCTTATTGAAGCTAATGGCTTAAGCCAAAAACCGGTAAAAGTAAAAATAAACGTTTACAGAAAGCCCGGTGGTCTTTATCGTCCAACGACAAGAGAAGTTGGTTATGCGATTAGAACTTACGAATTAGAAAATCCTTTCTACATTTTAAATGAAGAAGATTATGAGGTAGAATTATTTAAAGATCATTACCTCACCAGCGGATTGCTTTCTACGTTAAAATCGACCAATAAAACCTTAAATATCTTGGCAAGTATTTTTGCTGAAGAAAACGCTTACCAAAACTGTTTATTGGTGAATGAAAATAAAAGTATTGTTGAAGCGATTAATGGGAATTTATTTGTTGTAAAAGGCAATAAAATTAAGACTTCGCCATTAAGTGATGGTTGCTTAAACGGTATTACGCGTAAGCAATTAATCGGGATCATTCAAAAAACGGAAGAATTTACTTTTGAAGAAGCTTCAATCTCACCATTCGAGTTGCAAAAAGCTGATGAATTATTCATCACCAATGTAATTTCTGGGATTCAACCTATAACAAAATACAGAAAGAAAAAATTTGAAAATAAAGTAGCGAAGCAACTGTTAGCTAAATTAAATACAACGGCAAGATTAGGTTAATTATAACTAGGGTTTTCTGGTGCGTTAGACCAAATAAGGTAATCACCACCAAGCTCTTCCATCTTATCTTTCCAGAAGTTGGTAGCATCTTGTTGTAAAATACCTTTGTTGTCTTTATTTTCGATCACTACCCAAGCATTGGCATCTAATTCTACGTTAAGTTGATTAGAATCCCAACCGCTATAGCCTAGAAAAAACTTGATATCATCTTCAAAAATAAGATTATTTTCAATGAGGCTTTTTACGACTTCAAAATTACCGCCCCAAAAGATACCGCCATCAATTTCTATACTGCCAGGAATAAGGTCTGGAACTTTATGTATAAAATAGAGATTGTCCTGCTCGACCGGACCACCGTTATAGATTTTAAAATCTTTATTTACGCCGGGTACAAGTTCAGAAAGGCTATAATCTAAAACCTTATTCAAGATAAAACCTACCGATCCTTCTGCATTATGATCTGCCAATAGAACAACAGATCGATTAAAGGATACGTCTCCTATGATCGAAGGTTCTGCTACTAATAATTTCCCTTTATTTGGTGGTAATGATATCAAAAATTCAATTCTTTTAAATTAAATCTAATTTAAAAATCTTATAAATGCAATAATTCAGTAAAAAAAGTCAATAAAAAAAGCCTTTCAAGAGAGAAAGGCTTTGATTTTTTATGAATTACAGTTAATTCATAAATTAATTAACTGCTTTTTGTAAATCAGATCCAGCTTTAAACTTCACTACGTTTTTAGCAGCGATCTTGATAGTTTTTCCTGTTTGTGGGTTTCTACCTTCACGAGCAGCTCTTTTAGATACAGACCAAGATCCAAATCCTACTAGAGAAACTCTATCTCCTTTTTTAAGAGATCCTTCGATGTTTTCTAAGAAAGATTCTAATGCTTTTTTAGCAGCAGCTTTAGAGATTCCGGCATCTTCTGCCATTGCATCAATTAAATTCGTTTTGTTCATAATTTTTGTTTTAAACTAATTGTTGGTTAAACATTTATTGAATTCCTCTACAAATTTATACGGAAATCTCATCTATGCAAGCAATAGCAAGCGAAATGCGGATAATTGTTAATAACTTTGGTTAATTGTTAATAAAACTATCTTGTTTTATTTAAAATTTGCTCACTTCACTATTTATAAGGGTTTACAACATTTTTGCATTTTCTTCTAACGAAAATCCGTTGAGCAAATCTTTTGTTGCTAATTTTCGTTTTCCGGGAAGCTGAATTTCTTCAATAAAAATAAAACCATCTGAGGTAGCGACTTTTAGCTTTTTTTCTTCAACAGCAATATTCCCGATCGGTAATTCGTGTTTTTCGATAGAATAGTCTGCCGAATAAACTTTACATCGCAATTGCTTTTCACCGTTGTTAAAATACGTCCATGCCACGGGATACGGACTTAAACCTCTTATTAAATTAAAAATAGTTTTACTAGGTTGTTGCCAGTCTATCTTGGTGTTTTCGTTATTTAGTTTATAGGCTGTTTTTAAATTATCGTTTTGGTCTTGAGTGATCGTTTTCACTTCATCTTTTGCTATCGATTCTAAAGTATTGGCAACTAAATCTGCTCCTAAATGCATGAGTTTGTCGTGTAAAGATCCTGCATTTTCTTTCGGATTAATATCAATTTCATTCTTATCGATAATAGCTCCGGTATCAATTTTTTCATCAATAAAAAATGTGGTTACCCCGGTTTTTTCTTCTCCGTTGATAATCGCCCAATTTATAGGAGCGGCGCCACGATATTGCGGTAATAAAGAAGCGTGCAAATTAAATGTACCTAACTCTGGAAAATCCCAAACTTTTTTAGGTAACATTCTAAACGCAACCACGATAATTAAATTAGGGTTTAAACGTTCTAAATCTGCTTGAAATTCGTCAGATTTTAAATTAGTAGGTTGTAAAACTTCTAAATTATGTTTTAAAGCTGCTTGTTTTACGGCAGAAGCTCTTAGTTTTTGTCCTCTTCCGGCAGGTTTATCTACAGCGGTTACAGCGCCAACAACATTATAATTTTCAGCAATTATTTTATCTAAAATGGTGACGGCAAAATCTGGCGTTCCCATAAATAGTATTCTTAGATCTTTCATTTGAGCTTGTATTTTTTATCTGGGGTTAAGGTAATTTTTTCTATTTGATGCAAACGTTCTATAATTTCTAACACTAACTTTTCATCTTTCTGTAGAAGCAAAATTAATTCTCTTGAAGAATAAGCTTTTCGGCTTAAAATTTTTAAGATCGTTAAAGCTAATTCTTTTTTATAGCTATTTTTTGCAGGCTTTTTTTCTTCCGCTAAACAAACAGAGCATTTGTTGCAGTTAGAAACATTTTTCTCTCCAAAATAGGAGAGGAGTTGTACCATTTTGCAGGTTTCTTGATTTTCAATAAAATCGAGTACTGCATTTATTTTACGTTCTTTATTCTTGTATTGCTGCTGAATATAAGGAATTAACGGATTAATGGTCGAATTGTCTTCTCTAGGCTGAAGAAAAAATACCGAAGTATCTTGATTCACGATTTCTAACTCGATAATTTCTTGCTGCTTTAATTCGCTTAGATCTTCTTTTAACGCAGAACGACTAAAACCGGTTTTGTATTGAAGTTCCTTAAATTCTAGCGGAGTAAATTGCTCGAAAATACCGGAATAATTTCTGGTTAAAACTTGTGTGAGCTGAAAGTACTTTGGGTTCTTTTCTAAATAAAAATCTAATTGTTTAGCGCTTACTCTAAACTTAATTTCGATGCGCTGCGTATATTCTTTTTTTAAAGTGAGCACGCTGGTTCGATCTAAAAGTTGTAGCGACTGAAAAGTTTTAGACGTATGTAATTGGTAAGTTTTGCAAAACTCTAAAAAGTTGAAATTATGAAAGCTTTCTTTGCCTTCACCAAATGCGATCGAAAAATAAGCGTTCAACTTTTTATAGGTCAGTTTTACATCTTCTACCTGCGGAAGCGTATTTAAAAACTGATTTTTTAAGCGTAAACGATCGGCTTCATTATAAATTAAGTACGTGTAAGCTTCTTTACCATCACGACCGGCTCGACCAATTTCTTGAAAATAGCTTTCTAAACTTTCCGGTAAATGGTAATGAATCACGCTTCGCACATTGGCTTTATCGATGCCCATTCCAAAAGCGCTGGTCGCTACCATAATTTGGGTCTTTTCTGCCAGCCAATCTTCTAAAAGTTGATTTTTAGTTGAATTATTTAAACCACCGTGAAAAGCTGCCGCCGTAAAATTTTCGGTTGTAAGAAATTGCGCAATTTCTTCGGTTGCTTTTCTGTTTCGAACATAAATAATGCTTGAACCCTGATATTTTTGAAGAAACTGCTGAAGCTTATAATTTTTGTCTTCAAATTTTTCAAGGTTGATCGAGAGATTATCTCGCTTAAAACTTTGCTTAAAGACCTTCGCATTCGGGATATCTAGATATGTTGTAATATCTTCAACCACTTTTTGAGTAGCGGTTGCCGTAAGTGCAATGGTTTTTATAGTTGGATGTAAGTTTTTAAATGAAATTATATTCTGGTAAGCCGGTCTAAAATCGTGACCCCATTCAGAAATACAATGTGCTTCATCGACCACCAAATAACTTACATTCATTAATTTGATGCGTTCTTGTACCAATTCTTGACTTAAACGCTCTGGCGATAAATATAAAAATTTATACTTCCCGTAAATGCAATTATCAAGGGTTTTGTCGAGATCTGCGTAAGAAATTCCGCCTTCGATCATCAACGCGGGAAGCCCGATTTTATTCAGATTATTTACTTGATCTTGCATTAAAGCAAGTAGCGGAGAAACTACGATGCAAATGCCTTCTTTTAGCAATGCAGGAACTTGAAAACATAAGGATTTACCGCCACCGGTAGGCATTAAAGCAATCACATCTTCTTCATTTAAGATATGACGAATTACTTCTTCTTGGCTTGGTCTAAATTTAGTGTAGCCCCAATATTTTTGTAATATGTTTTCGGCTCTTCCTATGAGTTTGATTTTATATTTTCTAAAATGAAGTTAACCCTTTTTTCAACAGAAACTTTAGGAACTTCAATTAAATTATAGCCTAAGCTTTGATAAGTTTTTTTAAGATGTTTTTCAATCTCGATCGCTTGTTCTAAGTTTTCGTAACGTTCGTTATCAGATTGATAGATCTCTTCCCAGATCGGGAAAATAAAGGTTTGATCGTAGGTGTATTTTTTATTGGCTTGCAGAAATTCTTCAGGATAAGTATCGCCTTTAAAATCCATATAAGCCGTCACATCGGGAATACCGCGATCTATGAAAACGGATTCGTTAATTTTCTCAGCTTCTTCAAACTGTTTAATTCTACCTTCTAAAAGTTTTTGGCTAAACAGTAAAGGATCGGTTAAAAATAACTGCTCGATTCCTTCTTGTTGTGCCTGCTGAATGATCTCTCTAGAAACTTCATCGAAACACGTGTAATTTCTGTTCTTTAATTCGTTAATTACAGATGTTTTCCCTGTACCTGGACCTCCGAGAATTAATATTTTAGAATGATTTGGCATGAATCGCTATTTAATTAAAGGCAATTTAAAAAAATAGCTTAATTACAGTATCTTTGTGAGACAAAAAAAGAAATAGATTTTATGAGTGCAAAAGAGAATCCGGAAGAGTTTTATAAAAAATTGCATAGTCAATTGCAAGAAACTACTTCTTGGCCAAGTGAATACCTATATAAATTTATCGTTCCTTCAGATAATCATAAAATAGCTTTGGTAGAAGGTATTTTTGATAATATGGGAGCAGTTATCAATACCAAACAATCTTCAAAAGGGACTTATACCAGTGTTTCTGTAAATGTAACGATGAATAATCCTGATCACGTGATCGAAAAATATAAAGAAGTTGGAGAAAAAGTAGAAGGCGTAATTTCACTTTAATTATTTATTATACATTTTTTTAAGTAACCTTCAATATAATTTGTTATTTTGCGCAAGAAGGTTATGACTACTACGATAACCAATAACTTAATATTTAGTAAACTTCAGTTTTGATATACGATTTAGAATACAATTCAGAGAGAAGCAAATTAATTATTCCTGAATATGGACGCCATATTCAAAAAATGGTTGAATATGCGGTGAGCATTGAAGATGATAAGAAAAGGAATGAAGTTGCGAACTCGATTATTGCGGTGATGGGAAATTTGAATCCGCATTTGCGTGATGTGCCCGATTTTCAGCATAAACTATGGGATCAGTTATTTATTATCAGCGATTTTAAATTAGACGTAGATTCGCCGTTCCCAAAGCCTTCTAGAGAACAATTACAAGAATCTCCAGATGCGTTAGCCTACCCGCAAAACTTCCCTAAATATCGTTTCTACGGAAATAATATTAAGCGAATGATCGATGAAGCGATGAAAATGGAAAGCGGACCTTTAAAAGAAGGTTTAGTATTTACCATTGCTAACCATATGAAAAAATGTTACTTAAATTGGAACCGTGATACGGTTGAAGATAAAGTAATTTTTGATCATTTATTTGAGTTAAGCGACGGGCAAATTAACCTAAACAAAAAAGATGAAGACCTTTCTGATTCTTCAGATCTTTTAAGAGGAAAACGTCGTAATAACAATAATAATCACAAGAAAAATACAAAAGGAAAAAACCGCGGACGCAAGCGTTATTAAAACCAACTAACCAACTATGGCTACATTTCAGATCGAGGGTGGGCATCCTTTAAAAGGTGAAATTCAACCTCAAGGCGCAAAAAATGAAGCACTTCAAATTTTATGTGCAGTACTTCTTACTAACGAAACCGTAAAAATTAATAACATACCCGATATTAGAGATGTAAATAAACTTATAGACATCTTAAGTAATCTTGGAGTTAAAATTCAGAAACTAGGTAAAGGGAGTTACAGTTTTAAAAGTGACGAACTTAATTTAGAATACCTAGAAAGTGAACAATTTAAACAAGAGGGTAGTGGTTTAAGAGGTTCGATCATGATTGTTGGGCCGTTATTAGGTAGATTTGGTAAAGGATACATTCCACGTCCCGGAGGTGATAAAATTGGTCGTCGTCGTTTAGATACCCACTTTGAAGGTTTTATTAAACTTGGTGCAAAATTTAGGTATAATAAAGAAGAACGTTTTTATGGTGTTGAAGCTCCCAATGGTTTAACAGGAACTTATATGCTTTTAGAAGAAGCATCGGTTACTGGTACTGCAAATATCGTGATGGCAGCTGCTTTAGCTGAAGGTGAAACGACTATTTATAATGCAGCTTGTGAACCTTATTTACAACAACTTTGTAAAATGTTGGTTTCTATGGGAGCTAATATCGATGGTATTGGTTCTAATATGCTGAAGATTAACGGAGTTAAAGAACTTGGTGGTTGTACGCATACCATTTTACCCGATATGATCGAAATTGGATCTTGGGTTGGTTTAGCCGCAATGACAAAAAGTGAATTAACCATCAAAAACGTAAGCTGGGAAAATTTAGGATTAATCCCAAATACGTTTAGAAAACTAGGAATTACCATCGAGAAAAAAGGAGACGATATTTACATTCCTGCACATAAAGAGGGTTACGAAGTGCAAAGTTTTATCGATGGTTCTATTATGAATATTAGCGATGCTCCTTGGCCGGGTTTTACTCCAGATTTGTTGAGTATCATGCTGGTAGTGGCTACACAAGCTAAAGGAAGTGTGCTAATTCATCAAAAAATGTTTGAAAGTCGTTTGTTCTTCGTCGATAAATTGATCGATATGGGAGCGAAGATTATTTTATGTGATCCGCACCGCGCTACAGTAATTGGTCATAATTTTGAATCACAATTAAAAGCAACAACGATGACGAGCCCGGATATTAGAGCCGGTATTTCGTTATTAATTGCTGCCTTATCTGCCAAAGGAACTTCAACTATTCATAATATCGAACAAATTGATCGTGGTTACGAAGATATTGACGGAAGACTTAGAAAGATCGGAGCAAAAATTACTCGTCTGTAAATAACTAAAATATAAAGCATAAAAAAAGGAGTTTCAATTTGAAACTCCTTTTTTATTAGTAAAAAGTCGAATTGAACTTATTCTTGCTCAATTACTTTATTATTATTTCTATAACCGAATAGGTTTTGAGATTTGATCATTTCTGCAGTTTCCGGCGGAAGCATTTCTTCCCAGCCATCTTCACCTTCAGTAATCATTTGTAAAACTTCTCTAGAGAAAATATCCATAATTGTTGGGTCGTAGTCTTGAATATCTACTACTTTACCGTTGTATTTAAAGAATTTGTACAATTCTTTCATACGAGGATGCACTTTTAAATTATCGCTATCGGTAATTTCTCCGGTTTTCTTATCTTTTAAAGGATATAAGTAAACCTTTAAATCTTTAAAGAACAGTTTACCAAAAGCTTCCAAAATTCCTCCACTTAAATGGCGATAATATTTTTCATCAAAAATATCGACTAAGTTGTTTACTCCCATTGCTAAGCCCATACGTTCTTTGGTATAACGAGAGAAATATTCAACTACTTTGTAATATTCTTGGAAATTAGAGATCATTACGGTTTGTCCCAGTGCACAAAGTAATTTAGCACGCGCCATAAAATCTTTTTCATCAATTTCACCTTCAGATCTTAGGTTAGAGAGTGTAATTTCAAAAACACAAACGGTATTTTCTTCTTCAACTCGGCTTTCTTGCTTAAACAATTCCATCGAGTTCCTGTAAATATCCATATTTACTTTAGTTACCGGTCTAAAACTACCTCTTAAAGCAAGTACGTTTTTCTTGTATAAAATTCTCGCCGGTAAAACATTGTTACCATCTGGAGAGAACATTACTGCTTCGGTCATTCCGTTTTTAACCAATTGCAGACTCATTAAACGATTATCTACATTTTCAAAACGCGGACCAGAAAAGTTAATCGTATCTATTTCTAATTGATCTTTATCGATATGATCGTATAAATAGCGTAAAAGTTTCTTAGGATTGTCGTATTTATAGTAAGCTCCATAAATTAGATTTACTCCTAAAATTCCTAAAGTATTCTGTTGTAAGCGAGCATCATTTTCTTTGAAGCGAATGTGAAGACTAATTTCATTATAATCTTCATCTGGTCGCACTTGGTATCTAATTCCTACCCAACCGTGACCTTTGTATTTCTTAGCAAAATCGATGGTTGCAACGGTGTTAGCATAGGTGAAAAATAGCTTCTTAGGATGTTTTTTACGATCCATTCGCTCTTCCATTAAACGCATCTCGTGAGAAAGCATTTTTTTAAGTCGAGCTTCAGTTACATATCTCTTATCATCTTCAATACCATAAATAGCATCACTAAAATCTTTATCGTAAGCACTCATTGTTTTGGCAATGGTACCAGAAGCTGCTCCCGCTCTAAAAAAATTTCTAACGGTTTCTTGTCCGGCTCCAATTTCTGCAAATGTGCCGTAAATATTTTCATTAAGATTAATGCGCAGCGCTTTACTTTTTATCGAAGGAACGTTTTCAAATTCCTTATCGCCCATAATGGTTATTGGCATATCGATCTAGAGATTTAAGTTGTGTGTTATTCTTTATATCAAAGGTAGTGAATTGGCGTTTAAACAAAAAAATATAATTACTTTTGTGATAAAATTAAGCTGTGGAAATTACATTTTTAGGAACAGGAACTTCACAAGGTATTCCTATAATTGGTAGCGACCATCCCGTATGTTTAAGTGAAGATTCTCGAGATAAAAGATTGCGTGTATCTATTTTGGTAGAATGGGATAATTACACTTACGTAGTAGATTGCGGTCCCGATTTTAGACAACAAATGCTTGCCAATCAAGTATCGAAAATCGACGGAATTTTATTTACCCACGAGCATAATGATCACATTATTGGTTTAGACGATGTAAGACCATTTTACTTTAAACAAGGAGATATTTCGGTTTATGCTCACCCAAGAGTTATTAAGGCTTTAGAAAAGCGTTTTGATTATGTTTTTGAAACGGTCAATAAATATCCTGGAACACCGAGTTTAAAAATCAACGAGATTAATGATAATCCTTTTACGATTGGTAATTTAGATGTAGTTCCTGTAAATGTTTGGCATCATAAATTACAAGTTTACGCATTTCGATTTGGCGATTTTGCTTATGTAACCGATGCAAAAACGATAGAGGAGGAAGAACTTGAAAAATTAAAAGGTGTAAAAGTACTTACTGTAAATGCCTTAAGAAAAGAGCCGCATTTATCACATTTTAATTTAGAGGAAGCCTTAGATTTTATAAAAAAAGTGAATCCGGAACGAGCTTATTTAACACATATAAGTCATTTATTAGGTTTTCACGAAGAAGTAGAAAAAGAATTGCCGAAGAATGTTTTTCTGGCGTATGATAATTTAAAAATTACAATTTAGATGAAAGGTAAAATTTTTATGTACCTGTTTCTGTTTGCGGCATTGTTCATTATTTTTCAGTATGCAAATGTGAAAAAAACTTACGAAGCTCAAGAAAACGATATTAAAACCTTAAAAGCTGAAGTTGAAGAAGCCGAAGCAACTACAGATTCTTTACTTCAGTTAAATAGCGCTTCAATTGCTGAAGAATTTACCTTAGACGGAGATGAAAAAGCTCGTATGTATATCGAAGATTTAGGTTACAATATCGACGATTTCAAAACTTCTTTAGAAACTAAAATTTTCTCTGAAAACAAAGCCGATGCAGATAATCCCTTAGTTCCGTATAGCGGAATGGAAGGTTTTATGCGTATTAACGGGATGAAAATTATTAACCACAAATGGGTGTTAATTGAATTTACCGATGGCAAATACTGGGGAGAAGCTCTCCTAAATTATTATATAGAAGAAGACGGATCGATCAC
>ENA-ORDG01000264-ORDG01000264.1-marine-metagenome-genome-assembly--contig:-NODE-264-length-24390-cov-5.313783_pt1 | contig 24390 bp, 21 predicted proteins | sample MGYA00248629_ERZ508524 | MGnify/ENA primary metagenome ERZ508524 (study PRJEB26194, sample SAMN05421901) | marine metagenome | isolation source: East of Rio de Janeiro, Brazil, South Atlantic Ocean...
GTTCCTAAATTATTCACCATTCTGCCATCGGGATCTTGAATGCTTTGCAAACGAGCGTCCATTTGGCTTCCCGGCTGAAAAGCATTAAAAAACAAATGATAAAATACTTTGGTTAAGGTATCTGGAGAATTATTGGTATAAGTAAGTTCTTGTTCCCCATCGTATCGGTAGTTTTTTACATTCATGGCTACCTCCATCTTGTAATCTACCTTTTGTTGCCAATAGCCAGATCGTTGTTGTGCGGTAATTGCTCCCGTCACTAAAAGAGAAAACAATAAACTTTGAAGTTTAAATTTCATAGAATTTTAAATTTTAAGTTAAAAATAAAGGGCGTTCACTTTGCTAAGATAAGCCAGTTCACGCCCTTATACCAATTTCACCTTAAGATGTTATCTATAATTATATAAATTTTCCCATTTTCTGCGTTAAAAAGCCTCGCTGTAGCTAATGCTATAGCTACGTTTTTTGCCTAAAAACTGAAAAAATTTAAAATAAATCCAATTCAACATCTCAAAGAAAAATTGATATTAAAAAATTCATCCTAAAAAAGGATTACATTTTGCTCGCCATAATTAAGGCGTTATACATATTTACCATTCTTCCTGAAACAGAAAGTTCTGCAAATGGTCGAATATCGTCTGAGTTACCACCCACCATTACTTCTTGTGGTGAAGCTAAACCACTCTTCATTAAAATATCTTTTACTTCTGCTGCACTTAGTTTTGGGTATAAAGAACGAATCATAGCTGCAACTCCTGCAACTGCCGGAGAAGCCATCGATGTTCCTTGTAAAAATTCGTATTCGTTGTTTGGTGTAGTTGACCAAATTTTAGTACCAGGAGCAAAAACATCTACATTGGTTTGCCCGTAGTTAGAAAATCTAGCTACTAGATCTGAACCATAGTCGAAATTAGATGCACCAACCGTTAAGAAGTTATCTGCAATTTCTTCATTATTTTCTGGTGTTTGATCGTTAGGATAAATGCGCGTAACATCCATATCTAATGCATCGTTACCGGCTGCATTTACGATTAAAACATCTTTCTTAGCTGCATATTTAATGGCATCGATCACCCATTCCGGATGTGTAGAATAATATTTACCAAAGCTCGTGTTAATTACTTTTGCGCCATTATCTACCGCATAACGAATACCTAAAGCGATGTCTTTATCGTACTCATCACCATCAGGCACCGCACGAACTGCCATAATTTTTATATTTCTAGCAACACCATTCATCCCGATACCGTTGTTGCGTTCTGCTGCAATAATCCCGGCAACGTGTGTACCGTGTTTAGCATCTGCTTTTTCAGGATCTGGACCGTCAACATCGTTATTACCATAATTGGTATCGGTAAGATCGTCTGGGTTGTCTCCGGTTTTTCTTCCTTCTAATTCTAAATTAAGGTGAGAATCTAATCTTCCTTGGTAATAATCGATACCACCTTGAATTTGAGAAGCAACATCATCTAAATCTTCCCCACCGTTATTCATAATGTTTAGAAGTAACCCTTTTTGTTGCTGAAGAGAAGTTTCTTCAGCTTCCATTGCTATTAATTCTTCTTTAGTGAAATCTTCTTTTCCTAGTTTTTCTGAAACCGCTGCTCTCGCTGAAGCTATTTGTTGACTAAGCTGATTGTAATAATTTACGTTTCTAGAGATTTCGCTATATTCTTCATCATACTCTTTTTGAGCTTTTTCGTAAAGTTCGAATTCTTCTTTATTGGCTTCAGCAATATCTGAAGCATCTTTACCATCGTATTTAGGTTTTAGATTTTTCAGAATTCTTACGTATTCTAAATTTTCTTCGATGGTATTTCCTAAGAAATTCCAACCGTGAATATCATCTACATAACCATTTTTATCGTCGTCGATGCCGTTACCCGGAATTTCATCTTCGTTGGTCCAAATTACGTTTTTAAGGTCTTCGTGTTCAATATCTACACCACTATCGACCACACCAACGATTACCGTTTTACCTTGAAAATCTTTAATAATTTCATCGTAAGCTTTTTGTACGCTCATACCAGGAATGGTATCGGTCACTAAATCTGAACCCGCCCAAGCTTTTAATTGATCTTCATTTAAATCTGAAGTTTTTAGGGGTTGCTGATCTATATTTTCTATAGGGGTTGAAGTAATTGTTGGCCCTGTAGTACCACAACTTGCGGCAAATACTGCAGCTAGAGCTGCTGCTAAAGTAGGTTTAATAAATGCTCTTTTCATTTAGGATTAATTATGAATTAAATAATTCGTTAAAAGTATAGGTTTGGTCTAATCGAACTCCTTTTTCAGTTCTTTTAACCGTAATAATTTCGTGATGTGCGTCGTGTTCTAAAAACAGGTAAAAACCTTCGTCGGCTGCTTTTTCTAAAAAGGCTTCTTTTTCGCCTAAAGTTAATAGCGGTCGGGTATCGTAACCCATCACATAAGGTAATGGAATGTGACCAACGGTTGGCAGCAAATCTGCCATAAAAACTAAGGTTTTATCTTGATAAGTAATATGCGGTATCATTTGTTTATCGGTATGACCATCTACAAATAAAACGCCAAAATTTAAGTGCTCGTAAAAATGTGAACCTTTATCGCGATCTAAAAAGTGTAATTGACCGCTTTCTTCCATTGGTAATAAATTTTCTTTTAAGAAAGAAGCTTTTTCTCGCGGATTAGGATTTACAGCCCAATCCCAATGTTCTTTATTGGTCCAGAATTTTGCATTTTTAAAGGCCGGTTCGTAACCGGTTCTGTCTTTATTCCATTTTATGCTTCCGCCGCAATGATCAAAATGAAGATGCGTTAAAAAAACATCGGTAATATCGTCTGTATGAAATCCTAATTTTTTTAACGATGAATCTAAACTGAAATCTCCCCATTGATGATAGTGACTAAAAAACTTTTCACTTTGCTTATCTCCCAACCCATTATCGATGAGTGTGAGCTGGTTACCATCTTCAATAAGTAGGCATCTTGCACCAATATCAATCATATTATTTTGATCGGCAGGATTGGTTCTGCTCCATAAAGTTTTAGGAACAACGCCAAACATAGCTCCGCCATCTAACTTAAAATTTCCGGCTTCAACAGGATATAATTTCATAATATGATGAATTTTTTTATAAAAATAACTCGCAAAATAAGAAATTACTAGTTTCTAAGCTAAGTATTGCATTGCTTTTAACGAATTTCATAAATAAGAGAACTTCAAAAAACTAAATTTGGAAGAAGTGTTTTTTATCGTTAAAAATCTTATTTTGCAAAAAAATTGATGGAATGTTAGAATTAGCAGGAATAATAATATTAGGAATCTTAGCTCAATGGGTTGCTTGGAAATTTAAAATCCCTGCAATTTTACCATTAATTTTAATAGGTCTTGCCGTAGGACCTTTAGCCACGTTTTATACGGAAGATGGCACGAAACTTATCGAACCTATTTGGGATGGAAGCTCCGGTTTATTTCCCGGTGAAAGTTTATTCTATTTTGTATCGCTGGCCATTAGTATTATTTTATTTGAAGGAGGTTTAACCTTACGACGAGGAGAAGTTTTAAATGTTGGGCCGGTAATTGTGAAGTTAATTACCATCGCAGTAGTTGTGACCTTCTTTGGAGCGGGGATTGCAGCGCATTTTATTTTCGATCTTTCTTGGCAGATTTCCTTTTTATTTGCGGCATTAATTATTGTAACAGGACCAACCGTAATTACTCCGATCTTAAGAAACATTCCGTTGAAAAAGGATGTTTCAGCTATATTGAAATGGGAAGGTATCTTAATTGATCCTATCGGCGCGTTAGTCGCCGTTTTAGTTTTTGAATTTATTAGCGCTGGCGAAGGACACGAATTCACACAAACCGCCTTAGCAGAATTTGGTAAAATTGTATTATTCGGTTTTACGTTTGGTTTTACGTTTGCACACGCATTGGGCTTTTGTATTAAGAAAAATATTATTCCGCATTATTTATTAAACGTTTTTACACTAGCGACCGTGTTAGGTGTTTTTGTGTTGGCCGATCTATTTGCGCACGAAAGTGGTTTATTAGCCGTCGTGGTAATGGGAATGGTTTTGGGGAATATTAATCTTCCGAATATTAAAGAACTCCTTTACTTTAAAGAATCGCTGAGTGTTTTATTAATTTCGATTTTATTCATCTTACTTTCAGCTAATATTAATATTGAAGATCTTTTATTGATCTATAATTGGAATGCTTTATTGCTTTTTGCAGCAGTAGTTTTCTTAGTAAGACCGTTGGGCGTTTTTATAAGTAGTATCAATTCATCTTTAAAATTTAATGAAAAATTATTTATAAGCTGGGTAGGTCCGCGTGGTATTGTGGCGGCCGGTATTGCTTCCCTTTTTGGATTAAAACTAGCGAGTCAAGGTATTGAAGGAGCAGAATATATTACTCCGCTTGTTTTTATGATTGTATTGGGTACGGTTTTACTAAATGCAACTACCGCAAGAGGTTTTGCACAATTAGTAGGTGTATTTTTAACCAATTCTGAAGGAATTTTAATTATTGGTGCTTCCTCGATTTCTCGATTAATAGGAACTTATTTAAAGAAAAATAACCGTCACGTAGTGTTGGTTGATAATAACCGAACTAATATTCGAAAAGCAAAAGAATTAGGTTTAGAAGCTATTGAAGGAAGTGTATATTCTGATGATTTAGGAAATAATATTGAATTGAACGATGTCGGATATTTAATGGCATTAACCGGAAACTCTGAAATTAACAGAACTGCAATTTCTAAATTTCAGAAACATTTTGGAGAGAACGGTTCGTTTAGAGTCGTTTCTGCCGATGAAATGTCTGACCCGGAAAACAATCCGCAAGAAGGTTTATTCTCGCATACCGACGATTTTATAAAACTTACGGAAGTTGCTCGTAAATTCCCGAAAATACAGGAAATCGAATTAAATTCTCAAGAACATTATAGTGGTTTAATTGAAATTACGAAGACCGATGACGATATTATTCCGCTATTCGTAAAAGATAATGAAGGTGATTTAAGTATAATCCCGTCTAATAGCCAAGAGGTTGCTATTGAAGAAGGAAATATGTTGGTTTACTTGGGAAAAACCATTGAAACTGAAAAATTAAAAGACAGCACAGATTTAGAAGAGACGGTTTCTACAGATGAAGAAGAGAAAGATTAATCTTCTTCATCTAAAGCTTCTGCTAATTCATCGGTCATTTCTAAATTGTAGAAAACGTTTTGAACATCATCGTCTTCTTCAAATTTATCGACAAGTTTCATAATCTTTTTAGCGTCTTCCAAAGGCAATTCATTAGTGTTGGTAGGAATGCGCTGCAATTCTGAATTTTTTACCTCGATGTTTAGGCTTTCTAAGGTTTCTGCCATTTTTCCGAAGTTCGTAAAGTCGGTATAAATGGTGATAAACTCATCACTTTCTTCAAAATCTTCGGCGCCACCTTCAATAAGTTGAAGTTCGAGTTCTTCCAAAGGCATTTCGAACTTTTCTCTTTCGATGGTAAACACTCCTTTTCTATCAAATAAAAATTCTAACGAACCATTGGTTCCTAAACTTCCGCCGTTTTTAGAAAATATAGATCGTACCGAAGCGACGGTTCTGTTGGTATTATCGGTTGTACATTCTATAAAGAAAGCAATTCCGTTAGGTCCATAACCTTCAAAAGTTACGGTCTCATAATTATCTGCATCGGCACCACTTGCTTTTTTAATCGCTCGCTCGATGGTGTCTTTGGGCATATTTACCCCTTTTGCATTGGCAATAGCGTTTCTTAAACCGGGATTAGCTTCCGGATCTGCCCCTCCACCTTCTTTTACAGCAACGGTGATGTCTTTTATTGCTCGGGTAAACTGTTTTGCTCGTTTTTTATCTTGGGCGCCTTTACGATGTTTTATATTTGCCCATTTACTATGTCCTGCCATTTTTCCTTTTCATTTTAAATTCTAACTATAACTTAAAAAAATTATCGAATTTTCAAAATAGCTTTAACTCGTATAAAAAAAGCCTCTGAAATTTCAGAGGCTTTTTGTTTTTTAATCGTTCAATTTAAGAACGGCCATAAAGGCTTCTTGTGGGATTTCTACATTACCAACGGCACGCATTCGTTTTTTTCCTTTTTTCTGTTTTTCTAATAATTTACGTTTACGAGAGATATCTCCTCCATAACATTTTGCGGTTACGTCTTTACGTAAAGCTTTTACGGTTTCACGAGCAATAATTTTGGCTCCGATCGCCGCTTGGATCGGAATATCGAATTGTTGACGCGGAATTAATTCTTTCAGTTTTTCACACATTTTCTTCCCAATATCATACGCATTATCTACGTGTAATAAAGCAGAAAGCGCATCTACGGTACTTCCGTTAAGTAAAACATCTACTTTTACCAGTTTAGAAGCTTTTAAACCAATAGGCGTATAATCGAATGAAGCGTAACCTTTTGAAACCGTTTTTAAACGATCGTAAAAATCGAAAACAATTTCAGCTAAAGGCATATTAAAAGTTAATTCAACACGCTCTGGCGTTAAGTAAGTTTGGTTAACGATTTCACCTCGTTTTTCAATACAAAGCGACATTACCGGACCAACAAAGTCTGCTTTGGTAATAATCGTTGCTTTAATAAAAGGCTCTTCTACGCGATCTAATTTAGAAGGTTCTGGTAAATCGGATGGGTTATTCACTAAAATAACTTCATCGGGTTCTTTATTGGTATACGCGTGGTAAGATACGTTAGGCACGGTGGTAATTACCGTCATATCAAATTCACGCTCTAATCGTTCTTGAATAATTTCTAAGTGAAGCATTCCTAAGAAACCGCAACGAAAACCAAAACCTAAAGCGGCAGAACTTTCCGGTTGAAACACCAACGAAGCATCATTTAGTTGAAGCTTCTCCATACAAGAACGCAGTTCTTCGTAATCTTCGGTATCTACCGGATAAATACCGGCAAAAACCATAGGTTTTACATCTTCGAAACCGGCAACGGCTTCTGTGGTAGGGTTAGCAGCATCGGTAATCGTATCTCCTACTTTTACTTCTCGAGCATCTTTAATACCGGTGATCAAATAACCAACGTCACCGGTTTTTATTTCTTTCTGCGGAAATTGTTTCAGTTTTAACGTACCTACTTCATCTGCAGAATAGTTCTTATTGGTGTTTACGAATTTAATTTGTTGGCCTTTTTTAATGCTTCCGTTAATGACACGAAAGAAAGTTTCAACTCCACGAAACGGATTGTAAACCGAATCGAAAATAAGGGCACGAAGCGGCGCATCTACTTTTCCGACAGGAGCCGGAACACGATCAATAATAGCATTAAGAATTTCTTCAATACCAAGACCGGTTTTTGCACTGGCAGGAATTACTTCAGAAGGATCACAACCTAACAGATCGACAATATCATCGGTTACTTCTTCTGGATTAGCACTTGGCAAGTCTACTTTGTTAAGCACCGGAATAATTTCTAAATCGTTCTCTAGTGCTAAATATAGATTAGAAATAGTTTGTGCTTGTATACTTTGCGCAGCATCGACCACCAATAAAGCACCTTCACAAGCTGCGATCGATCTAGAAACTTCGTAAGAAAAATCTACGTGTCCCGGAGTATCGATTAAATTTAACACATACTCCTCGCCGTTATGGATATAATTCATCTGAATAGCGTGACTTTTAATGGTGATCCCACGTTCACGTTCCAAGTCCATACTATCTAAAAGTTGCTCTTGTTTTTCTCTTTCTGTCACAGAACCGGTAAAGTCTAAAAGTCTATCTGCCAGTGTACTTTTACCGTGATCAATGTGAGCGATGATGCAAAAATTTCTAATGTGCTTCATAAATCAATTTCAATAGTTGGTATTGATATTTAACAAATTAAAGCTTTTAAAAAAAGAAATTTTATTAGCTTTGAACATCAATACATTTTTGCAAATATAGCTTTTTTGAAATCGAAAACAGAAGCATGTAATAGCTATATGTATTTTATAAGCAAAATCAATAAATATCATAAAATTTAGCTTATTTGAAGTCAGCGTTATTTTTACCAATTTTATTTCTATTTCCTTTAGTTTCTTCAGCTCAATTTGAAATAAATGGCACTATTCTTAATAAAGATAGTGATGCAATCGCTTATGCAAATATTGCGCTTTACCAACAGCAAGACTCAACTTTTGTTGAAGGAACAATTAGTGATGAAAAAGGTGATTTTAGTTTTTCTAAAATTAATAAAGGCAACTACTTTTTAGAGGCTTCTTTTATGGGTTACCAAAAACAGCGAGAAAAATTAAACGTAACCAAAAACCTTAACCTTCCTGCCATTATTTTAAAGGTGAATTCAGAATATTTAGATGAAGTTACCCTAACGAGCAGAAAACCTGAAATTAGAAGAGCTTCAGATCGAATAATTTTCGATATCGAAAACACAAGTATTTCTAGCGGAAATACATGGGATGCCATTAGAATGGCTCCGGGAGTGATCACCATTAATGATGACTTAAAAATAAGAAATACAACAGCTACCATTTATATAAATGAAAGAAAGGTAGATCTTACTTCAGATGAATTAAAACAATTACTGGAAAGTTTTTCTGCTGAAGATGTAAAGCAAATAGAAATTTTAAGAAATCCATCAGCAAAATATGATGCCGGTGATGGTCCTATTATAAATATCGTAACCACAAAAATGCTCGTTCCCGGTTATAAGGGAAGTGTAAACGCAAGTTATACCCAAGCTATTTATGCGAAGTATAATTTAGGGATGAGTCATTATTACAAAAACGATAAGTTGAATGTCTTGATGAACTACAGTTATTCTCCTTCAAAAAAAATTAAGCAAGATGAGAGTTATGTAAATTACATCAATAACGAAAATGAAGTTTTTAACCGATGGCGAACAGATTTTGATAGAATCACTCGAGAAAACAGTCATCAAGCAAATGTGATTTTAGATTACAAAATCGATGAGAAGAACGCTATAAATTTTAGCGCCAACGGAGTTTACTCTCCCGATATGTCTTACAATAATAAAGGTAGAACACGCGCGTATTCTCCAAATTTTGTACTCGATTCAACATTTACCACAAAAGCTAGACTATCTAACGATTTAACTAATTTGGGTTACGATGTAGATTTTAGTCATCAATTTAAATCAAACACCAGTTTATCTGTCAATTTACATTCTACTTATTACGACAGTCAAACCATCCAAATGTTGTTTACCGATTATTTTACGCCAGACGATCAATTGTTAGATGAAAATAACTTGGCTACCAATTCAGCTCAAAAAATAAATATTTACGCCGGCCAAGCCGATTTTGAAACAGTTTTCGGAAGCTATAATTTTTCAACCGGATTAAAATATTCAGATATTAATTCAGAAAGCTTTCTAAACTTTTATGAATTAGAAAGTGATGCAGCTCCTTTTGCAGATCAATACCTTTCCGATCGTTTTCAATATGACGAAATGGTTTATGCGGCTTACGTTTCAGCAAATAAAGATTGGGATAAATTTAGCGCTCAATTAGGGTTACGCGTAGAACATACCGATAGAGAAGGTCGCTCGATGAGTTTAAATGAATTTAATAATAGAGATTATACCGAGTTTTTCCCTAGTTTATATCTCAATTACAAAGCTTCAGAAAATCATAGTTTTGGTTTTGATTATGGTCGAAAAATTGATCGCCCAAAGTATGAAAGCTTAAACCCGTTTCGATATTTTATTACAGAAAATAACTTTCAATCCGGGAATCCTGCCTTAAGAGCTGCTATAAGTAATCAATTTAACCTTAACTACACGTTTAAAAATAAATACTCATTCGATTTTTATTACCGAAATAATGGGCAAAATGTAGCGCAGTTAGTATTTCAAGATAATGAAAATTTATTTTTACGATCGGTGCAAGCCAATGTGTTAGAAAGTAAATCTTACGGTGTCGATTTTTTTCATGGACGATCGCTAAAAGATTGGTGGTATGCACAAGCCGTACTTTCAGGTTTTCACGAAGAAGAAACTTTTTTAGCGTTAGAAAGCAATTTGGCAGAAGTCACTAACGATGTAAACGGTTTTTATGCTATGTTTTTTAACTCAATTATGATCTCTAAAGAAAAAGCATTTTCAGGAAATCTTACGTTATTCTATTTGTCAGATTTTATACAAGGCTCTTATCAGGTTGCAGATAGTTTTAATGTATCTATAGGCCTCAAAAAGAAAGTTTGGGATCGTAAAGGAGAACTATCATTATTTTTCTCAGACGTATTTAACGAGTTCGCTCCGCAATTAAATTCAACTTATCTTAATCAAGACAACGGTTATTATGCCCTTCCCGAAAACAGATTTGTGCGTGTAGGTTTTAAATACAACTTTGGGAATAATGGGTTAAAAGATAATAACCGAAGCATCGACGCAGAAGAACGCGATCGTCTATAGATCTTTTTACAATAGAATATTTTGGGCAAAGCCTGCGGCCCGGGCTATCCATTGCCATCTTTTTTTGCCATATATCGAAGCAAAAAAAGGATGTACATTTCTATCCCTTTTGCGAGATAAACTTTTAGTCTATATGTTATATAGTGGTCTTAGAATTAAATCTATCAATCTCAATTCCAATTTCTAAAAATTTAAATTATCGACCAAAATCAATAAAAATCGATAAAATACATTTTTATTAGGCTAAACCGTTTTTTTTTTTACTTTCGGAGAAACAACTTTAAAATATATGATGTTCTAAAACTAGAAAAAAGAGAAGCTCCAAAAAATTTGGAGCCCTCTATACCACATGGCATAAAACCGTAGGTTTAACTTGCACTACAAATGTACAATTTTTATGCCGAAGAAACGACACAAATAGGCTGCACAACCTAAATTTATAAATGTGCATAATTTTGTACAACCGACCTTAAAAGATAAGGTCATAAATTTTAAAGTGATGAAAAAATTATTAACCTTAACCGTGTTATTTACTGGGTTTTCGTTTACAATAAGCTTTACTCAGACTTTAAAAGTTGAATATCAAGCTACGATTAAAGATTATGAAAGCAACAAAAAAAATGAGAATAAAAGGGCGCAAAACTATTTTAAAAAAACCACAAGCGAAATTAAGGGTATGCTTAAGCAAGTACCATACATATTAATTACAGATAATGAAAATTATTTTTTTTATTATGAAGAGCCTTTGACATTGGGAAGCGTAAGTCAAACAAGAATTAATTTAATGAATTCACTAGTAATGAATTCAAGTGGAATTTATGTAGATTTAAATAAAGGAAAAAGTTACTATTTGCCAACAAACTTTAGTTTAGTAAGGCAAGTAGATACTAATAATATAAAATGGGAAATAACCAAAACCAAAGAGAAAATACTTGGATTTACCTGTTATAGGGCAATAGGTCAGATAATTAATAATAATGAAGATCATAAAAGAGTTTACGCTGTTGAAGCTTGGTTTACACCAGAACTGCCGTATAGAGGAGGACCAACTGCTTATGCAAACCTGCCTGGTTTAATTTTATACTATAAAGATGAGCAGTCAAGTTTTACTGTCGTTGATATTGATGAATCTGATTATGAAATTAAAAAACCTGAATTGAAAAAAAATAAAGTCTTTAAAGATTCTGATTATAAAGAAAAAATGGATGAAATGACAAGCGAAATGTTTGGAGGAAGATAATCTAATCAACATTAAAATTTAGCTTAGCATAAACAATAGATATTTTATTGAAATGATGAAAAATCATATGAAACACCTCTTCTTATTTTCCTTTTTCTTATTTAGCCTTACTTGCATTTGTCAAAACCAAGTAAAAATAGAGTATGCTTATACTAGCTATTATGAACCAGAAAAAGCAGACAAAAACGATTTAAAAGCTCAAACAGTTCATAAGGTATTTAAAAGCGCCGAAGAGCTATCTTTTTTATTAATCTTTGATGGTAATAAAAGCCTTTTTAAAGTAAAAGAAAGAATGGCTATTGGTAATAAGTCAGGTAGTTTAGCTAGAATGCTACCTCGTTATTATGTAGACTTTAGTGATAATTCAGTCTATAGTTTGCATGAAATGCCTGGGGAAACTTTTTTTGTAAAGCAAGAAATAGAAAATAATTGGCAAATTACTTCAGAGCAAAACAAAATATATGGCTATGAGTGTAAAAAAGCAATACTATTAGATAAAGAAGGCAATAAAAAAGTTGAAGCTTGGTTTACACCAAACATACCTGTAAATATTGGCCCTTTAGAAAGTTATGGTCTTCCTGGTCTAATTCTTTTAACCAAGAGTTTTAATAAAAAAGGAGAAGCATATGCTGGTTTTAGTGTTATAGATATAGATTTTTCAAAACAAAAAGAAATCGAAATACTAGATTTAGAGCCTATAACTTTTGAAGAATATATTGAAAAAACCAAGAGGTCATAGGGCTTGGGATTTTGGCACAGATATGGACGGTGCCTTTGGAGTTGATGCCTACTTTTGGATGGATGCTTATTATACAGAAAACTGTTTATAAAGAATGTTGAAGACATTAATATTGGTATTAGCATTAGTTGCATCTATTTGCAACGCTCAAGAAGGAAGGGTAATTTATAGAAATTACCCTAAACTTCCTGATAGTCTAAAAAGTAACCTTCAATCTAATTCTAAGGATTATAGGATCAAGAATGAACTTACCGGAGATGTTAAAAACATTTTATCAAAATTTAATTATATTTTATATTTTAATTCAAACGAAGCTTTTTTTGAAGTCGAATCGATATTAGCAAAAAACTACTTAGAAAAAATGATAAAAAAATCTCAATCATCTTTTTATCATAATCGATTAAAAAACGAAACAATAGAGCGCAAAGAAACAAGTGGTAGAATTTTCCTTATCAACAAGCAACAGCTAAAGTGGCAAATCACTAATGAAAAAATGAATATTGCAAATTATAATGTTCAAAAAGCAATTGCTTATAAAAGAGAAGTAAATCCTATTACTAATCAAGAAAGAAAAAGCAAAGTTATTGCTTGGTTTACTCCTGAAATACCAATTAATTTTGGTCCAGCGAGTTACTGTGGCTTGCCTGGTTTAATCCTGAAACTAGAAGTAATGGGGAATAATTTTGAAGTCTACGATATTGACCTTGCAGAAAATAAAAAAACAATACAAAATTTTGATAAAGGAGAAAAAGTTACAGAGAAAGAATATTTAGAAATAAATAGAGAGTTATATAATAATTATAAAGAATTCAATACAAATTAAAACGATTATTAAAAACTCTAAAATTTCCCTCTTAATCCTGTTCCTCCTAACAGGATTTTCTTCTCTATCTGCCCCAGAAATAAGATTAGAAGGTAAAGTACTCGATAGTACACAAAACCCAATCCCGTACACTAATCTCATCGCAACACCATTAACTGAGAGCCAGAATATCACATTTGCCATTACCGATGTTCAGGGGCGTTACAAACTAAAGTTAGTAGAAGCCGTAAGTTACCAACTAGAAATTACCCATATGGGCTTTTCTAAAGTAACCGATACGGTAAAATTCACGGCAAACAGCCAAAAAAATTATTATTTACAAGAAAGCACCGAGAGTCTAGAAGAAGTGATTATTAAACAAGAAATGGCGGTCATTGTAAAAGAAGATACCATTACTTATCGCACAGATCAGTTTAAAACCGGTGAAGAACGTAAGTTGCGAGAAGTCTTAAAAAAGCTGCCCGGCGTAGAAGTAGATCGAGAAGGGAATGTGACCGTCAACGGTAAAAAGGTGACTAAACTCATGGTCGAAGGCAAAACCTTTTTTACCGGAGACACCAAATTGGGCGTTAATAATATTCCCGCAGATGCCGTAGATGAGGTCGAAGCACTCGACAATTACAACGAAGTCGGGTTTTTAAAAGGCCTTAGCGATAGCGACCAAATGGCGCTCAACATTAAATTAAAAGAAGGCAAAAAGAAATTTTTATTCGGCGATCTCGAAGCCGGTGGCGGTATTAAAGATCGTTACCTCATTCATCCCACTTTATTTTATTACAGCCCTAAAACGGCGGTAAATGTAATCGCAGATTTTAATAACATTGGTAAAAAGAGCTTTACCATGCAAGATTATATTAATTTTGAAGGTGGTTATGCCGCTATGCTAGAGGGTTCTACCAGTTTTGGAGATGTTTATAGTAGCGATTTTGCCCAGTTTTTAAATCAGGAAGATTTTGTATATCAAAAAAATGATTTTGGCGCTGGGAGTATTTCACAACAAATTAACCCCAAACTTCGCTTAGAAGCATTTTCTATTGTTAATAAAGGGAAAACTCAAACCAGAATCACCAATAGTCTTACGTATTTAGCAGAAGATAATCTCGATGAGTTTAGAGAAACCATACAAGAAAATACGATGTTGTTCAGCTTAAATAAACTCAAGTTACGCTACCAACCCGACGATGAAAACGATTTGGCATACGAGGCATTTATAAAAACCTCTAATGGTGATGCTTACCAAAATCTAAATTCATTTACAACGATAGATACCACGCTTACGCAAATTCAGCAACAACCAAAAAATGTTTCGGTAAATCAAGAAATACGCTATAACAAACAGTTTTCTTACGAGCATACGTCAACCCTAATCGCTAATTACAAGTATAGCGATCAAGAAACCGATAACGATTGGTTATTTAATCAGCCAATATTTACCAATTTAATTCCGTTTCAGCAAGACGGTAATTTTTTCAATTTATTACAACAAACCGCCACCCAAAAACACCAAGCAACCTTAGACTTAAAACATTATTGGGTGCTTAATAACTTTAACCATATTTATCCGCGTGTGGGTTTCACTTTTTTAGACGAATCGTTTTCTACCTTAGATCAACAAATCTTAGCAAACGGAAACTTCAACAGTTTTCAGCAAAACGGTTTCAATAACGATTTAAATTTTCGCCTAACAGATAATTATATTGGTTTTCAATACAAAGCCAAAGTCGGTGATGTCATTTTTAAACCAGGCATCATGTATCATTCTTATTTTTGGAAAGTGAATCAGTTTTCAGAAGAAATCGCCAATCAACAAAAAAGTGTCTGGCTACCAGAATTAAATATTGAATACGAAATTTCTTCCGCAGAAAAACTAGAACTCGATTACCAATTAAAAACCAGTTTTACCAATGCCTCGCAATACGCAAACAGATTGCGATTGGTAAGTTTTAATCAATTATATCGCGGTAACGAAAATTTAGAAAATCAGCTTTTTCATTCGGCATCTTTACGTTACCGACAGTTTAATATGTTTAAAGGTATATTTTTAAACGCTAATCTAAATTACACTAAACGAGAAAGATCGATAAGAAATACAACGCAAATTGAAGGGATCGACCAAGTAAGCACTTCAATTTATACAAGCTTACCAGAAAATACTTATGCGTTAACCGGTTCTTTAACCAAAAAAATATCCAAATACAGTTTTACTCTTCGGGGGAATATCAACTTATCCGACTATTCTAGAATTATTAACAACAATGTAAACGATTACCAATCAGAAAATTACCGTTACACGCTTAAAGCTCAAACTCGTTTTAAAGAATGGCCTAATTTAACGTTGGGTTGGGAGCAGCGTTTTAGCAATTTTGAATCTGAAACTTTTAAAAATAACTTCACTCAAATTAATCCGTATGCCTATTTAGAGTGGGATTTTCTAAACGATTTTATTTTTAAAGCCGATTACACCTATAATTATTACGAGAACAAAAACACCAATCAGATCAATCGTTTTGAGGTGGGTAATGTATCTTTATATTACAACAAAGAAGACAGTCCGTGGGGTTTCGAGATCGATGTAGATAATGTGTTCGATATTCAGTATAAAAACGAAAATTCATTCAACCAATTTATTGTGACCGACCGTAATATTTACCTGCAACCCAGAACCCTTCTGTTTAAACTTTCTTATAAATTATAAAAATTAGGGCAAAGCCTGCGGCCCGGGCTATCCATTACCATCTTTTTTTGCCACTTATGAAAGCAAAAAAAGGATGTTCATTACTATCCCTTTTGCGAGAATTTCAGGGAAACTTCAGCTTAAAAAATGAGCAGTTCATACTTATTTATTAATTTTGCCGATTCAAACACCTAAATAACATTCAGTTTTGGCAAAGATAGGCGATATAGATGTAGGAGAATTTCCGTTGTTGTTAGCCCCAATGGAAGATGTGAGCGATCCACCATTCAGAGCGTTATGTAAAGAACAAGGCGCAGATGTGGTGTATACTGAATTTATTTCTTCAGAAGGACTCATTCGTGACGCCGCAAAAAGCGTGATGAAACTTGATATTTACGAGAAAGAACGCCCGGTGGGTATTCAGATTTTCGGAGCCAATTTAGAATCGATGTTAGAGTCGGTAGAAATTGTCGAAAAATCAGGCCCCGATATTATTGATATTAACTTTGGTTGCCCGGTCAAAAAAGTAGTCTCCAAAGGCGCCGGCGCCGGAATTTTAAAAGACATCGATTTGATGGTTTCGCTAACAGAAGCGATGGTAAAACATACCAAACTACCGGTAACGGTAAAAACGCGTTTAGGTTGGGATCACGATTCTATTAAAATTGTTGAGGTTGCCGAGCGTTTACAAGATGTGGGTTGTAAAGCCATTTCTATTCACGGAAGAACGCGTGCCCAAATGTATAAAGGTGAAGCCGATTGGAAACCGATCGCAGAGGTAAAAAACAATCCGCGAATGCATATTCCTGTTTTTGGGAATGGCGATGTAGATTCTCCAGAAAAAGCAGTGAAAATGCGCGATGAGTTTGGTCTAGACGGAGCGATGATCGGTCGTGCCAGCATTGGTTATCCTTGGTTTTTTAGAGAAGTAAAGCATTATTTTGAAACCGGCGAGCATTTAGACCCGCCAACAATGGCCGAGCGTTTGGATGCTGCAAGAAGGCATTTGCAAATGGCGATCGATTGGAAAGGTGATCGTTTAGGTGTTTTTGAAACTCGACGTCACTATACCAATTATTTTAAGGGAATTCCGCATTTTAAAGAACACCGAATGAAAATGGTGACCAGCGATGAACCTGAAGACGTTTTTAAAGCTTTCGATGAAGCCGAAAAAGAATTTGGAGACTTTCAGTTTACACGATAAAATTCTTCCGAATCTTTAAATAGTTCGTCATCCTGAATTAGATCTAGGATCTAATTATTCTATTTCTTATCTGAAAAAATAACGGATTAAGAGTTGATTTCTATAACTCGTTTTATTCGTGTAGAACCAATATACGAAGCAATAATCCCTAAAGACATAATGGTTAAGAAAACGATCATTAAATTTTTAGCTTCAAATAAAACGGGATAAGGCAAACTTGGCGTGATCATCACTAAGCTAAATTGCTGCTGAAGTAAAATAATAACACAAGCTATAGCCAAACCTAAAACGCCTCCAAAAAAAGTAAGTAACGTTCCTTGCAAAAAGAAAACCCTTCTAATTTGATGAATATTTGCCCCTAAATTGTAAAGTGTTTTTATGTTGTGTTGCTTATCAAGAATAGCCATAACGATCGCTCCGCCAACATTAAATAGCGCGATAATCAAGATTAGTGTAAAAATTAGATAAACCGCTAAATTTTCAGTATTCAGCATTTTATAAAGTTTATCGTTAAGTTGTACACGATCTTTAATTAAAACGTTTTGTTGAAATATTTGCTGAATAGCTGCTCTTACTTCATCTACATTGGCTGTATCGGTTAAACTAATTTCGATAGCAGAAATTTCATTTTCATTTAGTTCTAGTAAGTTTTGAGCTAAAGAAAATGGAGCGTAAACGTATTTATTATCGAGGTCTTCGTTAATGCTATAAATACCGATTACCATCGAAGAGATCGCATTAAAAGCATTATTCGGGTTAGAAACTTGTCCTTTTCCCGGTTTGGGTACAAAAATTCGTAAAACATCTCCGTAACCGGCAACGCCAATCGAGAGTTTTCTAGAAATACCATTACCGACAACCACTTGTTTTTCATCTTGATGAAGCCAAGTTCCTGCAAGTAAAGTGCTATCGACAGCGTTTACTTTTAGAAAATTTTCATCGACACCTTTTATATAAGACGAAGGCACATTTTTATCTTTAAAGTTGAGTAAAACGCGTTCTTCAATAACTTTGGAAGTAATTTTAATTCCTTCAATTTGAAGAAGTTGTTGCTGTTGCTCTTCAGAATAAATAAAATATTTTCCTGTTTTTGGCAACACTTTTAGATCGGGATCAAACTTATTAGAAAAAGAAAGACTAAATTCTTTAAGTCCCGAAAACCCGGAAAGTACGATAAATAAAGCCATAGCGCCGGCAAAAACACCAATACTTGCAATAATTGTAATAATGTTAATGGCGTTATTCTTACTTTTTGTAAATAAATAGCGCTTGGCGATATAGTAGGAAAAATTCAACTTAAGATTTTTTTCGCTTATCTAATAAATCAGGATTTTCAATAGGGTTTTCTTCCCCTTTTACAGCTTTCTCGATGCTTTCGATATATTCTAAAGAATCGTCGAGGTAAAAATTAAGCTCGGGCATTTTACGCAATTGGTTTTTGGTACGTTGCGCAAGCTCATGTTTCAACTTAGATTTGATAGCCTTTAACTCGTTAAGCAAACCTTCAGCATCTTTTGCCGGAAAAATACTTACATAAGCCTTAGCGATCGATAAATCTGTCGTTACTTTTACTTTAGAAACCGAAACGATGATCCCGGTTACATTATTTCTTTTTAATTCTTGCTGAATCACATCGGCAAGATCACGTTGTAAAACGCCTCCAATTTTTTTCTGTCTATTTGTCTCTTCCATAGTACAAAAATAGTTTATTTAAAAGGATTTGTTATTTTGCTAGTCTAAAATTTATTCAAAATGAAAAAAATAGAACATATTGGTATTGCCGTAAAAAATTTAGCTGAAGCCAATCAATTATACTCAACGCTATTAAATACAAAGCCTTACAAAGAAGAAGCTGTAGAAAGTGAAGGAGTAACTACCTCTTTTTTTGAAGTAGGAGAAAGTAAAATTGAATTATTGGCAGCAACACGAGAAGACAGCGCAATTGCAAAATACATAGAAAAACGCGGTGAGGGAATCCATCACATTGCTTTTTACGTAGATAATATTGAAGATGAGATTGAAAGACTTCAACAAGAAGGTTTTAAGCTTTTAAACGATCAGCCAAAAAGAGGAGCAGATCAAAAAAAGATAGCTTTCCTTCATCCAAAGTCGGCTCACGGGGTTTTGGTAGAGCTGTGTGAAGATATAAACAAATAACCAAAATAAATTTGTTTGGTATAGTTGTATTACATATTTTTGCCCACTGTTCAGGACCCATAGCTCAGCTGGTTAGAGCACCTGACTCATAATCAGGGGGTCGATGGTTCGAGCCCATCTGGGTCCACTTTTTTTTGAACAATAGAGGTCATTCAATTAAAAAGTCTATTAATTATAAAATTTTTAGAATTTTATTAATGATTTTTTAAGATTTATAAGTGTGGTATATATATAATAATCTTTAATTTAGCGCCTCTTATGATGAAAATAAAATATATACTTTTAGTTTTAGGATTAAGTTTACTTACAGTAGACGCATATGCTTTCCAAAGTAGAGATCCAGACGATCCTAGTGGTGATAATTCACCTCCTCCTCCAGGTTTTCCTGTAGATGGTTTTGTGTCTGTATTTTTAGCCGCTGGTGCAGTTGTTGGAGTAAGATCTTTAAAAAGCAAAAAGAAGTAATTCTTTATTGCTTATAAAGTCTTCTTGCATATTTCCCAATAACGTCAAATTCTAAATTGACGATATCTCCAGATACAATTTTATTAAACGTTGTGTGTTCTAGTGTGTAAGGTATAATTGCTACACTAAATCTATCTTCCTTGCTATTTACTACAGTAAGGCTAACTCCATTTACTGTAATCGATCCTTTTTCGATCGTTACATTTCCTAAACTTTCATCATACTTAAAAGTGAAAATATGACTTCCGTTTTGTGAGATTTTCTCAATACAAGTTCCTATTTGATCTACATGACCTTGTACCAAATGCCCATCGAGGCGTTCTCCTAAAATCATCCCTCTTTCAAGGTTAACAGAATCTCCAACTGTTAGATTCCCCAAATTTGTTTTGTCTAAAGTTTCTTTAATAGCAGTTACTTTAAATAAATCATTATTAATTTCAACAACGGTTAAACAAACTCCGTTATGAGCAACGCTTTGATCTATTTTTAGTTCTGAAGTAAAATTTGCTTTGATCGTGAGGTGCAGATTATCATTTTCTTTTTCTAAATGATGTACGCTAGCGACCTCTTCTATAATTCCGGTGAACATATTTGAAGATTATTTAGTTACCTTTGTTCAACGCAAAAGTAGTCATTATTTATATGAAAAAAGCACAAAAAGTAAGAATAGGAATAAGCATAGGAGATTTAAACGGAATAGGAAGTGAGATTATTCTAAAAACTTTTCAGGACCCTAGAATGTTAGAATTCTGTACGCCGGTAATCTTTGCGAACACTAAATTACTTTCCTTTTATAAAAAACATTTTAAGCTAAATGTAAATTTTCAGGGTATAGAAAATGCCTCGAAAGTGATCGATGGAAAAATTAATGTCGTTAATGTTTGGAAAGAGAACACAAAGATCAATTTTGGTAAAGAAGATAAATTTCTAGGCAAGTTTACAGTGAAATCTCTTGAAGCTGCTACCGAAGCGCTGCTTAAAAAAGAAATTGATACCTTAGTTACTGCGCCAATAAATAAAAATGTAATTCAGTCTGAAGAATTTAATTTCCCGGGGCATACCGATTATTTAGCGAAAGCGATGAAAGGTGATAGTCTCATGCTAATGATCTGTAAAAACTTAAGAATAGGTTTACTTACCGATCATGTAGCGGTTAAAGATGTTGCTGAAAAAATCACTCCGGAATTAATTCAGAAAAAAGTAGCTATTATTCACGATACACTAAAGAAAGATTTTAGAATTCAAAAACCTAAAATTGCCGTTTTAGGTATTAATCCGCATAGTGGTGATAACGGAGTTATTGGCAAGGAAGATGAAGAAGTTTTAAAACCAACTATTTTAAAAATCAATGAAAAAGGAACCTTAGTTTACGGTCCATATTCAGCAGATAGCTTTTTCGGGACTAAAAATTATCAAAATTTTGATGCTGTAATTGCTGCTTATCACGATCAAGGTTTAATACCATTTAAAACTCTTTCGTTTGGTAGAGGTGTAAATTATACGGCGGGACTTTCCAGAATTAGAACCTCTCCAGATCACGGGACTGCTTACGAAATTGCCGGTAAAGGTGAAGCAGATTTTACTTCGTTTAAAGAAGCAGTCTTTGCTTCCATAGAAATTTTTAAATGTAGAAAAGAGTATTTAAAGCTCACTAAAAATCAGCTTCAGAAGCAATCGAAAAAATTATAAACATTTTTTTGTTGATAAAGATAGCTAATTAATTATATTTTATATATTTGCACGCCCGAAAAGGATGATGAGATGAAGAAGTTAAAAGAGTTTACAATCCAATTTGTAGGATTAAAAACAGGGAGGCATCATTACGATTATCAAATTGATGATCAGTTCTTTGAACATTTTGAGTACGACGATTTTAATCACGTCCAAGTTAAAGTAGATCTAGAGTTAGAGAAAAAACCTAATATGCTAGATTTACGCTTTTCTATTGAAGGAAAAGTAAATATTAACTGCGATGTGACTAACGAACCTTTTGATCAGCCGGTTGAAAATACGTTAGAATTGGTAGTAAAGTTTGGTGAAGAGTATAACGATGAAAATGAAGACCTGTTAATCTTACCACACGGTGAATACCAATTAGAAATTCAACAATACATTTATGAGGCAATTGTTTTAGCAATACCTTATAAAAGGGTTCATCCCGGTGTTGAAGACGGAACCTTAGAATCTGAAGTACTCGACAAACTAGAAGAACTTCAACCTAAACAAAAAGAAGCAAAGAAAGAAGAAGAGGAAATAGATCCTCGTTGGAATAAATTAAAAAATTTACTGAACGATAATAAATAATATTTTGAGTTATGGCACATCCTAAGAGAAAAATATCTAAAACAAGAAGAGATAAAAGAAGAACTCATTATAAAGCTACAGCGCCTCAAATCGCTAAAGATCCTACTACTGGAGAAGCTCACTTATACCACAGAGCTCACTGGCACGAAGGAAAACTTTACTACAGAGGTCAAGTTTTAATTGACAATACAGAAGAAGTAGAAGCCTAAATAATTGCTTCTTAAAAAGATAACATTCCCACACCGGTAATCCGGTAGTGGGTTTTGTTTTTTGTGAAAAATAAGTTTATAAATTACCAAATTCATAAAAATTTGAAGCACTTTTTTGAATTCAAAAAAGCCAATTCCTTCAAAAATTTATGATATATCGAACGTAATTTGTAGGTTTACAATTATTTTTGTGATATAAACCCTATTATATGAACAAAGTTAGCGCGGCAATAACCGCTGTAGGATCTTATGTTCCAGACCATGTACTAACCAATAAAATGTTAGAAAGCATGGTAGATACCAATGATGAATGGATTACTACCCGTACAGGTATAAAAGAAAGAAGAATTCTAAAAGATCCTGATAAGGGAACTTCATTTTTAGGAATTCAAGCAGCTAAAAATTTAATAGAGAAAAATAACATTAATCCAGAAGAGATTGATCTAGTTATTTTTTCTACCGCGACACCAGATATGCCGGTAGCTTCAACAGCAGCATTTACCGCTTCTTCAATAGGAGCAACCAATGCATTTTCGTTCGATCTACAGGCTGCTTGCTCTAGTTTTTTATATGGTATGTCTACCGCGGCAAGCTATATTGAATCTGGTCGCTATAAAAAAATACTATTAATTGGAGCCGATAAGATGTCTTCAATTATCGATTACACAGACAGGGCAACCTGCATTATCTTTGGTGATGGTGCAGGTGCCGTGCTTTTTGAGCCTAATGAAGAAGGCTTAGGCTTGCAAGATGAGTACTTAAGAAGTGACGGTATCGGAAGAAATTTCTTGAAGATCGATGCCGGTGGTTCGTTACTTCCTGCAAACGAAGAAACGGTAGCCAACAGACAACACTTCGTGCATCAAGACGGGAAAAGCGTATTTAAATTTGCGGTATCTAATATGGCAGATGTAAGCGCAAAGATTATGGAAAGAAATAATCTTACCGATGAAGATGTAAATTGGTTGGTAGCTCACCAAGCCAATAAAAGAATTATCGATGCTACAGCAAACAGAATGGGTGTGCCAGAAGAAAAGGTATTAATGAACATTCAGCGATACGGAAATACTACTTCTGCAACTTTACCTTTATTGTTAAGCGATTTTGAAAGCAAACTTAAGAAAGGAGATAATTTAGTTTTTGCCGCATTCGGTGGAGGATTCACATGGGGTTCTATCTACCTAAAATGGGCATATAACTCTTAACTATTAAAATGAAAAAAACCTTATAATTATGGAATTAAAGGAAATACAAAATTTAATAAAATTTGTTGCCAAATCTGGAGCAAGTGAAGTTAAGTTAGAAATGGATGATGTAAAGATCACCATTAAAACTTCTTCAGAAGAGAAAGAAACTACAATTGTGCAGCAAATCCCAATGGGAGGTATGCAGCAAGCACCACAAATGCAACAACCAATGCAGCAAGCTCCTCAAGCACCAGCTGCGCCGGCAACTCCAGAAGCGGCTCCTGCCAAAGAAGAAGACGATGCCAAATACATTACTGTAAAATCTCCAATTATCGGTACTTTTTACCGTAAACCATCTCCAGACAAACCTGTTTTTGCAGAAGTAGGAGACAGTGTAAAAGAAGGAGATGTTGTTTGTGTGATCGAAGCAATGAAACTTTTCAACGAAATTGAAAGTGAAGTAAGTGGTAAAATTGTAAAAGTATTGGTAGACGATGCATCTCCGGTAGAGTTTGACCAGCCACTATTTTTAATAGACCCATCTTAAGAAGTTTTAAATGCAAATTTTGAATGTAGCCCCGCTTCATTTAAAATCATTTAAAATTCAGAATTCAACATTTAAAATTTCAAGCGATGTTTAAAAAAATATTAATTGCTAATAGGGGAGAGATTGCTTTACGAGTAATTAGAACCTGTAAAGAAATGGGCATCCAAACGGTTGCCGTATATTCTAAAGCAGATGTAGATAGTTTACACGTGCGTTTTGCAGATGAAGCTGTTTGTATTGGTCCTGCTCCTAGTAGCGAATCTTACCTTAAGATACCAAATATAATCTCTGCAGCAGAAATTACGAATGCAGATGCCATTCATCCCGGTTACGGTTTTTTATCAGAAAATTCTAAATTCTCTAAAATCTGTGAAGAGCACGACATTAAATTTATCGGAGCTTCAGCAGAGATGATCGAGAAAATGGGAGATAA
>ENA-ORDG01000265-ORDG01000265.1-marine-metagenome-genome-assembly--contig:-NODE-265-length-24183-cov-4.101427_pt1 | contig 24183 bp, 17 predicted proteins | sample MGYA00248629_ERZ508524 | MGnify/ENA primary metagenome ERZ508524 (study PRJEB26194, sample SAMN05421901) | marine metagenome | isolation source: East of Rio de Janeiro, Brazil, South Atlantic Ocean...
CCGGGAACCAGGATCCCGCCACGCAGCCCATTTTCGGCCGCCCACTCGATCTCGGCCACCGACGCCTCGACATTGCCCAGGAAGATCTGGGCGATGCCCGCCCTGCGCTCCGGGGCCTCTGACACGAAGTCCAGGAGCCAGCGGTTGTGGGCCTGCAGGCCCGCCCACCTCCGGACCATGTCATCGCTGTAGGGAGGGGCCTCGAACTGGCTGGCGGCCGCCGGTGCGAACGGTGGCTGGGTGTTGGGGAACAGCACCGCGGCCACCACGCCGTCGGCCTCCTGTTCTCGGAGGCGACGCTCGCTGGACCAGTTGCGGTCGCCGTCCACCTCGGGGTCCCCGTCCACACCCACGTTCAGCGGCGACCGCTCGGCGTCCTTGAACACCTCGGCGATCCGCCGCTCGGCCGCCTGTACCGATTCGGCCCACTCGTCGAAGTCCTCGTGGTACTTCTTCTCCAGGTACGGCTTGTAGTCGTGCAGCGCCGCACCACAGTGGGTGTCGGCCGAGATGACGACGTGTCGTTCGCTCATCGTGTTGTCACTCCCAGGTGGTCGGGTCGGGGTCCGGAGTCGGTGCCGGGCTCAGGCGTACTGCATCTCACAGCCGTACTCGCCGATCCACCAGCGGGCCTTCTCGACGGCGTCGGCAGGTGTCCGCAGGTCCGGTGACTGGCCCAGCGTCTCCGGCGTGGGTCCGATCCTGTCGGCCACGACACGCAGGCCTGCCTCGTCCAGGCCGTAGCAGTCGATGGCGTTGAGGCCCAGCAGCCGACGGGTGTCCTCGATGGAGACGTCCTGGAAGTCCTTCTCCAGGCGCTCCACGGTGTTCGGCCAGGACCCCTCGGGATGCGGGTAGTCGGTTCCCCACATGAGGGCGTCTATGCCGTTGACGTGGCGCCGACGGACCTCCTCGGTGGACATGGTGGAGGCGCCGATGAATACGTTGCTCCCGAAGTACTCGGACGGCAGGCGGGAGATGAGGCCCTTCATGCGGGTGCCCATCTTCTTGACCTTCCAACTGGCTCCGAAGTTGACGTCGGTCTTCCAGAGCAGGTCGCCGATCCAGTACGAGCCGCACTCCACGACGGCGTAGCGGAGGTCCGGGAAGCGGTCGAACTTGCCGGAGAAGAGGAGCTGCCAGAGGATGCGGTGGGTCCAGAACGGCACCTCGCTGATGTACATAGCCACGTTGTCGCCGTAGGCGTCGAAGTCAGCCTCTCCGGAATGGGTGTGGACCACCAGGCCCGTCTCGGCACACGCTGCCCAGACCCTGTCGTAGTGGTCGGTGCCATAGGCGGGGAAGCCGTGCCACATGGTCGGCACCATGATCCCCTTGATGCCCGGCTTTCCGGCCAGGGACTCGATCTCGGCCACCGCCAGGTCCACGTCGTGGGTTATGGGAACCAGCGCCACTCCGGCCCGCCGTACGGGATCGGTGGCGCAGAACTCCTCCAACCAGCGGTTATGCGCTCGGGCTCCGCCGAAGGCCAGCCGGGGATCGGTGATCTGTCCTGCGTGCAGGCCGGCACCGAACGGTGGGGATTCCTGGCCGGTCACGGCGTCGCCGTCGGCGAAGATGATCTCGCCTGCCACGCCGTCTGCGTCCAGCACCGGATCGCGGACCTCCGGGTCGTAGGCGCCCTGCAGGCCCCACTCGTTGTCACCCTCCCACTCGGCGATGAACTCGGCGTTGAGCTCCTCGGCGATCCGCCGGTGTGCGTGGCGCTCGGCGACGTACCGGTCGAACTCCTCGTGCAGCGAGGATTCCAGGTACGGGCGGTACTCCTCGCACTGCAGACCGGCGTGGGTGTCCGACGAGACGACTATGTACGGTTCGCTCCCGGTGCTGATCTCTCGCTCCACTGTGTGCCTCTCCTGATGGGGCGCTGCTCTCTTGGACAGCGTCATAGACTTCGTTGTACACTGTCGCAGAGAAGGGGCCCGACCGCAACCCGGGACCCAGAGGGCACATGGACGAGACCCGACCCAGGACCAACCGCCACACCGGCCTAGAGCCCGCCGAGGTGCTGGACCGTGCCATCGCCCTCGTCCAGGTGGAGGGTGCCGATGCGCTGACGATGCGGCGGCTGGCCTCCGAACTGGGTGTGGCCACCACTTCGATCTACTGGCACGTCGGCAACCGGGAGGAGCTCGTGGCGGCCATGGTCCGGCGCCACGGAGAACGCCTGGCCGAGGCACCAATCGTGGGTGACACCGCACGCCAGCGGGTACTCGCCGTCGCACGCCTCATCTGGGAAGGCGCCCTGGCTGATCGGGGGATCACACGGCTGGCCAGCGCCCACGGGCTCTCCTCCCTCCACGCCCAGCGACTGGAGCTGGCCATGGCCAGGGAACTCCAGGAGGCCGGAGTGGTCGGCGACACCGCCCGCGACGCCCTCCGGGCAATCACCGCCTGTGTCGGCGGCTTCATCGTGGCCGCCCTGCTCGACGACGTCCTTCCGGCCGACCACCGTCGCACCTCGGTCCTGGCCCACCTGGAGGACCCGGACCTGGACCCGGCCACCCGTTCCGCCCTGGCCACGAGCAGCCACCTGCCTTCCCTGTTCGACACGACGCTGCGGGCCGTCGTGGACTCCCTCGTACCAGCCGACCTCTCGGCCAACGCCTACCTGTAGGGCTGGCCGCCGGCCGGCCTCAGCCGTCGTAGCGGTAGGCCGTCGCCTTCGGCTTGACCGGACGGGCGAACCAGAGGGGGCGACGCAGGCCGTCAGGACCGGGACCCGGCCGGGCCTTGGCCAGCCACTCCTCGAAGATCCGGTGTGATGCCCCGGTGTCGACCACCACGTCGCCGTAGGCGTCACCGGGTTCGGCCGGCGACACCGTCACCCGCTGCAACCAGCAGTGCATGCCGCTGACCGGGTCGGGCTGCACGGGGAAAGTGAGGTTCTGGTGCACCCCGGTGTCGGTCCACCAGATCAGCCCGGTGTCCGGATCCTCGCTCTCGTAGGCCTCCACCCCCTGCTCCCGCTGGAGCTTCCACCGACCGTCCTCGCCCTGTTCGATCGAGGCCTTTCCGGTCCCCCACGACCGTGCCTTGTCGTCCTCGAGGCGCCAGCGCCCCATGTGGTGGCTGGCCGCCACCACGCCCGGGCGGATGCCCTCCGTGCGCCACGCCTGGATCACGAAGTGGCCGATGCGGGTGGTGATCCGGACCAGGCCGTTCTCCTCGATGCCCAGCTCCTCTGCATCGCCCGGGTGCAGCCAGAGCGGGTGGCGGTGGCTGATCTCGTTCAGCCACTGGCTGTTGGACGACCGGGTGTGGATCAACGTCGGAACGCGGAAGGTGGGTACCAGGATCCGCTCGCCGGCCGACATGTCCAGGTCCTCCCAGTGCACCTGGCTCCTGATGAAGGTCGGCATGGCGTACTCGGGCCAGCCCCAGTCACGGATCGTCTCGGAGAAGAACTCCAGCTTCCGCGACGGCGTCGGGAACCCGAGCTTCGGCTCACCATTGATGTCCACGGCCGGCGAGCCGTCGCCGATGTACGGCATATGGCCCGTGATCTCCTCCAGCGACTCGTGCGAACCGGCTGTACCGGGTAGGCGCCAGACACCGTCGGCGTCCCTGACGGCCCCCTCCAGGTCGGCCGCCGGCACGTCACGTTCGTAGACCTGCGTCTGGTCGCCGGGCAGGGAGAACGAGCCCTTCCGACGCATGTACTCCAACGGTGTGATGCCGAGAGCCTCGGCCGCCTCGGGCAGGCCGGGAACCGAACCCTCGAACAGCATCGAGTAGTACTCGTCGAGCGTGAGCGGCGTACCCGGATCCCGGACGCTCTCGAACTGTGAACGGATGCCCAGCGAGCCGTCCGGGTCGATGCGCCACGAGAGGTCGATGAAGAACTCCTGCTCCTCCCAGACCTCACCCGGGTTGGCCTCGTATGTGCGCTGGATGGTCTCGCCGTTGAGCTCCCGATGACGTCGGGCCACGGGCTGGCGGAAGCCGATCCAGCGACCGTTGTGGGTCTCGAAGCTGGCGACGTCGTGGCGCTCCGATGCGATTCCCATCGGCAGCACGTAGTCGGCGAACCACGCCGACTCGTTCCAGGTGGGGGTGAGCGCCACATGGCATCCGATCTTGTCGGTGTCGCGCAGCACCTCCATCCACGTGAAGCCGTCCGGGTTCGTCCAGAGCGGGTTGTAGACCCGGGTGAAGTAGGTGTCCAGGTAGCCCCGCCCGGCCTTCAGGAAGTGCGGCAGCAGGAACGACATCTCGTGGTGGCTGAGCGGGTACTCGATCGGCCACTGCATCTCGTTCCACCGACCCTGGGGCTCGGGATGGATCGGGGTGACGGGGATGAACTTGTTCCAGCCGTTGGCGTTGGTGCCACCCACGGTGCCCACGGACCCGGTCAGCACCGTCAGGAACTGCAGGCAGCGGGCCACCATCCAGCCGCCCTCGTTGCCAGCCGACGAAGCCCTCCAGGTGTGGGAGGCGAACCCTCCCAGTCCTTCGCCGATGGTGCGGGCGACGATTCGCAGGCGGTCCTCGTCGATACCGCAGATCCGGGCGGCGGCTTCCGGCGTGTACTCGGCGTAGAGCTCCAGCAGGGCAGGGCCCACGTTGGCGAACACCGGCTCCAGGTCCGGCCGCGACTCGCGTAGGAAGGTCTCCCAGTTCACCCACCGTTCGAAGAAGGCCGCATCCCAGGTGCCGTCCAGGATCAGCAGGCGGGCGATGGCCAGCAGCAGGAACGCCTCGGTGCCCGGCCAGGCGGAGAACCAGTGGTCGGCCTTGGATGCCGTGTTGGACAGCCTGGGATCGATGCAGATGACCGTGGCGCCGTTCTGCTGGCCCTCGATGATCCGCTGGGCGTGCGGGTTGAAGTAGTGGCCGGCCTCCAGGTGTGCCGAGATGAGGAAGATGACCTTGGCGTTGGCGAAGTCGGCCGAGGGACGGTCGAAGCCCATCCACGAGGCGTAGCCCACACGGGCGCCGCTGGAGCAGATGTTGGTGTGGCTGTTTTGGCCGTCGATGCCCCACGAGTGGAGGACCCGCTCCATGTAGGTGTCGTCGCCCATCCGACCCACGTGGTACATGACCTCGTGGTGGCGTTCCTCCCGGAAGGCGTTGCCTATGCGGGTGCCTATCTCGTCCAGGGCCTGGTCCCAGCTGATTCGCTCCCAGAGGCCCTCGCCCCGCTCGCCCACCCGCTTCATCGGGTGCAGGATCCGCTCGGGGTCCTCCACCTGGTTGATGGTGGCCGGGCCCTTGGCGCAGTTGCGGCCCCGACTGGCCGGGTGCACCGGGTTTCCCTCGAACTTGGTGATCCGCCCGGTCTCCTTGTCGACCCATGCCAGTAGCCCGCAGTTGGCCTCGCAGTTGAAGCACGTGGTGGGCACCAGGCGGTGGGCCCTCCGGACACGTTTCGGCCATGCCGCCGGGTCCAGCGACTCGACGTGGTCCCAGGTCTCCTCGGGCGGGTAGGCCGACAGGCCCTCGGCACCCGTTCCGGGCGGTGCTGCGTCCAATGCCATCGTGGGTCTCCGGTTCCGCCGCTACGAGAGGGGGACCGACTGGCCGGCCCTCACGTAGGCGTCCTCGTATGCGAACAGTCCGAACAGGACGAAGGGGGCGGCCACGGCGGGCAGCAGCGGGTCATCGGCACCGGTGGCGATGGATGCGGCGATGAGCACCAGTGGCATGGCCATGCCGTTCAGGCGCCACTGTCGGAACGACCTCTGCTGGCCTCCCCGGGTCATCTCGGCCAGGGCCATGGTCACGTGCCGCGAGTGCACGCCCCGCAGCTCCAGGCCGACCAGGAGGCCGTTGGCGACCAGGCCCGCCAGGAACGTCCACTGGATGGCGGCGGTCCCGGGAACCTCCATGACGAGGTCCAGTAACGAGTATGCGGCTCCTCCGGCGACGACGGCCTGGGCCAGGAGGATCGGCAGGAGGAGGGGTTCCTGCCAGAGATCGCGGCCCTCGCACTGCCCGAACAGGAAGGCGGTGTAGCCGGCGGTGGCCAGTGCCAGCAGCACGGTGGGCAGCACCAGCACGGGGAGGATGCCGTCGGCGCCAGACAGCCCGACCACCCACCAGGCGGCCAGGCATGCGGCGAAGCCACCCAGCACGTAGGCGCCCTTCCCCAGCCACGACGTCCGGTTGCCCCGTGTCAGCAGGTAAATGAAGCGCTTCGGCTGCTTCAGGTCGGCGACCAGCAGGACGCCGGTGAGCGCCAGGAACATGCCGGCCAGCATCGGAGGCACGATGCCCACGGCTGCCCGGGAGTCACCGTGTCCGAGCAGGACCAGCAGTGATGCGACCAGCATCACGCCGGCGGCTATGGCCTTGGTGACCAGGTATCCCGAGACCATCGAACCCCACGCCATCGGATGCTGGGTCGTGTAGACGGTCCGCGCCATGGCGGCACCGTCGTCGCGGGCGGGCGAAGCGCTCAGCGCCACCGGCGTGGGGGTGGGGTGGCCGGGCGTGGTGTCGGTCCAGATCATCCCGTCGTCGGCGATGGCCGACGCCAGGGGATCCAGCGAGGAGGGGTTGGCGCCCTTGTAGACGACCTTCGGCCTGGTCCCCTGTTCCGGGGAGCGAACCGTGCCGCCCGAGGCGAGGAGGATCGATATCTCGGACGCCGGATCGTCCAGGTCCCCGACCCGTATGGCCTGTGTGGGGCAGACCACCACGCAGGAGGGTTCCAGGCCGTCCTCGATCCTGTGGTTGCAGAAGTTGCACTTGTGCGCCGTGCCGGTCTGTGGGTTCAGGTAGATGGCGTCGTACGGGCAGGCGTTCATGCAGGCCTTGCACCCGATGCAGTTGTCGTCGTCGAAGTCGACCACACCGTTGTCGGCCCGGAACAGCGCCGAGGTCGGACAGATGTCCATGCACGGCGCGTCGTCGCAGTGGTTGCAGCGCATGACCGAGAAGTGGCGCTCGCTGTCCGGATGCGTACCGGTCTCGACGTACTTCAGCCAGGTGCGGTTCACCCCCAGCGGCACGTCGTGCTCGCTCTTGCAGGCCACGGTGCAGGCGTGGCAGCCGATGCAGCTTCCGGAATCCAGGACGAATCCGAGGCGGGTCATGGTGGGAGGGCCTCCGGGCCGGTTGGTCCGCCGATCAGGCGGAGACCGTGGCCATCTGTCGGATGCCGGCACACAACAGGACGACCATCCGGTCGAAGCTGTCGTCCAGGTCGAGAGCGAACGGGTGGCCGTCCCCGGCCTCCAGGTGGGCGAAGCCGTGGAAGGCACTCCGCAGGGTCCTGGCCGCGTGGATCCGTTCGTCGTCCGCCAACCCGTAGCCGGCCAGGGCCTGGCCCAGCATCTGGACGACCCGCTCCACAGCATCCTCCAGCTCGGCGTCCGAGGAGCACGGGTAGCGGTCGGTAGCCGCGTACAGGCCGGGGTGTTCGGCGACCATTGCCCGCCACGCACCGCCCATGGCCCGAACCGCGTCATCGCCCGCCAGCCCCACGGCGGCCTCGCCCAGCCGGTTGGCGAGGATCTCACGACCCCGCAGGCCCAGCGCCCGGATGAGGGCGTCGTAGTTGTCGACGTGGCGGTACAGGGCAGGCTGCCGGACGCCCAGGCGTTCGGCCACCCGTGTCAGGGTGACTGCGTCCAGCCCGTCGGCATCGGCCAGCTCGGCGGCACAGTCCACCACCTGACCGGTGTCCAGGGTTCGCCGACTCATGCCCGGATCCTAGTGTTATAGACCATCACGAACCAGTTATGGCCGCTGCCGTTTTCGTGAATCACCGATCCGGCCCCTCCCACGGTGGTCACCAGACCACCAGGACCGCTCCGGCGGCCACCAGGACCGCACCCCAGAGGGCCCGCGGGCCCAGGGCCTCGCGGGCGATGAGCACGCCCAGGACCACCGAGACCTGCCGCAGGCCGGCCACCTGGCCTGCCTGGGCCTGCTGGAAGGCCAGCAGCACCAGGGCGTAGGCGCTGCCCTGGCCGACTCCGACCACCGCTGAGACCCCCAGCACGGGCCGGAGTCGACCCCATCCGGGTCGGCGCACCAGCAGCACGGCGCTCGAGCTGAGGACGAAGATCACGGACAGGTATCCGAGCGCTCCGGTGAGGTCGACAGCACTGGCGTCGATGAGCGAATAGCTGACCGTGCAGAGGCCGGTGCCCACCGCCAGGACCACGGCCCTGCGCTCCCGGAGTCGGCTTCCCAGCCCGGCCAGGACCACGAGGCCGACGAGGAGCACCACCAGGCCGACCACGGTGGCGACCGACGGTCGCTCGTCCAGCAGCAGCCAACCACCCAGGCCGATCAGCAGCGGGGCGGTCCCCCGGGCGATCGGGTAGACCACGCCCAGGCTGCCCTCCCGGTAGCCGGTGCCCAGCAGGCTGAGGTACGCGCTCTGGGCCACCGACGAGGCCAGCACCGCCCCGACCACCTCGGTCGGTGGATCCATGACCGCCGCCGGCAGCAGGACGATGCCGACCGCCAGGTAGGCGAGGGCGATGACGACCTCTGGGTCGGCGGTCCGGTGCAGGCGGGCATTCCAGCCGGCGTGCAGGACCGTCGAGGCCAGCACCAGGAGGACCGCAGACGTCGGCACGGGGAGCTGGTGGGATCAGGCGGTGGCGCGGGCCTGCAGCCCTGCGATCACTGCCACGTCGAGTATGTCGTCGGTCGAACAGCCCCTCGACAGGTCATGCAGCACGCCGTCCAGCCCCTGGAGCAACGGGCCGAACGCCCGGGCCCCACCCAGTCTCTCGGCCACCTTGTAGGCGATGTTCCCGCTGTCCAGGTCGGGAAACACGAAGACGTTGGCCGCACCGGCCACCGGTGATCCCGGCGCCTTGGCATCAGCCACCTCGGCCACCCATGCCGCGTCGAACTGCAGCTCGCCGTCGACGGCAAGGCCCGGCGCCCGTTCGACGACGAGGGCAGTGGCCCTGCGCACCTTGTCGACCCGCTCATGTTCTGCGCTGCCCTTCGTGGAGAAGGAGAGCATGGCGACCCGCGGCTCGGCCTCGACCAGGGCGGCGAACGTCCGGGCCGTGGAGATGGCGATCGACGCCATCTGGTCGGCATCGGGGTCGGGCACCACGCCGCAGTCACCGAAGGCCACCGGTCGGCCGTCAGGCATGACCAGCATGAAACAGCTGGAGACCAGGTCGGTTCCGGGCGCCGTTCCCAGAACCCTCAGCCCGGCCCGTAGGACGTCCGCGCTCGGACGTGTCGCCCCGGCCACGGCGGCATCGGCCTCTCCGGCCCGGACCAGCACGGCAGCAGCGACCACCGGATCATCGGGGTCCAGCCCCCGGGCCTCCGCATGGGCGGCGGCATCGGCCACGGCTCCGACCGACCGGTCCAGCACGGGGTGGATCGGGACGGCGAGGCCCTCGGCGGCCAGGCGGGCCGCCGCCGTGTCGGCACGCGGGTCGCCGAGGTCAGCCAGCACGATCCGTGCCGGAGCCGTCGCCGCCCGGGCATGCCACCCGGCCACCACGTCTGCTGGAGGCATGTCCCTCACCCGTTCGCGGCCAGCCAACCATCGACCCGATCGGCAATGCGGTCCACCCTGCCGACCAGGTCGTCGATGATCGTTCGGTCGGCGATCAGCGGAGGCGAGATGGTCAGCCCGGTGTAGCCGCGGTCGTCCGGGCGGATGGTGATCCGCTCCTCGCGCACGAACCCGTCCAGCACGCCACGCTGGAGGGCCGCCTCCTGGGTGGCACTCAGGTCGCGGTCGACCGCTGAATCCGCGCACAGGTCCACTGCGTAGAAGTAGCCGGTCCCCCGGACCTCCCGGATGCTCGGGTGGGCGTCGCCCATGGCCCGGAGCTGCTCGGCGAAGTAGGCCTCGTTGTCCAGCACGTGCCCCATGAGGCCCTCATCACGCATGGCGGTCATGTTGGCCACGGCCACCGCTGTGGCCACCGGGTGGCCGCCGAACGTCGAGCCGTGCACGTATGAGCCCATCGGGGAGTCGAACAGCTCGGTCACCAGCTGGCCGCGGATGACCACGCCGCCAAGGGGCTGGTACGCCGAGGTCACCCCCTTGGCGAAGGTGATCATGTCGGGCACCACGCCGTTGCGCTCGCTGGCGAACCAGTGGCCGAAGCGCCCGAACGAGCAGATGACCTCGTCGGCCACCAGCAGCACGCCGTGTTCGTCGCAGATCCGGCGGAGCTCCTGCCAGTAGCCGTCCTGAGGCACGAGGGCGCCACCACCGTTCTGGATGGGCTCCGCGATGACCATGGAGACCGTCTCGGGACCCTCGGCCAGGATCATCTCCTCGATGGCACGCACGCATGAGAGTTCGGCGGCCGGGGTCCCCGCCGGCGAGGTGCACTGGCGGGTGTTGGGCACGTGGCGGGTTCCCTCCCAGAGCATCGGGAGGTACGGCTCCCGGAACTTCGGGATGCCGGTGACGGAGAGCGCACCAAGGGTGGTGCCGTGGTATGACCAGTTGCGGGAGATGACCTTGTACCGCCCTTCGTCACCGCGGGCCACGTGGTAGTTGCGGGCGAACTTGATGGCCGACTCGACAGCTTCGGAGCCGGAGTTCACGAAGAACGTCTCGCTCAGGTCCCCGGGGGCGAAGCCGGCGATCAGGGTCGCCGCCTCGATGGCCGGCGGGTGGGCGAAGCCCCAGTTGGTGGCGAAGGCCAGCGTCTCCATCTGGCTGGCGGCAACGGCAGCCAGGTCGGATCGACCGTGGCCGATGTTCACGCAGAACAGGCCTGCCAGACCATCCAGGTACTCGTTGCCGTCGCTGTCGTATAGGTAGCAACCCTCGCCGCGCACGATGATCGGCAGGGCATCGGTGTGCCAGGCCCCCTTCTTCGTGAAGTGGGGAACGAGGTGCTTCTGTGCCAGTTCCCTGGACGTGCTCATGTCTTCTCCGGGTGGTAGTTCACGGGTCCTCCCGTGGTGCCGGGCCGTACACTCCAGCGAACCGACCGTCGGGTGACCGGCGTCACGGGAGTTAGAGTCTGTAACCTAATCACGAAGGCGTCTAACGACAAGGCCCGCACGGCGGACCGGTCGGCGCCCCTGCCGACCAGATCAGGGGAACATCCTCCATGGCCAAGCAGATTCCCGAGAGCGCCCAGGTAGTCATCATCGGTGGCGGCATCGTGGGCGCCAGCATCGCCTACCACCTGACCGAGCTGGGCTGGACCGACGTCGTCCTACTGGAACGCAACACGTTGACCAGCGGCACCACCTGGCACGCCGCCGGCCTCGTCGGGTGCCTTCGGGCCACCCAGAACATGACCCGCCTGGCCGCCTACTCGGCCGAACTCTATGAGTCCCTCGAACGCGACATGGGTCATGCCACGGGATTCCAGAAGGTCGGATCGCTCAGCGTGGCCGCCAACCCGGAGCGCATGGAGGAGCTGGTACGGGGCGCCGGCATGGCCAGCGCCTTCGACGTGGAGGTCGACATCATCTCGGCCGAGGACCTGGTCTCCCGCTGGCCGCTGCTGAACCCGGAGGGCATCGTCGGCGGCGCCTGGATTCCCGGGGACGGCCAGGCCTCGCCGGTGGACACGACCATGGCGCTGGCCGCGGTGGCCAGGGAACGGGGCGCCCGGATCTTCGAGGGTGTGTCGGTGGAACGAATCCGCACCGAAGGCGGTCGGGCCATCGGGGTGGAGACCGACCAGGGTCCGATGGATGCCGAGCACGTGGTGACCGCTGCCGGCATGTGGTCCCACAAGCTGGGCCGCGACGTGGGCGTGAACATCCCCCTGCATGCCTGCGAGCACTTCTACCTCGTGACCGAACCGATCGAGGGCCTGCCGGCCAGCCTCCCGGTGCTTCGGGACCAGGACCGGTGCATCTACGTGAAGACCGAGGCCGGCCGCCTGCTGGTCGGCGCATTCGAGCCGGTGGCCAAGCCCTACGGCATGGGCGGGCTGCCCACCGACCAGCCGTTCCTGCAGTTGGACGAGGACTGGGAACACCTGGCCCCGGTCTACGAGGCGGCCTGCGAGCGCATCCCGATCCTGGCAGACGTGGGCATCCGCCTGTTCTTCAACGGCCCCGAGTCGTTCACCCCCGACGACCGCTACCTGCTGGGCGAGACGCCTGAACTCCGCAACCACTGGGTGGCCACCGGCTTCAACTCCATCGGCATGCAGTCGGCCGGAGGTGCCGGCAAGGTGCTGGCCGAGTGGATCGTGAACGGCCGACCTCCCATGGACCTGTGGGACGTGGACGTTCGTCGCATGCAGTCGTTCCAGACCAACAGCCGCTACCTGCACGACCGCTCCATCGAGGCCCTCGGCCTCCTGTACGCCATGCACTGGCCGTTCCGCCAGGTCGAGACGGCCCGGGGCGTGCGGCGCTCACCGGTGCATGACCGCCTGGTGGCCCTGGGTGCCTGCCTCGGCGAGGGCGGCGGCTGGGAGCGACCCAACTGGTACGCGCCGGAAGGCGTCGAGCCGGTCTACGAGTACACCTACGGCCGTCAGAACTGGTTCGAACACTCGGCTGCCGAGCACCGGGCCTGCCGGGAGGGCGCCGCCTACTTCGACCAGACGTCGCTGGCCAAGCTGCTGGTCCAGGGTCCGGATGCGTGCGCTGTGCTGAACCGGATCTCGTCGGCCGACGTCGACGTGGAGCCGGGAACGTCCGTGTACACCACCTGGCTGAACGACCGCGGTGGCATCGAGGCCGACCTGACCGTGAACCGCCTCGACGAGGAGCGGTTCCTGGTGGTGACCGCCTTCTCCACACAGGTCAAGGACGCCGACTGGATCGCCCGCCACACGCCGGACGGCGCCCGCATGACCGTCACCGACGTGACGTCCGGCTATGCGGTCCTGGGAGTCTTCGGTCCCCGGGCACGCGACATCGTGGCCCCGCTGACCGACGCCGACCTCTCCAACGAGGCCTTCCCGTTCGGCACCCTCCAGGAGATCGACCTCGCCTACGCACGGGCCATCGCCGTGCGTCGCACCTACATGGGCGAGCTGGGCTGGGAGCTCTACGTTCCCACCGAGTTCGCCCTCGGTGCATTCGACGCCCTCTGGGAATCTGGCGCCCCCAATGGCCTCGTGGCTGCCGGCTACCACGCCATGAACTCCCTGCGGATGGAGAAGGCCTACCGCCACTGGGGTGACGACATCGGCGACGAGGACACCCCGCTGGAGGCTGGGCTCTCGTGGGGCGTGGCGTTCGACAAGCCCGGTGGCTTCATCGGCCACGATGCCCTGGTGGCCCAGCGCGACACCGGCGTGACCCGACGCCTCGTGCAGTTCCGCCTGGACGACCCCGGACCACTGCTCTACCACGACGAACCGGTCCTCCGCGATGGCCAGTTGGTGGGACGCATCACCTCAGGGATGTACGGCCACACCGTCGGAGCGGCTCTCGGCATGTCCTACGTCGACTGTGAACCCGGAACACCGAGGGCCCAGGTGCTCGAGGGCACCTTCGAGGTCGACGTGAACGGCGTGCTGGTACCGGCGACCGCCTCGTACCGCCCGTTCTACGACCCGGACAGCCTACGGATCCGGCTCTGACCCGACGTCCACGCCAACCGACGCGGTCGCCCGGGACCACGGTCTCCGATCAGGCCATCGGGCCGTCGAGCACCATCTCCAGCAGTCGGGTGAAGGTGGAGCGTTCGACCGCCGACATCGAGCCGAAGATGGACCGTTCCACCTCGTGCTGGCCGGCGTACGCATCCCTCACCAGGTCGGAGCCAGATCCGGTAAGCGACACGGTGACCAGGCGCCGGTCGTCCTGCTCGCGGGACCTCACCACATGCCCATCCCTCTCCAGGGTGTTCACGACGCTGGACACCGACGCCCGCGAGAGCCCGGCCAGCAGGGCGATCCGGTGGGCCTCCAGCGGACCACAGGACCAGATCGTGAAGAGGATGCGGAAGCCTGCCGTGGTCAGGTTCCGAGGTCGGTGGACCGACGACTCGACGTGTCGGGCCATCCTGTTCGAGGCCCGCGTCAACGCCAACGCCAGTTGGAACACACCCAGGTCGACGTCGTCGTAGGCCCCGGCCACCCGCTCGGTGGCCTGCTCCAGGAAAGGGTCGGAGCGCTGCCCGCCGGTCACGAGTCGGCAGCGGCCAGTCCGGCCTCGTCGCCCAGGTAGGCGGCGATGACCGCCGGGTCCCGCTGGACCTCGGCCGGTTCGCCCTCGGAGATCTTCTGGCCGAAGTCCAGCACCAGCACCCGGTCGGCGATGTCCATGACGAGGCCCATGTCGTGCTCCACCAGGATTATCGATATCCCCAACTCATGGCGGATGTCCAGGATGAACCGGGCCATGTCCTCGGTCTCCTCGAGGTTCATGCCGGCCACCGGCTCGTCCAGCAGGAGCAGCTCGGGTTCCATGGCCAGGGCACGCCCCAGCTCGACCCGCTTCTGGAAGCCGTACGGCAGCAGCGCCACCGGATGCTTCCGCCACCGCTCGATCTCCAGGAAGTCGATGATGTCCTCGACGGCCCGTCGGTTCGCCATCTCCTCCCGCTTCGCCGGTCCCAACCACAGCGCGCCGGCCAGCCAGGACGTCTTCATGCGGATGTGGCGACCCAGCAGCAGGTTCTCCAGCACCGTCATGTGCGGGAAGAGTTCGATGTTCTGGAAGGTGCGGGCTATGCCCATCGCAGCGATGTGGTCGGGGCGCTGGCCCATGATGGACTCGCCCTTCCACCTGATGTCGCCCTCCTGGGGCCGGTACACCTGGCTTATGGAGTTGAAGATCGACGTCTTGCCTGCCCCGTTGGGGCCGATGATGGCGTACAGCTCGCCCTCGCCGACCTTGAACGACACGTCGGTGATTGCCTTCACGCCCTTGAACGACAGGCTGATGCCGTCCACTTCCAACAATGGCCCGCTCATGACAACCACCGCTTCCGTCGCTTGTAGTGCTTCACGTCCCGGAACGACTTCCGCTCGCCCTCGTCGCCGTGGAGGCCCAGGTAGAACTCCTGGATGTCCTCGTCCTTGAGGAGCTTTTCGGCATCGCCGTCCATGACGACCTTGCCTGTCTCCAGGACGTAGCCGTAGTTGGCGATGGACAGGGCCATCCTGGCGTTCTGCTCGATGAGCAGCACGCTGGTGCCCGCCTTGTTGATCTCCACGATGGTGTCGCGGATCTGTGCCACGAGCTTCGGGGCCAGGCCGAGGGACGGCTCATCCAGGATCAGCAGCTTCGGATCAGCCATCAGAGCGCGTCCTATCGCGAGCATCTGCTGCTCGCCACCTGACAGGTAGCCGGCAGTGGACTTCCGCCGCTCCGCCAGCACCGGGAACATCGTCATGACACGGTCATGGGCGACAGCCAGTGCCTTGCGATCAGTGTTCGTGATCCCACCGGTGATCAGGTTCTCATCCACGGTGAGCTCGGCGAACACCCGGCGGCCCTCCATCACCTGGGTGATGCCTGAACGCACGATGGCTGAGGGATCATCATCGTCGATTCGATGACCGTCGAAGGTTACGGACCCCTTGGTCACCTTTCCGTTGTGCATGTCCAGCAGGCCTGTGATGGCCCGCGTGGTCGTGGTCTTGCCTGCTCCGTTGGCACCCAGCAGTGCCACGATGTGTCCGTCGGGCACCTGGATGCTGAGGCCGCGCAGCACGAGGATGACCTCGTTGTATACGACTTCCAGGTTGGCGATCTCAAGCATGGTTTCCGGATGTGTCGGGGGCGGTCAAAATCCAAACGGGTGGGAAGGGGGCGGCCGGCGGACCAGCCACCCCCTTCCTCACGCGTTCAGGCAAGGGTGTATCCCGGAGGATCAGCCCTTGTCGCAGGCTCCTACGTAGACATGTGCCTTGGTGATGTCTGCGGCACGCGGGCCCTCGACGAGGACCGTTCCCGTACCGCCACCCTCGGCCAGGGTCGCCCCGGCGTCGTAGTCGGCGATCACCACGTCATAGGTGTAGGTCTCGCGGACGATCAGGTCGTTCACGTCACCACCACCCCATGTCTGGGTCGGTGCCAGGCCATCGAACTCGGCGGTGATCTCGTTGAACGCCCTGACGACGCCAGCGCGGGTCATGTCCCCGTTGCTCGCCGCCTGCTCGAGTGCCTGATGGGCAGCCATCGCCTCTGTCCAACCAATGATGTAGGCGTCAGAGACAACAGCGTCGGGCATCGCAGCGGTCATCTCCGCCTTCAACTTCTCAAGGCCCGGAACATTGGGGGTGTTCCACGTCACGATGTACGTGTTGGCTATGTAGTTGGTGTCCAGGAGCGGACCCACGTCACCACCCAGCAGCAGGTAGCTGAACGACGGGACGTTGCCTGACCACACCGGCTCGTAGCCCTGGGCGCTGGCGCCCAGCATCGCCTCGGTGAGGGTGCCCGGGTTGAGCGTCGTCCACACCATGTCGGCGTTGGCCTCCACCAACTGGCTGATCACCGGGGTGTTGTCCGCACCCGGGATGACGGTGCCACCAAGGTCAACAACCACCTCGATGCCGAGTGCCTCGGCCGCAAGGCGTGCACCGGCAGCACCATCGCCGCCGTACTCACCCGGGAAGCTCACGATGGCCAGGGTGGGTGACCCCACGCCCTGTTCCTGCATGTAGCGGTTCAGGTAGTCGACGCCGTTCATGGCCTCGTAGCAGTAGTTGCTGTACGACTCGAAGATGTTCTTGCCGAAGTCCGGATCCGACCAACCCGAGTACCACGACAGCGGAATGACCGCCATGTTGTCCTCGATGGCCATCTCGGCGATCGCCGCCGTGTGCGGCGAACCGGTGGACTGGCTCAACATGACCACGCCGTCAGCGCCGGTGTCACGCATTGCCTCGTAACGCTCCAGATGCGTCGGCACGTCATACGCGTTGTCCAGCACGATGAACTCCACCTGCTTGCCGCCAATACCACCGGCGGCATTCACCATGTCCCAGTAGACGGTCTGAGCGTCGACGATCTGGGTCACAAGACCCGAGAAGATCCCACTCAGGTCCGCAATGGCGCCAATCCGGACAGTGTCCTCATCAACGCCGTAGTCGAACGCGATCGAAGCCTCGGCTGCGTCTGAAGCCTCTGCTTCAGCCTTGTCGCAGGCTCCTGCGTAGACATGTGCCTTGGTGATGTCTGCGGCACGCGGGCCCTCGACGAGGACCGTTCCCGTACCGCCACCCTCGGCCAGGGTCGCCCCGGCGTCGTAGTCGGCGATCACCACGTCATAGGTGTAGGTCTCGCGGACGATCAGGTCGTTCACGTCACCACCACCCCATGTCTGGGTCGGTGCCAGGCCATCGAACTCGGCGGTGATCTCGTTGAACGCCCTGACGACGCCAGCGCGGGTCATGTCCCCGTTGCTCGCCGCCTGCTCGAGTGCCTGATGGGCAGCCATCGCCTCTGTCCAACCAATGATGTAGGCGTCAGAGACAACAGCGTCGGGCATCGCAGCGGTCATCTCCGCCTTCAACTTCTCAAGGCCCGGAACATTGGGGGTGTTCCACGTCACGATGTACGTGTTGGCTATGTAGTTGGTGTCCAGGAGCGGACCCACGTCACCACCCAGCAGCAGGTAGCTGAACGACGGGACGTTGCCTGACCACACCGGCTCGTAGCCCTGGGCGCTGGCGCCCAGCATCGCCTCGGTGAGGGTGCCCGGGTTGAGCGTCGTCCACACCATGTCGGCGTTGGCCTCCACCAACTGGCTGATCACCGGGGTGTTGTCCGCACCCGGGATGACGGTGCCACCAAGGTCAACAACCACCTCGATGCCGAGTGCCTCGGCCGCAAGGCGTGCACCGGCAGCACCATCGCCGCCGTACTCACCCGGGAAGCTCACGATGGCCAGGGTGGGTGACCCCACGCCCTGTTCCTGCATGTAGCGGTTCAGGTAGTCGACGCCGTTCATGGCCTCGTAGCAGTAGTTGCTGTACGACTCGAAGATGTTCTTGCCGAAGTCCGGATCCGACCAACCCGAGTACCACGACAGCGGAATGACCGCCATGTTGTCCTCGATGGCCATCTCGGCGATCGCCGCCGTGTGCGGCGAACCGGTGGACTGGCTCAACATGACCACGCCGTCAGCGCCGGTGTCACGCATTGCCTCGTAACGCTCCAGATGCGTCGGCACGTCATACGCGTTGTCCAGCACGATGAACTCCACCTGCTTGCCGCCAATACCACCGGCGGCATTCACCATGTCCCAGTAGACGGTCTGAGCGTCGACGATCTGGGTCACAAGACCCGAGAAGATCCCACTCAGGTCCGCAATGGCGCCAATCCGGACAGTGTCCTCATCAACGCCGTAGTCGAACGCGATCGAAGCCTCGGCTGCGTCTGAAGATGCGTCTGCATCTGTGGCAACTGGTGCAGCGGTCGTTACCGGTGCAGCCTCGCCACCATCGTCATCGTCACTGCCGCAGGCGGCAGCGACCATCGTGAGCGCCAGCATCAATGCCAGCACCCTGGTCAGTCGCTTCATGTTGGTGTTCCCCTCATGTTGTCGGTACCCGGACCCCTCAACGGCCCCGAGATCTGTTGTGCCGGAATGGCGGCTCAGTAGCTGAACGGCCATCCCTTCCAGTAATTACGGACCTTCACCCATATGCCGAACAGGCCTAGAGGCTCGAACAGCAGGAAGACGATTATCAGAACGCCGTAGATGATCTCATCGAGGGCGCTGGCTGGCAATGGAAAGCCGAGCGCCTGCTGGGTCACTGAGATGAGGCCGAAATCGCCAGACCCGACGACTACCAGCAGGTCCCAGAACCCGCTGAAGAGGCCGTCGCCCTCAGCCTGGTCGGCCGTCCACCCGATGAACTGCTCGACGAACCGTGGCGACAGCACCACGAAGAAGGTTCCCATGATGGCGCCAGACACGCGACCCATGCCTCCGATCAGGAGGATGGCCACGAACTCCACGGAGAGGAGGAGGTTCCATGCCTCCGGGTTCATCTGGCCGACCATGGATGCCAGCAGGGCACCTGCCACCCCTGCGTAGAACGACGAGATGGCGAACGCCGTTGTCTTGGCGCGGAACTCGGCTACGCCCATGATCTCGGCAGCCACGTCCCGGTCCCGGATGGCTGCCCAGGAGCGGCCCGTGCGACTTCGGGCCAGGTTCGCCGCAGCCACGGCCAGCAGAACCAACAGGGCGAGGAGGAAGAAGTACGTCTTCTGGACCCGACCCACTTCGAACCACAGCCACTGGCCATTGTCCGAGAAGTCGAGGAACGGCTCCTCCTCCTTCCAGAAGCGGAACTGCAACTTCGGCCACTTGCGACCAAGTGCGCCCGGACCCGCGATCTCCGGGAACACCCTTGACAGGTGGAGGCCTATGAATACCAGTCCGATCGTGGCTATAGCCAGGTAGAGGCCACGGACGCGGACGGCGGCTGGAGCCACCATGACGCCCACGACGGCAGCCACGACTCCCGAGGCGGGCAGCCACAGCCACATTGGTAGGCCCCAACCCCACAGGTGCGGCGTGGATACACCACCCATCAGCACTGCCGTGTAGGCACCGACCCCCATGAAGAAGGCGTGGCCCAGCGAGACTTGCCCGGCAAGGCCGGCCAGGAGGTTCAGGCCCAGGGCCGCTATTGAGAAGATGAGGGCACGGTTGACCACCCGCAGCCAGGGGGCGTCCCCGAGGAACCGTACGAACGGGATCTGGTCGATGACCGGCATGGAGAACGGCATCAGGACCAGGACTATGAGCAGCAGGCCCAACGCCACCTTCCTGGTGCGCGTAGGCAGCAACGCCGCCTCGGCCTCGTACGAGGTGTAGAGGCTCGGCCGGCCCCTCACCGGGCGGTCCGATCTTCCAGGGGTGCGGTCGGCGTCATACCCGGCGTACCTCCGGGGTGCCGTAGAGCCCGTATGGCCTGACGAGCAGCCCGATCAGCATCACGAGGTAGGGGATGACCTGCTGGTAGCCGACGCCCAGGACCGCTGTGTAGCCGGACAGGTACTGACCGGCGTAGATCTCCGAGAAGCCGATGATCATCCCACCCACGAGGGCACCCACCACGGAGTCGAGGCCACCCAGCACGACCGCCGGAAGGGCACGGAACACGAAGAAGGCGCCGTCACGGTTGGCGGTTCCACCGGCCGGCCAGGGTGACATTGACGCGAACACGCCGGCAAAGGCCGCAATGGAGGCTCCAGACGCCCATGCGATCGAGAAGACCCGGGAGACGTTGATTCCCTGGGCCATCGCCGCCTCCTGGTCGAACGAGGTGGCGCGCATGGCAATGCCCATCCGGGTCTTGAAGAACCGCCATATCGCCACGAACGCCAACAGGGCCATGACCGTGGCAGCGATGTAGGACCAGGCCACCCGGGCCCCTCCGAGCATGAAGATCCGTGTTCCCCACGGCACTCCGAGACTGCGTGTCGTGAGGTTCACCGCATCGAACGAGATGGTCCGCAGGATGACCTCGAGTGCCAGAGTGATCATCGCCATGGAGAAGAGCGGCTGGCCGATCATGGGACGGATCGTGTACTTCTCGATGGCCATGCCCATGACGGCGGCCATGGCTGCTGCGACCAGCAGGGCGATGATCCAGTGCAACCAGTTGGGCCCGGGCAGCCAGCGAGCCGGGAAGTCCCAGTCGATGAAGACGAGGGAGAGGAACCATGCGCCGACCAGGGCCATTGCCCCCTGGGCGAAGTTGAGCGTCTGGGTGGACTTGTAGACGAGGACGAAGCCGAGGGCCAGCAGCGAGTAGAGGGAACCCAGGGCCGCGGCCTTGAAGAAGGTCTGGACGAAGATGTCGAAGTCAGTGGTGGATGCCTGGGCGAGCACGCCGATCATGCGTACATTTCCTCGATGAGGCCGCCGAAGGCGTCCTCCATGGCCGAACGCTTGATCTTCTGTGTGGCGGTCAACTCGCCATCCTCGTGGTCGAGTTCCTTGGGAATCATCCGGAACTCCCGGATCGACTCCACCCGGGCGAACTTCTCGTTGGTCTCGTTCACCACGCCCTGGATGAGTTCCAGGACCTCGGGCTTCTCGGAGAGGTCCCGGTAGGTGGTGTAGGGAATGTTCCTTCGCAGGGCCCAGTCGCCCACGGTGTCCAGTTCGATCCCGATAAGCGCCGAGAGGAACTTCCGACGGTCACCTATGACCATGGCCTCCTTGACGTACAACGAGGTCTTGAGGCTGTTCTCGATCTCCGACGGCGAGATGTTCTTGCCCCCGGCGGTGATGATGATGTGCTTGATGCGGTCGATGATCCGGATGTGGGTTCCGTCCACCCATTCGCCCACGTCGCCGGTCATCAACCAGCCGTCCTCGGTGAACGTCTCGGCTGTCTGCTCAGGCCGGTTCCAGTAGCCGACGAAGACGCCCGGGTGCTTCGTCTGGATCTCACCGGTCTCCTCGTCCAGGCGGAAGCCGATGTCCGGATACGGCTCACCGACGGTGCCGAGCCGCATCCGACCCGGGAAGTTCCCGGTGGCCACGGCGGAGTTCTCGGTCATGCCGTACAACTCGTAGACAGGCACCCCGATGCCGATGAAGAACTCCAGTACCTCGGGGGCAATGGGCGCCGCACCCGATCCGGCGTGCCAGCAGCGTCTCAGCCCGAGGCGCTCCTGGAGGGCCCGGAACACCAGGGGGTAGCCGATCAGGTTCAGGAGGCGGCTCTTCGGGGTGTGGAGGCCGCCGTTGGCCACCTTCTCCCGGCCGATCACCCCTGCCAGCTTCAGGCCGAACCTCAGCCAGAGACGCTTGAACGGCGAGGAGTCCCTGCCCTTGATCATCACCGTGGCGTGGAGCTTCTCCCAGATGCGGGGCACGGCAAAGAACAGGGTGGGCTGGACCTCGCGGAGATTCACCGTGACTGTCTCGATCGACTCGGCGAAGTTGAGACAGAGCCCGCAGGAGACCATGTGCCAAGTGGAGAAGATGCGCTCGGCCACGTGGCACAACGGCAGGTAGGTGACCACGAGATCGTCGGCCGTGGGTACACGCTTTCCCCTCAGCCCGTCCTCACCCACGATCCGGGTGATTGAGAACTCCGTGTTGGCGTTGGTGAGCATGGCCCCCTTGGGTGGGCCGGTGGTACCTGACGTGTACACCAGCGTCATCACGTCGTCGGGTCGGGCCTCGGCCATGCGGCCCACCACCGCATCGGGGTTCTCGGCCCGGTGCTGCCGACCTGCGGCCAGGAAGTCCTCCCAGTCCATGAGCCGATCGTCGGGGTAGGAATGCACGCCCCTGGGTTCGCAGTAGATGATCCGACCGAGGTTCGGAACCGCTGCCGGGTCGATCTCCAGCACCCGGTCGACCTGCTCCTGGTCCTCAGCCAGGTGGACGGTGGCACCGCAGTCGGTCAGCAGGTACTTGACCTCTGCGGCAGGGTTGGTCGGATAGAAGCCGACCGTGATGCCGCGCACGGCTACGGCTGCGAGGTCCAGGATGACCCACTCGGGCCGGTCCTCCGCCTGGATCGAGACCCGGTCGCCTACGTCGATTCCGAGGGCCAGCAGACCGTGGGCAGCATCCATGACGAGATCCCAGGTGCGGGCCCAGGAGTACTCCTGCCAGATCCCGAAGTCCTTCTCCCGCATGGCGATGCGGTTCGGGTCGCTGATTCCCCAGTCGCGGGCGAGGCTGGCAACGGTGACCGTCGGGGCCGGCGCATCCGAGGAGGAACGTTCCTCAACCACAAGTGCCATGTTCCACCCCCCTGTGCCCCTGACCGACCGCTGGAACCTAGACCGTTCCTGCATGATCGCCAATGCTTGGATCGTCTGTAGCCAAACGAAGTGGCTGCCGACCGCTGGAACGTAGTAGTCACACCCCGCCGTGTGTCAACTCGGCCGGTGACGATTCGGTGACAACATGCAGGCCGTCGGGTCCGCCGGGGCCCGTCACGGGCGGTGGGTAGGGTCGCCGTCGTGACCCCGGAAGCCGAAGTGCAATCCGATGACCCGGTGGTCCTGACCGTCGGGCAACTCGGGAAACTCCTGAAGGAGGGACTGTCGGCCCTCTTCCCCGGCGACCTGTGGATCGAGGGCCAGGTGTCCAGCTTCCACGATGCCCGGTCGGGCCACGCCTACTTCGACCTGGTCGAGCCGTCGGACGAGCCGGGACGTGCTGTCGCCGCCAGGCTCAGCGTGGCGCTGTTCTCCAATGTCCGAGGGCGGGTGGACCGCACTCTGTCCGAAGCGGGCGGACTGGCCCTAGCCAACGACATGCAGGTCCGCATCCGGGCCAGGATCGACTTCTACCCACCCAGTGGTCGCCTGCAGCTCATCATGCAGGGGATCGACCCCGGGTTCACCCTCGGCCGCCTCGCTGTAGAACGCGAGCGCCTGCTCCACGCCCTGGCCGATGAGGGCCTGCTGAGGGCCAACCGGGCCAACCCGATTCCGGTGCCTCCGCTGCGCGTCGGTCTCGTGACCAGCGTCGGATCCGCAGCCCACGCCGACTTCAACGAGGAACTCTCCTGCAGCGGGTTCCCGTTCACGATCCTGGAACGCGACGCCAGGGTCCAGGGGGAGGGATCGGCGATCGACCTGGCCGAGGCCCTGCACATGGTCGCCACCCACCGGCCGGACGTGATCGCCCTGGTCCGGGGCGGCGGTTCGGCCACCGACCTGGCGGCCTTCGACGCCGAGGTCCTGGCGCGGACCATCGCCACCCTGGACGTGGCCGTGGTGACCGGTATCGGACACGAGGTGGACCGCGCGGTGGCCGACGAGGTGGCCCATTCCGCCTTCAAGACCCCGACCGCATGTGCGGCCGCCATCGTCGGACAGGTGACCGCCTTCGCCGACGCTTTCGCCGACCTGCAGGAGTCCATTGCACAGCGGGCCGGCGCCAGCACCGCCCGGGCAGCTGACCTGCTCGATGACCTGGCGCACAGGACCGCCACGTCGGCCACCGCCGTGCTGGACCGCCGGACCGATCGTCTCGACGACCTGGTCGGGCGCCTGCGTCGCTCGCCGACGGCCACACTGGAACGGCAGGTCGAACGACTGGCCGGGATCACCGACAACCTCAGGGCCCTGGACCCGGCCAGGATCCTCGCCCGGGGCTGGTCGATCACACGCCTCGCTGACGGAACCCTCGTCAGGTCCGTGACCGACACCGCCACCGGCGACACGCTGGTCACCCACGTGGCCGGGGGTACGGTCACCAGCACCGTCGACGGGACGGAACCGGGGGGCCACGAGGAGGCGACGTGAATAGCGAGCACCAGGAAGCCGGCGTGCTGCCCGGCTACGCCGACTCACTCGACGAGCTGCAGGAGATCCTGGCGTCGCTGGAGT
>ENA-ORDG01000275-ORDG01000275.1-marine-metagenome-genome-assembly--contig:-NODE-275-length-23730-cov-2.365112_pt1 | contig 23730 bp, 25 predicted proteins | sample MGYA00248629_ERZ508524 | MGnify/ENA primary metagenome ERZ508524 (study PRJEB26194, sample SAMN05421901) | marine metagenome | isolation source: East of Rio de Janeiro, Brazil, South Atlantic Ocean...
AGGGATGGTAAACGGCCTGGGACACCTGATTGGAGGTTCCGAGATAGGGGCGATAGCCAGCACCTTTGGTATTGGATTGGCCATCGGGATCAACGCCGGAGCCGGGATCCTGTTGATCCTGCTGGTGATGGTCCTGACACCCCTCGTACGACGGCGGGTGGGGACTAACCTTGAAAAGGCTGTTGATGGAACGGATGAACCGGCGTGGACTCCTAATTCGACGGGCGCTTCCGGGCCCCACTCTACGCAAACCGAAGACTCAAGTGAACGCTAGTCTCATCTCGTTAAGGCTGACGAAGCGGTTGGCGCTGCCCAGCACGACGTGGTCCAGTAGCTCTATACCCAGCAGTTTGCCGGCCGAGATCAGTTCTTTGGTGATGTCTACGTCTTGGGAGCTGGGGGCCGGGTCTCCCGAGGAGTGGTTATGGACGACGATGATCGACGGCGCGTTTGCCTGTACCGCCGGGCGGAACACTTCCGACGCTCGGATCACTGAACTGTTGACGTTACCCACGTAGATCTCTTGAATGCCCAGCACTTCATTGCGGGTATTGAGCAGCAAAACTCTCAGGTGCTCTTGGTCCAAGACCGACATCTCCGCCAAAAGCAGGTTGGCCACGTCCTGGGGCGAGTTGATGACCGCCCGTTCCTGGGGCGCCAGGGAGACGAATCGCCGCCCCAACTCCAACGCGGCCATGAGTTGGCTGGACTTGGCCTCGCTAAGACCGCGTTCGGCGCATAACTCGGCAAAGCTGACTCGTCCCAACCCGGCCAGGCCGTCAAAACGGGCCAGCAGGCGCGAGGAGAGGGCCAAGACGTTCTCTCCCGGCAAACCCGTGCGCAATAGAATGGCGATGAGCTCGGTATTGCTCAGGGACTTGGGTCCGAATTCCCGCAGCCGCTCCCGGGGACGCTCTCCTTGGGGCAGGTCCCGTATCGTCGGCTGGTATTGATTGTCGCCATTACCGCTCATCGGCACTCCAACCCGGTAGGCTATCGGCGAACCATACTACCTAAGAATTTTTATCGAAAGATGCTTGTGTCAGTGAAATATCAGCGACGGCGCTTTGCATAGCACATTGATGGTAGGATGGTCCGGCTGCCGGGGTGTCTGGCGCCCAAAGGTGAACAGGCGGCGGCGATCGGCGAAATCGACGGAGTAGCAGGTTAAGGGTTCCTTGCCCATGCAGCGTATCTCCAAACGGATCTACTATGGCTGGATAATTGTCGCGGTGTCCGGCGGGATGGAGTTCGCCAACGCGGCAACGGCTATAGGCATCCTCACAATTTTCGTTAATCCCTTCACTGAAGAGTTTGGCTGGAGCCGGACCGAAATCTCCGCCGTGACTAGCGTGGGAGCCGTCCTTGGGGCTTCCCTTGCCCCGTTCTCTGGCCGGCTTGTCGACCGGATCGGCTCCCGTTGGGTGCTGACTTTGGGCGGGACTCTGGTGGTAGTGGCCTGCGTGTACTTGGCTTCGGTTCAAACGCTGCTGGGATTCTATGTGGGCTATACCATCGCCAGGACGGCCGACCAAGGGTTGATCAAGATCGGCGCCGCTCCGGCCGTGGGGAAATGGTTCCAGAGGTATCGTGGCCGAGCCATCGCTCTAGTCTTTTTCTCCGGCTCGGCCGGAATAATGGTCATGGCCCCTTTGGTTCAACTGGCTATCGGTGCTTGGGGGTGGCGCGCGGCTTGGCTTCTGTTGGCGGCGGTAATGGCCGTCCTGGGCATCGTTCCCAGCTTCGCTTTGATCCGGCGTCAGCCCGAGGACTACGGTTTGGTGGTGGACGGTAGGGCGGGGCCTGACGCCGATGCCGCCGCCGCCCTGGCCTTCGATGGGAATGAGCCTGACCAGTGGACCTTGCGGCAAGTGGTGGCCACGCCTCCGTTCTGGCTCATCCTGATTTCACTGTTCCTGGCCAGTACCGCCGGCTCGGGAGTTACCCTGCACTTGGTGCCGCATCTGACGCAGCAAGGATTAAGCACGGGTCAGGCGGTGGGAGTGATCAGCGTGATGTCCACGTCCAGCGCGGTGGGGATTTTGGCGCTGGGGTTCCTGGCGGAACGAGTGCCGCCCCGTCTCTTGATGGCCTGCGTGTGCCTGACCACAGCTATCGACATCGGCGTCTTGATCCTTGCCGACAATCTGGCCGAAGCCTACCTGTTCGCCTTCTTGCATGGAGTGGCATCGGGCGGTTTGAACGCACTGGCCCCGATCCTTTGGGCCAGCTATTACGGCAGGGGAATCTTGGGGTCCATGCACGGATTAAGCCGGGCCTCCCAAGTCGCCGGCTTCGCCCTAGGCCCCCTGATATTAGGCATCGCCTTCGACCGGTGGGGCCGGTACCAAGACGCTCTGGCCTACCTGGCGGTCTGTGCCCTGATTAGCTTCGTCCTCGTTGTGGCGGCGAAGCGACCGCGGGGAGGGGGAAGCGGGGTGGCAATTCATACCTAGTTCCCGATGCATTACCGCACTGGATATAACTATCGGTTTCTGACTCCAAGAGTAGCTTTGGCCGAGTTGGACATGAATCCCGATCAGGCATATTATTCGCTCCGTGTCGCGACTAGGTCTAACGCCAGATAGACGGTCCGGTAAATCGAGCGGCAAGGCCAAAGAAATATGCATCCCACGGTTGTGATTAACGTCGTTGGTCTGACTCAGGGCCTTCTTGGCGATGATACGCCCCACATCAACGCCCTCGTTAAACAGGGAGGCGTCAGGCCCTTATCAACCGTCACTCCGGCGGTAACTTGCTCCGTTCAGGCTACGATGGCAACCGGGTTGATGCCACGGGATCATGGAATCGTCGGTAATGGCTGGTATTTTAGAGACTTGTCCGAGGTCTGGTTCTGGCGGCAATCCAACCGGTTGGTTTCCGGAGAGAAGATCTGGGAGGCAGCCCGCGATCTAGATCCCTCCTTCTCCTGCGCCAAGCTCTTCTGGTGGTACAACATGTATGCATCGGCGGATATATCGGTCACGCCGCGACCCATGTATCCCGCCGACGGGCGTAAGATTCCCGACGTTTATACCCAACCCGCCAGCTTGCGCGACGAGCTAAATTCCCAGTTCGGGCCGTTCCCGCTCTTTCGCTTTTGGGGCCCCTTCGCCGATATCAGCGGCAGCCGGTGGATCACCGACTGTGCTTTGTATATACAAAAAACGCTCCAGCCTACGCTCAGCATGGTCTATCTCCCACATCTCGACTATAACCTGCAGCGCCTTGGACCGTCTCATCCCGGTATCAGCCGGGATCTGCGAGCCATCGACGATCTATGCGGCGAGATTGTCGAGAACGTGCAGCGAGACGGCGCTCGAGTCATCGTTCTGTCCGAATACGGGGTCACCGATGTGGAAGGGCCGGTCCACATCAACCGCGCTCTTAGAGAAGCGGGGTTGATTCACGTCCGGAATGAGTTGGGGACTGAGCTACTTGATCCCGGCGCTAGCGAGGCTTTCGCCGTGGCCGATCACCAGATCGCACACGTATACGTCCGTAGCCCGAAGAGAATCGCCGAAGTTAAGGCGCTGCTGGAGGCTCTACCCGGCGTGGATATGGTTCTTGACGAAGAGGGCAAGCGGGGTATGGGGTTGAATCATTCGCGCTCGGGAGAGTTGGTAGCCGTCAGCCGTCCAGACCGGTGGTTCACTTATTATTATTGGCTTGATGACGACAAAGCTCCCGACTTTGCTAGAACGGTGGATATCCATCGTAAACCTGGATTTGACCCGGCTGAACTCTTCCTCGATCCTCAGCTTCGAATGCCGAAGATTCGCATAGCCTGGCGAATTCTGAACATGAAGCTAGGCTTTCGTACTTTGATGGATGTGATTGGTCTCGACGCCTCGCTGGTCAAGGGTTCCCATGGCCGAGTGACCGAACGGCCTGAAGCCGGCCCAGTCTTTATCTCTTCGGAAGAAAACCTACTTCCGGAAGGCCCCGTTACGGCCACCGCGGTTAAAGGCTTGGTCTTGAATCATCTGACCGGCTGATCAGGTGCCAGGGATGTAGCGCTGCGCCAATCTGGTCAAGACCACCGCCCCTACGGCCAATAAACCGATCAAGACCTCCCCATGACCGGAAATGAGGAGAGCGTCTAGGAATGAGATTCCCGCCAGCAGACTGCCCACGGCCAAAGGGAAGTTGATCCGGCTGCGCCACATCAGGTGAACCAGCGCGTAAATGACCCACAACAGGAAACCGATGTAGATCAGGGCGATGATCGGGCTTGCCAATGCCGAAGTCGCCGCATATGCGAATGGGAGCGCAAGGAACGCCAAGGGCCAGACGTTCTTAACTTTGGCCAGGTTTTCCTGTTTCGCCGCATAGGTAAGTCCGATGAGATAGGCGAGCATCAGGCCGGCGCCCCACAGGACGGGGTTGGAAAGGCTGGATGTAACGGCCAGGGCCGCGGTTACGTAGACCAACGCCCGGCACGATCCCATAACCACCGGACTCAACGGGTTCGTCTTGTGGTGCATGTCGTAATAGACGATGGCGGCGGCCAATGCCACGCCTGCAACCAGGGGAGGCCAACCCTGACCTCCTTCCAGCCCGTAGCTTATTATGGCCAGGACCCCTTCGCCGGCCAGCAGCAGCGAGAAGCCAATGGCGAAAACGGTTGACGTTCTCACCTGTCCAGAGGGGATGGGGCGTTCTGGCCGTTCCCGAGCATCGGTCTTACGGTCGAACGCATCGTTAAGATACATCCCCGCGACGTAAAACAAGGAGAGGGCGACGATAAGCAACACCAGCGGAAAGGCATCCATCGTTCCGCCCGAAAGAACCACTCCGGCCACGACGTTGGTCCATACCGTTGGAAGATTGGATACCCGTCCCAATCGCAACGCCACATGCCAACCCAGCCATGGAGAAGGTATGGCGATCTGACTCATGATTGTCTCCGTCGCCCGCAGCCTAGTAGCCCGTGCAAAGCCCCAATCCCCCCTACCTGAAGTTGAACTTGGAGTACTCCCCTTCTTCTTTGGTGATGAACTCCAGCAGCACGGTCTTGCCGCCTCGGTTGACCTCCAGGGCACGTTTGATAGCCGGGATGATTTCTTGGGGTTCGGTGATTTTTTCGCTGTAGGCGCCCAGGGCCTGGGCTACCTCGGAAAACTGCCCGCCCACTGACTTTAGGTTGTACTTCCCTACGGCCACCGGGAAGCGGCTGTCGTTATAGATGGCCATCGTGGAGTTGTTAAGCACGATGGTGATGATGGGCAACTCGGCCCGGACGGCGGTTTCGATGTCCATGCCGACCGACCCGAAGGCAAAGTCGCCCATGACGTTGATGACCTGCTTATCCGGCTCCGCCATCTTGGCCCCCATGGCCAGGCCCAGGCTGTAACCCAACTGGGTGGATTTGCCCCAACCGATGAACGGTCGGGGTTGCCGGGCCTCCCAGAATGGCACCATGTACTCCCGGGCGCTGCCCGATTCATGGGTAACGATGACGTTGTCCAGGTCCACGGTGTGCATCATGTCCCAAACCACCCGGTAGGGGTTGATGGGGACTTCGTTGGAAGTTAGCTTGGGCATCCATTGGTCAAGCCACTCCTGTTTACCGGCCTTGATCTCATCCACCAACGCCTGGTTGGCGGGACGGCCTTGGGAACCGGACTGGAGTTTCAACTCTTCCAAAAGCTGGGTCAAGACCAGTTTGGCGTCGCCCACCACCGGGTAGTGGGACTTCATGTCGTTATTGATGTCGTTTTCATCGTTGGTGGCGTGGATGATGACTTTGCCGGGTGGCATCTGAACCCCGAAGTTGGTCTTGCCGAAACTGACCCCGATGCCGAATACCAGGTCGGCCCTGGTCAGGTGGCGGTGTACACCCAGGGTGGTGCTGGGACCGCCGCAGCCCACGAACAGGGGATGGTTCTCCGGGAACGCGCTTTTGCCACCCAGGGTAGTCATCACCGGGGCCTGCAAGAACTCGGCCACCTTGATCAACTCGCCGGTAGCCTCGGCATACATGACACCCTGTCCGGCGTCGATGATCGGGTCCTTGGCGGCCAGCAATGCCTGGGCGGCCCGGCGGATCGCTTCGGGGTCGCCAGCGCTACGGACGGTTGGAGGTGGTTCGTAGTCGAAGTCCAGCTCGCTCAACTCTTCCGCCCCAACGTCTTGGGGGATCTCCAGAAGCACTGGACCGGGCCGGCCGCTTCGCAGTTTTTGAAAAGCCCGGCGCATCACCTCGGAAACGGTGCGGGCGGAGGTGATCTGAGCCGACCACTTGGTGATGGATTCGTAGCTCCGGGCGGGGTTGAAGGTGGGAGCGACGCCCAGGCGGTCCCGGGCGGCGGCGGCGGGGAGCAGTAGCATGGGCACCGAGTCGGCGTAAGCCTGGGCAACTCCGCCGAAAGCGTTTTCCGCTCCGGGTCCGCTCTGCATCAGGAATATGCCGGTGCGCTTGCCGTTGGTTACCCGGGCGAATCCGTCGGCCATGTGAACCCCGGTGCATTCCTGGCGAAAGACGATCGGGCGGATACCGGCCACCGCCGCCGCCTCGATTAGGGGGTTTGATGGGATGCAGGCGATGAAGTCGACTCCCTCCATCTTCAATACGTTGGCGATCGCCGTGTTGCCGTCCATAACACTCTCCTGTTTCTTGAATCGTCTACCGCGGCTAGGGGCCTGGCCGAGATGCTAGGAACCTTGATCATCGGGTCCTAAAGGCCAAAGGCAGGCACAGGTATACTCGGCCACGCGCTCTTTCCTTTGGTTGTGAGCCTCCACTCGGAGAACGATCATTGCCCTTTCTTGCTGTTGGTATTTGTCCTGGATCGAGGTGACGCTACGGACAAAGTCTCCCGGAAGGACCATGGCGCCCTGGAAACCGATAGAAGTCTTCACCGGATGCCCCGTCTGAGCCAGCATGGCCGGATCCTCAGGAAGGCTACAGCCTCTGGTGGATGCTAAACCGGACAGACAGATAGGGGCATAGGTGAAGACCATTGCTGGTGGCGCGATCATCCCCGGAAGTCCGGCCTCTTTGGCAGCGGCCTGGCTGGTGTAGGCCACGTTTTCGTAGCGGGCCGCCCGGCAATAGGCGACGATCTTCTCCGCCGTCATCTCATAATAGTAGGCTGGCGCTGTGTCTCCCACCTGGGCGTCTTCCCACCGGTACAACCTGTCCAGGGCAGCCTCCACTTTGTTACGCTAGGCTCGAATGGGTCATGGGCACCGGGCCAGTTTAGGTGGGCTGCTCGTGCGGTGTCAAGATAGGGTCCTCGTTGCCGGGGGGGCCGGTGGAGCGCGGCTACCTGCCGGTTGCGCCGTCCCAGGAAACGATGTTCTCCGGGGTGATCTTGATCACCGGGTTTAGGCCGATGTCCATCGCCCGGTATTGATCGTACTTTTCGCGCAGCAGGGAGACGGCGTTTGTTTGCTCTTGGCCATCCATCAGCAATTCCGCCCGGCCGGAAACCATGAGGTACCAGAGGTTGCCCCAGTCCTCCTCGTAGTGGTCCACCAATAGAGTCGCCTGGGGATTGGCCAGAATGTTCTTGACTCGCCGCAACCTGGTCAAGCCGGTTCGTTTGGGCTTCTGGTCCAGTACCGAGTAAATGGACCGGCCATCGGTAGTGAAGCACACCGGAATCACGTGGGGGCGGGCATCTTCTCCGGCGGTGGCCAGGCGCCCGACGCGTGCCGACGCCAACATCTCTAACTGACGGGTGGAGAACTGGGCCAATGGTTATCCCCTTGCTGATGCCTTCGCCGGATTATACGCCGCCCTTACCCATAGCGGTTACCGTGTCTCATGAAGCAGGCGTTTGACAGTATGATATCAATATGATATCATTAAGTAAGCTTTATGATAGCACATGAGAATATCTGACTTGGAGAGTTAAAGAACGCCATGGCCATAGACTTTCATGATATAGCCAACGCTTCAAAAAAGGCATTAAACCTGGTGGACGACACGGAACGCCGCCGTATGCTGGAGGAGTTTGTCGAAAGTACCGGGCCCTTGGTGGAAGCGGCGGCTCGAGACGCATTCCATAGGCTGTTAGATGAGATAAACGAACAGCTTGCGCCCCACGCCCGGATCCGCCTGATCCAAGAGGGTACGCGACTGGCAGCAGAGGTGGTCACGTTAGGTGAAGAAAGTAGACGGGGATGGACGCTTCATGTTGATAGCGACACTATCTCTAAGGTTCTTCTTAGGATGCCCTCCAGCGTCAAAGAGCGCGCCACCGAGTCGGCACAGCGGGCCGGAGTGTCGCTGAACAGTTGGACCGTGGATATTCTGGAGCGAGCTCTTGAAAATCTCCGCCAGCGCCAAAGCGGAACTGAACAGCCCGAAGGCCGGGCGAATGAGGATGACGAAAAGGCTTCTGGATCGGGCCTGCCGGAACAGAACGGGGAAGGCAACTCCACCGGGGAACCCGGTAATACATGACTTTGATGGATCGACGGCTTGGAGGATTCAACCATAGGCGGGAAATCACCGTCGATCGCCGGGAGGGTTCGCCGGGAAGGCTATATCTCGGAGTTGAAGGCCATGGGGTCTTCGAGAAACTCGATATTCTCTAACTCGGACCGGGCAGCGTCTTCCAGGACGGCGTCGCCGTCTTTGACGCAGTTGACGAGGATCTTCTTGGCCAGCGGTCCGCCGATCTTTCCCAAGGCGCTGATTCCGGCCAGTTGCACCTGATTGTCGTCATCGTCGAGTAACGCGACCAAGTGGGGCACGGCGTCTTCCTCGCCTAGTTCGGCGCAGGCGTGGGCCGATTCGTAGCGGATGGAAGGTTCCGGGTTCTGCAATTCCTTGATTATTACAGGCAGCAAGCTGACTTCACCAGTGCGCCCCATGGCATAGATCGAGCTACTTTTCAGCGACAGGTCATCGCCCTTGTAGGCGCGGGTGACGAATTTCCTTATCTCCGGGGTGTTGAATGGAGCGACGGCTTCCATGCTTCGCCTGACAACTTCCAAGGGCTGGCCGGAGTCTTTCAGGATGTCCATAAGGCTTTCCAGGATCGAGTCTCCGTCCTTAGCCAGCAACTTACCTTCCTGGACGAGCGCCGGGAACTTGCCCAGGGCCACGGCCGCCGCGGCTCTCACCTGGGGACTCTTATCCGAATGCAGAACTTGGATCAGGCCGGGAATGATAGCACGGTCTTCATCCTCCCATAACCCTTCGATAGCCTTTTCCAGGACCTCTTCATCTTTGTCCCTCAAGCACATCCGGAAGACTGCGGAAAAGTCTAATTCGGAGCTGTCCTCGGCCAATTCCGCCATGGTGGCGATGATCCAACGCTGATTCTCAACGGTGAAACCGAACCAAGCCCGGGCGAAGATGATTAACTCTTCGGGCAACAGGCCGGAAGCCTCAAAGAAATCACCCAGATCCACTTCGTTCGCGTCTTCAGCAAGGGCCTCGAGGAAACTCTCCAGAGCCATGGCCTACCCCCGGTTCTGGGTCAGCGATGAGTTTGACGTATGGGTTTCGGTGGTTGTCATGTAAGCTTTGCTGCTAGAGGTCGTTTGGCGTCGGCGCATTGCGTATATTATACAATTACCATCGGGTTACTACGGGAAAATAAAGTATATCATAACGTCAACGCCCAACATTGCACGAAAATGCAAGTTTTTCCGCAATCCTGGCTACCCAAGAAATCGGCAGCCGAAGGGCTCGTCTTTTAATCACGAGCGTTTTAAGTCACGAATGGTTTCGGGCAACCGCTCGATCAGGTCTGAGGCGATGGAGCCGGTGTCGCCGATCCGCGTCCGCACCGCCTCTCCCGCCTGTCCGTGTATGTATACACCGCAACTGGCGGCCACGCCGGGAGATAACCCTTGGGCCATCAAGCCGGCGATGATTCCGGTCAGCACGTCTCCGGTGCCTCCCGAGGCCAACCCCGGATTGGCGAAAGGAGAGATTCTTATCAGTCCTTCGGGTTCGGCAATCAGAGTATGGGCCCCCTTCAGAACTACCGTGACGTTCCAATGACGGGACCATTGCCGTGCCGAGTTTATCCGGTCGCGTTGAACTTCCGGAGTAGAAGTCCCGGTCAACGTGGCCATTTCTCCGGGGTGGGGAGTTAAGACCACCGGTCCTCCCAGACGGCGCCACCAATCGCTTATCTGGGAAAGGTTGTTGAGACCGTCGGCGTCGATCACCATGGGCAATTCAGGGGGAGATTCGCCCAGCAAAAGCTTCTCCAGGAAATCTTTGGTACCTTGGGACCAACCCATCCCGCACCCAGCCAGCAACACGTCATAGCGTTCCAGGATACTCCGGACCACTTGCGAACCCTCGGGATGAATCCGGCCTTTGCTATCCTCGGGCAGAGGCAGATGGATGACTTCAGTCAGCTTACCGGCGGCGATCGGATAAACGCTGATTGGTGACGCCAGAGTCGTTAACCCGGCGCCCGTTCGCACCGACGCTTGGGCTGCCAGGTAGGCCGCGCCCACGTAATTACGAGAGCCCGCGACCACCAGAGTATGTCCAAAAGTTCCCTTGTGCGAGTTGGGCGGACGGACCGGCAGGTGTTCTCCGGCCCATTCCGGTGTAATCAGGTCCAGGTTTATTTCCGATTCTTCCGCCAAGCCCGATGGTATGCCGATGCCGGCAACCTCCAAGCGTCCGGCGTGTTCGGCACCTGGGAAGCCCAGGAGACCGGCTTTGGGATATCCCAGCGCCACCGTGATATCCATCTTGGGACACGCCGGATCCACCTCACCGGTGTCGGGATTCAGGCCGGTGGGTAGGTCCAGCGCCATAAATATCGGATGGTGGTTAGTGTGACGGCAGGCTTCCAACCGGGACATCACGGCTTTTACCGGGCCTGACAAAGGACGGGACTTCCCGGTGCCCAAGATTGCGTCTATGACCAGGTGGCACCGTCCCATCAGTTGGTCCAGGGCGGCAAGCTCGGGGTCCTGGTCAACTCCGGTGACGGTGACGCCGTAGTCAAGGGCCGGTTTCATCTTGGGGTCTGGGGTTGGACGGTTCAATACCAGGTAGGCGGTCGCGTTCGCGCCCCAACGGCTCAGATGGCGCGCCGCCACCAGGCCGTCGGCGCCATTGTTTCCCGGTCCCACCAGCACCAGCACCCGCTTGCCTGCCGCGCCGCCCAATTCGTTTCGAGCGGCTTCGGCCACCGCCAGTCCGGCGTTTTCCATCAGAGTGTCCAGACTGACTCCGTGGCGTACCGCGGCCTGTTCCAAACCCACCATCTGGTCCACGGTGACAACCTTCATCCGGGACTCTCGCTGCGGATCACCACGAAGGCTACGGCGTAATCACGGGAATGGGATAGGCTGATGGAGATCTCTTGGACGCCTCGTCTTTGGGCTCGGTTCTCACCGCGCTGGTGCAGCTTGATGGCGGGAGCTCCGCTTTCGTGGCGGACGACTTCAATGTCCTTCCAGCCCACACCCCGAATTCCGGTGCCGAGGGCTTTCATAGTTGCTTCTTTGGCGGCGAACCGAGCCGCCAGATTTGGGGCGCGGCCCCGGCAATAAGCGATCTCGCCCGGTGTGAAGACGCGGTCCAGGAAACGTTGGCCGTATCGCTCCAGTACCTGCCGCACGCGGTCGATCTCGATGATGTCAACGCCGGTGGTAAGCATCAGCTTGGCTTAACTCCATCACATTGACTCGTGATATGCGTAAGGGGGTAGGTTCAATGGGAAGATGAGGTTTTCGCGGGCTTGGTCCTATGTTTGCCGGCCCGGAATACCGGTTTTAATCCCGGCCGTTGTGGCCCGGCAGATTCAGGTTGTCCAAGATTTTAGAAACCGAGTAGCTGCGGTTCAGGACGTAGAAATGAATGCCCGGAACACCGTTGGCCCAGAGCTCCTCAACCTGCTTGGTAGCGTGTTCTATGCCGATCGCCCTTGCTGATCGGTCATCATCGGCGCACTTTTCGAGTTCGCGGTCCAAGTCCGGCGGTATGCTCGCGCCGCACATGGACGCGAACCGGCGTATCTGGGGGGTGCTAAGGATAGGCAGCAGTCCGGGTATGATTGGGACGTCGATGCCGGCCTTTTTTGCCCGGTCCATAAATCCGAAAAAATCGCTGTTATCGAAAAACAGTTGGGTGATCAGAAAATCGGCGCCGTTGTCCACCTTTTGCTTAACGTAATCTAGGTCGGAGCTCAGGTTGGGCGACTCGGTGTGGCCTTCGGGATAGCACGCGGCGGCAACTCCCATCTTAAAGTTATTGCGTATGTGCTCGATCAATTCGGTGGCGTGCTGGAACCCGCCTTCCACGGGAACGAAATCGGATTCTCCCCTTGGCGGGTCGCCTCGCAGAGCGATGATATTTTCGACTCCCGTCTGGTCAAGGCGCTCCAGAACGGAGTGAATCTCCTCTTTGGTCTGGCCGACGCAAGTCAGGTGGGCCATAACCTCTAAGTCCGATTGTTGCTTCATCTCCGAGGTGATCCGCTCGGTGAAAGCGCGGGTAGAACCTCCGGCGCCGTAGGTGACCGACACAAAGTCGGGCCGGTAGGTCTTCAATCGTTCAACGGCGCTAAATACATCCGGTATCCCCTCCTCAGCCCTGGGAGGAAAGAACTCGCATGAAATAGTCCGGTTGTTATTTAGAATATCTTTAATCTTCACAGACAGTTACCAATCTTGATCTTTGGGATGGAGACCTGGATCTTATATTATCGGATGGCCTGGTCCATGCTTTCAGGCGTCAGTCGACATGGGATATGGGGATGATAGCATCGGCCCGATGCACTGTCGAACAGGCGCGGCTAGAACTCGGGCTGACGCTTCTCTTTAAACGCTTTAATGCCCTCTTTGGGATGGCTGTGGGTGGTGCTGTACTGAACAAAAGCCATCCTTTCCAGGGCGACGCCGTCTTCTAAGGGCAGGTCGCTGCCCCGGCGGGTTACCGACTTGACCCAACCCAACCCCGGCCGGCTCTTGGTCCGTAAAGGCGCTAACAATTCTTCCAATTCCTGGTCCAGTGAATCGGCGGGCACGGCTCGAAGAACCAGCCCCCAATCGGCGGCTTCAGCGCCGGACAGCCATTTTCCCGTGGTCAGAAGCTCCATCGCTCTCTGCATCCCGATACGCCGGGGCAAACGCTGGGTAGAGCCTCCGCCGGGTATCAGACCGAAGTTGGTGTGCTGGTCGCCGATACGGGCGTCTTCCGCTGCTAGGGTCATGTCGCAGGCCAGCATCAGCTCCAATCCTCCCGCCAGAGCAAAGCCGTGGACCACGGATATGACTGGTATCGGGAGTTCCTCTAAGGCGAAAAGGCAGTCGCTGAACTTCTTTAAATAGGATGTCAGTTGGCTGGGATCGTCAAAGGCCGTCTCGAAAAATGTCAGGTCAGCGCCCGAGCAGAAAGACCGTCCCTCGCCCCGCACCACCAAAGCTTTTACGCTTTCGTCGATCTCCACGGTGGAGATGGCGTCCGAAAGCTCCTCCATTAGGTCCCAACTCAGGGCGTTTAGGGCGTTGGGCCGGTTCAGCCGGATGGTGGCCACGCCGTTTTCGATCTCCAGCTTGATGTTGGTATACTCCACTGGGGTCCTCCAGGGGTTTGTGTCTGGCTAACTTAAATATACCAGACCGCCGCCCGTGGGGTTCAGCAGAGCCGGATCGCTGGGTCTGCCGGGGAGTTAAGAACATGGATAAAGTACCAGGGCCCACGGCCAATTTTCCAATAAGAGTCCAGCCCAAATCATCTAAGGACCAAGTGGTTGGATATCGGGAGGGCGTGCTGCAGTTGAGGGTGACCGCTCCCCCGGATAAGGGCCGGGCCAACGCGGCGGTCTTATCCATGCTGGCCCAAGCATTGGGCGTGGCTAAATCCAGGGTGCGTATCGTTCGTGGACAGACTTCCCGGGACAAGGTGGTGACGGTGGAATCCCTATCCCCCGAGGAGGTCCGTGGGATACTCGAGGCCAGCTTCGGCTGAGCCTAGGATCACTCTAATTCGATTCTTTTCCGGTCGTGTAACTACAGGTGGGTCTGGCTTGAGAATCGGCCTGCAAGTATAATAGGCGCAATGTACGGCTGCGTTAACCGCGCATGATGTTGACCCTGCCGTCTGGGCGTGGCGGGATGCCGAACAATAATCGTATGCCGGAGTTGGCACTTTGGAATATTTAAATTTTAGCTGGTTGCTGGAAGGCGCATTGGCCGGGGCGCAAGGACCTAAGAGCCGCCGCGATCTGATGTTTCTCAAGCTGAATGAAATCACCGCAATCATACGGATGGAAGAGCAGACTATCTCCGGAGAAGCTGTGGAGATGGCGGACCTGTACGAACCGGTGCCCGATTTTACCGCGCCCCGATTGGACCAGATCGAGCGCATGGTTAGGTTCATCGACGAGCAGATCGAGACGTGGGAGCACCCCATCGTGGTCACCTGCCAGGCGGGTTTGGGACGGACCGGGACGATCTTGGCTTGCTATCTGGTGTACGTGGGGTACACGCCGGAGAACGCCGTGAAATTGGTCCGAGAACAGCGCCCCGGCTCCATCCAGACTGGTGACCAAGAAGACGTGATCACCAAGTTTTCGGAGCATCTCAAAGCCGAGGAACGGGAACGTAGGAGGAAGGCCATAGATGCGCTTGGGGACATTTAGCGCCGGCACACCGAGGCGTGCCGGCGAGGGCTAGGCAGCCAGTTCGGCGGCTTCGCGGACTGTTTCCTTGCTGAAGCCAAGTTCCTGAACCTCCACATCCACTTGACGCCCGCATTGGAGACATTTGTAGAAGCTTCCGTAAAAGTCTTCTTCAAGAATCATATCGCCCTGGCATTTGGCGCATCCCTTAAAATAAATCATTCTGGTTACCCTTGGTTACACTGATTCGCCTGTAATGCCGGCGGTGTGTTCCTTACTAAACTCTTTGATGCCACTTCTCTCGTGCAGGTGCATCTGCTATATTCAAAATATGCTGCCCCATCGCTACAAGGAGTCTCGAAATGGCCGATGAACTGATTCCGTTGAAAATCTCACCGGGCATCCTGTCGGACATTTACCGGGAGGCCCGTGGCGCTTTTCCCGCCGAGTGCTGTGGCTGGCTTTCGGGTCCTAAGGATGGCGATGAAGTTACGGTGGTGCGGGCCTGCGAGAATGCCCAAGCGTCCGGAACCCATCCCACCGAAGCCCAACGCGGCGCCGAGAATGCCTATGTGTTCACCGGCGGCGATGTGCTGTCTTTAAATGAAACTTTGGAATCCGAAATGCCGGCCAGAATAATTTTTCACTCCCATCCCAATGGCCAGGCTTATTTTTCCCCCACCGACCGGGAGGTGGCCACCAGTCCTTGGGGAGACGGTCCGGCGTATCCGGTCCAACAGCTTGTGGTGGGGATCGATGATCGCCGAGTGGTCGAGGCGGCTCTATTTGCCTGGTCCGATGACGAGAGCGGATTCGTCCAGATCGCCAAGTTCGACGGAGCCGATGTCTGAAAGAGCCGGGCTAGCCTCTAAGCCTAGTGACCGGACTTATTGCCGTCGCACGGGTGCGGAATACCGTCTTGGGCCGTCTGGTTGAGATTTGGGCTAACCGCTTTGAAGATGCTTCGGATATTCTTCCCCTTCGTCCTCCTCATTGGTTTGTCTTCGTTGGCTTGCCGGGGTGAGATTCCTGAACCGACCGGGGATGACCGCGGGACGCCCCAGATTCCAGGGTCCGCTATCCAACCGGGCCCCACAACCGATGCCACGGCCAGCCCAACGTCCTCGACAACGCCGTTGGTAAACACGGCTACCGAAAAACCCGCCAACTCGGAGACTCCGAGGGAGATGTTAGAGGGAGTCACCACCGCCACCGCTCCAACTCTCCTCCCGCTGCCCACTCCCAATCCAAGCAACACTCCATGGGTTAAAGAGCGTTTGGACGCGGTGGTTCGGTTGTACGGCTTGTCGGGTGAAGGTGCCGCCCTGGTGAACAGCTTGGACCTGCGCCAGACCAGAGGCGACCCCGGATTCTTCGGCAGTTACGGCTTCAAGTTTTGGGCCGGCGTTGGGGAGGCCAAGCCCATCGGAGTGATGCACGAGTTGGGCCACTCTTATTGGGGTGGCTTCCCGGTGGAAGGCTCACCCGGTCTGAGCTGGGATGTTCCCAGCGGACAGAAGCTTTCCCCGGCGATTCAAAGTTACCACTCTGACGTTCTAGCATTCATGGCCCAACCGCCGGACGGCTTTGAAGTCTTGCGGCAACGCCTGCGCAACCTACCCAAGCTTTCCAGCGCCAATCCGGAGCCCCTCATCCACAACTTGGAAGCCGACATGGTTTACAACACCGGCGGCGACCTGGCCTTGGTCCCGCCGGTCTTGCGTAAGTACTGGAGCCGGTTTCTCAACCAAGGGCCTTACGGTTCCTGGCAGAACGCCGTGATTTGGTACCGGAGCCTTTCCCGTGATGACCGGATACTTGCCGGAAAATTCCTGGGTTTTGAGCACTTGGATCTTCGCCCATACAACATTACCGGCACGCAGGACTTGGCCGGCGTGACTCTGGCAAGCCACCGGGAATTGTTGGTTCGGGAAGAGCGGCAGAGACTTTTCGATCTGGCCGATCAGTTCGATCTGCTGGGGGGAAACGCTCAAAAAGAGGAGAATTTTGGCTTCTGGCGAGGCTACCTTCGGGACAAGGTGGACCTGCACCGCCGGCACCCCGAATACATGGCATCTCTGCCGCTGGAGCGAGCGCCTAGCCTGGCCGGGGCCCTGGAGTTCACCGTTGATCTGATCAGCCGATCACCTGAAGACCAGGTGGACCGGTTGCGCGGGGAGCTTCCCAAACGGCCGATCTTGATAAATTTCTTACCCGCCCTGGCGAACGAAACTTTGTTGTTGCTGTTCGCCGATACGGCCCCCTTACCCGAAGGCGCGATCCTGCAAGCGACCGCCAGCTTTGTTGACCGGCTAAACCGCTTCAGCCTCGTCGTCGACCGTGTGATAGCAGCTGGACGGCGGAATCACCAACGGGGCGCGGCGGAGCTTGTGGCATTCCTGGAAGGTGTGGAATACGCTCCCGAAGAAGATATCAAGCTGTTTTTTGAATTGTTCGGCGATTCCCACCGGGGAACAGCCATAGGCATCGTTCGGGCGCTGGACAAAGACTCCTTCCGCCGGTCGATTGAGGTTGCTCCCTTCCACCTGCGGTCTTTGCTAACCCCCGATGAACTGCTCGCCAAATTAGATATCGACGCTCAAGCCAGTCTGGAAGAATTGGCGGTGGGCATCGCGATTTTGGTGGAGGAGCCGTCGGGGAATTTTATCGTCGATGAGCCTTTCCTGTTCGCTATGTATCGGGTAGTGGCGGACCGGGCGTTCAAGAACCCAGGCGATATGGCCGGGACCCTGGGGCAATCGTCCTTCCCCTTGGAGGGCTTCATTCAGCGTCATCCTGCCGCCGCCACGGCCGTGCTTCGAAGCGGCCTGGAAACCGCTTTGACGATACCACGGCAAAGCGATGCCGTGGTATCGTCGCCGGCCAGAATCATTTACCGGTTGATGCACGCCGACGCTGCCCTGGCATCAGACTTGATCGTGGCCTTTGACGAACGGGGAGAGACCGGTTTGGTGGCGGAGTCGTTGGCCTATTTCGCTTACGACGAGGATAGGTCCAAGGTGGTGCCCGGTTTGATCAATGCATTGGAGGGAGATGGGGATCTTTTGCAGGGTCTGCTCAGTAAGCAGGGGCCGGATTGGCTGACGCGGCGGCTGATGGAGGCCTTCTTACTGCACGGTGATGATGGGCCGGCGGATTTTCAGGCCCGGTACCGGTCTACGCTGAACGCGGCTGTTGCCACCCTGGGAGACGCATCGGTTAGGGCGGAACTAGAGGCGGTTATTGAGAAAGCTACCACGGGAATTGAATCAGGGCGATAGCCGTGCGCTGGATGGTGTCTCCACCCGCGCCACCGACCGTGGCCACGGCTATCGCACCGGCGACGTAAGCCAGCATCACCAAGACCAATACGGCCGATACCAAAGGGGCTTTGAGCCGGTTGCGAGCCAAGATCAGCGCCAGTGCCACCAGCATCAGCCCGACGGCCATGCCCCCGGCGATGAAGTGGGCCGGCTCGGTTTGACTGCTCAGAACGCCGTCCCGGTAGAATGGGTCGGCGAAAAATAGGATCGTTACGTTGAACGCGTTGCTACCGAAGAGACCGGCCACCCCCAGGTCGGCCGCTCCGATTCGCGCGGCGGCAATGGCCGACGACATCTCCGGCATCGTGGTTACAAAGGAAACGGCTAGGATACCAAGGGTGCTAGAGGCCCAGCCGGAAATCTCCGCGATTTGGTCGGCGCTCCAGGCCAGGAAAAATCCGGCGATCCCCACCCCCACACATACGCATAGAAACAATACCCAGGCCCGTTTGAGGGTCATCGTGCCTGTGTCTGCTTCCCCGTTGGATCATTGCTCCGGGGGTTTGGTCACGTAGACCACCCGCATGCCCACCACAAATACAACTATGAGAATCAGGGACGACAGACCGATCTGCCACAGGGATATGTCCAATTTTATCGCGCCGAAGAGCACCGCCAGCCCCGTCAAAAGCACCGCCAAAGCGACCAGATAGCCCTGCTGAGGCGCGACTTGCTGGAGGAACCGTTTGCCCCCGAAGATAAGAGCCACCAACGACATGTTGAACATGTTGAGCATGTTGGCGCCCATGACGTTGCCCACCGCCAGGGATGCGTTGGGAGGGTCCAGCCGGACGGCGGAGATATTGGTGGACAACTCGGGCAAAGAAGTGGCCAGGGCAACCAGGACGCTTCCCACGAATAATCGCCCCCAACCGGTAAGGCTGGCAAGAGCGTCGCCGTAGACGGCCAGGCGTATCCCGAAAAAAATCACCGATACGGCGCTCACCAGAAACACGATCACCGGAATCGCCAGGTCTCCAGCCATTTATATACGTCCCATCCGGATCGTGGCTGCCGTGAGAGAGATGACTCCGGTCACTTGGAGGATTCCAGAGCGTCGGCGATGCGCTTCCCCAACTCTTGCGTGCCCACGGAAGAAGCTCCGGCGTCGCAAATATCTACCGTGCGGTGACCAGCCGACAGTACATCATCCACCGCTTTTTCTACGCCCATGGCCTCTTCGGTGAGTCCCAGGGAGTAACGCAGCAACAGGGCAACGCTGAGTATGGAGCCGATGGGGTTGGCGATGTCCCGGCCGGCAATGTCCGGAGCCGTACCGTGGATCGGCTCGTAAAACCCGCTGGTACGCCGGCCTGGCATGGGCACTCCCGATAGGCTGGCTGAGGGCAGCAGGCCCATGGATCCGGCCAGCACCGAAGTCTCGTCACTCAATATGTCGCCGAAGGTGTTCTCGGCCACGATAACGTCGAACTCCACCGGGCGTTGGATCAAGTGCATGGTGCACGAGTCCACCAAGGCATGTTCCAGTTCCACGTCGGGGTATTCCGGGGCCAGCCGGTTCGCCGTCTGGCGCCACAGCCGGGAGCATTCCAATACGTTGGCCTTGTCCACGGAGGTCAGTTTGTGCCGGCGGCCTTGGGCCAGCTCAAACCCTACCCTCAGGATACGTTCCAGCTCCCCTTCGCTGTAGCGCATGGTGTCTACGGCCGTCCAACCTTGGTCCGTCTCGTGGCGGCCTTTGGGCTGGGCATAATAGAGGCCGCCGGTCAATTCCCGCACTACCACGAGGTCCACACCTTCGATAACCGAAGGTTTCAGTGAGCTGGCGTCCAGCAGCCATGGGTAGACTTTAACCGGACGGATGTTAGCGAACACACCGAGGCGGGTGCGGAGCTCCAGAAGGCCGTCTTCCGGGCGTACCGAGGCGCTGGGGTCGTCCCATTTGGGACCGCCCACCGCGCCGAACAATACGGCGTCGGCCGACGCCGCCAGGTCACTGACTTCCGGCAGCAGGGGCGTGCCGTGGTTGTCGATGGAAATCCCGCCAACGTCGCCATACTCCAAACGGAAATTATGGCCGAATACCCGGCCTACGGTCTCGAGGACATTGGCTCCTTGAGCGGTGACCTCCGGTCCGATACCATCACCGGCCAGTACAGCGATTTGAAAGTCCAAAGGGATCCTCCTAGCATTTCAGGTAGAAGATTGGCTTGCTTATGCGGGCTCGAGCCAATCCTCACCCACGAGAACGGTGTGGGTTTCGGAGATCTCTACGTAGTATGACCTAAAAGGCTCCATCGGCACGATTTCGCTAGCTTCCAGCCAATCGGCGATGTGTTGCTCCGCGATGGTTCCTTCGACGCCCTTCGCGTCGTTAGGCGGCTCCCTATAAGTACCCTCGCTGGTCTTGATGCGCACTTTCTGACTGATAGAAAATTTCCGTTGCATAATATTCCCTGCCCTATGATTCGAAGGGGTTCTAAGAGCGGCCTGGTCGAGCCCAAGTAAATCTGCCACTCCGATTTTACACCCTCGGTCAGTTGGCCGCACATTGTCCCAGTCGTCGGGATCTGTGAAGTCTGGGTCGACATCCCGAGACGACCTAAGACCCAAGGCGTGCTTGGCTTAAGAGTCGCATTTCTTGCCAAGGTGCCTCTCGCTGGTCTATCATCGAATCGAGTCGCCAACGGGGCTGCCGAACGAGCTGATCTGAGGAGATAAAGGTGCTTCCTCCCGGTCCGATGAGCCGCTTTTTAGACCAGGCCAAAGCCGTTGTTGGGGCGGAAAACGTCATCCATTACCCGGAAGATTTGCTTGTCTTCGAGTACGACGGGTCGGTGGACCGGGGTATGCCGGGCGCGGTGGTGTTTCCCATATCTGTTGAAGAGGTCAGCCAGGTCATGGCGTTGGCCTACGGAGAATCGCTGAGCGTCGTAGGCCGAGGTGCGGGTACCGGACTAAGCGGAGGCGCCATCTCTTCCCCCGGAGGCGTCCAGATCGCCTTCACCAGGATGCACCATATCCTAGACGTGGACACCGAAAACCGGACGGCTACGGTGGAACCGGGAGTGATCAACCTGGACCTGGATGTCTACGCGCACCGATTCGGTCTACGCTACGCTCCGGACCCATCTAGCCAGAAAGCTTGCAGCCTGGGCGGCAATATCGCCGAGAACGCCGGAGGGCCCCACTGCCTGGCCTACGGCACCACCACTAATCACGTTCTGGGAATGGAGGTGGTTCTGGAGGACGGCGAGATAGTGTATCTGGGCAGCATGGCCCGGGAAACACCGGGCTATGACCTCCGAGGCGTGTTCACCGGTTCCGAGGGAACATTCGGCGTGGCTACCAAGATCACTGTGCGGCTTTTGCCCCAACCTGAGGCGGTCAAGACTTTCCTGGGAATCTTCCCTGATGTAGATTCGGCTTGCACCGCAGTCTCCGCCGTCATCGGCCATGGCATTGTTCCGGCGGCCTTGGAGATGATCGACGCTCTCAGCATCCGCGCGGTGCAAAACGTTATGGATGCCGGTTACCCTGACGACGCCGGAGCGGTGCTCCTGATTGAATTGGAAGGCCTACAAGAGGAAGTGGACGAGATAGGGGAAGAGGTGGAGGCCGCTCTCTGGGAGTCGGGCCCCACCCAGGTGCGAACCGCTGAGAAAGCCGAAGACCGGGACATTCTATGGGTGGGCCGCAAGGGCGCCTTGGGCGCTTTGGGCAGTTTGGCGCCCAACTACTATTTGGTAGATGGAGTGGTGCCACGCACCCAATTGACCCAGGTTCTGCGCCGGGTGGCCGAGATCAGCCAAGAACACGGCATACCCATCGCCAACGTTTTCCACGCCGGGGACGGCAATCTGCATCCATGTCTGCTCTTTGACGAGCGCAAGCCAGGCGCCATGGCCGCGATCGTCGCTGCCGGTGCCGAGGTGATGAAAGTCTGCGTCGATGCCGGCGGTACCCTTACTGGTGAGCATGGAGTGGGCTTGGAGAAGAAGGAATTGATGCACCTGGTGTTCACTGAGGACGACATGGCGGCGATGCGCCTGGTGCGGGAGGCGTTCGCCCCGGAGAACCGCCTTAATCCTGGTAAGATTTTCCCCGATGGCATCCACTACCTACCGCCGGCCCGACGCCCGGAGCCGGGCTTGTCCATCTAGTAGAGCCGATAGTGCCGCCTCGCGATTTTATCAATATTGCTCATCGGGGAGCGTCGGCCTACACTCCGGAAAACACCTTTGCCGCCTTCGACAAGGCATTGGCGCTGGGTGTGGACAACGTAGAGTTCGACGTGCATTTCTCCGCAGACGGCCACGTCGTCGTTATCCATGACGACACTCTGGACCGCACCACCAGCGGCTCGGGTCGCGTGGTGAATCAGACTCTGGAGCAACTGCGGCCCTTGGATGCCGGTGGATGGTTCTCGGAGGAGTTCAAAGGCGAGCCTATTCCCACCCTGGCTCATCTGTTAGAGCGGTACAAGGGTTGGCTTCACTTCCATATCGAGATCAAAGGCCGGTCTCCTGGGTTGGCCCACCGGACCGCCGATCTGGTCAGGGGCTTCGGTCTTGGCCGTGTCACCACCATCACCTCCTTCGACTTGACTCCCCTGGAGGAAGTACGGACCTACGCTCCGGAACTGTACTCGGGCTGGCTGGTGCCGGAGATCAACGAATCGGTGATAACCCAGGCCCAAGATTTGAAGCTGGTGCAACTGTGTCCGCCGGCCTCCGAAGTAACGGCCGAGCTGGTAAACGATCTGCACCAGAAGGGGTTCGTAGTTCGGGCGTGGCGAGTCACCACGACTGACTTGATGCGGCAGGTCGTGGACGCTGGAGCCGACGGCATGACCGTGAACTTTCCTGATAAGCTGGACGAGTATCTTAAGGCTGGGTGATCGTGCCGGTGCCCACTATTAACCAACAACTCACTGATCTCGTGGATAGCAGCTCTGTGCTGCCGGAGGAGAGCTTGGCAGGCTACTCCATCGACGGAGTGACGCCCAGAGCTGTTGTTCGGCCACAACAGCGGCAGGAGATCGTTGAGGTCATCCGGTGGGCCGCATCGGAAGGCGTAGCTGTTTTCCCCTGGGGCGGTGGCACCCAGGTCTGTCTGGGAGGGTTGCCCGAACGGGTGGACCTGATCCTAGACCTGAGCCGGTACGATCGGGTGATCGACTATCAGCCCGCCGACCTTACTGCCACCGTGGAGGCTGGAATCAGTCTGGATTCCCTGCAACGGGAGTTGGCTAAAGGAGGCAAGTTCCTGGCCATCGAAGCGCCGATGCCGGCCAAGGCCACTGTCGGCGGCATATTGGCTTCCAACGCCAGCGGCCCCCTGCGGTTCGGCTACGGGTTACCCCGGGACTGGCTCATAGGCATCGGAGTAGTCAACGCCCGAGGTGTGGAAACAAAGGCGGGCGGCAAGGTGGTGAAGAACGTCACCGGCTACGACCTAGGCAAACTGTACACCGGCTCCATGGGCACGCTGGGAATCATATTGGAAGCTACTTTCAAGTTGATACCGCTGCCTGTGGATTCCAATGCTCTGGTGGCTGTTTTCCCATCCATGGAGTCCGCCATCGATGCCGGGTCCCAGTTGTTGCGGCAGGTCTACGCGCCCCACGGGTTGCAAGTCGTCAACTCGTCCATGTCCCAGCGTCTTTCTCTTTCCATGGCTGGGGGTGAGCTAGGGTCCGATTTGGCCACTGGCGAACCTTCCCAAGAGGCGGTCATGCTGGCATTTTTCTCAGGACGCGTGAGGGCGGTGCGGCGGAAGCTCAGCGAGGCTTCCCGATTGATCCAGGGCCAGGGAGCGGCGCGAGTAGAGGAAATAAGCGGTCCACAAGGTTCCGGGCTGTTACGGCAGCTCACCGACGTGGG
>ENA-ORDG01000283-ORDG01000283.1-marine-metagenome-genome-assembly--contig:-NODE-283-length-23307-cov-3.310891_pt1 | contig 23307 bp, 27 predicted proteins | sample MGYA00248629_ERZ508524 | MGnify/ENA primary metagenome ERZ508524 (study PRJEB26194, sample SAMN05421901) | marine metagenome | isolation source: East of Rio de Janeiro, Brazil, South Atlantic Ocean...
AAATGTCAGGTTAATTGACACATATTTTCAGGGCCTCATAAAAACAGCCACAAATCAATAACCTAAAGAAATGGCACTTAACTTGCTAAACGAGAACGGACTCACTCAAAACGAAGGAACGAATAATGAAAATGCTAGCAAAAGCCTTAGTCGCAACTGCAACCGCACTGACCGCCAGCGCTGCGTTTGCCTTTCCAGTTAACCTGACCTCTGTATCCGGAAGCTTTGAAAATGCCGTTGGCGGTTCCAACGTCAACGGTGAAGGCACCAGCCAGATTCGCTGGGGGTACAGCTCAGGCGCCGGCCAGAGTGGCTATAACTTCAATGGTACGTCTCCGCTGCCTCAGACCATTCTGGACAGCGATGCCTTTGTGCTGGGCAGCCTGACTCACATCAACAAGCCGGTTACCGGTGATGGCATTACCGGAGTGGACCTGGCGGTCAATCTGGGCTTTGACGGATTTGGTGATAACGGCGGCTCATCGGGCACCTTCGTCTTTGCCCATAACGAAACGCCGAATACAGCGCCGGAAGTTATCGGACAACAGTGCTGGGGGCTAAATCTCGGCGGCTTTTGCTGGGGTTTCTGGAGGGACATCATTACGCAAACTGGCGATGTGGATGATCAGGTATGGATCCTGGATCAACACCTGAGCAGTTCAGAGTTCCAGCTGGGTAACAACCTTTACAGTCTGGATCTGATTGGCTTTGCCGGCGAGGTGGAGACCTTCTTCACCGCGGAAAATGCTGACACATCAATCGATCTGATGGCCCGCCTCAACGTCACCGAATTGCCCGTGCCGGAGCCCGGCACCATGGCGCTTCTGGGTCTGGGCCTGCTTGGCCTGGGCGCTGCCCGCAAGCGCGCAAGGCAGTAATCAGAACCTGCCTTCAGGGAGCGTGCCTGAAGGCAGCCTGCCAGGGCTGAACAATGTGAACCTGCCTTGTTCAGCCTGCCGTTGGCAGGTTACCCCCCAACATATTCTCCACTACTGCGGCATTATAGAAAGTTTCCATGGTATGGATTCTGTCATCACGAACGCGAAACCATACCGCAAGCCGCACATCTCCGATGGGTTCAAAATGCGTCCGGTAGTCCAGGGTCGCAAACACGTGCTCGCCGTCTGCGCTTAGCTGCCGCAGCACAAGGTCTTTCTGGATAGCGGCCATGCCGAACTGGTAAGCGAGCATGTCGTCCCGGCTGAGGAAGCGCATGTTGGGCCCCACATACTCGAAGCCATCCTCCGCCAGCAAGGTCTTGGCCTCGTCAAAACGCTGGGCGTGAATGTCTGAAATAAACTGCGCCACAATATCCTTTGGCGACATAGCTGAACTCCACTCTCGGGGCTGTTGAATAGCAGATTAAACCGTTACGGCATTCTGCATTCAATTCAGAACCGCCGCAACGCCCCGAGGTGCAAGGCGGTGCGGTAATAGCGAAGGAGAGTGACCACAATGACTTTATGCCACCCGTCAATATAAGTCGGAAACCGCTTCTGGAAGTGCTACCGGCTAACGGGCAAATTCGGTACCATACCCCGCCCTCGAAACGCCCGCCCGCAGCGCCTTACCTGCCCTGCAACTGCTGATCGCCAGAGGTGATCCAGTTAATCCTGCAGAGGCTTTCCATTGTCCACCAATGCCTTATACACGGACTTGTCCGGGTACTATGACCTGATGTGTGCAGATATCGACTACCGGGCGCAAAGCCGGGGTATCCGACGCCTGCATCAGTTGTTCGGTAAGCGATGGCATCGAGAAACTCAAAGGCTGCATCCGCAGTGCCCACCAGGCGTTATCGGAGAACGGGCTGTTCTGTTTCAATGCGGTGGACAAAACCCGCATCAATAACAACCTGTATGTCAGCCACACAGCGCAGCATGATGGCAGCGAGTTCAGTTTCCGTTCCGGCTGGCACTACGCCGGCCCTGGTGAGCGGCAATCACTGCGGCTGAGTATTGACCGCAATACCAACGGTGTTTGCGAGTCCTGGCAGGATGAGCACCCGATGGTGGCACTCAGCTCCGGCGAGTTCGAAGCGCTGCTGAAGCCGTGGTTCGAGGTACACATCTTCGAGCACGACTACGAACGCATTGTGCCCTGGGATGGCGAATCCGGAAACGCGATCTTTGCCTGCGTGAAGCGTTAAGCGCTTCCGGATCAGAACACCCTCAGACCGCCTCAGTGTTTCATTTTGGAGTGATCCATATTCGAGTGGTCCACAGGCATGCCATCCAGCGGCTGAACCACCAGCTCAATATCCATGTCGTCCGCACCGTCGAAGTCCAGCTGCACCGGAATTTTCTCGCCTTCAACCAGGGGCTGGGGTAACTGCTCCAGCATCAGGTGATAACTGCGGGGTTTCAGCTGCACGGTTTCGCCAGCCGGAATGGCCAGGCCACCCTTCACCGGCTGCATGCGCATCACACCTTCGTGCATGGAGGTTTCGTGGATGGAGACATGGCCGGCTCTCAGGCTTTGTGCTGCAACCAGGGTGATGTCCTGCTCGCCGTTATTGGTGATGGCCAGGTAACCCACGCCCATGGGCGTGCCGGGCGGGGTTGGCCGGCTCCAGGGGTTGTCGATCCGGACCTTGCTGTGCCCAGCATGTTTACCATGATCAGCCGCCAGTACCGGTGTTGCCAGGGTGGCACAGGCCAACAGCAGCGCGGAGGTCAGTTTATTGAATCGGTTCATGGTGTCTCGCACGGTGATGGTTTCAGGCATTTGAAGGCCCTTAGTGTTGTCGCCAACGCGCCGGATGGCAAGTGCCCGGAACAGCAGGCCGGCGACCACCGGCCCGCCCGTTCAGCCTGTTTTCTGCAACGCATCGACCAGCGCGCCCAGAAACCGCGAGGCTTCGCCGCCAGTGGCAGCCCGGTGGTCGAAGGTCAGGGACAGGGGCAGAATGCGACGAATGGTCGCAGCGCCATTATATGGCACCAGCTTCTCCCGAATACGCCCGGCACCCACGATAGCCACCTGGGGCGGGCTGACGATGGGGTTGGCATACTGGCCGGTCGTGGTGCCGAAATTGGACAGGGTGATGGTGGCTCCCTGCATCTCCTTCGGCGGAATCTTGCGGGTGGCCACCGCGTCGCGCAGGTTCTCCAGCCCTTTGCGCAGGTCTTTCAGGTTACGGTGGGAAATGTCTCTCAGTACCGGCACAAACAGACCTTCGGGCGTATCCACGGCGATGCCTACGTGCACCTCGCTCAGTAACTGGCGGCTCAGGTTGTCGCCATCAAACCAGCAGTTCAGCTCCGGCACCGCATCGCAGGCTTTCCCGATGGCCTGGACCAGGCGCATGGTGGTATCGGTGCCCTTTTTCCAGTCGCCGATATCCACATCCTCAAAAATGGAGACTGGCACTACCTGGGCGTGAGACAACGCCATGTTCTTCGCCATGGTGCGGCGGGTGCCGCGCAAGGGTTCAGCATCGCCCAACTGTTTCTGGTGGCTGGCCTGCTTGTGTACGTCGTCGGTGGTGATCAGGCCGCCGGGGCCGCTGCCTTTGATGGTTTCCAGGCTGACACCCAGTCGCTCCGCCAGCGCCCGCACTCCAGGAGTGGCCCGGTTGGCGCGGGCTCGTTTGCTGGAGGCAGCAGCGCCGACGATGAACCGGTCTTTCTGAGCGCCCTGCCCATCCCCTTTGCCGGAGGATTTCAGCTCACCCACCACCGTACCGGTGTCTTCACCCGCCCCTTCAAAGGCCAACAGGGGTTCGCCGGTGTGGATGATGTCGCCGGGCTCGCCGTAGAGTTTGGCGATGGTGCCGGCCTGCGGCGACGGCACTTCCACGATGGCTTTGGCGGTTTCCACGCTGACCAGTACCTGGTCCGCCTCTACCGCATCGCCCACCTTGATATGCCATTCAACAATTTCAGCTTCCGGCAGGCCTTCACCCAGATCCGGGAGTTTGAAGTTTTTCATGGTTGGCCTCCTAGAGCGCGATCACCTGTTCAACGGCAGTTACAATGTCTTCCACCTGGGGCAGGTAATACTGCTCGTTCCGGTAGTAAGGCATCACAGTGTCGTAGCCGGTTACCCGCACCACCGGCGCCTGCAGGTCCAGAAAAGCCGCTTCGGCAATGGAAGCAGCTACCTCCGCACCCACTCCGCCATTTCGGCAGGCTTCATGGATAATCACCGCCCGACCGGTTTTGGCGACTGAGCACAGCAGGGTTTCCCGGTCCAGCGGGCTGACGGTGGCTACATCGATCACCTCGCAGCTCACGCCCTGCTCTGCCAGTTTATCGGCCGCTTGCAGGGTTTCCATCACGCAGGCACCCCAGGTGATCAGGGTGACGTCATCGCCTTCTCGAAGGGTGAAGCAGGTATCCAGCGGCAGCGCCTCTCCGTTGTCCTCCACGCTCTGGGTCACTGCCCGGTAGATACGTTTGGGCTCCAGAAAAATCACCGGGTCCGGATTGCGGATGGCCCCCAGCAGCAGGCCATAGGCCCGTTGTGGCGAACTGGGAATCACCACCCGCAGGCCAGGGATGTGGGCAAACAGGGCTTCGGTGCTTTCAGAGTGATGTTCCGGCGCATGGATACCACCGCCGAACGGCGCCCGGAACACCAGCGGGCAATGCAGCCGGCCCCGGGTGCGGTTACGCATGCGCGCAGCGTGGCTGACAATCTGCTCCATACCGGCGTAGATAAAGCCCATGAACTGGAACTCTGCCACCGGCCTCAGGCCCTGGGTAGCCATACCGATGGCCGTGCCGGCGATCAGGTTCTCCGCCAGCGGTGTATCCATCACCCGTTTGAAGCCGAAGGCCTCTTTCAGGCCCACCGTAGCGCGGAACACGCCGCCATTGGTGGCGATGTCTTCGCCCAGCACCACCACGTTTTCATCATCCGCCATGGCCCGGTGCAGGGCCATGTTGACCGCTTCCACCAGGGTCACGTCACGGGTTTCGTTTGAACGCTCTGCCGCACTCATGCTGCACCTCCCCGGTATTTGTTGGCAATCTGCTCACGCTGGGGTTGCAGCGCCGCGGGGAGAGTTTCAAACAGATAATCCAGCATAGCGGTGGGTGGCTCGGCCTCGGTGGCCAGGTATTCCTCCACGGCCTGTTCTACGGCTTGCTTGCAGTCCGCCTGCAAGGCTTTTTCCTTATCCTTGCTCCAGTGTCCGCTGTCATGAAGCCAGTTCTGCAGGCGCTTGATGCCATCCTTTTCCCAGGCTCGCTTGAGATCTTCGGCGGTGCGGTAGCGGGTGGCATCATCTGCGGTGGTGTGGTCGCCCAGCCGGTAGGTCACCGCTTCAATCACGGTTGCGCCCTTGCCGCCATGGGCCCGCTCCAGAGCAGCGTCCAGTGCTTCAATCGTCGCGAAGTAGTCGTTGCCATCCACAATGTGGCCCGGCAATCCTGCACTGATGGCTTTCTGGGCGATGGTCTCGGCGCTGCTTTGCAGGCTGCGTGGGGTGGAAATGGCCCACTGGTTGTTGATCACCACAAACACCACCGGCAGGTGCCAGGCACCGGCCAGGTTGATACTTTCCAGAAAGTCACCCTTGGATGTACCGCCATCGCCAATGCAGCACACCACCGCCCGCAGCTGGTCGCGAATTTTCATAGCCGAGGCCACACCTACGGCATGGCAGCACTGGGTGGCAATCGGTACCGATATGGGCAGATCTTCCGGGCAGTTCTGCCAGGCGCTGCCGCGCTCGTCGCCGCCCCAGTACAGCAGCAACTCCCTGAGGCTGACGCCCCGCAGAATATGGGCAGCCTGGTCCCGATAGTAAGGCACAAACACATCGGACTTCGACATGCCCTGGCCAATGGCCGTGCCCACCACTTCGTGCCCCAGCACAGAGGGATAGGTACCGCATTTCCCGGTACGTTGCAGGGCAATGGCTTTGGAATCGAAGGTGCGGGTCAGCACCATGTTGCGGTAGGCGGCCAGAACCCTGTCGGTGTTCCCGGCCTGGGGCGGCAGCTCACTCAGGGGCTTGCCGTGATCATCCAGATAGCGGGCGCTATCCACATGAAACTCGTGGACTTCTTTCATCCCATCCTCCTGTCCCCCGGCTTCGCGATAAAAGCCTGGCTGCACTAAAGCCTGCTTGTGGCGGGCAACGGCAGCGGTGGGGTGGTTCGTCTTGTTGTTGGCGCGGGTTACGCGCTGCGGGATTTCTCCGGGTGCTAACGGACACCCTGTTTAATATTTAGACGATGGTTCGGAAATGATCAAAGGAACTTTACGGGCAGGCGCCTGACAATACGTTCATCCCGGATTCATGTTGGTTATGGTTTGTTGTGGCTAAACTCAATGAGCAAACACGGGCAACGCCCCTCGAAGGAGCTGAACAATGAACGTCATGTCGGTACTGAATCAGATCATGGGCCAGGCTCAAGGTGGCCAATCCCGAAGCAGCGGTGGAATGGATATAAACAGCCTGATGGGCAGCCTTGGCAACCAGGTCTCTGGCGGGAATGGCGGCAGCGGGATTGATGTCAAGAGTCTGCTGGGCGGCGGTGCTCTGGGATTGATGCTGGGTTCCAAACGCGGCAGGAAGATGGGCGGCACGGCGCTGAAATATGGCGCTCTGGCAGGTGTAGGCGCGCTGGCGTGGAAGGCCTACCAGAATTACCAGAGCAACGCACAGGGCGTCCCTCAGCAAGCGCCAGCCCAACAGGGCCGGCCACTGGAACAACTGCAGGGTGCCGAGCAGGAAAAGCGTGGTCTTGAGATACTGCAGGCCATGATCATGGCGGCCCGGGCTGACGGCCACGTAGACGCCAACGAACGCGCACTGCTCACTCAGGAAATCGAAAAACTGGGACCAGACGACGAATTACACAACTGGATTCAACAACAGTTTGATGCCCCGCTGGACGCCCAGGCGCTTGCCAAAAACGCGGATTCCCCCCAGGCAAGCCGGGAAATCTATGTGGTCAGCGCCGTTATGATTGATGACCAGAACGCCATGGAACGAGCGTGGCTGGACCAACTGGCCGCGGCCCTGAACCTCGACCCCGGCCTGGCCAAAGAGCTTGATCAACAAGTGCGGGCCGTCAGCCAGGGCTGAGACTCAATCATCCCACCGCTCATATGGCAGGCCTTGCCGCAACAGCCAACAGGTAACCCCCAAAGCCAGGGTGGTTGCGGCAATGGCCATCAAAGCGGTCAGGCCTTTTTGACAAACTCTGACTTAAGCTTCATAGCACCCACGCCATCCACTTTGCAGTCGATATCATGGTCGCCGTCTACCAGCCGGATATTCTTCACCTTGGTGCCGACTTTCACCACCAGGCTGGAACCCTTCACCTTCAGGTCCTTGATCACTGTTACCGTATCACCGTCCTGAAGCTCGTTGCCGTTGGAATCGCGAACCACCTTGCCAGCTGCGGCCTCCGCCTGTTCAGCTTCGGTCCACTCATGGCCACATTCGGGGCAAACCAGCTGAACGCCGTCTTCATAGGTGTATTCAGAATTGCACTGGGGGCATGGGGGAAGTTGAGACATTATCATTTCCTGTTAATTGAATGAGCATTGAATTATACCACTACCAGGAATCACCGGGCCAAAACTAACCCGCACCCGCACCGAGCGGTTAAACTGGCCACAAACAAGTTACCGAAGGAAAAGTGAAATGCCTATCTGGGTCGACGCCGACGCCTGCCCCGTGCCGATCAAGGAAATCATCTGCCGCGCCGCTACCCGCTGGCAAATCCAGACCACCTTTATCGCCAACCACGCCATCACCCTGCCGCCAAGCCCCTACATCAGCCGCCGGCAGGTACCCCAGGGCTTCGATGTCGCCGATAACGAAATCATGGACCAGATGAGCAAAGGCGACCTGGTGATCACCCAGGACATTCCCCTGGCCGCAGAAGCCATCGAAAAAGGCGCCGACGTGTTCAACCCCCGCGGCCAGGCATTCACCAAGGAAAACATCCGCCAGCGATTGGCCATGCGTAACTTCATGGAAGAGATGCGCAGTGCCGGCCAGGTGACCGGTGGCCCGGCCCCGTTTGGTCAGGCCGATCGCAAGGAATTTGCCGACCAGCTGGACCGATGGCTGCAGAAAAACACGCGCGGGAAGTAAAGTCGGGAGAATCGCCAGAGGCCCGGAGCCTCTGGCGGGAAGGGATCAACCGATTTTCAGGATCGGCTTGATGGTTTTGCCGCTGGCAGAATCTTCAAAGGCCTGGTCGATCTGGTCAAACTCGTAATACCGAACCAGTTTATCGAACGGGAATTGCCCCGCCTTGAAGTAGGCAATCAGCTGCGGAATGAATACCCGCGGCACGGAATCGCCCTCAATCACGCCGATCATGCTCTTGCCCTCAGCCATAAGATCGTTGTGAACATCCAGGGTAACTTCCGGAGTCACGCCAACAATAGCGCAGGTGCCCAGAGGCCTCAGGGCATTGAGAGACTGCTTCACCACTTGCGGCACACCCGTGGTTTCCACAGCAAAGTGGCTGCCCCCGCCGGTCAGTTTTCTTACCTCTTCAACAACATCCGTGGTCTTGCCATTGAACGCGTGGGTGGCACCCAGTTCCCGGGCCAGCTCAAGGCGACTGTCGTGAACATCCACGGCAACAATGTGCTGGCAACCGGCAATACGGGCAGCCATGACAGCACTCAGGCCAACCGCACCGCACCCCTACACCACAATGCTGGAGCCAAAATCCGGCTTCAGGCGGTTCAGCACGGTTCCGGCTCCGGTCTGAATACCGCAGCCCAGCGGCCCCAGCAGGGCCAGATCCACCTCGGGGTCCACTTTCACGGCGTTACGGGCACTGACCACCGCATAGGTGCCGAAGGATGACTGACCGAAGAACGTGGCCAGCTCCTGATCACCCTGACTCAGCCGGTGGCTGCCATCATCCATGGCGCCGCCAAAGTTCAGATCGTTAAATGTGTCACACACGGTCGGGTGGCCAGTCAGGCAGTTGCCACAGCCGCCACAATGGGCAAACGACAGCACCACGTGATCGCCCGGTTTCAGGTCGGTCACGCCCTCGCCCACTGCATCCACCACACCGGCTCCTTCGTGGCCCAGAACGATTGGAAAAGGGGCAATACCCAGATCCCGTGCTACGGCATCGGTGTGGCAAACCCCAGTTGCCACAATCCGGACCCGGATCTCGCCGAGCGCCGGTTCGGCCAGCTCCACCGGCTCCAGTTTGAATGCCTCACCCTGTCTGTGGGTTACTGCAGCTTTGATTTCCATGGAAGTCTCCTTGTACACAGTAACGCCCCGACGGACTGGGCCGGGGCTCGCTCAATTCAGAAAATGCGCCGGTTCAGAACGGGTATTGTCTGGGTGTGCGTTGCACACTGACCCACTGCACCGTTGAGAATTCCTCGATGGCCCAGTCACCGTTAAAGCGGCCCAGTCCGGAATTTTTCTCGCCACCAAACGGCAAGGCGGCCTCGTCGTTCACCGGCATATCGTTCACATGGGTCATCCCCGCCCGCACCTTTCTGGCAAAGCTCAAGCCGCGCTCAGGGTCGCCGCTGAACACCGCACTGGACAAACCAAACTCTGTGCCATTGGCAAGCTCCAGGGCATGCTGCTCGTCCCGGGCTTTCTGGATACCGGCAATCGGTCCGAAGATCTCTTCAGCACTCAACTTCATATCCGGCGTCACATCACCGAACACATGGGGAGGAAGCACCTGCCCACTCACCTCGCCTTCAAGCAAGACGGTGGCGCCTTGTGCCTTGGCGTCTGCAATCTTTTTCTGCAGGCCTTCAAGCTGGGATTGATTGATGATCGGGCCGATAGCCGTTTCGATGTCGGAAGGGTCGCCCACCCTCAGCGTTTTGACCTGGGCGACGAAAGCGGCCGCGAATTCATCGTAGCGGCTCTGGTCGACAATAATCCGATTGATGGCCATACAGATCTGGCCCTGATGCAGGAATTTACCGAACACAGCAGCCTTCGCGGCCTGTTCTATATCGGCATCATCCAGCACCACGAAGGGGCTGTTACCACCCAGCTCCAGGGCGACCTTCTTGATGTAGTCGCCACCGGTGGCAATTCGGCCGATGTTTTTGCCCACCGGAGTGGATCCGGTAAACGAAATCAGCGCCGGGGTCGGGTGGGCCACAAAGTCGTCACCAATATCCGAACCGGCACCCACCACAACGCTCAGCACACCCGCGGGCAGCCCCGCTTCTTCGAGAATACGGGCCAGTAAAAGGCCGCCGGTAACCGGCGTGTCGCTGGCGGGCTTGATGACTACCGCGTTACCAAGCGCCAGCGCCGGTGCTACGGAACGCTGGGACAGGTGCAGGGGAAAGTTCCGGGGGCTGATCACTCCAACCCCCCCTAATGGCCGCCGGTAGACCAGGTTTTCTTTGCCCGGAATATCACTGGCCATGGTGTAGCCGTGAGCCCTGGCCGGCATGCTGGCTGCTTCCTGGGTGATTGCCCGGGCGCTTCCCCACTCCACCATCGCCTTCAGGCGGGTGCTGCCGGATTCGCGGATCAGCCAGTCGATGATTTCTTCTTTACGCTCGTCGAAGATCGATACGGCCCGAAACAAGACCCCGGATCGCTCGGAAGGTGCCCGGTTGGCCCACTCTTGCTGGGTAGCCTGGGCCATACGGTATGCCTTATCCAGGTCTTCAGAATTCGCCAGGCGAATGCTCACCAATTCCTCTCCGGAATAGGGGTTTAACACCGGGCGAAGCTTGTCACTGCTGCCTTCCCGCCATTCGCCCGCCAGCGGCTGCAAATGAAAATCCTGATAACGACTTGGCATTGCACACCTCCTTCGCGTTTATTCTGAACGATTCAGTGTAGCGGTTGATGACGACAGTTTTGGCCAGAATAGTGGAAAATACTGCGCGGGCCGCGGGAGTCGTAAATCGGTGCTATGGTTGACTAAGTTGATCCTCTCAGGAGTCTTTCACCATGAACGGCCGCATCCCTTTGTTGCTGCTTGCTCCTTTTCTGGCCCACACGGCGGCAGCCGGAGCTGCTGATATTTATGAGGCCGATGACCTTCGCTTTCGACTGGCGGTGGTTGCAGACAACCTCGAACACCCCTGGAGCCTCGCGTTCCTGCCAGACGGCTCGCAACTGGTCACCGAAAGGGCCGGCCGGCTGCGGGTGATTCGCGACGGGGAGCTGCACAAGGAGCCGGTTACCGGCGTGCCCCAGTTGGTAGTTGCCGGCCAGGGTGGCCTGCTGGATGTATTGCTGCATCCGGAGTTTGACGATAACCAGGTGCTGTTTCTGAGCTATGCCCACAGAAGTCGTGAGGGCATGACCACCCGGGTAGCCCGGGCCAGGTTTGACGGCAAGGCGTTGAGTGATGCGGAGGTAATTTTCGAAGCCTCGCCGCGAGGCAACACCACCAGGCACTTTGCCGGGCGCATGGTGTGTGGCCAGGATGGCCATCTATACATTTCTGTTGGTGACCGCGGCGAGATGGAGCGGGCCCAGGACACCCGGGACGACGCCGGTGGCGTACACCGCATCACCATTAACGGAGAACCCGCACCTGACAATCCCTTCCTCAGCAATTCGGACATCAACAACACCTTCTTCACATACGGCAACCGCAACATTCAGGGCATGACCCTGCACCCGGACACCGGTGAGGTCTGGAGCCACGAACACGGCCCCCGGGGTGGCGATGAAATCAACATCATCAGGGCTGGCAACGATTACGGCTGGCCGAAGGTGACCTACGGCATCGATTACTCCGGCGTTCCGATTTCCAGCAGAACCACCATGGAGGGCGTGGCCGATCCCCTGCACTACTGGGATCCTTCCATCGCGCCATCGGGCATGGCGTTCTATACCGGAGAGCTGTTTCCCCAGTGGCAAGGTGATGTGTTTGTTGGTGCGCTGAAAATGCGCAAACTGGTGCGCCTGAGCCTTGATGGCGGGAAGGTTACCGAAGAGGAAGATTTACTCACCGAGCTGGGCGAGCGCATCCGGGATGTGCGCATGGGGCCAGACGGCGCCCTCTGGTTACTGACAGATTCACCAAGGGGCAAGGTTTACCGAATGGTTCCGGCGAAATAGACGGTCAGTGCGGATCGTTGGTTCTTTCGGTTTTCTCGAACTGCGGAAGATCATCGGTAATATCGAACCAGTCAGACTTCGAACCCACGTAGACATGCTGGGCCGCTTTCTTGCCGACCGGTTCGTCGAGCACGCCGATGCGCAAACGCAGAATACCGGGAATGGCGTCTACCCGGCTGTATAACTGGCTGCCACAGCAGCTGCAGAAGGCCCGGTACTTGCCTGGACGAGACTCGAATTCGGTCACCTTGTCTTCGCCCCGGGTAAAGTGAAAACGCACCTTCTGAACCGGAGCACTGGCCGAGAAGGCACTGCCGTGGGCACGGCGACACTGGCTGCAATGGCACAACGCGATGGGGCCAAGCGGGCCATCGTAGTCAAACTTGATCTCGCCACACAAACACTGGCCCGTATACATCGCACTCTCCCGGAATCGGCTGTCAGGTTACCGGCGCCGATGATACCTGCTCCGGGCACGATTGCCATACCCGGAGCAGCCTGCGCGTCACATGGCGTATTCTTTTTCCAGGTAGGCCAGGATACGGGCAGATTCAAACAGCTTCTGGCCGGTGTTGGGGTCTTCCAGGTACGGCACCTGTACCCGACCGTGCGCCTGAAAGAACGCATCACGCTTGCCGCCAGCCTCGGGCTCATAGGGGCCGGGCTTGATGCGCTGAACCGCCGGGCCGATTTCGGTCCAATGCTCTTTGCCCAGGTTATGCAGCGTGTAGGGAATTTCGAATTCGCACAGGCGTTCTCGAACCAAACGGGAGAAGGGACTGCCCTCAAAACTCCACAAATGCAGCGCCTGGGCCGGGCGCTTGGCTGGCCTCGCCCGCATGCCCCTCAACTCACTGGCGGCAGAGCCAGCCGCGCCAAGGGCCGTTTGCCAGGATTTACCTTTGTAATATCCCGGCACAGGACGATTGGCGTACTGGCGGAACAGGTACTCCACGATCGCGTCTGACTCATACAGGGTTTCACCGGTGTTCTGGTCCACCAGCAACGGAAACTGCTTTTTGCCGCCAACGGCCTCGGCTTCCGCCCGGAAAATCCGGCCGCCTTTCGGGCACGGGCGAATCTCTGCATCCAGGTGCAGGGCAGTCAACGCTTCCCTCACCTTGCGGCAGAACGGGCAGGCTTCAATATCAAAGAGAATCAGCGGCTTTTCCGGTTGCGGCACGGCCTTGACCACAAGACACCCGCGCCAGGCCGAAAACGAAGACGTGGCCACAGACTCCAGCACGTTAACCTGATGCTTGAGGGCTCGAAACATGGATGTTTCCCTTTGTTGTTGAGTATTTCAGGCATTGTCCCACATATTTTGCACTCACCATTGGCTGCAGGGCCACAAACCCGGGGTCACAGTAACTCACTGATTCACAAAGCCCAGCGGAAATTTGAAACAAAACCTCAATAGAAACAACGTGGCTACTGTCATTTTTTAACGTCATGTATCACTTTTTTGCATAGTACAAACCCGTAAGATGGGCTATGGTAGGAAAAGAAGCTAACAAGGGACTCAGGCCATGCGACTGCAAGGTTCAAGGGTGAGTGCATGCTCACTCTGGAGATTTTCAAAATCCAGCCGTCTGTTGATTGCTGCGGCTACAGCCTTCTCACTCAGCGCGCCGGCACTGGCCCAGAGCCAGGAGGATGCGGCCAGAAGCTTCTCCAGTTCCGGGCTGTGGGCTTCCGAGATCCGTGACTACGCCTCCAAATCCCTGAACAACGAGCAAGGCCTGAGCGTTGCCGCCGTGCCCCTGAACGGCCCGGGCATCGACCAGTATGTAAACGCTGACCAGCTGATGAACCCCGGCTCCATCATGAAGCTGATAACCACCTACGCCGCCCTGGAACTGCTTGGCCCCAATCACCACTGGAATACCGATTTTCTGACCGATGGCCAGATGGTGGGCGATACCCTGGAAGGTAACCTTTATGTGCGCTTCGGCGGCGACCCGAAGCTGACCCTGGAGCGGCTGTGGGGCACACTCAGGGAACTCAAAGACATGGGAATAAACCGCATCAGCGGCGACCTGGTGCTGGACGGCAGTTATTTCCGGGTTGATGGCGGCTTCCCGCATTTTGAAGATAATGGCAACAACCCGTACGCACCTTTCCTGGTGGAGCCCTCGGCCTACCTCACCAACCTGAACCTGCTGCATTTCCAGGTACGGGCAGACGAGCGTGGCACTCAGGCCTGGACCACCCCCAACCTTGGCGAAGTCACCATCGACAACCGGGTAACCGCCGTGCCGGAAGGCCCCTGCCCATCCCGTCGGGACTTCAAATGGCAACCGGTGTTTCATGACGACCAGCGGGTGACCGTGCAGGTGACCGGCGAGCTGCCTCAGGGTTGCCGCACCACTACCTATATGTCACTGCTACCCCACGATCACTACGCGGCCTCGACCATTCGCACGGTACTGTCAGAAATGGGCATTATCGTGAGCGGCGGCGACCGTTTTGAACAGGCGCCTGAAGACCTTAGGCTGGTTATGCGAACCACCTCCCCCGACCTGGTAACCATGGTGCGGGACATCAACAAGTGGAGCAGCAACGTAATGGCCCGGCAGATGCTTCTGGCCATTGGCGCAGAAGTGCGGCAAGACTCGGACAACGATGACCGGGTAGCCGGTATCCGGGCCATTTATGACTGGCTCGAGCAGAAAGGCATCAACACCGCTGGCATGGTGATCGACAACGGCTCCGGCCTGACCCGCCATGGCCGCATCACCGCCCGGCAGGGTGCCCGAATTCTGCAGCATGCCTGGGAAAGCCGGTATGCCTCTGACCTGATGGCCTCGCTACCGATCATTGCCATGGACGGAACCATGGCGAGGCGGTTACGCAACACGGGAATGGATGGTGAAGGGCGCATCAAAACCGGTACCCTGGCAGACGTACGTTCCATTGCAGGCTTTACTCGTGATGACAGGAACACCACCTGGGCCATCGTCGGCATGGTCAATAACAACCCGGCATGGAATGGCCAGGCGGTGCTGGATCGCGTGCTTTACTCCCTGCATTTCCGGCCACCGGTCGGAACGTCCCTGTCCCAGTCACCGGCTGATGGCTCGGGGCCTTCCATCCAGTAAAAGCCTGAACCTACCGGGATACCCCGGCCATGTCAGGCAGCTTGTGCGCGATGCCCTTGTGGCAATCGATGCAGGTTTGCTCGCCGTCTGCCAATGCCGTTGAGTGCGCCTGGGACGCCCTTGGATCCTGCAGCGTGAAGTCCATCGAATCGAACTCATGGCAATTACGACACTCAAGGGAATCGTTGGCTTTCAGCCGCTGCCACTCCCGCTCCGCCAGCTCACGTCGCTTGGCCTCAAATTTCTCTGGCGTGTTGATGGAGCCAAATATCCAACCCCAGACTTCTTTCGAGGCTTCCATCTTTCGACCAATCTTGTGAGTCCAGCCGTGGGGCACGTGGCAATCTGAACATTCGGCACGTACACCTGATCGGTTAGTGTAATGGATGGTTGTTTTCAGCTCCTGATACGGGTTGCTGTACATCTCATGGCACCCTATGCAGAACTGCTCGGTGTTGGTCACTTCCAGCGCCGTGTTGAAACCACCCCAGAAGATGATCCCGGCAATAAAGCCGCTGAGCGTCAGGAAACCGAGGCTGTAGTGCACACTGGGCTTGCGCAACAGGTTCCAGTAGAGCTTCAGCCGTTTCATCATCAGCGATCTCCTCTGTTGGAGGCACGGATCACTTCATCCACGGCTTTGAAATCTGACTCCACCAGCGGCTGAGCATCGGTTTGGGGCACATGGCACTGGGTACAGAAATAGCGCCCCGGCGTAACCTCAGCCCGCACCTGAAAGTGACGATCCATAAAGTGAGTCACGCTCACCATGGGCGCACCCGCCTGCACGGCTGCCTCGCGGCTATGGCAATCCAGGCAACGGTTGAAGTTCTTGTCTACCTGATAGTCGCGGATGGCATGGGGAATCACCGGCGGTTGCTCCGGATAGTTACGCACTTCCCGTTTCACCTCTCTGGGATCACCGGCGATAGGCGGTGCGGGCAGATCCTGTCCGAGAGTTCCGCCTTTGCGCAGACCATCCGGTGAAGAGGGTGACAAATGATCACTCTCGGCATACGCCAGGAAGGCCAGGGAGGCGGCAAGCAAAAATACAAGCATTCTCATGGTGACGTCTCCTTAAGCCAGGTTAACCAGTTCCAGACGGACCGCGCACTTCTTGAAGTCGGTCTGTTTGGAAATGGGGTCAGTTGCATCCAGCGTGACCTTATTGATCAGCTTGCCAGCATCGAAGAAAGGCACATACACCATGCCCTTGGGCATACGAACACGACCACGGGTTTCCACCCGCACACGGACTTCACCCCGGCGGCTGATCACCTTCACCTCACTGCCGCGCCGCCAGCCCTTGTCACGGGCATCATCGGCGTTCATGTACAACAGGGCATCCGGTACCGCCTTGTGCAGCTCGGACACACGGCGGGTCATCGAACCAGTGTGCCAGTGCTCCAGTACCCGGCCAGTGCACAGCCAGAACGGGTATTCGTCGTCCGGAGATTCCGCAGGCGGCTCATGGGGTACCGCGAAGATTCGTGCCCGGTTGTCCGGGTTGCCGTAAAACTGGAAACCACTGCCCTCCGCCACGTATGGGTCTGACCCTTCGCGATAGCGCCACAGGGTTTCCTTGCCGTCAACGACTGGCCATCTCAAGCCGCGGGTGGCGTGGTAGGTCTCGAAATCGGCCAGGTCTTTGCCTTTGCCGGCACCAAACTGGCGGTACTCCTCGAAAATGCCCTTCTGGATGTAGAAACCAAAGTCTTTCGACTCCTGGTTCTCATAATCCGGGTGCAGGTCGTCCAGTGGATAACGGTCCACATTGCCGTTGCGGAATAGCACGTCAAACAGGGTTTTGTCCCGCGTTTCTGGTGCCTTGGCAATCAGATCCTCTGGCCACACATCGGCCACTTTGATTCGCTGAGACAGGGCCACGGTTTGCCAGAGGTCTGAGCGGGCGTCTCCTGGTGCGTTCACAAGCTGGCGCCAGAGCTGAGTCCGGCGCTCAGCGTTACCAAACGCCCCTTCTTTTTCAACCCAACCAGCGGCAGGCAGAATCAGGTCTGCGGCCTGCGCCGAAACCGTGGGATAAATGTCGGAGACAATGATAAAGGTGTCGGGATTACGCCAGCCCGGCAGGGTTTCCTGCATGGTATTGGGACCAGCCTGGATATTGTTGGTGACCTGGGTCCAGTACACCTTCAGTTTGCTGTCTTTCAGCATCCGGCTTTGCAGCACTGCGTGATAACCTGGCTTGGCCGGGATGGTGCCCTCCGGCAGTTTCCAGATTTTCTCGGCCTTGGCCCGATGCTCCGGATTAGCCACCACCATATCGGCTGGCAGGCGATGGGCGAAGGTGCCTACTTCACGGGCGGTACCGCAAGCGGAAGGCTGACCAGTCAGCGAGAACGGGCTGTTGCCTGGGGTGGCAATCTTGCCTGTCAGCAAGTGGATGTTATAGATCAGGTTGTTCACCCAAACGCCGCGGGTATGCTGGTTTACGCCCATGGTCCAGAAGGTGGTGACACGCTTGTCCGGATCGGCATATAGCTTTGCCAGGCGTTCGAGCCGTTCTTCAGAGACGCCGGAGATCTCGGCGGCCTTCTTCACATCGTACTCACGGACATGCCGGGCAAAATCCTCAAACGACATATCTTCCCAGTCGTTGGCATTATTGGCGTTCTTGGCATTCTGCTCGCGCGGGTCTTCCGGCCTCAGACCGTAGCCAATGTCGTCTGCGCCACGCACAAACCGGGTATGTTTACTGACGAAATCCCGGTTCACCGCGTTGCTCTGGATGATGTAATTGGCAATGTAGTTCAGAATTGCCACATCGGCGTGGGGCTCCATCACCATCGGCAGGTCGGCCAGATCAAAGCAGCGATGTTCGTAGGTTGAGAGTACGGCCACTTCGGTGCCGGGATGGGACAAGCGACGGTCCGTTACCCGAGTCCAGAGAATCGGGTGCATTTCCGCCATGTTGGCGCCCCAAAGCACGAAGGCATCAGCGCTTTCGATGTCGTCATAGACACCCATCGGCTCATCGGAGCCAAAGGTCCGCATGAAGCCTGCCACCGCCGACGCCATACAATGGCGGGCATTAGGATCGATATTGTTGGATCGGAAGCCGGCCTTGAACAGCTTGCTGGCCGCGTAACCTTCCCAGATGGTCCACTGGCCGGAACCAAACATGCCAACGCTTTCCGGTCCGTGCTCCTTGATGGCACTGGTGAACTTTTCAGCCATCACATCCAGGGCTTCGTCCCAGCTGACCTCCTGAAAATCGCCCTCTTTGTGAAATTTACCGTCACGTTTACGCAGCAAGGGCTTGGTCAGCCGGTCGCGACCGTATAGAATCTTCGACAGAAAGTAGCCTTTCACACAGTTCAGACCACGGTTCACTTCCGATTGCGTGTCGCCATGGGTCGCCACTATCTGGTTGTCTCTGGTTGCGACCATCACACTGCAACCGGTGCCACAAAAACGACAGGGCGCCTTGCTCCACTTGAGCTCAGTGAGCTCAGCATTCGTGATCAGATTACTGGCCGCCGCCGGTATCGACAGGCCGGCAGCAGATGCCGCCATGGCCAGCGCATTGGCTTTTGCGAATTCACGTCGTGTCAGGTTCATGACATTGCTTCCTGTTGTTCTGTTTCTGACTGTCCTGTAGCAATCAACTGTTGCCTTGCCTCTTCGGGCGACATCACTTCGTGGTAAACCAGAATGCATTCCAGAACGCCTGGCGCACTCTCAATCAACTCCATGGCACCGAGCAAATCCTGATGGCTACTACCCTCTGCCAGAACCACCAGTTTCCCAATCGGGTCTCGAGTGCCCTCTTCCAGGCCTGGCGTTTGTTCAAGCAGTTCAAGAACAGCGTCCAGAGACTCCGGGCGCACGTGTACCAGAAAACTGGCAATGTGGATTTCGGCTTTCTGCGAATCAGGCATGGGTTGGCTCTCTCTGTTCCTGAGTAATCAGACTGATGGCATCTTCAGGGCACACGGCGACGCAGGCACCACACCCGGTACACTCGTCTTCGGCAATCTCAGGGACGGCGACATGAGCAAGCCTGGGTGGAAATCGGATGGCCATTGGCTCGCAGGCGTCGCGGCAGGTCTGGCAATGGATATTGGCTTTGGCAAGGCAGTTATCCTGCACCTGGGCACGCCAGGGAAATGCCTCACGGGCCAGGTCAAACACCGGTTCCGGGCAGGACCTGGCGCATTCCCCACACAATGTGCAGCCTTCGCCAGTAAAGCGGATTTGCGGAAAACCACCGTCACCACGAAACAGCACGTCTTCCGGGCAGGCCTCAATGCAGCGATCGCAACGGGTGCACTGGTCAGTGATGGCCTGGGTTGTCCAGGGCGGCCGCCACTCCGACGCAACCGCTCTGCCGCCGCGCAGAAAAAGCCGGCGGGACTCGTTCACAGCCATGTTCGCCCCTATCCCCCGGGTGGCCCCGGCGGGCCCATGAATACCTGGGACATCCAGACCAGGAAACCGTAGCCGCCCACCACAGCAACGGCCAGGATGGGAAACAGGAAGACGATGATGAAGACAAATAACCGGAATTCGCTGCTCTTGCGCTGCTCCGGCGTCAGTTGTTGGAGGTCGTCCATAAACCCGCCTTTTTTATGTGTGTATTCATTACTGTAGTCAAACAGAGCAAACTTGGCAAAAATCAAATTCGGTATTTCTTTGGAGGTATAGACACCAAAAAAGGGCCGGAGATGACGAATTCTCCGGCCCTTTTTCATTCTGACTGTGATTAAACTGTCAGGTAACCACCGTCCGCATTAATGCAGGCACCCGTGGTGTAGCTCGAAGCATTGGACACCAGGTACAGAACCGTACCGGCCATTTCGTCCGGATCTGCCACCCGCTTCATCGGAATGTGGGCCATGGCCTGCTTTTTGATGGCTTCGTTGGTTGTCAGGGCGCTGGCGAACTTGGTATCAGTCAGGCCCGGCAACAAGGCATTCACCCGCACATTCTGCTGGCCCAGCTCCATGGCAAAAGATTTGGTCATGGAAATCACCGCTGCCTTGGTCACCGAATAGATGCCCTGGAAGTGGCCAGGGTTTACGCCGTTAACCGACGCCACATTTACAATGGAGCCGCCGCCGTTTTTCTTCATCAGCTGGGCGCCACGGGCACACATGAAGAAATAGCCGCGAATGTTCACATCCACGGTTTTTTGGAAAGCCCCCAGGTCGGTATCTTCCACTGGGCCAAAGTACGGGTTGGCGGCTGCGTTGTTCACCAGGATATCCAGTTTGCCGTGCGCTTTGGCAATGTGTTCCCACACCGCTTCAATCTGGTCCATCTCACCAATGTGGCAGGGGAAGGCTTCGGCGACGCCGCCGTCTTCCCGGATGCTGCTGGCCACGGCTTCGCAACCGTCAATCTTGCGGCTACTGACAATCACGTGAGCACCGTAATGAGCCAGCGTACGGGCGATACTCTCGCCGATACCGCGGCTGGCGCCGGTTACCAGGGCGACTTTGCCAGTCAGGTCGAACAGGTTTTTGTTGCTCATGGAATTCCCTCAGCTTATCGGAATGTCACCAGGGCGGGGTCTTCCGCTTCCAGGTGGCTATAGTTGTTGAATACGGCCAGGCTGCGCCGGGGGCCGGAATACAGAATGCGGGACACGCTGGTGTTGGCAATCACATTGTTCATCTCCAGCGCCTTTCGGTCTGACAGTTCAAGCAGGCGCTGGGCAATGACCGCAATGGGGCCGCCAGAGGTGGACACAATCACATCGGCACCGTCCGCCAGCTCAATCAGCTGATCCAGTGCATGGCCAACCCGCTGCCGGAATCCGTTCCAGGTTTCGCTGTATTCCTGGTCGAACTCGCCACTCACCCAGCGGGTCACCGCCTTCTCGAAAGCCTGCTGGAAGGCTCTAGCAGGTTTGGGAAAGCTGGCGAGGTCCCGCGCCATCACCTGTTTATCCGCCCATTCCGGGCGCAGGCGCTCCACCACTTCCAGATGATCAAACTCGTTCAGGCCTTCCAGCACCTGCATATCCGGCAGGCTGACACCGTAACCGGTGGTGATCGCCTCCACAGTTTCCCGATGGCGCTGCAAGTTACCGCCAAAAACAGCACCCGGCTCCACCTTGCCCGCCAGCCAGCGGCCCAGAATCCTGCCCTGCTCCCAGCCTCGCGGCGAGAGCTGGTCGTAGTTTTCCTTGCCGAAACTGGCCTGACCGTGGCGGACCAGATAAATCGTGGCCATTACAGGGTGCTCTCGCTAATCAGGCGCTGGCACCGTTTCTCCAGATAGTTGGCGGCGTGGCCAAAGGCAGCGAAGCGCTTGTCCTTGGTCTGGCCGTGATAGAAGCGGTAGTAGATTTGCTGGATGATCACCGCCAGGCGGAACAACCCGTAAATTTCATAAAAATCGAACTTTTCGGCACGAAATCCGGACTTCTCCATGTAGTAGTCCACCACTTCCTTCCGGGTCAGCATGCCAGGGCGGTGGGTGGGCTGGCGCCGAAGCATCTGGAACGGGCCTTCATCGTCCGCTTCAATCCAGTAGGCCAGGCTGTTGCCCAGATCCATCAGCGGATCACCAATCGTGGCCATTTCCCAGTCCAGCACGCCGATCACTTCAAACGGGTTGTCCGGGTTAAGCACCACGTTGTCGAAACGGTAGTCGTTGTGGATCACCACCTGGGCAATGTCGTCCGGCATCTTGTCATTGAGCCAGGCCATCACTTCTTCAAAGTCACCCACGTCTTCCGTACGAGCCTTCCGGAACCGATCGCTCCAGCCGCCAATCTGCCGCTGCACGTAACCGGCGCCCTTACCCAGCTTGTCCAGGCCTGCGGCCCTGGCATCCACGGTATGCAGGTCTACCAGCTTGTCGATCACGTTCAGGCACAGCTTGCGGGTGTCTTCAGCGCTCAGCTCGAAATCCTTGGGGAAATCCTGGCGCAGAATGATGCCCTTGAGCCGTTCCATCACGTAGAAGTCACAGCCCAGAACGCTGTGATCGTCGCAGATGGCGACAATATTGGGCACGTAGGGATACGCCGGCTTCAAGGCCTCCATTACGCGAGCTTCCCGCAGCATGTCATGGGCAGACTTGGCAATCTTGCCGAACGGCGGCCGGCGCAGCACGTAAGACTGGTCGCCGTAATCCACCTGATAGGTCAGGTTGGACGCACCGCCCGGGTACTGCTTGATGCTCGGCTGGCCTTCCAGGCCCGGAATGGCCTGCTTCATGAACCGGTCGACGGCGCTGATATCCAGCTCTTCGCCTTCGCGGATGTCTACGGCCTGGTCGATCTGTGTCATTCATTCTCTCCTGTGATGTGTTCAGGCTTTCGCCTTGCCACCCATCTTGCTCATCCAGCGCTTGGTTTCCTGGTGCATCAACCAGTCAAACGCCCAGGGCGCATGGCGCTTGAGCACCCACATACGGCGCTCCTTGGCGTGGGGCAGCACCCAGAAATCCTTGTCTTTCACACTGCGGAAAATATCCTCGGCCACGTCTTCGGCGGTAATGCTGGAGCGCTTCATCAGCTTGTTGACGTTCTGCTGGATACCGGGAATGTCCGAACGCATGGTGCTGGTCAGATTGGTCTGAAAAAACGCCGGGCACACGCAGCTGACGTGAATACCGGCATCCCGCAGCTCCTGGCTGAGAGTTTCAGACAGAGCAATGACTCCGGCCTTGGAGACATTGTAGCTGTCCATCAAGGGGGCAAGCATGAGTCCGGCCATGGAGGCTACGTTCACAAACGCGCCGGAGCCTTGTTCCTTGAACAGCGGGGTGAAGGCTTTGCAGCCACGGACAACGCCCAGTACGTTGATGTCGAGGATCCATTCCCAGTCTGCCATGGTGGTGTCTTCAATGGAGCCTGCGGAGGCGACGCCGGCGTTGTTGACGACCACGTCCACGCCGCCCCATTTCTGTACCAGGTCATCACGGACTTTCTCGAAGTCGCTCAGGCGGCGTACATCACATTCAACAAAGTATCCTTCGCCACCGGCGTTGTTCAGTTCTGCCTCAACGGCTACACCCTGTTCCGGGTTGATGTCCCCGATGCAGACTTTCGCGCCCTCTTTGGCGTACCGCAATGCAATCGCCCGGCCCAGGCCACTGGCCCCGCCGGTTATGAATACCCTCTGTGTCATGTTCGTGCTCACCGTTTTTACGTTTTAGTTCATGCTCTTATTGAGTAAGAGTTGGTGCTGGAAGGGCCTGTCCAAAAACCGCTAC
>ENA-ORDG01000285-ORDG01000285.1-marine-metagenome-genome-assembly--contig:-NODE-285-length-23251-cov-4.063563_pt1 | contig 23251 bp, 18 predicted proteins | sample MGYA00248629_ERZ508524 | MGnify/ENA primary metagenome ERZ508524 (study PRJEB26194, sample SAMN05421901) | marine metagenome | isolation source: East of Rio de Janeiro, Brazil, South Atlantic Ocean...
CTGGAGAGCAATTATGAAAATCGCCCGGTAGCCGAGATCGTGAAAGAAAAGTTTAGGGAACAAAAACGCTTTGTTTAGAGGAGGGTATAACTTAAAATAAAACTTAACGTATTATATTCAGAATAATGATAAATATATCTATTTAATATATTTCTTTTGAAACCGTATCTAATTTCGGCAGCATATTTATCTGAATATTTATAACCGATTCCTGCAGCAAAATTAGCAGCTTTGCTGATCTCTAAAGGCCCGTGCTTTTTATTGATCGTTATATTAGGAACATAGGCTAAATTCACAAAAATCTTATTTTCATCATTCAAGAATAAATAATATCGTGCTCCCACGGCAATATCTAAATAACTGTAATCTATTTCTTGGACAGATGCAGGCGCAAAAGGATTATTTGATGCTCCTGTATTATCATATTCATTTTTATATTCTTGGTAAGAAACCTCTCCTAAAAGTGACCACTTATTATTATTAAAAGGTAAAATAAATTCACTTTCGATCCCTATTCTCCAGCTAATTTTTGTATCAAACTCCAAAATGTAACCGGGGGAATTTTGGATAAAAGACTTTAACGATGTGAGGTTAATCCCCGGTCTTATATTTAATTGAAATTTTCCTTTTTTAGCCTTTTTGAATTGTTGCTCGTAATTAGGGTCTTTACACGAGTTATAAGTTTTAAAGATTTCGGTTAGGTCTTGCTCATCGTAATCTACACGTTCTATTTTAGACCTAGAGATTCCTTCGCACTTTAAGTGATTAAATAGTTGCTGTTTATAATTATTATTACTTTTAATGTAATTTTCTACTCTATATTCTTTATAAACTAACTGCTCTATCTCTTTTTCGTTGGTTTCAAAAAAGTATTTTCGGTCGTTACCATTTTCATATTTATAAAGCCTAGCATTACCTTCAACAAGAACTTTTAGAAGTAGCGTTCTTTTTTCAAAATGCGGTCTTTTGTCTGCCCCTAAATTCTTTAATGACACAGGAGAGGTATCGATATCTACGTGAAACCTAACGTATTTAGATATATCTTTAATTCCGAATTCTTTTAATTCATGAATTGAAATATCTATATTTTGAGATTCCAGATCTTGTCTATAAGTTATAGCAGTAGGGTTATACTTCCAGTCCTAATTTTTAATATAGACTTCTAAACGCTGGTCGTTTTCAGTAATAATATAACCTTTTTCAAAGTTAATTTGTGCGATTGTTGTAAAGCTTACTAGTAAGGTCAATACAACTAAAGAAAAGTTTTTCAAAATGAACATTTTATATCGGTGTGAAATATAAACAGAATTTTGAAATTACAAATTCAATTGAAGAAAAACCAGATCTAACCAACGATCAAATTTATAGCCGACTTCTTTTAGATATCCTACTTCTTGAAAACCAAGTTTTTGATGAAATTGGATACTGAATTTATTTTCAGCATCGATCCCGGCCACCATATTGTGGTAATTCTCTTTTTTGGCAATAGCGATAAGTTCTAAAATGAGTTGTTTTCCAAAGCCTTTTCCTTGATGGTCTGGTGAAACGTAAACCGAATGTTCTACACAAAATTGATAAGCTTCATGCGGTCTAAATTGGCCAAATGTTCCGTAGCCGGTAAGCTTCCCGTTTTCTTCTGTGACTAAAACGGGAAAATTCAGCTGTTGTTGTTGGCTTAACCAAGCTTCCATTTGAGCTAAGGTTCTCTTGTGGTAATGGTAGATCACCGTCGTATGTTCAATATGGTAATTGAAGATTTCTAAAATTTTTGGTACATCTTCAAGAGTAGCTTGGCGTATCATTTTTTACTTTTTTCTTTACGGTAAGCGTGATCTAAAAATAAATATCGGTCGTCGGTCGTTGCTTGTTGCGCTTCGGTTTTTACCCCGATATTGATAAAAATTGGACTTTCAGCAGTTGCTTTTACTGCCGGCCAAGTGGGTAATTCATCATGATTAGGATTCGCATTTTTGATGAAATTAGCAAAATAAGAAAACATCACTTGTGCAACTTGCTTATCTTCTTTACTCCACTCAAATTCTGTAGCAGTAGCTAAATTGTTAAAAGCATATTCAATTTCTGCAGCGTGAGCGGCACCAATAGGTTTGGGTTGTGTAGTTGTTGCTCCTTCTTTCTTTTCTGAAGTACCACCGGCTAAACCGGCTACTTTAGATTTGTCTTTTAACGGCGGGCGAATTTTATCGAATACATAACGATACACCGGTTGATCACTATTTTTACGATGAAGGTCAAACCACTTCCACGTGCTATACACGATAAACCTGTCGGAAGCGAGATCGGTGGCCGATTTTCTGATTTGAGCTGGATCACCCACCGGATATAAGGCTAGTACCCTTTCGTAATCTTCCGGGTAAAGTTCTTTGATGATTTGCGTATAGTTTTCTTTCGTGAATGCTTTTTCTTTCATTAAGCTTGCACCGGGAATTTCAGCAGAATTCCAACCGACCAATAAAGGAATTTGTGCTTGCTTTTCTGCTTCAAAAATTTCAGGTAAGCTGTTCGGTAAAAAATAATTGTCGATCACTGATGGAAAACCAAACCTTCCGCTTTTTCCATAAAGTTGAAGTAATTCTTCTGCAGAAATACCTCTCATCTCTTCTAAAGATTTCAGTCCTAATCGATCTGTAAATTCTTTCCCGATGTTTTCCGCTTCGGTTAAACTTACCGGTGCCAAGGTAGGATATATGGCTGCTCCGCTTTCTCCAATAGCCGCAAATAAAAGATCTTTAGATAACGGGGAAGCCATTTGCGCACTTACCGAGATCGATCCGGCAGATTCACCACCAATGGTAATATGATTGGGATCGCCGCCAAATTGTTCAATATTATTTTTTACCCAAACCAAGGCCGCATGTTGGTCGAGCAATCCGTAATTGCCCGAAGCACTATATTTAGCTTCTTTGCTTAAGGCAGGATGCGCTAACGAGCCAAATACATTTAGGCGATAGTTTACGGTAACCACCACAATGCCTTCTTTGGCAAAGTTGGTGCCGTCGTAGCGAGGCTCAGAAGCGTCGCCGGCAACAAAACCACCACCATAAAAGTAAACCAATACGGGTAAGTTTTTCTTTTTTTGTGGTAATGGTGTCCAAATATTAAGGTAAAGACAATCTTCACTCATTCCGTTTCCGCGAGATTTCATATCACCAAAAACGGGTATTTGCATAGGAGCCGGGCCAAATGCTTTGGTTTCTTTTACGCCTTGCCAAGCTTTGGCAGGTTGTGGAGCTTTCCAACGTAAATCGCCTACCGGGGGTTGCGCAAAAGGCACTCCAAAAAACTGTGCTACTTGGTTTTCTTGATCGGTAAAACCTTCAATCATACCTTTATCGGTGGTTACTTGAAGTTGTCCTGCAGAAAGTTGCGCGTGCAACAAATTGGATTGAAAGCAAAGGCAAAGCAGGAGTAAGATATATTTTTTCATTGCTATTGAAAATTAATGAGGTTTAATTTATTTCTGATACAGTTTAAATAGACTTCTTGAAAAAGGAATGAGCATGATTCCGCAGCCTAAAAATAATAAGAAGGCTAGCTTTAAACTGAAAAGTTCTGCTAAATATCCAATAATTGGCGGTCCTAATAAACGTCCTAAAATTCCGTAGGTTGAAATAATAGAAATCGCCATTCCTGCAGAATATTTCGTAGAATCTCCTGCGGAAATAAAAATCATCGGGATCACGGCGGCAGTTCCTAAACCAATGAGGCTAAAGCCAATTAAAGCCGGCCAAAAGTAAGGCAGCAATATAACGGTCGCAATTCCTAACACGATAAGGATGGCACTGAGGTAATACGATTTTTGCATCCCAATTTTTTCGATCACCCTATCGGAAGAAAATCTAGAAATAGCCATAAAAACCATAAAGGTAAAATAGCCTAAGGTGAAAATTTCTTCTCCTACCACATCTTTAAAATAAACGCTACTCCAGTCAAACATCCCGCCTTCACAAACCGAAGCGAAGAAAATTAAAATTCCTAAGTAAAAGATAAAAGGGTCGGGTTTACCAAATTTTATTTTATTACCCGATGTGCTGCGGTCATTTTTCAGCAAATAAAAATATGCAACACTTGCCGCTGTACAAGTAAAGAGCGTTACGATAAGCATGTGCGTAGCTATCGAAATATTAAACTTTAAAAGTAAGGTGCATAAAGCAACACCGGTAAGTCCTCCGGCGCTCCAAATCCCGTGGAAAGAACCAATTATTTTTCGTTTAAATTTTTTCTGAAGCGTGATGGTTTGCGTATTCATAAATATATTGATGATCCGCATACAAAATGAAAACACCGCCACGGCAATGACCAAGGCCACAATATTGGTGGTATACCCCACAACAAATAACGAAGCCGCGAAAAATAACATCGATAATACTAACGGATTTCTGCTGCTAAATTTACTCACCATCCAGCCAGAAATAGGTAACCCAATTAGGGAAGCAATAGGCATCACTAAGAGTAAATTCCCTAAATCTGCTTCACTAAAATTAAAAATAGCTTTAATGGTAGGGATGCGAGAAGCCCAAGAAGAAAAGCAAAATCCCGATAGAAAAAAGCAAGTACTGAGCGCGATACGCTGTTTAACTTTTAGCTGCATAAATGATTATCAAAGTGAAAAATGCAAAGATGCTTCAGTTTGAAGAAATAAGAAAAGCTTTTTCGTTTTTATAACAAAAAAAGCCACTCTTTTTCTAGAGTGGCTTTGAAACAAATTAAAAATGAATTTATTTGTTGAGTGAATTATCAATAATCTCCTGAACGATTTCCGGGTTAAGTAATGTACTGGTATCACCCAAACTACCGGTGTCGTTACTGGCAATTTTACGTAAGATTCGACGCATAATTTTACCGGAACGGGTTTTAGGCAAGCCAGATACAAACTGAATTTTATCAAGCTTCGCAATGGGCCCGATATGTTCAGTAATTAATTGGTTAATTTCTTTTCGTACATTTTCATGTTTACGCGATTCTCCAGCTTCTTTTAAAATCACGTAACCATAAAGCGCATTTCCTTTTACATCGTGTGGGAAACCTACAATTGCAGATTCTGCCACCGCTTGGTGTTCGTTGATGGCATCTTCAATTGGAGCAGTTCCTAGGTTATGACCAGAAACAATCACCACATCATCGGCACGACCGGTAATTCGGTAATACCCCACATTATCACGTAAAGCGCCATCTCCTGAGAAATATTTGTTTTCGTAGGCAGAGAAATAGGTGTCTTTGTAGCGTTGATGATCGCCCCAAACGGTTCTTGCCATTCCCGGCCATGGGAATTTAATACATAATTTTCCTTGTACTTGATAGCCTTTCATTTCATTTCCTTCTTCATCCATCAACGCAGGTTGAATTCCCGGTAGTGGTAAAGTTGCATAGGTAGGAATGGTTGGCGTGGAGTGGGGAAGTGGAGAAATCATAATTCCGCCGGTTTCGGTTTGCCACCACGTATCGACAATCGGACAGTTTTTCTGCCCAACATTATCGTTATACCAGTGCCAAGCCTCTTCGTTAATTGGCTCACCTACAGTTCCTAAAACTTTTAAAGAAGAAAGATCGCGTGATTCTACATAATCTAAGTTTTCTTTAGCTAGCGCACGAATAGCGGTTGGTGCGGTGTAAAATTGATTCACTTTATGCTTTTCAACAATATCCCAAAAACGACCAAAATCGGGATAACTTGGGACTCCTTCAAACATCACGGTCGTAGCACAATTGGCTAACGGGCCATAAACAATATAACTGTGACCGGTAATCCAACCAATATCGGCTGTACACCAATACACATCGCCGGTTCTATAATTAAATACATTTTTAAAGGTGTAAGCGGTATACACCATGTAGCCTCCGCAGGTATGCATCATGCCTTTAGGTTTTCCGGTTGAGCCGGAAGTATAAAGAATAAACAACGGATCTTCCGCATCCATCATTTCGGGTTTGCAATCTTCTTCTGCTTCATCTAATAAAGGTTGTAACCATTCGTCACGCCCTTCTTTTAATTCGATATCACTGTCAATACGCTTGGCTACCAAAACAGTCTCTACATCGGGACATTTTTCTAAAGCCGCATCGACAATACCTTTTAAATCGATGGTTTTAGAACCCCGATACGACCCATCTGAAGTGATTACCATTTTACAATCGCTATCTAAAATTCTTGTGGCTAAGGCTGAAGAAGAAAATCCTGCAAATACGATGGAATGTATCGCACCAATTCGGGCGCAAGCAAGCATCGCCACCGAGAGTTCAGGAATCATCGGTAAATAAATACAAACACGATCTCCTTTTTTAATGCCTTTACTTTTAAGTACATTGGCAAATTTACACACGCGTCGATGCAATTCGTTATACGAGATGTGTTGCGCTTCTTCATCGGGATCATTAGGTTCAAAAATAATCGCCGTATCGTCGCCGTGAGAAAATAGGTGTTTATCGATACAGTTTTCGGTAATGTTTAATTTGGCACCTTCAAACCATTTTACTTCAGGTTTAGAAAAATCCCATTCCAGCACTTTATCCCAACGTTTACGCCAGAGAAAATGCTCTTCTGCAATTTCTTCCCAAAATTTTTCAGGGTAGCGAACCGATTTTCTATAAACTTGAAAATATTCTTCTAAATGTTTAATGTGATAATTACTCATAGCATTTAAGTTTTAGTTTTTTGTAAATCTTCCGATTTTTTGTTGTTGATATAGTTGTTGAATTTCTGAAATTATTATGGGATCGTCAATAGTTGAAGGAATATTAAAGTTAATTTCATCGGCAATATTGCGTAAAAGTCTTCTCAAGATCTTCCCCGATCGGGTTTTGGGAAGGCGTTCGACCACCAATACTTTTTTAAAACTGGCGACCGCTCCAATATCTGTTCTTATCCTTTGTATAATTTCTTTCTCTAAGACTTTTGGGTCGATGGTTTCTCCCGATTTAAGGACTACCAATCCGATGGGGATTTGCCCTTTAATATCACAGTGAATCCCAAAAACAGCGCATTCTGCAACGGCAGGATGTGCTGCTACGATTTCTTCCATTTCTGCGGTTGAAAGTCGATGTCCGGCCACATTTATGATATCGTCTACACGTCCGGTAATAAAAATATAGCCGTCTTCATCTTTAAAACCGCCATCACCAGAAAAATAATAGCCGGGAAACTTTTCAAAATAACCGGCTTTAAAACGCTTGGTATTTCGCCAGATATTAGTGAGGCATCCCGGTGGCAACGGAAGTTGAATAGCCACATAACCTTCGGTATCTTCCGGAGTGATTTCACCTTCTTCATTTAAAATCTGAATATCGTAACCACAAACCGGCAATCCTGCCGAGCCGGGTTTTACTTCTTGTAATTCTACTCCGGCCATATTGGCTAACATCGGCCAGCCGCTTTCGGTTTGCCACCAGTGATCGATCACCGGAATATTGAGTTTGTTCTCGAGCCAATTTAAGGTGGTGACATCACAGCGTTCACCGGCTAAAAACTGATATTTGTAATGCGATAAATCGTATTTAGAAATCAATTTCCCTTCAGGATCTTCTTTAATAATCGCCCGAATTGCGGTGGGCGCCGTAAACATCGTTTTTACTTGATGCTCACTAATTATACGCCAAAAGGTAGAGGCATCGGGCGTTTTAATGGGTTTTCCTTCAAAAAGAATGCTGGTGTTTCTGTTAATGAGTGGGCCGTATACGGTATAACTATGACCAACTGCCCAACCTAAATCGCTCGCCGCCCAAAACACATCGCCGGGATTTGCGGCATAGACGTGTTGCATGGAAAATTTCATTGCTACTGCGTGACCGCCGGTATCTCGAATTACTCCTTTTGGTTTTCCTGTGGTTCCCGAGGTGTATAAAATATAATTAGGATGGGTAGAGGCGACGGCTACGGGAGCTGCCGGTTCTGCCTTTGCACACAATTCCTCAAAATCAATATCATAAGCTAGTTGCGGAATTTCAACCCCTTGTTGACGATCAAAAGTAATGACGTGTTGCGGTCGATGTGAAGACATTTGAATGGCTTCATCTACATAAGGTTTGTAGGGAATAATTTTTTCAATCTCGATTCCGTTAGAAGCGGTAATAATAGCTTTAGGTTGACAATCGTCGATGCGTATCGAAAGCTCTTTAGGAGCAAACCCGCCAAAAACCACCGAATGTGTCACCCCAATTCGCGCACAGGCTAGCATGGCAAACATGGCTTGCGGGATCATCGGCATATAAATAATGGCGGTATCCCCTTTTACTAAGCCTAAACTTTTTAACCCCCCTGCGAGTTTGCTTACTTCTTCTTTTAATTCCTGAAAACTAATTTTTTGTTGAGTTTGGGTAACCGGCGAATCGTAAATAATCGCAGTTTGCTCTCCAAAACCATCTTCAATATGCTTATCGATACAGAGGTAGCAAATATTTAATTCGCCATCGGCAAACCATTGGTGATAATCGTTTTCATCTTTAGAAAGAATGTTTTGCGGTGCTTTATACCAAGAAATTTTCTGAGCTTGTTGCTTCCAAAATTCTTCCGGATTTTCAATGCTGTGTTGGTAAAATTCAGAAAAATTCATGACTTGGTTTTTTTAGTGTTGAAAAGACCAAACCAATTGGGATTTAAAACCTTCAGTTTTATAAGTACCCATAAAATGACTAAAAAGGAAATGCCTATTACCAGAGAGTTAATAGGAGAAGTGTACGTTTCAAATTCTACTTTAAGACGTATAAATAAAGAGACCACGACATAGATACAGATAATAATATCTGAAACTAATGGACTTAATTGTATTTTCATGACAAACTACTTTAAAATTAATTATTGGTTGTTTGCACACAAAACCAATGCTTAATCAAGCAGTTCTTTTACTTCGCCAATCACTTTTTTTACAGAAAATGGCTTCGTTATGTATTTATCGGCTCCCATATCGAGACCTTTCTCAATATCTGAAGCTTTATTTTTAGCAGAAATAAAGATCACTTTCGTATGCTCTAATCCGCTAGTTTGTTTAATGAACTTTAGGGTTTGATAGCCGTCTACTTTAGGCATCATAATATCAAGTAATACTACTTGTGGTAAGACTTCTTCTAAAATTTTTTTAGCTTCGCTACCGTCTCTTGCAATGTACACTTCAAAATTTTGCTTTCGAAAAGCATATTCTAAAGTCATTACAATATTGGGCTCGTCATCAACGATTAAAACTTTATTTTTCATAGCCTTACTTCGTGCAATTTAATAAATTGGTAAAAGAAAAACAATTTTTGCTCCACTTTTAAAGGTTTTGTCTGCCCAAATTTTACCGTTGTGTTTTTCGATGATCTGTTTACTAATAGCAAGGCCTAAACCACTCCCTTCGGGTTTGATGGTATTTTGGTTTTTAGATTGGTAAAATTTATCGAAAATAAAATCGAGGTCTTCTTCGGGAATTCCTTTGCCGTTATCTTGTACGATCACTTTTAAGAAAGGATTTTCTCGGTAAAAATCGATCTTGATTTCTGCATTTGCTGAAGGAGAAAATTTTATGGCATTCGAAAGTAAGTTGATGAGCACTTGTAATATACGGTCTTCATCGTAAAAAAGTTTAATCTCGGTGGAAGCGTTGTAGTGTATGTTAATTTTTTTCTTTGCGATGACCTGTGATAAACTTAGTACCGCAGAATCGATGGTTGCAGAAAAATCTTTGCGATGTAAGGATAGTTTTAACCTTCCGGTAGCGAGTTTTTCGAAATCTAAAATATTATTGATCAAGCGCGAAAGGCGATCGGCATCTTTAATAATGTTGCTTAAGAATTGCTCTTTTAGCTCGTCGGGCATTTCGTTAATGTCATCTTTTAAAATCTCGGAAGCCGCTCTAATTCCGGTGATCGGTGTTTTAAGTTCGTGCGCAACGGTATCTAAAAATTCATCTTTTTGTTTGTCTTTAACGATCAATTCGTTATTCGCATTTTTCAGCTGCTGCGTCAAATCTAGCAGTTCGGAAGATTTTTGCTGAAGCATTTTATTTTGTGCAAAAGCATCGCGAGATTCTTCTAAGATCTGCAATACTTCCACCAAACTTATTTTTTCTTCTGTAACGACATTATCGATCAAGATTTTAGCAGAAGCACTCCCAATACTACCGGTAAGTAGCTTTTCAGAATAATTAATGAGTCGTGCATCGGCAATTTCGGTATCTGGAGAAATTTCATAACGCTTAAAAAAGTTGTGCAAGGCCTTTTCTGTGGCTTGAACGCCTAAAAATTTAATCAGTACATTTTTAATGTTGCTCACATAAGCTTCCCCGCGCCAAACGAGGGCATTGTCTTGTAATTTCGCATAGTTTTGAATATTCACGAACATCTCCGCATAATTACGTTCTCGGTAATTTCCTTTAGAAGTGAGCGAGAAAATAAGGTAACAGAAGGTGTTGGCGGTTAAACTCCAGAAAAATGCGTTTGAAGTCGAATTAAATATGTCTAAGCCAAATAGCTGGTAAGGTTTTAAAAATGAAATTCCCCAAGGCCCAAGATCGGTAAACGAAGAAGTACCGGTTAAGGCTTCTAAGGTAAAAGGTAAAATGAGGCAATACAAGGTAATGAGAAACCCGACGATCATCCCGATAATGGCAGCTTTGGAAGAGCCACGATTCCAAAACAAGCCCATAAAGAATGAAGGAGCTAACTGGGCGATCACGATAAATGAAATTAACCCAATTGAAAATAAGGAAAGTTGAATCGAATAGACCAAGTAGAAAAAATAAGCCGCAATGATGATAAGGAAAATTGAAATCCTTCGAATGTTTTTAATGGAAGAAGTGTTTTTAGAACTGTGACGTTGCGAGAATTTATCTAAAAACCCGTAAGGGATGATCAGGTTGTTACTCACCATCGTTGAGAGCGCTAAGGTTGAAACTACGACCATTGAAATAACTGCTGAAAAGCCTCCTAAAAAGACCAGTAAGGCTAAAAATTGATGCTGATTTTCTAGCGGAAGCAACAAGGTGAAATATTCTGCTTGTTCGCTACTGCCAAAATTGATGATACCGCCCCAAGCAATAAAAATCACAAAAATATTGATGAGCAATAAATATAAGGGAAACAGCCAAATGGCTTTTGCTAAATGTTTTTCGTTACTATTTTCAACCACCATCACCTGAAACTGTCGCGGCAATAAAAAAATAGCGAACATCGATAAGACTAAGGTTAAATACCAATTGATGCCCATTTCTAATCCGTCAAAATTGATGAGTTCAGAGAAATGAGATGAGGTGCTTATGCGTTGATAAATATCGGTCGTGCCGTCAAAAAGAAAGAAAGTAATGTAAATCCCTACAATAAGAAAGAATACCAATTTTAAAACCGATTCTAAAGCTACCGACGTAATGATGCCTCGGTGTTTTTCTGAAGCATCGGTTTTTTGTGTCCCATAAAAAGCAGCAAAAAGCGCTAAGAAAACCGCGATATAAAAGGTAGAATCGTCTAAAATACCGGTCGATTCGTGCCCTTTACCATCGGCAAAAATGGCATAGGTTTCTGAAACCGCTTTCAGCTGAAGCGAAATGTAGGGTACGGTTCCAATTACGCAAATAATAGTGACCAGGGCTCCAAGAAAACGGTTATTCCCATAACGTAATGAAATAAAATCGGCTACGGAAGAGATCTTATGTTGTTTAGAAATGCGAATAACTTTTCGAAGAATAATGATCCATAACGGAGCTACGATCATCGGCCCTAGATAAATCGGTAAAAAGCTAATGCCCGAGGTGGCGGCATTTCCGATGCTTCCGTAGTAAGTCCACGCAGAGCAATATACTGCGATCGATAAGGTGTAAATGTACGGGTTGCTTACCCATTTGCGCGGAGCTTTGTTTTCACCCCAATAGGCGGCGAAAAATAAAATTCCTAAGTAAACCGCGACAATACCGAAGAGTAGGTAACTATTCATAATGGCGTTTGATCACGATAAAGGAGATGAGAATAGAAGCGATCCAAATGCTAAAGAAAGCCAGGTAAATTATAGGAATCCCAAAAACGGCTTCTTCCACATTAAAAATTAAAATAAAAGGAATATTCAGCAATAAGAATAAGCCTAAAGAGAGAATCACTAATTTTTGTTCGTGTCTTTTTTTCATTTTTTCAGAATGAATAGAATTCAATATACAAAAAGAAACGGTATCAAAATAACGTATGAGACCGTGTCTGAGCAGCATGGCGTAAACTAACTCGACAGCAACCGCTTCTCCACTTATGCTAGGAATTCTAATATTTTCTACAATTTCTTGTACTTCTTTTGGTGTTGGTTTGGTAAGTCTAGATACGACGATAGAAATCACGAAGTTCACGAGCATGGCGATCGACCCAAAGCCTTCCGGAGAAGTGCCAAACCACCAGTCTTCTGCCGGTAACGGATCCATCACGCCAATTAACCCGGTTTTAAATCGAACCATATAGAACAGCATTAAGAGTAAGCCAACGACCATTCCGCAAATCGCTCCTTCTTTATTCATTCGCTTATCAAAAATCCCCAGAACGATCGCCGGAAAGAAGGAGGCTGCTCCTAAACCAAAGGCCAGGGCGACGACCGCGGCGACAAAGCCGGGCGGGTAAATCCCGAAAAGTCCTGCTACTACAATCGCTACGACAATACTAATTCTAGCCGCTAATAATTCTCCTTTTTCAGAAATATCTGGTTTCAATTGTTTTTTGATTAAATCGTGAGAAATAGAAGTAGAGATCACCAATAACAAACCTGCTGCGGTCGATAAAGCTGCGGCAAGACCACCGGCTGCCACTAAACCAATCACCCAGTTAGGAAGTTTAGCAATTTCTGGATTGGCCAATACCATAATGTCACGATCTACATAAAATTCATTGGCATCGGTACTTGGGTTGGCAATTACTCTTTCGCCAAACTCTCCACGGTCTTCGGTAAAGACAGGTTTTTTTCCGTCGATCGCACTTCCTTTTACATATTGAATTTTACCGTCTCCGTTTTTATCGCTCCAGCCGAGAAGTCCGGTGTTTTCCCAAGTTCTAAACCATTCTGGCATATCTTCGTAAGCTTGCTCGTTCACCGTTTCGATTAAGTTAGTTCTGGCGAAAACGGCTACTGCGGGAGCTGTCGTGTATAAAAAGGCAATAAAAAGTAAGGCTAAACCTGCCGATTTTCTCGCATCTTTTACTTTTGGTACGGTAAAGAAACGTACGATCACGTGTGGCAATCCTGCGGTTCCTGTCATCAATGCTAAGGTAATCGCAAAAACATCCCAAGTACTTTTAGAGCCATTGGTATATTCGTTAAAGCCCAGTTCTCGGTGTAAATTATCTAATTTGTCTAAAAGGTAAGTGCCATCTTCAACCGTGCCGCCCATTCCTAATTGTGGGATTGGATTGCCCGTCATTTGCAAAGAAATAAAGATTGCCGGGACTAAAAAGGCAAACATCAATACACAATATTGTGCGACCTGCGTATATGTAATTCCTTTCATTCCGCCTAAAAAAGAGAAGATCAAAACGACCGCCATCCCGATGATCACCCCGAGGTTAATTTCAACTTGTAAGAATTGAGAAAATACAATTCCTACCCCGCGCATTTGTCCGGCCACGTAAGTAAAAGAAACTACGAGCGCACAAATTACGGCTACGGTTCTGGCGACATTAGAGTAGTAACGGTCACCTATAAAATCGGGTACGGTAAACTTTCCGAATTTTCTTAAATAGGGGGCGAGTAGCAAGGCTAAAAGTACATAACCACCGGTCCAACCCATCAGGTAAACCGAGCCATCATAGCCCATAAAAGAGATGAGACCTGCCATCGAGATAAAAGAAGCGGCACTCATCCAATCGGCAGCGGTTGCCATCCCGTTTGCAAGTGGTGAAACACCACCACCGGCTACATAAAATTCTTTTGTAGATCCGGCTCTTGCCCAAATTGCAATTCCGAAATATAGGGCAAAAGAAACCCCTACTAGGATCCAGGTCCAAACTTGAACGCTCATAATATTGTATTTTTAGTTAGTGAAAAATGCTACTCGATGTTCGAGATTTAAATGGGTGAAGTTTTATACAACTTCTTCGTAAAATTGACGGAGAACTTACTCGTCGAAACCGTATTTTTTATCTAGTTTGTTCATTAATCGAACGTAGATAAAAATAAGGATCACAAAGGTGTAGATCGAGCCTTGCTGGGCAAACCAAAAGCCTAATTTAAAGCCTTCCAACCTTATAGTGTTCAGTTCATCTTTAAAGAGAATACCTGCTCCATAGGATACTATAAACCATACGACCAGCAGGCCGACGAGGTATTTTACGTTCTCTTTCCAATACGCGATTGCTTTTTCTTTATCTGTCATCGTTAAAAAGTTTTATAAGTAAATCATTGCTTGCAGTGTCACTACATTTTGGTTAACATTACCAAAATCTTCATTTAGGTATTCTAAGCTTAGTTTCGAATTATGACTGCTTAAAAAGAGATTGAGGCCGGCCTTTAAAATGTTTCGGTTATCGTCTAAGGCATCATAACTATTCATTCCGTAGGCTAAATAAGGTTGAAATTGTGCTTTGGTATTTTCTCCGGGAAGCAAATAACCAACATGGCTATAAAGCATACTTCCGGTTCCGTAGGCGCTGTATAAATAATTTTCACCGTAATTGTTGTTTTGGTAGGTAGCGTAGGCAGTAAGAGCACTTCCGTTGGTGCCTAAGGGAGCATCGTAAAAAGCATCAACGGCAAAAATAGAAACGTTGTCGCCCGTAAGTTCACCATTGTTATCGGCATAAACCGCTCCGTTAGGATGAACAAAAAAGCCCGCGCCAATGTTGAAGATTTTCTTATTTCCTAAATAGGTTCCTACTTTATAGGGTAAAAAGTTCGACTCTTGATCGAAGAAGTGAAAATCAAAATAACCTGCGTAAGCTTTCCCGGCATCTTTAGATCCTAATAATCTTCTTCCGCCGTAAACCGCATTACCGCCAACTTCAGGATCACGTAGATCTAAACTCGAAGTCATCGCATCATTTATAGCGACACGGTATTGTAATTTTCCGAACTTACCTTTCGCATAAACTCCTACGTGTCTCGCAAACTGATCGGTTAAGCCTAAGGTCGACCAAGATTGGCGGTTATTGTCTAAGGTAAGCATATTCAAGGTACTTTGATTGTTCAATCGGGAAATCCCATTGAAATAATGCAAGCCGCCACCTACAGAATGATTTTCATTCAAATTGTACTGGGCAAAAACATCGTGAAAAAAGAGCTGAGAACCGGCTCCGGTTCCTGTCGGACTCATCGTGTTGCTGTTTAGGTTGTTTAGTCCGAAATGCGTAAGGATAAGAAACTTCTCATTGATTTGTGAGAACATTAAAACACGAGCTCGCCTTAGGTTGAAGTCGAGGTTACTTTCGTCTTCGGGAACCTCGTCTTGGTAAACGCCTTGTACTTGCGCCCAAGAAATAATTCTTAGGTATTTTTTACCTTCTTCATCAAACTCTACTTTAAGTCCGCCTTTATAATAAGGCGAAACTTGAGCTGTAGAAAACTGAAAAGTAAATACCCCAAGGCATAGTAAAAATAATAGTTTTCTATTCATACTTTTAGGGTTTAGTGATTAATACATTGGTTTTGTGTGCATCACTAAATTCCCTAAAATGTATAGTTAAATAAAACTTAATATATTTTTAAGGTAATTAACTATAGTTAATCTTTAAACCGCTCCCATTTGATCAGCATAAATTTGTCGCCCAATTCTGTTACGAGCACGCCGGCACCCGATATATTTTTAGGATTACTGAAGTAATCTGAAAGCTCTTTGGTGCTGAGAATCTTATAGGTAGGATGGTAATCGGTCTGGTAAGGACGTTTGATATTGTATTTTTTAACCCAATTCATGATCGTCACATGAGAAATCCCTAAAATACGTTCGATCTCTCGGTAGGTTAAGCCTTCTAAATACAGTTGAAGGGCTTTGTTTACGTAATAGTCATCAATTCGTTTTCCTAACTTGTTTACGGTAAAATAGTAGTTGCAATCTTTGCACTTATAGCGCTGTCGGTCATTAATAATGCCACTTTTGATATGCTTATCAGAACCGCAATTAGGACAAAATCGAGCCTTCATATATTATTTTAGCATAAATATATTAAATTAGCAATTAATATGATAATTTAAATGCTTTAAAATTGATTAATCTATTTTTTATTAAGGAATAGATTGAGAAGTTTTAAATATTAATGTATTTTGATTCAAGATTCATAAATGGATTTACACTAAGATATTCATCAAACTTTCCTTAGGATTAATGTAATCCCCAAAGAATTGTAAATCTTTCATTCGGCTTAATAGCGGTTCAAAATCTTCTTTAGCCTTTAATTCGATGCCCACGACTGCATAGCCTTTTTCGCGAGAATTTTTTTTGATGTATTCAAAATGGGTAATATCATCCGTTGCGCCTAACACTTCTACCACAAATTGTTTTAAAGCCCCGGCACGTTGCGGAAATCGAACCAAGAAGTAGTGCTTAAGTCCGTTATACAACAAGGCACGTTCTTTAATTTCTTCCATGCGGGTAATATCGTGTTACCGCCGCTAACCACACAAACCACATATTTCCCTTTTATTTCTTCAGAAAATTGCTCGAGCGCGGCTAAGGTTAAAGCTCCGGCAGGTTCTACCACGATCGCATCTTTGTTGTAGAGGTTCAGGATGGTTTCACAAATTTTACCTTCGTCTACGGTAAGTACTTTTTCTAAATTTTGCTTACAGATTTGAAAAGTAAGGTCGCCCACTTTTTTTACGGCTGCTCCATCTACAAATTTATCGATGAGGTGTAGCTCTGTATTTTCATCCTTATCGATCGAGGTCGACATCGAAGCAGCACCTTTTGGTTCTACCCCAATAATTTTGGTGTGTGGCGAAAGGGCTTTAAATACACTGCTTACGCCAGAAGCCACGCCACCGCCACCAATGGGTACAAAAACATAATCGATCGGAGCTTCAGCAGCCGCTAAAATCTCTAAAGCAATCGTGCCTTGCCCTTCCATAATTTTAGGATCATCAAACGGATGGATCACCGTACTTTGGTGCAGCTCGCTATACCGCATGGCTTCTAGCTTGGCATCATCAAAGGTGTCGCCTACTAAAATCACTTCTACGCGATCTTCCCCAAACATGCGAACCTGCTGTACTTTTTGAAGTGGAGTAGGCGTAGGCATAAAAATTTTAGCATCGATATTTAATTTTTTACAAGAATACGCCACGCCTTGCGCGTGATTGCCTGCGCTGGCACAAACCACGCCTTTGGCTCTTTCTTCCGCCGTTAACGAAACAATTTTATGGTAAGCCCCTCTAATTTTATACGAGCGCACCCGTTGCTGGTCTTCTCTTTTTAAGAAGATTTGCGCGTCGAAATCTTTAGAATAACTTCGGTTTTTCTCTAGCGGCGTGTTTTTAGCGATGCCTTCTAAATTCTTTTGCGCTTTCTTGATTTCTGTTAAAGAAAGTTGCGGTAAGGTTTGCGTTTTCATGATAATTTTAAATTAGTACGGTGACAGATTAGGTTTGTTTGGGCGTTCCTCTGCGGGTCGGGCTTTCGGCAGTCGCTTTTTTGTTTTGTTTCTCGACTCCGCTCGAAATGAGAAAACAAAAAGAGCTTCAACAAAGCCTCAATCCCTAACGCGATCAAAACCACCCCGCCCGTTGGGCACCCCTCCTTCACAAGGAGGGGGAACTTTTATCTATTTTTTAGATAAAAAATATAAGCGTCATGCTGAACTTGATTCAGCATCTCATCCTAGTGTTGAGTTTTATTTTTGGTCTACCACGGTTTTAATTTAGATTCTTAGGTCTCGATACAATTTTGCTTCATTTCATTTAGTAACATCACTCGACCTGACGGGTTGTTATTTCTTGCATTTTTGTGGAAGCAGTTCAACTTAAAACACAGTAAGAAATTACCACTCCGCCCGTTGGGACCCCTCGTTTATAAGGAGGGGAACTTTTTATATTTTCTAGATAAAAATATAAGCGTCATGCTGAACTTGATTCAGCATCTCATCCTAGTGTTGAGTTTTATTTTTTGTCTAACACGGTTTTAAGGTTGATCCTTAGGTCTCGATACTATGCTGCTTCATTTCATTTCGCAACATCACTCGACCTGACGGGGTGTTATTTCTTGCATTTTGTGGATGCAGTTCAACTTAAAACACAATAAGAAATTACCACCTCGTCCGTTGGTACCCCTCGTTTATAAGGAGGGGAACTTTTTCTAATACCTAGAACCTAACACCTCATCCCTATTTCCCAACACCTATCAACCTGTTTTTAGTTGTTTTCCGGTCTTAATTTTCTTACTTGCGCACCGGTTTGCCATAATTCAGATTCGCGTAACTCTTTTAACTCTTCTTCCAGTTTTACTCGGTAATCTTCTTTTTCATTGGCTTTAATCGTTACGCGAGCTTCTTCTCCGGTTTTTACACTATCGTAAAGATCGTCAAACACCGGGAGGGTCGCTTCTCTAAATTTATGACGCCAGTCTAAAGCTCCACGTTGCGCGGTGGTCGAGCAATTGGCAAACATCCAATCCATCCCGTTTTCGGCGACTAAAGGCATTAAACTTTGGGTAAGTTCTTCCACCGTTTCATTAAAGGCTTCCGAAGGTGAATGTCCGTTTTTACGTAAAACTTCATATTGGGCTTCAAAAACCCCGGCCAAAGCTCCCATGAGAATTCCGCGTTCCCCGGTAAGATCGGAATAGACTTCTTTCTGAAAATCGGTTTCAAATAAATACCCCGAACCTACGCCAATGCCTAAGGCAACGACACGCTCATAGGCTTTTCCCGTGGCATCTTGAAAAATAGCATAACTCGAATTCAATCCTTTTCCTTCTACAAAAAGTCGGCGTAAAGACGTCCCTGACCCTTTTGGGGCGACTAAAATCACATCGACATCTTTGGGCGGCACAATGCCGGTTTGGTCTTTATAGGTAATTCCGAAGCCGTGCGAAAAATAAAGCGCATCGCCGGGATTCAATTGATTTTTTACGGTTTCCCACTGAGCGATTTGTCCGGCATCAGAAAGTAAGTATTGCACAATCGTTCCGCGTTTGGCAGCTTCTTCTACCTCAAAAAGCGTTTCACCGGGAACCCAGCCATCGGCAACAGCCTTGTCCCAAGTTTTAGAGTTTTTACGTTGGCCTACGATCACGTTAAAGCCGTTGTCTTTTAGGTTAAGTGCTTGTCCCGGTCCTTGAACTCCGTACCCGATAACCGCGATGGTTTCTTCTTTTAAAGTTTCTACTGCTTTAGCTAAAGGAAACTCCTCTCGAGTAACTACATTTTCTTCTACGCCGCCAAAATTTAATTTTGCCATGATTTTTGTATTTAAGTTTTATGAATTGTGTTAAGGTTAATTTTTTCTGAGATCACACTTCCGCAAGCTCTGTGTGACCTCTCTGAATTAATTCAATATTTAAAGGTGGAAGCCTTTTCGACTTCTGCCATGTATTCTTTAAATTCTTTCATCTGTTTGGGGATCGCTACGCGCCCAGATCGTACAAAGCCTAACAAGCCGTAGGGTTCTAACTTGTTATAAAGCGCCTGTGTATCGGTTTTATGACCTGTCTTTTCAATGATCGTAAATTCAGCCTCGACCGTTAAAATGCGAGCGTTGCTACTTCTAATGATCTCTTCCACATCTTCTCCGGAAGCCAAAGCTGAAGTAGGTACTTTGTAAAGCGCGATTTCCTGATGTACCATCTCATCGTTGCGGTGGTAAAAAGCTTTCACTACATCGACCTGCTTTTCGATTTGCTGAATTACTTTAACGACCAAGCTTTCTTCTTCTTCCACTACAATGATGTAGCGGTGAACGCCTTCAACTTCACTGGCTGAAGCGGTGATGCTTTCAATATTAATATGTCTTCGGGTGAAGATGATGCTTACCCGATTTAGTAAGCCAATTTTATCTTCGGTAAATACCGATATGGTGAATTCTTCTTTCATCTTTTTTTATTTTAATCGCACTTCAGAAACACAGCACCCGGTAGGAATCATGGGGAATACATTATTTTCTTTCCCTACCATCACTTCTAGTAAATAACTGCCTTTATGATTTAAAAATCGGTTGAGCGCTTCTTCTAAGTGCTCTCGTTGTTCCACACGTTCAGTTTCGATATGATAACCTTTGGCGATGGTTTGAAAATCGGGGTTCACCATTTCGGTAAACGAATAGCGACGCTCAAAAAACAGTTCTTGCCATTGGCGAACCATACCGAGAAATTCATTATTCAATACCAAAATTTTTACATCGATCTGCGATTGAAAAATGGTACCCAATTCTTGGATCGTCATTTGAAACCCACCGTCGCCCACTACACAAATCACTTCACGATCGGGAGCTCCTAACTTAGCACCTATCGCTGCTGGAAGCCCAAAGCCCATTGTGCCTAAACCACCGGAAGTCACATGACTTCGCCATTGGTCGTGCTCGTAGTACCGTTGTGCTGCCATTTGATGCTGCCCCACATCGGTCACGATCACTGCTTTTCCTAGGGTTTTATCCGAGATTTTTTTGATCACTTCACCCATCGTCATTTCTTTTTCTAACGAAGGAGAAAGTTCTTCTTCTACGACTTCTAAAAACTCTTTTTGCTTGCAGTTGTAGAATTCTTGCTTCCAATCATCATGCTTTTTTTCTTCTAAAAGTTCGGTAAGCATTTGTAGCGATTGTTTACAATTGCCCAAAACCGATACCTCGGCATATACGTTTTTATTGATTTCTGCCGGATCAATTTCGAGATGAATCACTTTGGCTTGTTTGGCATAGCGACTTAAATCTCCGGTCACCCGATCGTCAAAACGCATGCCGACAGCTATTAACACATCACATTCGTTGGTGAGTAAATTAGGACCGTAATTGCCGTGCATCCCTAACATGCCCATATTGAGTGGGTGATGTGAAGAAAGTGCAGAAATTCCTAAAATGGTCCACGCCGAAGGAAGGTCTCCTTTTTCAATAAATTTTCTAAATTCTTCCTGCGCTTCTGCCAACACCACTCCTTGGCCAAACAATACATAAGGTTTTTTCGCTTGATTGATTAAGGCCGCCGCTTTTTTGATTTGTGCTTCGTTAACCGGATTATCGGGAACATAGCTGCGAACACTTTGGCAAGCTTCATATTCAAATTCGAAACTTTCAAACTGCGCATCTTTGGTAATATCGATCAATACCGGACCGGGTCTTCCGGATTTGGCCACATAAAAAGCTTTGGCTAAGGCCTGCGGAATATCTTTCGCTTGGGTCACCTGGATGTTCCATTTGGTCACCGGTGTCGAAATGCCGACCACATCGGTTTCCTGAAAGGCATCGGTACCTAAAAGATTGCTGCCTACTTGCCCGGTAATGCAAACTAAGGGCGTTGAATCGATCTGCGCATCGGCCAAACCGGTAATCAGATTGGTTGCTCCCGGTCCCGATGTGGCGATGCAAACACCAACCTTACCCGAGACGCGTGCGTAACCTTGTGCGGCGTGAATGGCTCCTTGTTCGTGCCGCGTTAAAATGTGTGCTAACCGATCGCGATAATCGTACATTGCATCGTACACCGGCATAATGGCTCCGCCGGGATAGCCAAACAAATATTCCGTTTCTTCTAGCAAAAGACATTTAACCACGGCTTCTGCTCCTGTGATGACTGTTGTTTTAGTTGGTACTTCCATGAGCTTTATCGGTTACGCATCCTAAAGATGCAGAGGTTACAGATTGTGCATATTTAAATAGCGCTCCACGGGATACTTTTAGTGGCGGCGCTTTCCATTCTTGTTGACGTTCTTGTAATTCTTCTTCAGACAGGTGAACGTCGATCGTATTTTTTTCAGCATCGATGGTAATTTGATCGCCATCTTTCAGCAAACCAATTGTGCCGCCAACTTGGGCTTCAGGAGTAATGTGCCCCACCACAAAACCGTGCGTACCTCCGGAAAATCTTCCATCGGTAATTAAGGCCACTTTCTTCCCTAAACCTCTTCCCATAATGGCCGAAGTAGGTTTGAGCATTTCTGGCATTCCGGGTCCGCCTTTAGGACCTTCATAACGGATCACCACCACATCGCCTTCTTTTACTTCTCCGTTAGCAATCCCATCGTTTGCTTCATATTCGCCATTGTAGATTTTAGCGGTTCCCGAAAAGAGTAAACCTTCTTTTCCGGTGATTTTTGCTACGGCACCTTCCGGAGCTAAGTTTCCTTTTAGAATTCGTAAATGACCGGTAGGTTTTAAAGGTTGTTCTACGGAATGAAGAATCTCTTGTTCCGAAGAAAGGGAAGGAACCTCTGCTAAATTTTCGGCTACTGTTTTTCCGGTTACCGTTAGGCAATCGCCATGTAAATAGCCTTTTTCTAATAAATATTTCATCACGGCGGGTGTTCCGCCAATTTGATGCAGGTCTTCCATCAGGTATTTACCGCTCGGTTTAAGATCGGCTAAATAGGGAACTTGATCGCTAATACGCTGAAAATCGTCTATCTTAAAATCGACGCCTGCGGCATCGGCGATCGCTAAAAAGTGGAGCACCGCATTGGTCGAACCGCCTAAGGCAATGACTACGGTAATCGCGTTTTCAAATGATTTTTTTGAAACAATATCGGAAGGTTTCAAATCTTTTTTCAGTAACTCCATCACGGCTTCTCCGGCTTGGGTACATTCGGCTACTTTTGCATTTCCCACCGCAGGATTAGAAGCGTTGTAGGGCAATGAAAAGCCTAAAGCTTCAATCGCAGAAGCCATGGTGTTGGCCGTGTACATTCCGCCACAAGCTCCGGGACCGGGACAAGCATGATGAATTACTTTTTTAAATTCGCACTCCTTCATTTTTCCGGCAGATTTTTCTCCCCAAGCTTCAAAAGCAGAAACAATATCTAGCTTTTTATCGCCTAATTTTCCGGAAGCAATCGTACCACCGTATACCATCACCGAAGGTCTGTCTAACCGAAACATGGCCATTAGTGCACCTGGCATGTTCTTATCGCAACCTACGACGGTGACGAGCGCATCGTAGCTCATGCCTTGGACCACGGTTTCCATGGAATCGGCGATAATATCGCGGGAAGGAAGTGAAAAGCGCATTCCCGGGGTTCCCATCGATATCCCGTCACTTACGCCAATGGTATTGAATACGAGGCCCACACCATCATTACTGTTGATCCCGATTTTTACATGTTGCGCGAGGTCGTTGAGGTGCATATTACACGGGTTGCCTTCAAAGCCTGTACTGCCAATGCCGATGAAGGGTTT
>ENA-ORDG01000286-ORDG01000286.1-marine-metagenome-genome-assembly--contig:-NODE-286-length-23235-cov-5.431859_pt1 | contig 23235 bp, 14 predicted proteins | sample MGYA00248629_ERZ508524 | MGnify/ENA primary metagenome ERZ508524 (study PRJEB26194, sample SAMN05421901) | marine metagenome | isolation source: East of Rio de Janeiro, Brazil, South Atlantic Ocean...
GTGGTAGTTCAGTTGGTTAGAATGCCGGCCTGTCACGCCGGAGGTCGCGGGTTCGAGTCCCGTCCACTCCGCCATTTTTCTTAAGTGCGACTCAGCACAAGATAAGTATCACTTCTTCTATCGAAATATTCCCAATACCGCCTTTGCGGCTTTGTTATCGCCTGTTTTCTGGCGCCGTTTCTACCTTCTGCTTTTTACCTCTAATAATGGGCTTTTTGACGTTTACCCCTTGAGCAAGCGCTCATACAGGGCTAGAGTAATGGCACAAAAATCACAATGACAAGAAACAGTGGGAGTTATCCATGCGTAAAACATTATTAGCCGTTGCAATTGGTGCTGCGGTATCACTCGGCGCCTGTAGCGATGCGAGTAAGCCGTCAAATACTGAAAACAGCTCTGCGAAAGCTGAAAGCAGCCAGGAAGCGACAGCGATGAACCCATTCTTCGAAGCCAGCCCGTTGCTTTATCAAGCACCTGACTTCGATGCTATTGAGTTTAAACACTTCAAGCCTGCTTTTGAGCGTGGCATGAAAGAGCACATGGAAGAAATTGAAGCCATTGCGACTAACTCTGAAGAACCAACCTTTGAAAACACCATTGTTGCAATGGAAAAATCTGGTGCAATTCTTGGTCGTGTAAGCTCAGTTTTCTATAACCTGTCTTCGTCTCATTCAAACGATCAAATTCGTGAATTACAGGCTGAGCTGGCGCCTAAAATGGCTTCACACAGTGACAACATTCGTTTAAATGCTGACTTATTCGCGCGCATTAAAACATTGCATGAACAGCGTAATGATTTGGACTTAGACAGTGAAGCGAAGCGTTTACTGGAAGAAACTTATAAAGAGTTCATCCGCGCAGGCGCACAGCTTAACGATGAAGAAAAAGCGCAAATTCGTGAAATTAACGAGCAGCTTTCAAGCCTGACTAACGAATTCCGCGATGGCTTAATGTCTCTTACTCAAGAAACCGTTGTGTTTGTTGAAGATAAAGAGAAGCTAGCAGGCTTAAGCGAAAGTCGTATTGAGAGCTTAGCGAACGCAGCGAAAAGCCGCGATAAAGAAGGCCAATACGCCATTGTTCTGACGAACACTACACGCCAGTCTATCTTAGCGGAGCTGGAAAACCGTGAATTGCGCCAACAAGTTTGGGAAGCGTCAGCGAACCGTGGTACGGGCGATACAGAAACTGACCAGCGTCCATTAGTTAAACAGCTTGTTAAACTGCGTGCCGACAAAGCTCAACTATTAGGTTATGACTCTTGGGGCGACTATGTTCTTGAAACAAACATGGCAGGTAACCCTGAAGCCGCACAAAAAATGCTGCGTGACTTAGTACCTGCAGTTGTTTCAAATGTAGAAAGTGAGGCGGCTGAAATTCAGGCAGCGATTGACGCTGACGGTAAAGATTTCGAACTGAAACCGTGGGATTGGTTCCATTACGCAGAAAAAGTGCGTGCTGAGAAGTATTCTATTGACTCAGATGAAGTGAAAAAATACTTCGAGTTTAATCGTGTATTAGAAGACGGCGTTTTCTATGCGATGGGCGAGCTGTTTGGTATTAGCTTTGAAGAACGTAAAGACATTCCTGTGTATCAGGAAGACGTCAAAGTTTATGAAGTGTTTGATGTTGACGGTAGCAGCTTAGGCCTTTTCTATGCCGACTACTTCGCTCGTGACAGCAAGCGCGGTGGCGCGTGGATGAGCTCGTTCCGCACGCAATCTGAGCTAATGAATCAGAAGCCCGTTATTCTGAACAACATGAACATTACCAAGGCACCGGAAGGCGAGCCTACGTTGTTAAGCTTCTCCGAGGTTTCAACTATGTTCCACGAAATGGGACACGCGTTGCATGGTATGTTCTCAGACGTAACCTACCCGTCGCTGGCAGGTACATCTGTTTCACGTGATTACGTTGAGTTTCCGTCAACTTTCCAGGAAGACTGGATGCTGAATGAAAAAGTGATTAACAACTTTGCGAATCATTATGAAACTGGTGAGCCAATTCCTCAGGAACTATTGGACAAAGTTTTAGCAGCGCGTAATTTCAACCAAGGCTTTGATACCCTTGAGTACGTTGCGGCGGCATTGCTTGATCTTGAATATCACACAGTGTCGGCAGGGACAGAAATTGATGACGTTGAAGCGTTTGAGAAAGAAGCGTTAGAGCGTAACGGTGTTGCTGTAGAAGCGGTTCCGCCTCGTTATCGCTCAACTTACTTTGCGCATGTTTTCGCCGGTGGTTACTCAGCGGGTTACTACGCGTACATGTGGAGTGAAGTATTAGCAGCGGATGCGTTCAAACACATGAACAACAATGGTGGTTTAACGCTGGAGAATGGCCAGGCTTTCCGTAAAGAGATTCTCTCTCAAGGTAACAGCAAAGAGCCAATGCAGCAGTACATCGACTGGCGTGGTCAAGAGCCAACGGTTGAAGCTCTGTTGGAACGTCGTGGACTGACGGACCCTAGCATTGACTAATATGTTTTAAATACGACTGAATAGTCGCTATAAAAAGCCACTGGCGTTATCATCGTCAGTGGCTTTTTTGTATCTATAATGCGAGGCAAGCAATGAAAGAGCGTATCGTGATTGTTGGAGGTGGTGCAGGGGGACTTGAGTTAGCTACACAGTTAGGTCGCAAATTGGGTCGTAAAGGTAAGGCTCAAATTACCCTGATAGACCGCAATACAACACATCTTTGGAAGCCATTACTTCATGAAGTGGCTTCAGGGGCTTTGGACTCCCGACTTGCCGAAGTTGATTACCGGGGGCAAAGTGCCCGCGAAGGGTTTCAGTTTTTAATTGGTACTCTGGAGCATGTGGATAAAGAAGCGAAGACTGTCACGCTTGCTGCAATTAATAATAACGAGGGCGAAGAAGTTTTAAGCTCACGGGACGTGCCTTACGACCGTTTAATTTTAGCCCTTGGCAGTGTCACTGCAGACTTTGGTACCGCCGGTGTGCAAGACAACTGTTACTTTCTGGACTCACTAAAGCAAGCCGATGCTTTTCATGGTGAGTTATTAAATGAGTTTTTAAAAGTTAACCAAGCATTAGAAGACGGGAAAGACGCTGATTTGTCGCTGGCTATTGTCGGCGGTGGCGCAACGGGCGTTGAATTGGCCGCCGAGCTTATTCATTCGGTCTCACTCCTGTCTATTTATGGTCTTAAACATCTGGATAAAACCCATTTTAAAGTTCGTTTGATTGAAGCCGGTGAACGGCTATTACCCGCATTACCAGAGCGGTTATCGAACTCGGTTCTGAAAAAGCTTCGTAAGCTGGGCGTGGAAGTCATTTTGAGTAACCCGGTAAAAGAAGTAACGAAAAACGAGCTTTGCTTATCCGAAGGCGAACCTGTAAGAGCCGATATGATGGTTTGGGCAGCGGGTGTCAGAGCACCTGATATTACTCAATCGTGGAACCTAAACACCAGAAAGAATAATCAAATTGAGGTAAACGAGTACCTTCAGTCGATTTCTGATAGCGCAATATACGCAATTGGCGACTGTGCGGCTTGCCGAATTGATAACGAACGCTGGGTACCGCCACGCGCTCAATCAGCCCACCAAATGGCAGAGTGCTTATACAAAAATATCTTACGAGAGTACGGCGGACGTGAGCCTAAGCCGTTTCGCTATAAAGACCGGGGCTCGTTAGTTTCACTGAGTCGTTTTTCTGCCGTTGGTAATTTAATGCAAAGTAAAAGTGTGTCGATGTCGATTGAAGGCACGCTGGCACGTTGGGCTTACGCGAGCTTGTACCGCATGCATCAGCGGGCATTGCACGGTTGGTGGAAAATGTTTTTGATATTGCTGGTGGACAAGTTAAATCATGCGGTGAAACCACGCTTGAAGTTGCATTGACGATATACTTCAGTAGTCGCATCAGGCACAATATGGCGTCTGATATTAGAATAAAAACGTAAACTGAAACGGCGAAATGACAGCACCAAATTTTATCCATTTACGCATTCATAGCGACTTCTCCATGGTTGACGGCTTAGCAAAAGTTGGCCCTATCTGTGAAGCGGTAGCTGACGCAGGTATGCCGGCATTGGCCATGACCGACCAAATGAACTTTTGTGGCTTGGTTCGCTACTACGGTACGGCTCATAAGCTGGGGTTAAAACCTATTATAGGTTGTGACCTGTGGGTGCAACACAGCTACCCGGATGGGGAAATTTTTCGTCTGACGGCGCTGGCAATGGATAACGAAGGGTATCAACAAATTACGCAGTTGATGTCTAAAGCGTACCTGAGAGGGCACATTGCAGACAAACCGGTTATCGATAAAGACTGGCTAAAAGAGCATAACCAGGGCGTTATTCTGCTCTCCGGCGCTCGGGAAGGCGACATTGGTCATGCTTTACTTAAAAATAACGACAAAGAGCTCGACGCCGCACTGGACTTCTATCAGGAATATTTTCCCGACCGTTTTTACCTTGAGCTGATTAGAACAGGCCGACCAAAAGAGGAAGACTACCTCCATAAAGCGGTGAAGCTGGCGGGCGAGACTCAGTTACCGGTGGTGGCAACAAACGAAGTGGTCTTTTTAAAAGAAGAAAACTTTGACGCGCACGAAATTCGAGTCGCTATTCATGACGGGTATCAGTTAGAAGACCGCCGTCGTCCGAAAAAGTATTCGCCGCAACAATATTTAAGAACGCCGGAAGAAATGGCAGAGCTATTCTCTGACATTCCCGAGGCACTTGAGAACACTGTTGAAATTGCAAAGCGTTGTAATGTGACGGTTCGCCTGGGTGAATACTTCCTGCCGAAATTCCCGACAGGCGATATGACTACTGAAGACTATCTGGTTAAGGTGTCTGAAGAAGGGCTTGAAGACCGACTTGAGTTTTTATTTCCCGACCCGGAAGAGCGGGCCGCTAAACGACCTGAATATGACGAGCGTCTGAAAGAAGAGCTTAACGTCATTAATGGTATGGGCTTTCCAGGTTACTTCCTTATCGTTATGGAATTTATTCAGTGGAGTAAAGACCACGGCATACCCGTTGGTCCCGGACGGGGCTCTGGTGCTGGCTCATTAGTTGCTTATTCATTGAAAATTACCGACCTGGACCCGCTGGAATTTGACCTGCTTTTCGAACGATTCCTAAACCCTGAACGGGTTTCCATGCCTGACTTTGACGTCGATTTTTGTATGGATCGCCGCGATGAGGTTATTGACCACGTTGCCGATTTGTACGGCCGCGAAGCGGTTTCGCAAATTATTACCTTCGGTACTATGGCCGCAAAGGCAGCAATTCGAGACGTAGGGCGTGTTCTGGGGCATCCGTACGGCTTTGTCGATCGCATATCAAAGTTAGTGCCCGGCGATCCGGGAATGACACTGGAAAAAGCGTTTGAGATAGAGCCTCAGCTTGGTGAAGCGTACGACCAGGACGGTGAGGTTAAAGCCATTATTGATATGGCGCGGATTTTAGAGGGTGTTACCCGTAATGCCGGTAAACACGCCGGTGGTGTGGTTATTTCGCCAACGACTATCACTGACTTTTCGCCGCTGTATTGCGACGATGAAGGTAAAAACCCGGTCACTCAGTTTGATAAAAACGATGTCGAGTCGGCTGGTTTGGTTAAGTTTGACTTCCTAGGCTTAAGAACACTGACCATTATTCAGTGGGCTGTCGATATGGTGAACGTTCGCAAAGAAAAAGCGGGTGAAGAGCTTATCGATATAACGGCCATTGATTTGACCGACCCGGCGTGTTTCAAACTACTGAAAAAAGCCGAAACAACAGCCGTCTTCCAGCTGGAATCCCGCGGTATGAAAGAGCTGATTAAGAAGCTGCTGCCGGATTCTTTTGAAGATATTATCGCATTGGTTGCTTTGTTCCGACCGGGCCCTTTGCAGTCGGGCATGGTCGATAACTTCATTGACCGTAAGCATGGTCGGGAAGAAATCTCTTATCCTGATGTTAAGTATCAGCACGACAGCCTTCAGCCAATTCTTGAGCCGACGTACGGTGTCATTTTGTACCAAGAACAGGTCATGCAAATTGCTCAGGTTTTAGCTGGTTATACACTCGGCGGCGCTGACCTTTTACGTCGAGCTATGGGTAAGAAAAAGCCCGAAGAAATGGCGAAACAGCGAGAGATATTCCGAGAGGGCGCGGCCAAGAACAATATTGATCCAGAGTTGGCCATGAAGATCTTCGACTTGGTAGAGAAGTTCGCAGGCTACGGGTTTAACAAATCGCACTCTGCTGCTTATGCGTTAGTCTCTTACCAAACGCTGTGGATGAAAACGCACTATCCGGCTGAGTTTATGGCTGCGGTTATGTCAGCGGATATGGACAATACCGACAAAATTGTCACGCTGGCTGACGAATGTGAGCGAATGGGGCTTGAGTTACTGCCGCCAGACGTGAACAAGGGCGAATACAAGTTCACGGTCGACGAACAGCAGCGAGTGGTTTACGGCATTGGTGCTATTAAAGGCGTCGGGGAAGCTCCCATTGAATCAATCATTCAGGCCAGAAATGAAGGTGGTCCGTTCAAAGACTTATTCGACTTCTGCTGTCGGGTGAACTTGAAGAAAATGAATAAACGGGTGCTGGAGCGCTTAATTCGGGCAGGGGCCATGGACAATTTAGGTCCTCACCGAGCGGCGCTTATGGCGACGCTGGAAAAAGCCATTCGCCAGGCAGAGCAGCATTTGCAGGCAGAGCAAATTGGTCAGTCAGATATGTTTGGTGTGCTGACTACCGAGCCTGAAGCGGTCGAGCAGGAGTTTGTGCAGGTACGCCAATGGCCAGAAGCAGTGTGGCTGGAAGGCGAACGGGAAACCCTTGGGCTTTACCTGACAGGCCACCCAATTAACCGCTTTAGAAGTGAGTTGAAACACTATGTGTCAAATACTCTGTCCAATGTCGGCCCGACACCGAAAGATCAAAGCGTTGCTATTGCCGGACTCGTTATAGATATTCGCGTGCTGACAAATAAACGAGGTCAGCGTTTTGCTATAGTGACCTTAGATGACAAAACGGCGCGCATGGATGTACGATTATTCAGCAATGAATACGAAAGTTATCAAGAATTGCTCGAAAAAGACCGAATTTTGTGGGTAAAAGGTGAGGTCAGATTTGATAACTTTAGTAATAGCAATACAATGACCGCTAGAGAAGTGATGGGTATCGAGCAAGCGCGTGAGAGTTATTTGCGTAGTTTGTCGATAACGCTGACGGAAGATGCACTTGAAAATGGTGTGGCAGGCAAGCTGGAAACAGTGCTAGAGCCTTACGCAAAAGGAACCTGTCCAATAAAGCTTCGTTATAACTCGTCTTACGCGAGAGCAGAATTGTCAGTGGAAGCAAATTGGTATGTCACGCCATCGGATGAATTAATAGACGAATTACAGAACTTGCTGGGAAATCAGCAGGTTTCACTCGAATTTTAAAGGAAATGACAGCGAATGAGCCTTAATTTTCTGGATTTTGAACAGCCAATAGCAGAGCTCGAAGCGCAGATTGAAGAGTTAAAGTCAGTCGGCAAGCGCGGCGAGCTTGATATTAATATTGAAGAAGAAGTTCAGCGTTTAACCAAGAAGAGTCAGGAACTCACCGAGAAAATCTTTTCTGATTTAGGTGCCTGGCAGGTTGCGCAACTTGCTCGCCATCCCCTGCGTCCGTACACACTGGACTACATTCGGATGATTTTTACCGAGTTTGATGAGCTTGCGGGCGACCGAACTTTTGCAAATGATGAAGCTATTGTCGGTGGCATAGCTCGTCTTGATGGCAAACCTGTTATGGTCATTGGCCAGCAAAAAGGTCGTGAAACAAAAGAGAAAATTCGTCGTAACTTCGGTATGCCAAAGCCTGAAGGCTATCGAAAAGCGCTGCGTTTAATGGAAACCGCTGAACGTTTCAATTTACCGATTATTACTTTTATTGATACGCCAGGAGCCTACCCAGGTATTGGCGCGGAAGAACGCGGCCAGAGCGAGGCTATTGCCCGTAACTTAAAAGTTATGTCGCGACTAAATGTACCTATTATTTGCACTGTTATTGGTGAAGGCGGCTCAGGCGGTGCTTTAGCTATTGGTGTTGGCGACAAAGTAAATATGTTGCAATACAGCACTTACTCAGTTATTTCACCGGAAGGTTGCGCATCCATTTTGTGGAAAAGTGCCAGTAAAGCACCTTTGGCGGCAGAAGCTATGGGCGTTACGGCGCAGCGCAGTAAAGAGCTCGGACTTATCGATGCCGTTATACCTGAACCGTTAGGTGGAGCGCACCGTCATGCTGAAGAAATGGCGATTCGCTTGAAGAAACAGCTTCTGTCAGACGTTAAGTCTCTGGAAGGGCTAAGTAAGTCTGAACGCTTAGATCAGCGTTACAAAAAGCTGATGTCGTTTGGGTACTGCTAAGTATAATGATGACTGATGCGCTTTATGAGCGTTTCTTAGCAGCTATTAATAAACTCTCTCTGCAGCCAGGGCAGCAACTTGTTGCTGCTTTAGGTGGCGGGGCTGACTCACAGACTATCCTCGACTTATTGATGCGCTTTCGGCGCGACAACCCACAGTACCGATATTTAGCAATTCATCTGGACCATAGCTTTCATCCCGACTCAGGCCAGTGGTCTGACACTATTCATGAAGCGGTAAAAGCTTATGGAATTGATACCATTTTCGAGCCCCTTGAAGTGCCGATGAAAACTCGCGTGAGCAAGGAAGCTATTGGTCGCGAACTTCGCTATAAAAGACTGGCTGAACTGACAGAGCCAAACGCCGTGCTGCTGGTAGGTCAGCATAAGAATGATCAAATAGAAACATTCTTGTTGCAGTTAAAGCGAGGAAGTGGTCCTAAAGGCTTGGCGTCTATGGCCGAGGTTCAGCCCTGGGAGGGCGAGCGCACACTCTGTCGACCGTTACTGACAACCAGTAAGGACGAAATTTTAGAGTACGCAGCGCACCACCAGCTTACCTGGATAGAAGACGACACCAACTACGATACGACAATAGAGCGTAACTTCTTACGACATGAGGTTATTCCAACGCTTGAAAACCGCTGGCCACACTTTGGTATGAGTGTTCTACGCTCTGCCAGACTTTGTGCGGAACAACAGGACGTCATGGAAGAGCTACTTCTGGAAAAGCTTCATGCAGCACAGCAGCAAAGTTCAGATTGTTTCCCGTTGTCGTTACTTGAAAATACATCGGCGGCTATGCAACGAGCACTATTACGTACTTGGCTGCAGCAATTAGGCAAAAGTTTGCCAAGTTACGAGCAGCTTGAACAAATTCGCCGGCAAAGCTTGAATGTTCGGTTAGATACGCAGCTGGCAATTAATTGCCAGGGCTATTCGGTTCGTTATTTTAAAAGCGCGCTCTGGGTCGATGACGGTGTTCCTGAGCCGAGCCCTGAAATGACAATTTCCGATTCAATAACGAACTTCGGTCATTGGGGGATCCTGCACGTTCCGGATAGTGTATTAGCAAAATCAGAGATTCTTACAGTGAGCTTAACTCACCCAAAAGGTAAGTTAGGTAAACCCGGCAGAGAAGGACGAAAAAAACTGACAGACTGGTTTAAAGAATGCGGCTTAGCGCCTTGGTTAAGACAACGCGTACCTGTTTTGCAGGTCAACGAGTATGACGTTTGGACACCCGTTACCGGCTGGTTAACTCCAGCGCCAGAAAGTCATAATGTACCCACAGTAAGTCCAAGCTGGCAAACCACTTTAGAATGGCTTAGCAAGTCTTAGTTAGCTATAGAGCGCAGCGATTTAGCCTCGTATAAGCGTTTATCGACTTCATCAAGGACATCATCGGCTGTGTGAAAGCTTTCCATCTGCAAAGAGCCTGAACTAAAAGCAACATTCAAAGACATTAACTTTGAGTCGTGACTAATCGCTTTTTCCAAACGTTCAATAATATCAGTTACCTGGCTTTTGGGTGTGTCTTCCAATACCAACACAAACTCATCACCACCGTAACGGAACACACGGTCAGTGTCTCGAAGCTGATGTTTTATGAGCTGCGCAAATTGTTGTAAGACTTCGTCGCCAAGTTGGTGACCGAAGTTATCATTAACCTGCTTAAAGTTGTCCATATCGATAAGTACGATACTGATATCTTTTTGAGGGTCACGCTTAAGCTTGGCGGTTATGTGTGCCAAAGTTTCATCGAGCAGAGAACGGTTACCAACACCAGTTAGATGATCTTTTACTGCGGCTTGCCGCACTTTTGAATAGGTCATCGCATTACGCAGAGGAAAGGTTAGCTGCTTATGCATTTGTTCCAGGCGAAGCTTAACCGCGTAAGATGCAGGTTGTTTGAACTGATAAAGCATTTGACCCAGGTATTGGTCATCGGCATAAAGCATGACAGCATATTCAAAATGGCTTTCGTCATATTGGCCGTGTAGGTTAATGACTTGGTCATCGGAGACAAACTGCATGGCTTTTACAGGCAGGCGCTCTAATACGGCATGACTGTATATTGACAGTAAAGACGTAATATCCAGCGTTGTTTGTAATTTTTCTGTCAATGATGACGAGTTCGCTTTGATGTCCTCACTCGAGGTGAGTTGGCTGACCAACGCCTGAGTTTTGTTGATAGCAGAGTTTAAGCGATCTCTAATTACAGCTTTACCTAACATGTGCTTTTCGACTCCAATGAATTTTGTCTGTTTTGAAGTAAGCAAAATTCAAGCCAAAAAATTAAAAGTTATTTAAAACAATGGTTTATAAAATCAATTTTTCTGAAACAAAAGAGTGTTAATATTTTGACAGCCATATTTAGAAAACGAGGGACCGAATGAACGGAACATTTTCCAGTCTACTGATGCTGCTTGCTATAGCGGTCGTGCTTGTATGGTTATTTCGGCGCATAAAGCTACCAGCCATACTGGCTTACCTTGTCGCCGGTATTATTGCCGGACCGGAGGTTATGGAGTGGATTAAAGATCCTGATGATTACCACTTGGTTGCTGAGCTGGGTATTGTTTTCCTGCTGTTCTCACTTGGCCTGGAGTTTTCGTTACCTAAAATGATGGCAATGCGGCGTTGGGTATTTGGTCTAGGCGCTGCGCAAGTTATTGGTTCGTTGCTTGTCTTCATGCTCATCGGTTTTTTGTGGCTGGGTGAGTGGGCGGCTTCGCTGGCTATTGCCGGAGCTTTGGCGTTGTCGTCAACTGCCGTGGTTATTAAGCAGTTGAAAGAAAGCGCGCAAACGGCCACCCGTCGAGGCCAAATGACAGTAGCCATTCTACTATTCCAGGATATTGCTGTTGTCCCCTTACTGATTATTATTCCGTTGTTAGCTTCAGATTCCGGCAGTATTGGATACACCTTACTAATTGCGTTGGCTAAAGGCACCGCGGTTATTGCTGTACTGATGGCTGTTGGTAAGTGGGTATTACCTTATCTGTTTAAAGAAATCGCCAAGCAAAGAACCGACGAGCTTTTTGTGTTGGCAACGCTGCTGGTTGCGCTGGTTGCCGGTGGTATGACGCATTTATTCGGTCTGTCTATGGCGCTTGGAGCGTTTTTAGCCGGAATGATGCTGGGTGAAAGCCAATATAAGCACCAGTTGGAAGCTGATATTCGTCCGTTCCGTGACATTTTAATGGGGCTGTTTTTCACCACCATAGGTATGCAGCTGCAATTAACGGGGTTTGTAAACAATCTGCACTGGATTTTACTCGCAGTGTTGGTCATGTCGATTGTTAAAATAGCCATTATCAGCTCTGTAGCAAGGCTTATGGGCGAGCGCGACACTGACGCTTGGGGCAGTGCAATATCGCTCTTCCAAATGGGGGAGTTCGGCTTTGTTATTGTAGCTTTGGCAAATAACCATAATTTGCTGTCTCCGGAAATTGTCACCAGCATGATAGGTATTGGTGTTTTCAGTATGGCGATAACACCTATCATTATTCACCGACTTAAACCTTTGGTCGACGCTATTATTCGCACGCCCGACTCCATTGAGCAAATTGAAAGCCAGCGCACCCCGCAAGGCGATGGCCTTGAAAACCAAGTGTTAATTTGTGGCTTTGGGCGCACCGGGCAGACGATTAGTCGCTTCCTGGACGCTGAGGGGATTACGCACATTGCGGTTGATAACGACCCTTTACGTGTTCAGGAAGCGGTGGCCGGCGGTGCGCGTGTTTATTTTGGTGACAGCGCCCGAAAAGATATATTACGGGCGGTTGGTGCTGAAAAAGTTGATTTGGTTATTATCAGCTTTGCGGACGATGCGCGTGCGGTGGAAGTTTTAAAAGAGCTGCGGCTATTAAACCCGAATGCCTATGTCATTGTGCGCAGTAGAGACGACCAAAACTTAAATGCTTTGCAAAACGCCGGCGCTTCTCAGGTGGTACCCGACACACTTGAAGCGAGTTTGATGTTGATATCTCATGTATTAAGCCACAGCGGCATTCCTATTCGCCGTATTTTGGCAAGACTGGATAAAGAACGTCGTAACCACTATGGTGAAATGCATGGCTTTTTCCAAGGCTCAGAAACCGATATGGGCCCTGAAATGGTCGATAAACTGGAATTTTTGCGTGCTGTGACTTTACCGGAAGGCGCGTGGGCTAACGGCAAAACAGTAGCGTCTCTCGACTGGGAGCAACATAACGTTCAGCTTAAAGCAATACGCCGAGAAGACGAAGAATATCCAAACCCTGATGACGCCACCGAATTTGAACCGCAAGATGTGGTCCTGTTAGTTGGCAAGCCGCGCTATGTTGAGGCGGCGGAACGTTGGTTACTGGAGGGATAACCGGGTTTTGTAATAGTCCGTTACAACTTATTAGGGAAAAATCACAGTTCGCAACAGTTAAGGTCTAACAATTTACATTTGTTAGGCGGATAATAACACTATAAGAAATTTTAAAATTAACTAAAGCTGAGCGAACTGTGATGAAACTGAAAAAACGCGCTTTTATACCACCTCTCATTATTCTTGTGGCTATTCTGCTAGCTGTGTTAGCGAGTATGGCTGCTAAGCCCCCTGAAAAGAAACAGCAGCAAAAGCCTGCCGTAATGGTGGAAGTTAAAGAAGTAAAAGCCCGCGACATGACCTTCTTGGTCGACTCGCAAGGCTCCGCCACCCCTAAATACTCAACGACATTGCTGGCGGAAGTCAGTGGGCAAATTGTTGATGTTGCAGATAAATATAATGCCGGTGGCTTTTTCAAAAAAGGTGAGACATTACTGCAAATTGACCCATCCGATTACAAGGTTGCCGTTCAACAAGCTCGCGCTCAGTTGCTGCAAGCACAAGCTGCGTTGGAAGAAGAAAAAGCCCGGGCTCGGGTGGCGGAAGAAGAATGGTCTCAGTTTACCGAAGGAGAAGCGCCTGCTCTGGGCTTACGTAAACCTCAGCTAGCCAGTGCATTAGCTTCACTGGAATCTGCTGAAGCAAACCTAGCCATGGCAGAGCGTAACCTGGAACGTACTACAATTAGAGCGCCTTATGACAGCGTTCTGCGTAGCAAGCAAGCTGATTTAGGACAGTTTGTTGGTGCCGGTGCTCAAATTGCAACATTGTATGGCACCGAAGTGGCCGAAATTCGTTTGCCACTCAGTGACCTGGACGTTACTTACCTTAACCTTCCGGAAGAGTCGCAGACAGAGCCTAAAGTGTTACTAGAGTCACAGGTATCTGGTGTTGATACTCAGTGGCTAGGAAAGCTGGTTAGAACGGAAGGTGTGCTGGATGAAGCAAGCCGGGTTATTTACGGCGTAGTCCAGGTTGAAGACCCTTATAACCTTAATGGTCAAACACACGAAGAGCCTTTGCGTTTTGGTCGCTTTGTGCAGGCACAAGTGGAAGGGCAGCAAGTGACCGGGGTTATGGAAGTTCCGACCTATGCGATTAACCCTGATGGAACGGTTTGGACCGTTGCCGATGAGCGCAAACTTCAGAAGAGAGAAATTGAAGTCATTCGAACGCAAGCCAACACCAGCATTGTCAGTGAAGGCCTTAAAGAGGGCGACTTAGTTGTTCTTACACAGCTGAAAAACGCGCTGAATGGCATGAAAGTTCGTTTGGAAGGCGACCCGTTGCCAGCGCAAATGGAAACCTCCGCTAAAAATGAAGATACAGTTGCCGCAAACGACAACGAGCAAGGTGAGTAAGCGTCATGGAAAACGAAAAGCAAAAAGGTATTATCGCTTGGTTCGCGAATAATCCGGTCGCTGCGAACCTGTTAATGATAGTCATTTTGGTTGCGGGCACGCTGTCGGTCTTTACTGTTCGCAAGCAGATGTTCCCTGAAATTGAACTTAATATTATCAGTATTCAAGTACCGTTCCCTGGTGCTGCGCCGCAGGAAGTTGAGCAGGGTGTCATCATGCTTATTGAGGACGCCATTGAAGATGTTGATGGTATTGAGGAAATGACCTCACAATCTCGTGAGGGAATTGGTAGTGTCACGCTGGAGGTTGAGCCTGACTATGACGTTCAGGTGGTCATGGACGAGGTTAAAATGCTTGTCGATGCCATACCCAACTTTCCGCAGCAAATCGAAAAACCGAATATTTATCGAGTACGACCGAATCGCGACGTTATTTGGATGACGGTATTTGGTGACGCCAACGAACGAACCCGCAAAGAGCTGGCGAAAAGCATTCGGGATGAGCTCAAAAGCGTTGGCGGCATAACCAAAGTGTCAGTGGTTGGTGCACGCGACTACGAAATTGCCGTTGAAATTTCGCAGGAAGATCTCGAACGTTACGGTTTAACCTTCCAGCAAATAGTGAATGCGGTTCGGGGCACCTCGATAGATGTTGCTGGCGGCTCTATAAAAACCCCCAACGGTGACATTCTTTTGCGTGCCAATAACCAAGCGTACTATGGCAGTGAATTTGAGAAAATTGTCCTCATTAGTCGCCCCGACGGTACCCGTTTAACCCTGGGGGACATTGCAACGGTGGAAGACGGCTTCGTCGAAACTGAGGCATTCACGCGCTTTGATGGTAAGCCAGCCACATTTATTCGTGTCAATTCGGTCGGTGACCAAAACGACCTGAAAATAGCTGAGTACGTGAATAACTATGTCGATCGCAAACAACAGGAGCTACCGGATGAAATTCAGTTAGCAGCCTGGGGGGACTCTTCTTATTACTTGCAGGGCCGACTGGACCTAATGTTAAACAACATGTGGATTGGTGGCTTGTTGGTATTCCTGATGTTGTCTCTCTTCCTTCAGTTGCGCTTGGCATTCTGGGTCATGATTGGTATTCCGGTATGCTTCCTGGGAACCATCGCGTTACTGCCACTACCGATGGTTGATGTGTCTATCAACATGATTTCCTTATTCGGGTTCATATTGGTCCTCGGGATAGTAGTCGATGACGCTATTGTCATAGGAGAAAGTGCCTATACCGAAATAGAAGAGAAGGGAAAGAGTGTCGACAACGTTGTTGCTGGCGCCAAGCGTGTCGCGATTCCTGCGACCTTCGGGGTACTGACGACAATGGTGGCCTTTATTCCGATGCTGATGGTCGAAGGCGGAATGGGGGCTATTTGGGAGTCGATAGCCTACGTCGTAATTATTGCGCTGGCTTTCTCTTTAATCGAGTCAAAGTGGATTTTGCCGGCTCACATTGCGCAAATGAAATATTCAAAAGACGGCAGTGAGAAGCCGAATGGCTTCCAGCGTTTTCGTAATAAGTTTGCCGAGGCAATTCAGCGCTTTGTCTATAAGTATTACCGCCCGTTTTTGAAAAAGTGCCTGCATTATCGTTATGCGACATTGGCAAGCTTCGTTGGCATGATGATTCTGATGATAGGCCTTATGAGCGGCGGTATTGTTCGCTGGGTCTTTTTCCCGGATATTCCAAGCGACTTTATTCAGGCCAATGTTGAAATGCAGCCGGGCACCTCGGAAGAGCGGACTATTGAAGTTCTGGAAAGTGTATCTAAAGGTCTGGCTCAGGTTGATGAGAAAACCGAAGCGGCTGAAGGTGACGGTGTGGTGCGTCATACTAACATTTGGATGAATGGCACTGAAGCCGGTACTGTTTTCGCAGAGCTTAAGAAAGGTGAAGACCGTAATATCGACGGCTATGAGATTGTTAATCAGTGGCGAGAGTCGGTGCCTGAGCTAGCTGGTGTTCGTACTATTAACTTTCAGGGTGGCATAGGCGGCGGTGGCGGCTTCGACATTGAGTTTCAGTTAGTGGGTGATGACCTTGATGAACTGAAAGCGGCTGCCGACGAGCTGAAAGCTGTGCTAGGCGAGTACGACGGTGTTTTTGACATTGAAGATACTTTTGGTGACGGTAAAGACGAAGTTCTGTTAACGACCAAGCCGTTAGCTGAAGCAATGGGCATTAACCTGGCGGAATTGGCGACTCAGGTACGCTATGCGTTTTACGGTGCTGAAGCTCAGCGTATACAACGTGGTGACGAAGAAGTGAAAGTCATGGTTCGTTATCCGGAAGAGCAGCGACAGTCTGTGGGGAACCTGCAAGACATGAAGTTACGCATGGCTGACGGGTCTGAAATTCCGTTCACTGAATTGGCTGATATTGAGTTTGCAGAAGGCTATTCAACCATTACGCGTATTGACCGTGAGCGTTCGGTGAATGTGCGGGCTCGAGTTAACAAAGACCGGGTTGAGCCATTCCGTGTGGTTAATGAAGTGCGAGAGCAGAAGTTACCTGACATTCTTGACCAGTACTCCAGTGTGGGCTTTAAACTGCAAGGCGCTACACAGGACGAAGCGGAAGCGACAGACTCTTTAGCTTTAGGTGGCTTGTTGGCAATGCTGGCAGTGTATGCACTAATGGCGATTCCACTGAAGTCATACAGTCAGCCGCTTATTATCATGTCAGTTATTCCTTTCGGTATTATCGGTGCGGTTATTGGACACTGGATATTGGGTATGCCGGTCAGCATTTTAAGTCTGTTTGGTATTATCGCGCTGTCTGGTGTTGTGGTTAACGACAGTCTGGTTATGGTCGACTACGTCAATAAGGCGAAAGAAGCGGGTACCGACTTGCGACATGCGGTCTTAGATGCAGGTTGCCGTCGCTTCCGAGCCATTACCTTAACCTCGTTGACAACCTTCTTCGGGCTGCTACCCATTGTGCTTGAAAAGAGTATGCAGGCGAAGCTGGTTATTCCAATGGCAATATCATTAGCGTTCGGTATTATTTTTGCGACGATCATTACGCTGTTATTAATACCATGTCTGTATTTGATATTAGCGGACGCAAAACGCAATACGCAGTCGTTTTTATCCTGGTATGGACTGGCGAAGCCACCGGAGCCAAAAGATATGACGACAGAAGAAGCATTAAAAGACTATTAGCTTTAAGTCAGAAGAATACAAAGCCGGGGCAAAATGCGCCGGCTTTGTCGTATGTGCTGTCATAAACTGGTAAACTTGATGTTATAATTTTTAAGACACTATTTGAGGCTTCGGGTCATTTACATGCTGCTGTCATTCCTTGATATTTTTGCGTTGGCCTTGTTCTTCTTTTGCTGGATAGGCTACTCTCTTTTTGCCCGAAAGCGCGCTAAGACCACCCACTGTCTATCGAGTATTTTATGTTCTTTGCGAATTGACTGGTTTAACACCGTGGTTCATAAAGAAAACCAGGTTGCTGATGCGTCACTTATCGGTAATGTTGAGCGCACGGTGACCTTCTTTGCATCGTCTACCATTCTTGTACTGGCGGGGGTTATAACGGTACTGGCACATGCCGAAGAAGTTGTGACAGTTTTAAATGAGATTCCGTTAAGCCCGGACACGAATGCGTTGCTGGTACAGTTTAAACTGGCAGTGCTGGCGCTCATATTTGTGTATGCATTTTTCAAATTTACCTGGTCGATACGCCAATTTGGCTTTGTTTCTGTGTTACTCGGCGCATCGGTTGAGTTTCATCAGGAAAACAAGACAGAAGAAGAGCGCGACCGCTTTGCCCGCCACGCTGCAAAAGTGTTGGATCAGTCTGGACATGAATACAACAAAGGGTTGCGGACTTACTATTTTGCATTAGCGTACTTATCGTGGTTCTTGCATCCGGCAATGTTAGTCGTTTCAAGTCTCATTGTTGTTGCTGTTCTCTATCGTCGTGAGTATCGCTCTCGAGTATTGCGTGAGTTGCTGGCAACAAAAGGTTTCGTACCTGGTAAAAAATCATAGGAGTTTGGTTTGAATAAGGCATTTGAGGACTTTTTAGCTTGGACATGCGCCAATGAGTGGGGCAGTGAAGAGACTCAGAAAAAGACACTGAATAACGGTGTAACCCTGTCAATATGGGACAGCGGTGTATTGGAAGTCTCGCCGCCAAAACCTGGTAAAAAAGATATCGTCTTGTCTTGTGCTGTGCACGGTAATGAAACTGCTCCTATTGAAATATGCCGCGATATTATTAATGACATTATCACTGAAAAGCAGACAGTCATTCATAGAACCTTATTTTTGATAGCGAACCCGGCGTCTATCAATAAAGGCGAACGCTTCGTTGAAGAAAACATGAACCGGTTGTTCAGCGGTGCGCACAGTAATGGTAAAGCGCACAACAAAGAGCGTGAGCGTGCGGCGAAAATAGAACAGTATGTGAAACGCTTTTATGAAACGTCGCCAGAAGGCGAGCGAGAGCGACTGCACTATGATTTGCACACGGCTATACGTGACTCAAAGCGCGAGAAGTTCGCTGTCTACCCATTTACTCATGGCAAGCCTTATAACAAACACCAGCTTCAGTTTTTACTAGCCTGCGGCGTGGACACGGTGTTGCTGAATCAAGCACCGACAACCACGTTCTCATACTTCAGCGTGAATGAATTTAACGCGCACGCGTTTACTGTTGAGTTGGGAAAAGTACGCCCGTTTGGCGAGAATGACCGTTCGAAGTTCGCTGCTGCAGAGCAAACGCTACGCCGGTTAATTAGCGAAGACTCGCTCGACTTTGGCTCGTTCGAGCCTAATAAACACTTTATCTTTAAAGAAGCTCAGACAATTAATCGCATGAACGAAGATTTTGAGCTTAACTTTGCAGACGATGTGGCTAACTTTACGTCTTTTGACAAGGGCGATTTACTGGCGCGAGACGGTGATGACAACCTTTACGCACAGCATGACGGCGAGCATATTATTTTCCCGAACGCCAAGGTTGCTTTGGGACAAAGAGCCTTACTGACTGTCGTGAGAGTACCGACAGAATCACTCGAATTGGAGTAGACTAAACTGGTCTAAGTAGTCAGGCTTTATTGTTAATCCTGTTCGTTTCTATTTACACTTACTGCGTTAACTTTTCGTTAGTTTGTGGTTTGCATGTCACTTTACGTAAAGGTAAAGTAGCGGCAAATTTCACCCAGCTTGCAACCGAAAGAGAAGGTTATGGCAAAGGATAAAAAACACAACACAGAGATTGTGACTAAGCCGCAATGGTTTGACGGTGAGTCGGTTACAATTCCGATGCTACAGATCCTCAAAGAGGACGGTAGCTTCCATAAAGGCGCTGACATGCCTGAGTACGATAAAGACCTTATCGTTAAAATTCACGACACAATGCAATTTATTCGTACGCTCGATGAGCGCATGATTGCCGCGCAGCGTCAGGGGCGTATTAGCTTTTACCTGGCTTCGCGCGGTGAAGAGGCAGAAAGTGTCGCTTCTGCGGCCGCATTAGATGACGGCGATATGATCATGGGGCAGTATCGCGAACAGGGTGCGTTGGCGTACCGTGGCTTTACCGTTGAGCAGTTCATGAACCAGTTGTTTTCGAACGAAAAAGACTTAGGTAAAGGTCGTCAAATGCCAGTTCACTATGGCTGTGCTGACTTAAACTTTATGACCATCTCTTCGCCGCTGGGTACACAAATACCACAAGCGACCGGTTATGCGTTCGGGCAGAAGATGGATAAAACCGGCAAGTGTACTATTTGCTACTTTGGCGAAGGTGCAGCTTCTGAAGGTGACTTCCACGCTGCCTTGAACATGGCATCGGTTTACAAAGTGCCGGTTATTTTCTTCTGTCGCAACAACGGTTACGCCATTTCAACGCCGTCGCAAGGCGAGCAGTATGGCGGTGATGGCATTGCGCCACGCGGTATTGGCTATGGCATGAAAACCATCCGTATTGATGGCAACGACGTGTTTGCCGTACTAAGAGCGACACAGGAAGCACGTCGCTTAGCGGTAGAAGAAAACGAACCTGTACTGATTGAAGCCATGTCTTATCGTATGTCGGGTCACTCGACGTCGGACGACCCAACGGGTTACCGTACGCGCGAAGAAGAAGACGACTGGAAAGTAAAAGATCCGCTTGATCGCCTGCAAAAATGGATGATGAACGAAGGCTGGTTGGATAAAGACCATGTTGAAGAGCATCATGCAGAAGTAAAAGCGAAGGTTCTGGCGGCATTAAAAGAAGCCGAAAAAGTACCTGCGCCACATATCGATGAACTGATTAATGACGTATATGACGAACCGACGCCATTGCTGAAAGAGCAATTGGAAGAGTTGAAAGAGCATATCCGTAAGTATCCGGATGCGTATCCGAAAACGTCAGGGAGAATCGACTAATGGCTAAAATGAATTTGCTACAAGCCATCAACAGCGCACTCGACCTGGCGATGGCCAAACACGACAATGTTTACAGCTTTGGTGAAGACACCGGTGGCTTTGGTGGCGTATTCCGCGCAACCTCAGGTTTGACCGAAAAATACGGCAAGCACCGCAACTTTAATACACCACTGGTTGAACAGGGCATCATTGGCTTCGCTAACGGCCTGGCTTCACAAGGTAGCTATGCGGTTGCGGAAATTCAGTTTGGTGACTACATATTCCCGGCGTTTGACCAAATCGTTAACGAATCGGCTAAGTTCCGTTACCGCTCAGGCAACGAGTTTGATGTAGGCGGTTTAACCATTCGTACGCCATACGGTGGTGGTATTGCTGGTGGTCACTATCACTCGCAGTCGCCGGAAGCGTATTTTGCTCATACCCCGGGTATGAAAATTGTAACGCCGCGTAACCCATACGAAGCTAAGGGTCTATTGCTGAGCGCCATTTTTGATAAAAACCCGGTGTTATTTATGGAGCCGAAGCGCCTGTATCGTGCATCGACGGGTGAGGTTCCTGAAGAAGAATACACTATTCCATTAGGCAAAGCTGACGTCGTTAAAGAAGGTACGGATATTACTGTACTGGGCTGGGGCGCGCAGATGGAAATGACCGAAAAAGCAGTCGAAAAAGCCGAACAAGACGGTGTGTCTTGTGAAGTGATCGACTTACGGACTATTTTGCCGTGGGACGTTGAAACAGTCACTCAGTCGGTATTGAAAACCGGACGTTTGGTTATTTCTCAGGAAGCCCCAATTACCGGCGGCTTTGCTAGCGAGATTGCAGCAACGGTGCAGGATAAGTGCTTCTTATACCTTGAGTCGCCAATCGCGCGCGTATCAGGTATTGATGTGCCATATCCGTTGTGTCACGAGAAAGAGTACATGGCTGATCACTTGAAGATCTACGAAGCCATCAAACGCTCAATGAACTACTAAGGACCCATCGACATGAGTAAAGATTTTATTCTGCCCGATATCGGCGAAGGGATCGTAGAGTGCGAAATCGTTGAGTGGCTGGTAGCCGAAGGCGACGAAGTTAAAGAAGATCAGCCCGTTGTTGAGGTCATGACTGACAAAGCCATGGTTGAGATACCGGCGAAAGACGACGGTGTGGTTGAAAAGCTGTATTACCAAAAAGGCGATATTGCTAAAGTCCACGAGCCGTTATTCCGCATTAATGCTGCGGGCGATTCAAGTGACGCTGCTGAAGAAAAAACAGCTGAGAAAGAAGCGCCAAAATCTGACAGTAAGCCAGATAGTAACCAAGCAGCTGGCGGTGGAACCACTGACTTTATTTTACCGGATATCGGTGAAGGTATTGTTGAGTGCGAAATCGTTGAGTGGTTGGTTTCTGAAGGCGATGAAGTGAAAGAAGACCAACCCGTGGTTGAGGTTATGACCGACAAAGCCACAGTTGAGATTCCAGCGAAAGATGACGGTAAAGTCGTTAAGCTGTATCACAAAAAAGGCGATATCGCTGAAGTACATAAGCCTTTATTTGCCCTGCAACCAGCCGGCGGCGTTCAGGCTTCAGTCTCCGGCGAGACTGCTTCAGGCAGCGCTTCGCAAAACAGTGCAGAGTCTAAGCCGCAGGCAGCTGCAAAAGCAGAAGCTGAGCCACCTGCGAAAGCACGCCAGGGTAAAGCAATTGCCAGCCCGGCAGTGCGTCGCTTAGCGCGCGAGAATGATATTAATATCGCTGACGTTTCTGGCTCTGGTAAGAAAGGTCGTGTCTTGAAGAAAGACATTGAAGCCTTCAAGTCGGGTGGTCAAAGTGCAGCAGCTAGTACGGACAGCAAACCGGTTCAGCAGCCAGCAGCGACTAGCGGCGGCACGCGTACCGAAGCTATTCGTGGCGTAAAAGCGGCTATGGCTAAGCAGATGATGAATTCTGTTAGCACCATTCCGCACTTCACTTATGCCGATGAGTTTGACGTTACGAACCTGATTGCGCTGCGTGAAAAGCTGAAAGAGCAATACAAAGAGAAAGGCGTACGCTTAACTGTCATGCCGTTCTTTATTAAAGCTCTGTCGCTGGCGTTAAAAGAGTTCCCGGTAATGAATGCGCAGGTGAACGAAGACTGCACTGAAATTACCTACTTCGATGATCACAATATCGGTATGGCAGTCGATACCAAAATTGGTTTGTTAGTACCTAACGTAAAGCAGGTACAGAACAAGAGTATTATCGATGTGGCCAACGAAGTGACTCGTCTGACTCAAGCTGCTCGAGAAGGCAAAGTGCCTCAGGCTGATATGAAAGGCGGCACCATTAGTATTTCGAACATTGGTGTTATCGGCGGTACGGTGGCAACACCTATCATTAATAAGCCGGAAGCAGCTATTGTTGCCTTAGGCAAAGTGCAGGAATTACCGCGTTTTGACGAAAACGGCAACGTGGTAGCTCGTAAGATAATGACGGTAAGCTGGTCAGGCGACCATCGTATTATCGACGGCGGCACCATTGCTCGCTTCAACAAGCTCTGGCAGGAATACCTCGAAGACCCAACCAGCATGCTGGTTAACATGGTCTGAGATAACGGAAGAGCCAGAAACTAAGAGTTAGGAAAGTTAAGAAACACGCCGTGAACCCTTATATGGACACCTCACATTACGCAAGTTGTTTAGTTACATAATTTCACCTTGTTGCTAACCAGCTTTGCGTGAGGTG
>ENA-ORDG01000291-ORDG01000291.1-marine-metagenome-genome-assembly--contig:-NODE-291-length-23085-cov-7.024252_pt1 | contig 23085 bp, 20 predicted proteins | sample MGYA00248629_ERZ508524 | MGnify/ENA primary metagenome ERZ508524 (study PRJEB26194, sample SAMN05421901) | marine metagenome | isolation source: East of Rio de Janeiro, Brazil, South Atlantic Ocean...
TTGAATGGATCCGGATGCAGTCCGTTGGAAAGCAAAAATACAACAAGTTTAGTTTCAGGGAATTGCTGCAGAACGCTTTCAACCAATAACAAATGGTGGTTACCGGCAGGGTTTGCAGTTAAGGGGAAAAAAATCGTAGACAGTTTGTCCTCAGCAGTTATCGGACTCATGTGTTTAAACTCCAAAGCATGCAGGAAGGCGTTGGTGCTCACTCAGAAAAGGAACTGAATTGCAAATAATCAACTCACTTTGGGCTTAGCGTTCAGCTATTTTTTTTGCAGCAGTTGCAAATTGAGCATCTTAAGCGTTGCATTTACTGCTGAAATAACCTGATCTGAATCAATTCCAATTGTTTGAAGACGTTTTCCTTTAACCTGCCAGGTGATAATTGCTTCTGTGAGAGCATTCGATTTTCCGCCGCGTGGAATCCTGACTTGATAATCCACTAACTCAGGAGCATCAAGGTGGGTCCTTTTCAATATTTTTTTGATAGCACTCATAAAAGCATCATATCCACCATTGCCACTTCCTGCTTCATGATACTCTTTCGAATCAATTTTAAGATGAATTGTGGCAGTGGCTCTTAAATTATATCCACTTGTAATTGAGCAGTTAAGCATCTCAATTCGCTGAGTATCACTGGTTTCAAGCACATCCGTGATGATGAACGGTAAATCTGCTGCAGTCAACGATTTTTTTGAATCACCAAGCTCTACAACACGTTTGAGAACTTTATTAAAGTTTTCATCAACGAGTTGTATGCCCAACAGTTCCAGGTTTTTTGCAAGAGAGGCTTTTCCGCTCATTTTTCCAAGAGCATAACTTCTTTTACGCCCAAAACGTTCCGGCACTATCGGGTTGTGATATAAATTCCCCTTTTTGTCTCCATCTGCATGGATGCCACTGGTTTGAGTAAAAACATTTTCTCCAACAATTGGCGTATTTTCAGCCAGCCTTTTTCCGGAAAAACTCTCTATCATTTCACTCACCGGCGCAAGATGCGATTCATCTATCGAGAGTTTCATACCAAGTTTGTCATGCAGAACAACGGCAATTTCTGCAAGTGAAGCATTTCCTGCACGCTCACCAAGACAATTCATTGTGCAGTGGATGTTTCTCACTCCAGCTTTGACTGCATAATACACATTTGCCACTCCCAAACCGTAATCATTATGCGGATGAAAATCTATAGTTGCCCAGGGGAAACGTTCAATCATATCCGAAAGGCTGGAAAATACTTCATCGGGAGACAACACGCCAAGCGTATCCGGAAGCATGAAATGATTGATGCCCTCATCCTTCAGTGCGTCCATCATCTCGTAAACATATTCCGGACTGTTGTGATATCCGTTCGACCAGTCTTCAAGATAAACGTTTACATTCAGGTTTTTTGAATGTGCATATTTTATAGTATTATGGATGTCGGCAAGATGTTCTTTTAAGGTTTTTCTGAGTTGATTTGTACAGTGATTTTCGCTGCCTTTGGTTAACAGGTTCATGACGGTAGAACCTGATTCTTTAATCCAGTCAACACTTCGTTTGTGGTCGATGAATCCCAAAACCTCGATACATTCCAAAAAACCATTTTCCGCAGCCCACTCTGCAATGTTTTGTACAGAACCTAATTCACCTTCAGAAATCCTTGCGGAAGTGACTTCTATTCGATCAACACGCAGCTTTTTCAACAGTGTTTTGGCTATATTGGCCTTCTCAGGTGGTGTGAATGAGACTCCCTGGGTCTGCTCTCCATCCCTCAGCGTGGTGTCCATTAATTGAATTTTTTTAGTAGAAGACATAGTTATGTGCTGTTCTGTTCGAACTCATGAGTCATAAATTCTCGTAATATACTGATATTATTGACTGCGGTATGTCACCTCGACCGAAATAAGAGATATGATAAAGTACTGTTATCTTATAAGATCCCTCACATACGTTCGGGATGACACAATAAAACTCGTGACTGTCGAGTGTTCGAAAAGCTTGATTAAAACCCAGTAATTTATTTTCTAGAAATTTTATGCATAATAAGACTTCCTGCCAATACAAACGTTAGTACCAGATGAATTTCACGGGGTAAATCGAGAGCATATGCACCATAAAGAAGTAATATAATTCCGGAAATAATCAATCCCAAGCCGGTAAAAAACTGGAGTATTCCGGAAGCCGTAACCAGAGTAAAATTTCGCAGACGATCTGCATGTCCCCGAATGTGATCCCATGCATACATGGGGAAAATAACAATAAAGAACACGCCTGCCCAGATATGCAGTAAGGATGTTGCAGAAGACTCTTTTACCCACGGCAACAGTTCTGAGTATGCCAACATTATGCCGGAAATAATCAAAAAAACACAGCTTAAAACAACAAGTTTTCTCAAGGTTTCCGCAATTAAATAATAAGTTCCCTGGCAATTCCAGAAATGGAAAAGATAAAGAGGACAGAATAGATTAAATGTGAAAAAAAGGCAACTTGGTGAGCAGGAATCACAAGTTAGAGCAATTTCAGCTTTCCTAAGTCGTTCCGGAGCATTGAGGCATTTTTGTAATGAATTCCGTATATTCCTAATGCATTGGCAGCTTCAACATTGACGGATTTATCATCTATAAAAACAGTTTCTTGCGGAGTTAAACCATAAGTTTTCATCAATAATTTGTAAATATTCGGATCAGGTTTTATCATTCCGGTTTCGCCGGAAATGACTTTACCGTCAAACCAGTGCAGGAAATCGAATCGTGTTTCCGCAACTGGATAAGTTTCTGCTGACCAGTTGCTGAGGATGTATAGTGAAATCCCACTTGATTTTAGAGCAGATAAAACTTCAACAACCTCTTCCAAAGGGTCTCCCAGCATTTCTTCCCAGCGACTAAACCAGGCTCGAATCAACTCAGAGTATTGTGGGAATTTTTTAGAATGTTCGGCAATACCGTCTGAAAAAGGGTAGCCTGCGTCATGTTTGGCATTCCACTTTTCATCACAAATATTCTCCAAAAACCATTCAACCTCTGTTTCAGTTGGAATTAATTTTCTGTAAAGATAACGCGGATCCCAGTCAATCAAGACGTTCCCAAGGTCGAAAACGACAGAGGTGATCAAAGACATAAATAGTATTTTGTTGACTAACGCTGAGCGACAAGACCGCTTGAACGGTCAAAATGGGCAGTAACAGAATTTGTAATGGCTTTTGCAATTTGCTGTCGAGTTTTAGATTTTAGCAAATCACGCCGATCGAGTCTATTATTAAGATTCGCAATTTCTACTAAAACAGATGTCGGAACCTTACTGTAGCGCAGCACGGCCGGAAGCGTTTTTATACCTTTTCGATACAGATAGCCCCTTACTGCTGAGGAAACACGATGTGTCCGCAATCTTAATTTACGAAACTGATTTATAATAACTTTGCCGAAAGATTTGCTTAGTTTTTCTGAATATTTGTTGTCGCGCGGATTATATGTTAATTTTGAAATGTACTCTTTGCGTTTTCGATAAATTTTACTACTCAATATAAAACGTCCCCTCCGCAAGCGATGATCCGGATAATAAACCATTGCTCCACTCAGTGAGGAATGAAGTGCGTCACCATGAAGACTGATAAACAAAATATTCTCGGATGGGACTTTTTTCTTTCGTAATTGTTTAAAAATGTGGTTTACAAGGTAAACGCGCATATTAACACCAATACGTGCATTGCGCGTCAAATAACGCGGTGTGACTAAAAGATGTTCGTCTCGGTCATGAAGATGAGATAAATAACGTATCGGTTGTTTTTGGTTGGGATCTGCAAGTGTAGGATGTACTATAATACCCTGCTTCTTAAACAACTTTGACATTCGCTTGCTGATATCGTAAACAACCTCATCTTCGTAAATAATGTCTTTATTTTTTCGTGATCCTGCAGAAGCTCCCGGATCACGTCCGCCGTGGCCGGAGTCGAGAATCACATGTATTTTATGAACATTATTTTTTCGTTTAGATTTTGTTTTCTGAGCAACTGCTTTCTGTGTTGACTTGCCACGTTTAAGTTTCTTTTTCGAAGCAACAGCTTTTGAGGATTTTTTTTGTTTTCTTTTCTTTTTATTTGTTTTTTTAACAGAAGTCTTTCTGGAAGATACATCATTAGTTTGAGAACCAAGATATTCTTCACTCAACCACTCTAGAGGAATTCGAATTTTTTGCCGAGTTTGAATTAGTTTTGCATCAGAAATATTATTTAATTTCAGCAGTTTGTTTGCAACCTGGTTTACCTCATCGTTTAACAGGCGTCCAGTAAAACGAATCACGACAGAAGAGTAAAGTGTCTCTCCGTGTTTCATTTGATAATGAGCATAAAATTTACCTGATTTGTCCTGTTTAAGTTTCAACGGTGGTTTTAAGGAAACTGGACGAAGTGACAATTCCGGACTGACCCATTTCCAGGGGATCTTGATGACATCTCCTTTTTTGAGTATGTTACCTTTATTGCGCATTTTATTGTAACGAACTAAATGTCCTGCCTTGATCCCCTCCTTAGTGAACAAACCTGCAATCATACTGGTTGTTTCCCAGGCAAAGGTAACACGGTGTTTCCAATATCCTATACCAGCTTTGTCTTTGAAGAATACAGCTTTAAGTGCAGAACTGCGGATACTGCCGTTAATGACCTTGAGTGGAAAAGTTATGAAGCGGTTCCGGTACAGACGACGGGTTTTACTGTATTTACGTATTGTTTTGAGGCTTCTTAAATTCGATAACAGGACTCTTCTGGCTAAACTATAGCCTCCTTCTCCAACCAGCGGTTTCAGTTTGACAACGAGTCTCTTTCCATTCCAACCAACCTGCATTTTTGATGTTTCCGAACTTTGATACTGCAACTGGAAGCTTTGCCAGTTAGATTGTTTTGTAGATTTTGCAGAAGAACTTGCCGGCAGTCCGGACAAACCGAACAGAACAAGACAAAAGACGAAATATTTTATCTTCATAATATTCTAGCGTTGGCTGATGATCTGTGTCCGGTAATAGCTCCCGGTTTTATGTCGCCCGTTTTCGATTGATGGCTGGTGTTCAGGTGAACTCACTTTTTCTGTACTAGTTGATTTCTTGGAAATACGGTAAATACTCGGCACTTGGTGCAAATATTCCGGACGGATCCACTCCAGGGGAATTTTTATCAATTGGCCCGGTGAAAGTTGGTGTGCGTCCACAAGTCCGTTCAAAACCAATAAATCACTGGCATTTTGACTGCGTGCAGCATGCTTTATATTTCCAATAAAACGGATTACTACTGAGGAATAAAGCGTATCTCCAGGTTGAATTCGATAAAAAGCATAGCGCAGACCAGACTTGTCTTTTCTGATGAAAAGCGGATCACGCACGGCTAACGGTTCCAGTTCTAGATCAGAACGTAAATTTTTCCATGGAATGGTATATTCCTCACCTTGCATGAAATCTTTCTGCAGTATGGTCTGTGTTCCGGACCTGGTAAAAGATTTAATTAGTAATTCCGGAGTCTCCCAGACATAAGTAACCTGATGCCGCCAACCTCCGAATTCAACATGATCGTTCGGAAAAAGAGAACGTAAAGCCTCCCCCTGAATTGCACCAATCAGTAACTCAAATGGAATTGTTAAATAGCGTTTATGATTTAAAGTGTTGCCGTTAGTAAATTCCCGTATAAGTAAAAACTGATGGGAGCCGTCTCTTAAAACCCGAAGTGCAAGCTGATATTCCCCTTCATTTTTTCGGGGCTTGAGCTGCACAAAAAATGAACCAACGGGCCTTTTTGCATCTGTTTTAAAGTCTTTTTCCAACGGCATACTGGACGTGTTATACCAGCCAACACGCATTGGATCACGATTAGCATATAAAAATGATGCCAGCGGCAGAAATTCTGCTTTTTTTTGTGATAAGTCTGCAGCCGTAGTTGCTGCTGTACCACTGTAGTTGATAAAAAGCAGCGCACCAAAAGTTGCAATTAGTAAATATTTAAACGGCATTGTTTTTGCGATTAGTATGTTGTATTTTTCATAATTCAGGATGGTTCTCACCTGAATTACTGAACCTTTAGTCTAAATCGACTGAAATAAGGCTCTTCCCTAAACACAACAAAAACTGTGCCAGTTGGCTCAGCAGCAAAAAACAGAGGGGATGTTGAGAAAATATTAACAGAGGTGGAATGAAATTTGAGGAGAGAGAAGAAGTCATTTCAAGGAAAGAAAATGTCTAATGAGGCACAAATCAAAGTGATGGAATAACGCTTAGGTATGTAGTGATTCCGTCCAACAGCATCTGCACAGAAATTGCCACTAAAACCATTCCCATCAGCCTTTCCACTGCAATGAGTCCCCTTACACCAAGGAGTTTGTGGAGTTTGGTTGAGGAAAGCATAATCAGACTTGTAACAACCCATGCCCCTAAAACCGCAATCAACCATTCAAAGATTCGGTCTGGTTGAGATCTGGCAAGTAAAATAAGCATCGCCAATGTTGAGGGTCCTGCCAGCAAAGGAACCGCAAGCGGAACAAAAAACGGCTCCCCTGCAGGCATTTCACCCATTATACCCTTTTCGGTGGGGAATATCATTCGCAGAGAAATCAAAAAGAGCACTATTCCACCAGCTATGCTCACAGCTTCCTGCCTCAGATTCAACCATAGTAAAAGATATTGACCGACAAACAAAAATATCAATAGCACAAGCAAAGCAAAACATAACTCGCGGATTAATATTTGACGCTTGCGAGATTCATCATCGACTGTTTTTAAGACGGAGAGGAACAAGGGAATGTTTCCCAGAGGATCCATGATGAGAAGCAAAGTTAGGCCTGTGGACAGAATATCCATGAAAATAACTATGAAATATGATTGAAAAATAACGAGGGATAAGAAACGAGACTTGGGTCAGAAAATAAATACTAATCTGACCCAAACATGAAATATTTATTCGACAGATATTTTTTAGGAAAAATGGATGGCATAGAGATTATTTTACAAGACTCAAAACATTTTTAAGCCAACTCTGTAGAGTTGTAATTTCATCCCTTCTTGTAGCTTCAATTGTTATAGATGATCTCTTGATAAATACACGTATCAGGTCTTTGTCGTTGTAATACCGAACAAGCAAACCAGATTTAAATAATTTACTGTCAAAGTCAATATCTAGCAGGAAATTTAGATCTTTGCCATTATGCTCCGCTAAGTTTGCACGCCTCAACTCCATTTTAATTGTTTTGTCAGTGGAGACATAGTTACAACTGTAGGCCTCACAGGTTTCAACATTGAAATCAGTTCGGGAAATAATATAATCGAAGACTCCTATACCAAGTTGTTCTGTGGATGCAGGGGCAGACAATGGCATCAAGATTGATGCGGTCACGATCAAAAAAAACATTTTTCGCATTTGCATTCTCCAAGCTTAAATAATGATCTCGTAAAAAATCTAAGACAGCAAAATACTGGACTCAACGCAGAGTTTTGGAAAACACAGAGAATTGATTTAATAATTTTTCTATGACTTCTGCGACTCTGGCCTCAAGCTTTTATAAGTTTCGACTTTTTACGTGTACCTCAATGTTAGAATTTAGAAAAGAAACCTCTTTTCCATGAAACATGAAGTGGAAGTGTAGCGCATGGATACTGATATTACAAGCCCCAATTGTTCTTTTTTGATTTTTGAAAAGAAAAGATGCACTGAGAACTTCTCAGACCTTCAGTGGACCTGAATTAAATCATCACATTTCTGCAAATTAACCACTACCGAACGCTAATACCTGCGCGGGACTCAGTTGAAGTTAATGTTTTCAGGAAGAAGGTCTACGTGGCTGAAAATTTGTCAATTCTCATGCAGCAAGCAACGCAACAATTATATTCCTGAACCAGTGGGGTTTGAATCGTAATCCTTGTTTTCCCAGCAGTCCCAAGAATCATCCACCAAAGTTCCCATCCCCAAACGAGAATCAGGTTCCAAGTTTGCCCTGAACACCTCTTTCTCGGCGTTACCGTGATTCAGTGCGACCCGATCAATTTTTCCTCCTTCTGAGAGATAAGCCTGCGTAGCAAGCTCAATTTCTTTGCTGGTGGGATGACCTTTGGAAGAGTTTGCACCGCCTTTTGCCTTGCTCTTCTCACGAGATCCAAATCGGTTGCCCTGTCGATTAAATTTATTTTTCATCTTACCCTGATCCTGATATTTATTTGTCAATAAACTAAAAAATTGTCTGTTCACAAGTTCATCGTTTGTTTGCTCAACATCTTTGTTTGATTTCAATTCTCTTTAAATACAACCAAACACAATGTGAAGGCAATGCTAACAAAAAAAACTGCTTTTGTAAAGTTAAAAATAAATGAAAAAATTCAAAAAGGGAGGTGAAAAACAAAAAAGGCAAGAAATACAGGTGTTAAGAAAAAATATTTTTTTCAAAAAAAAATTACTCCTTTTTTTTACCAATAATTGCTAAATATTCTTTCCACTCTATTGGTAACAAATTCTTTTTCTGATTATTACAAGACTTGCAACAGGGCACTAAATTAGATTTTATACTCCTTCCGCCGCGTGCCAAGGGCACCACATGATCCATGGTCAATTTTTTTGCTGGCGTAGGGCTTTCACAGTAATAACAACTGTTGCAGGCTCTGCGGTTTTTCCACCACTGCGATTTCCGAAGTTCCCTGGCTTTCTGCTTTTCTTTCCGGATAACTTTGGGATCTGGTGCAGTTTGCCAATCTTCAAATTGCATCAAAACTTCCTTGCTGTCCAACTGGGACCACCCTCTTCAAAATCTCTCGGCGTACGTGTCAAACGTCGCCTGCCCGTCCCATCAATAAACATAATGTATAATTTATCAAATCCTGTTGAAGAAGAAACAAAAGCGATTTGCCGTCCATCCGGAGACCAGGAAGGTTGCTCTGAATTGAAACGGCCTCTTGTTAGAAAGTTATCTTCCCCTGTAAATGGATCCATCAAATGAATTTGGCTGTGTCCTGAGCTGATTTTAGAAAAAGCGATAAGAGTACCATCCGGAGACCAAACCGGGTCGCTGCTGCTGCCTCGACCAAATGTAAGTTGAAAGGGAATTTTTGTGCCCAACTTCAAATAATAAATTTGTTCGTGTCCAGAGCGGTCTGAAACGAAAATTAAGTGCTGATTATCCGGCGACAAATCTGGTACTGTATCAATTGCCCGGTGAGTAGTCAGCCGTATTACTTTTCTCTTCAGCCTGTCAAATTCGTACAAATCAGTATTGCCTTTACGGCTGAGAGTCACAATCAGCTTATGTCCATTTGAAAACCATGTCCCACCGCTGACACTGAGAAAATTTTTTGAAATACGTGCAGCAGAAATATTTGAGCTCAGCAGTTTTACAGGACGATATTTGCAGCCGACAACCTTTAGACAATCGTTAAACATAATTGCAGTGCCGCGTCGACTTAGTGTCGTGTAAACAATGGCATCGCCTTTCGGACTCCAACTTGGCAATAAGTTGATATATTTGTTCCTCGAAACAGCCGCCAACTTTTTCCCGTGTGTATTAATTCTTGCAATAATTTTTCGACGTTTAGGTTGTTTAAGTGTAAATGCGATCGTGCTTCCCAGAATACCCTTAAGCCCTGTGAGTTGTACCGACATTTCGTTAATCAAATCCATTAATTCAGCTTCCCGAAATCGATTTTTTCGTATTGGCAATTCTAGGGGAAACAGCGGCACTCCATCATTATCTGCAACCGTCAGCATTAAATGTTTTGGAACCAGATCACCGTTGTCTGTAACTGTACCTTTCAGCTTGAGCATGATTTTCATATCGACCTGATTTCCACCTGCAGTCCGGCAAGTCCTATATCGTGAATCTGTCACCAGAAACACACCACTCCAACAAAGGTTTCGGTCAATTATCCTCAGCCAGCGTTTAGCATCCATATGATCTGTAAAACTCTTTTCCGGAACTAAAGCTACACTAAACCTGGCAAACCCCAGTCCACTGATAACTATCTCCTCGCTGGAATAAGTTTGGGCTTGAACTAAAGTGCTGAAACAGAGGAAGAAAATAGTGAAGTAAATTCGAAATTTTCGAAGTGCAAAAATATAAATTACTGAGTGCATGAGCTATGATTGCATTCTATTTTTTACTTTGGGGAACAATCCGAATTGTAACGATGTAGGGAGGATTTTCTGCAAGAGCATTGGGTAGAGGATCCAGAAGCGCGTTCCGTACAGCAAGCTCTGCAGCTTTATCGAAAGCAGAAAATCCGCTTTTTGTAATGATTTCATAGTCAATAATTTTACCTGTTGGTATAATTTTGAGCCGGATGCGAACGTACAACTCTGAAGAATAACTGCCAAGTTTAGGGATAATCCTTGTACGAATGTGCAGATTATATTCCTCTCCAGCCAGTTGTGCTAATTTTTTACGCTGCAAATTGACGGTATCAGGTATTTCTTTTAATTTCTCCTCGTCAGCTTGCTCAGGAATACCCAAATCCGGAAGAGGTTCATCGAACTTTATTTTGTCAGGAAATATTTCCTTAAGGTCGGTCCCAAGTTTGTCTGAAGGTTGAACTTGAGGAATTGAGGGTACTTTTTGTAAAGCAGACTGCATTGTTTCCGGCAATTCCCGAACAGGAAGATTTAATGGTTTTGAAAATTTTTGTGAATTTTTGATTTTAGGTTTATTTAACTTTTTAGGCGTATTAATTATCTTGGGTGCATTTATTTTTTTAGGTGTAATGTCTTCCAGTGATATTTTTGGCAATACCAACTGACTCGGATTAAGTTTTGATTTTTTGGACTTCAGAGGAGAAAGAGGCACAGGATCTTTGCTTAGTTTTGGCAAACTTGGAATTAGAGGAGATTTTTCCAGAGAGTCCACTGGAAGTAGTAAGGGTTTCTTTGGTGCCGAGATCTTGTTTAGTTTCGCGGTAGGAACTGAAGGAGCTAATTGCGGTTCTGACATTTTCAGACGCGGAGCTTCAGGTTGAGTTATTTCAGGTTTTGATAGTGTTGATTTTTTAAGTGTATCTTTTAGAACAGGTTTTTCCAGCACAGGCTTTTTTGGGACAAGATTGCTCAACTTTGGCAGCCACTCATTTTCTATTTTCTTTAGAACCGGCTCAGGTTTTTCAATTGGAGCTGGCTCAGAAGGAATTTTTGCAAAACGCACCTCGATTTTCGCCCTAATGGGTGGCAGTTCCTGTACCCATAACTCAGAAATTGCCATAGTAATTATTACCAGCACTATGTGAAGCAACACTGAAGCTGCGAAAATAAAGGAAAAAGTTCCCTGATCGTGGAAAATAAAGAATTTTTCCATGCCGTTGAGATTTCTCGCAGAGGTACGAATTCCTGCTGAAATACCCGGGAAAACAACAAATTTGTATAATTTTTGAAAAAAATTCATTTTTTTCTTAAAAATCCTTGACAAGTTTATTGAAAGCTTGTAGCTTTCTTACTATCGTAGAACTAAATAGTTTGAAATAGTTTGCGAAACAGTCTAATTTGCATGGTGTGAATTGGATATTATTAATAGGATGTGTTTAATAGGTGGAGGCTTGTTATACAAAAACATCCGGACTAATCTTTTTCTGAGAGAATGACAATGACAAAAGCTGATCTTATTAATGCTCTAGCAGCAGATACAGGCCTTACAAAGGCCGACGCAGATCGTTTTCTGAAGTCCTTTACAGCAACAGTTCAAAAAACTCTCCAGCGCGGAGACTCACTAACGTTAATTGGATTCGGCACATTTTCTGTGTCCCATCGTGCAGCCCGTGTAGGTCGCAATCCTCAAAATCCATCTCAGGTAATACAAATCCCGGCATCCAAAGGTGCAAAGTTTAAAGCTGGAAGCAAGCTCAAAAAATCTTTGAACTAAGAATATCAGCTCAAGGTTCAAGGCTTTGACAATGTAAATGCCTTGAACCTTTAGAACTTCCTCATATTTTTATCCTCACAACTCCGGCTCACTTTCCTCTTTTTCAGTTTTCTCAGTTTCCTTTGCTTTAACACACATTCCGGATTGCGAAAGATCCAGGACAGGCTCTGTTCCGGATTTATAGTGTTCTTCGTATACATCTTTTGCTTTATCACAGGGTATTGCACGCCTTCCGGATTTATGAATTTTAACGGTTGTGATTCCAGGTGGTTGTCGAAATTGTTCTGTAGGTAAATTTGCAACTGCATTTTTCATAAAGTTAATCCAGATTGGAGCTGCTGCCCGGGATCCAGTTTCTGATTTCCCCATTCTTCTTGGCTTGTCAAATCCTACATAAACACCTGTCAGCAATTGCGGAATGTAGCCGATGTACCAAGCATCAATGCTGTCATTTGTGGTTCCGGTTTTTCCTGCAGAAGGGCGGCCAATTGCTCTAGCGCGCCGTCCTGTTCCACGCTGAACGACATCCTGCAAAACATTACTCACCAGGAAAGCAGTTTCCTCAGAGGTGACTTGTTTTAACTCTGATACACTTGATTCCAAAATATTCCCATCCTGATCTTCCACCCTGAGAATATAGATTGGTTTAACCAATCGTCCCTGATTTGCGAAAACACCGTAGGCACTAATCATTTCCTGCAGAGTGACTGATAACGATCCCAGACAGGTGGTTAAATTTTCCATCATTTCTGCAGTGATACCAAAACGCCTGCTATAAGCAATGACTAGCTTCGGTTTCAATTCTTCACAAAGTCCGATAGTCGGCAAGTTAAGACTTTTGACAAGAGCTGTACGCAATGAAACCTTGCCCATGACTTTATCGCCATAATTTTTCGGAGTCCAGATTTCCGCATCTCCGGCAGTCACTGCACCGGTTGCATAAGCTCTTGGACTGTCTATTAGTGCACTACTGAGTGTAAAACCGGCATCAAGGGCAGCAGAATAAACGATTGGTTTGAACGATGATCCAGGTTGTCTCAAAGCTTGAATGGACCGGTTAAACTCGCTCTCTCCGTAACGATAACCACCAGTCATTGATAGTACCTCTCCGCTCTTTGGGTTCATTGCCAACAAGGCTCCGTTTACCAAGGGTTCCTGATAGAGCTGCAGACGAAAAAAATTGTTTTTTGAATCATAATCGGCAAGTCTTACCTGTACTTCATCACCAACAGAAAATATTTCTGCCGGATTGGAAATCTTGATAGGTGTTTTATCTTTAAGAATGTTACCATTTTTCCATGTGCTGATATTGCTCCATTCCAGAATTCCGTACGATTCTCCCAGTTCTACTGAAACATTTTCCTTACTGACTTCTTTGACCACGCCAGCGACAATGTTTCCGAGAAACAGCGAATCAATTTTTAATGTATTTTCATCTGTGGAGTTGCCTGTCAAGCTACTGTTATCAGGACTATTCTCGTTAAGTACACCCCGAAATCCCTGCCGTTTTGTTAACTCCAGAATCCCCTTCCTCAAGGCCTCATGAGCATGTGTCTGATAGTTCAAGTCCATAGCTAAATAGACTCTAAGACCACCCTGATAAAGCACTTTTGAACCGTATTTTTTAATCAAATAACGCCGTACATGTTCGACATAGTAGGACGTAGCCTCTGTGGTCGAATCATGAATACGAATCAGGCTGATAGGCGTATGAATTGTTTTTTGCAATTCTTGCTCCGAGATGAACCCTTCCTGATGCATTCTTTGCAAAACCACATTTCTCCGCTGCAGGGCAAAATTGGGATTAACGTGAGGTGCATAACGAGAAGGCGCAGGAAGTATTCCAACCAGCAAAGCACTTTCTGCGAGATTTAGTTCTGAAGCATGTTTGCCAAAATAACCCTGCGCTGCCGCCTCAACCCCTTCCGCATTTCCAAGATAAACTTTATTAAGATAGAGGGACAGAATGTCCTGTTTCGAAAATTGCATTTCCATCCGGAACGCAAGCAACATTTCCCGGAGTTTTCGAATAATCTGTTTTTCCCTGCTTAACAGAAACAGTCTGGCAGTTTGCTGGGTGAGAGTGCTGGCACCTTGAACAATTCTGCCAGCTTCTAGATTGGCAAGGAAGGCTTTGGGAATTCTCAGTAGATCAATTCCAAGATGAGAGAAAAAACGGGCATCTTCACTGGCAACCAGAGCCTGAATCAGGTGTGGAGGAAACTGTTCATAGGGTATGACTATGCGCCGTTGAATGAAAAGTTCTTCAATCTGATTACCCTCACGGTCATAGAGGACAGTAGGTAATACGTCATTTCTTTTGTGGAGTTCATCTCCAAGATTTTGTGGCAAAGTTTTACTGAGTTCAAACAGAAAAACCCCAAGAGAAGCTCCAGAAATAATTCCTGTAATTATTACTATCCTGAATGACCATTTGATAAACTGGGCAAGTCTTTTCATAATGCTTGAATACTATTCGTATTTTTTTACCGCGGATTTAGATTTTAGAGATAAGGATGGTTCTTAAATTCAGGAGTCAGACTTTTCTTGTCATTTTCTTTATAATTTTACTCCTTGTTTTGCTCTGCCTCAAAAGCATGTTCGACTAGAGAAATAGCTCCGGAGCGAATATTTTCTGAAAAATTGTTTATCTCAAATTGTTCTAAGAAATCTGAAAAATTGCCCTTTCCTGGGCTGGTTCTAATTTTGAGCAAGATGTTTTTTAGCAGCAATGCATCTTTTGTTGAAAGGTCACCCAAAGCAGATTTGTGAGTTAAAACAGGTGAAGTACCTTGAAAAACGTCATCAGAAGTATAGAATAATTTGGTGGCCTCACAGCGACATCCGGCCTCATGTGGTAAGTCTGGCGCTTTTTTTTGCTTAAATTGTTTGCCATAGCGTATTCCATCACATTCGAGGCAATACTGCGAAGTGTTCCAATCTAAAAATGTTTGTATCTCAATCGCTTCAATTGTAGTGATAAAGGGGTCAATTTTATTTTTGCGATTGGAAAATATTTGTTTTTTTTTGAGCCAAACCCAATATATCAGACCTACAGAAATGGCTGCAATAAATAGTTTTAACATTCTTTGATAATACTTTTAAAACATTTATACTTCAAATATTTCGTGAAACAATCCTAAATTATAACCTCTAAAACTAAGAGAAATTGCTTCAACTTTCAAGCTGAACATTATACGTTACCGTTTTATGACTTTTGCGATTAAAACATGTTCTGGAGTAAGATTTTTTTTCTTCTGCCTGATTTGTTTAGTGAGTATTGTGTTTTTAGGAGAATTTGTAGAGAATGATGGAGTACTGGCTCAAGAAAAACAGACACTTAAGTGTCCGGAACTTAGTAATCCAAATTCTTCAGAAGAACTCAAGGAGTTGAGAGACTGTCTGCAAAAGATAAAATTTGAAATACAAAGTGGAAGGAGAATGCAAAAAATTCAAAGATCATATGAGGGTTCACTGGAGTTAGTTAAACAGCTTAATTTGGTCATGGACAATAAAACTTCCAAACAAATTACCGAAGATTCATTAAATAATAATTCTGCTGATCAGTAAAAAAATATTAATACATTAAAGTTGGGGACTCTTCTGGTTCCAAGTGAATAAGTGATACACTACCCTTCAAGAACTCTGATCAGCCCCATACCTTTAGATTCAGAAATAATCAATGGAACGTCCTTTAAAGTTAATTGTTGAAGACATTCTATTCGGCCCTCTGCTGCTTTTGATTTTATTATCCTGTGCACTTTTTTTGATGTTCCGGCAGAGGAACAAAAATAAACTTTCATTCCGTATTCTTTTAGGAAGCTGGGTGTTTTTACTGCTTGGAAGCAATACACTGTTTTTTCAAGCTATATCATATCCATTAAAAAATATGACTCCAAAAAGTGAAAAAAAAGCCAGCGATGCTATCGTGGTTGCTTCAGCCGGAGTTCACGGTTCGGGAGCACCAACACCTGGCTCTACCTTAAGAGCACACACAGCGGGAAAATTATACCTGGAGGGACTGGCACCGCTCGTGATTATTACCGGTGGTGTAACTAAACCATATTTTCCTCCTGTCAACATTAAAGGTATGGCCATTATTCTCCAGGGTATGGGAGTTCCTTCGCATGATATCATCATTGAAAATCGTTCTGCGGATACGTACAGTAATGGAGTCGAGACCTCCAAAATTTTGAATCGTCTGGAGTTAAAATCTGTTCTTTTGGTTTCTCACGATTACCATTTATTTCGTCTTGTTTCTGTCTTCAAAAAATTGGGGATCGAGTCCTATTCATTTTCTGCAAACCAGTCCTATCCCAAAACTTCAATTCCATGGTGGCGGTATTTTGACTGGGCTAATTTTAACCGCATCCAGACTATTTTCCACGAATATTTTGGGCTTCTCTCTTACAAATTCTCAGGCTTGATATAAGTCACAAATCTGAACAAACATAATGCCCCGGCGTACTGATATTAAGACTGTATTACTTATTGGGTCAGGTCCCATCGTAATTGGACAAGCCTGTGAATTTGATTACAGCGGCACTCAAGCCTGCAAAGCCCTCAAAGAAGAGGGCTACCGGGTTGTCTTGATCAACAGTAATCCTGCAACCATCATGACTGATCCGGGGCTGGTCGATGCAACTTATATTGAACCAATTACTCTCAAGACTCTGGAAGCAGTCATAAAGCAGGAGAAGCCTGATGCAATATTGCCCACCATGGGGGGGCAGACCGCACTCAATATGGCAATTGAACTTCATGAACACGGTGTTCTGAAAAGCTGTGGCGTAGAACTGATCGGCGCTTCCATTGACGCAATTAACAAAGCGGAAAACAGAGAACTTTTCCGGGAAGCAATGAGTAAAATTGGAATTGGAATGCCATCCAGCACCATTGCACGTTCCATTGAGGAATCATTGGCTTTTTCTCAAACAATTCCGTTTCCATTAATCATCAGACCCTCCTTTACTTTAGGAGGCTCCGGAGGTGGAATAGCCAGAAATGACGATGAATTAATCCGTATTGTCTCCCATGGTTTGACTGTTTCTCCATCTAAAGAGGTTTTAGTTGAGCAGTCAATAATAGGCTGGAAAGAATTTGAGCTGGAAGTTATGCGCGATCATAAAGATAACGTAGTCATTATTTGTTCTATTGAAAATCTCGATCCGATGGGAGTACATACCGGTGACAGTATTACCGTTGCTCCTGCGCAAACACTGTCTGACCGGGAATATCAAAATCTGCGGGATATGTCGATAAAAATTATGCGGGAAATCGGCGTCGATACCGGAGGTTCAAACGTACAGTTTGCGGTTAATCCGGAAGATGGTGAAGTCCTTGTGATCGAAATGAACCCCAGAGTTTCCCGAAGTTCTGCTCTTGCTTCAAAAGCTACAGGTTTTCCCATTGCAAAAATTGCTACAAAATTGGCTGTCGGTTATACACTTGACGAAATTCCAAACGATATCACACAAAAAACACCTGCCTCCTTTGAACCGTCTATTGATTATGTTGTGACTAAAATTCCCAGGTTTGCCTTTGAAAAATTTCCCATGTCGAAAGACATTCTGGGTACCCAGATGCAGTCTGTAGGTGAAGTAATGGCCATTGGAGGTACTTTTCGTGAATCTTTTCAAAAAGCCCTTCGTTCACTGGAAACAGGAAATTCGGGTCTCAATTCTCCGGATTATTCAGATGAAAAAATGACTCCGCAAGAGGTTTTGGAGGAACAACTCCAGCATGTCAGCAGCAAACGTATTTGGTATGTTGCTGATGCCATGAGACAAGGTTGGTCTAATGAAGCACTTTATACACAAACCGGAATTGATCCCTGGTTTTTGTGGCAAATCAGGAGTTTAGTTGAAGAAGAGGAAATTATTGTTAAAACCAAATTTTCTGAAATAACACCTGTATTGTTGAAGAATTGGAAACAACATGGTTTTTCAGATCAACGCATTGCAGAATTACTGAAAGTAACCGAAAGCCGAATTTATAAGTTACGTTATGAATGGAATGTACTCCCGGTGTTTAAACAGGTTGATACCTGTGCTGCAGAATTTGCCTCAGAAACACCTTATTATTATTCCACCTATGGCGAAGAAAATGAGTCGCTTCCAACTGAAACAGCAAAAGTTCTCATACTGGGTTCAGGACCCAATCGTATCGGTCAGGGCATTGAGTTTGATTATTGTTGTGTTCATGCCTCCTGGGCAGTCAGAGAACTTGGTTATGAATCAATAATGCTCAACTGCAACCCTGAAACGGTGAGCACTGATTACGACACTTCGGATCGTCTGTATTTTGAACCAATTACGTTTGAAGATGTAATGCACGTAATCGATTTGGAACGACCGATTGGGGTTATAGTACAGCTTGGTGGACAAACTCCGCTTAAACTCGCAAAACAACTCAATAATGCTGGTGTGAGACTGCTTGGAACACCTTTCGAAAGTATTGACCGTGCTGAAGACAGGGAACAGTTTGCAGAAATGTTGAAAAAACTGAAATTGAAACAGCCACTAAATGGAATGGCGCGCTCACTAAAGGAAGCAGAAAATATTGCTGAAAAAATTGAATATCCGATTCTTGTACGTCCCTCTTATGTAATTGGCGGTCGGGCAATGATGGTTGCTGAAACAAAAACACAGCTTGCAGAATATTTTAAAGAAGCTGTTCAAGTGTCGCCGGATCATCCGGTTTTGATCGATCAGTTTCTTAAAGGTGCAGTCGAAGTTGATATGGACCTGCTGGGTGACGGAACTGACTCTGAAATGGGAGGGATCATGGAACATGTGGAACGCGCTGGGATTCATTCTGGAGACAGCGCTTGTATTCTGCCACCGCAAAACCTGACTTCGGATGTGTTGCGAAGATTGGAAGAACAAGGAAAAATCCTGGCCAGAGAACTCCGTGTGAAAGGATTGATGAACATACAATTTGCTGTTAAAGATGATGAAATTTTTCTGATTGAAGTTAATCCTCGTGCTTCCAGGACGGTTCCGTTTGTCAGTAAATCTATTGGACATCCTTTGGCAAAATATGCAACTTGGCTCATGCTGGGACAAAAATTGAGTGATATCGGATTTTCATATGAAACACCGGAATCTGTTTCAGTTAAGGAAACAGTATTTCCTTTCATCAGTTTTTCTGGAGCAGACACTGAACTGGGTCCTGAAATGAAATCAACAGGTGAAGTAATGGGACGCGGAGAAAACTTGGAAGATGCCTTCTTGAAAGCCCAGGTTGCTGCTTATCAATCAGAAATTAAGGAAGGACACATTTTTATTGGAGTGACCGATCAGGATAAGCAGGGAATGGTTCCTGCGGCACTAGAATTTCAGAAAGCAGGACGAAAAATTTTAGCTACAGAAGGAACTTATAAAGTACTTCAAAAAGCAGGTGTCACTAATATAGAAAAAACGAGCCTGGACCGGGAAGATCCGGATAATATTTTCGATTACATTGACCGAAAAGAGGTGGCCTTGATTGTCAACACAACCCGTCCGCGGAAACGCTCAGTGGATGCAAAACACATCCGGAGAGTCGCTCTTATGAGAAATCTGCCTTATTTCACCACTGTGGAAGGGACCCTGAATATAGCGTGTGCTATTGTCGCAACCGATTCTGGAAAAAAGCTCAACTATAAATCACTTTTGATTTCAAGCAAAACTCTTCCTGAAATTAACGGTCATTCTTCTAATGCCCCGGACTTTTCTTCTTCCTTCAAATAACCACGCTGCAGAAAAGATTTTTGTTGCTGATATTCCTTTTTTGACATCCGCCCAAGTGAAAAATCGACTTCTAAATCACTTAATGCAGAGAGCCAGGAATCCGCTTGACTGTAGTCATGTGTAGAATTTTCCGGAAGTTGATAGAACTGCAGTTTGTTCCAAAAAAGAGGAAAAGCGATAGTAGCTACAGATACTGCGACAATAAATATAATAAATGTCCAAATCATCTCTTTAAGCTGCGTTAGTAAAAGAGTTTTTGCACGAGGTCAGGACTGACTCCAGGTACTCCTGCACCTCAGTTTGTGACATCAGTTTTTCAAAACGCTTTATTTCCTTGCCCAAATACCAGAACCCTACCAGACACTCAAATCCAGTTGCTGCACGATATTCTCTTGTAAATGCATGTTTGGGAAGGGAAACGACTTTGTTGTTACGGCCCTGACGGAAAATGTTTTTTTCTTCATCCGTCAAGTGTGGCATAATCAAATGTACCAGACGGGCCTGGGTTTGGCAGCGGACAAACTGAACAACGCTTTGATGTACCTGTTTTCTATTTTGGAGAAGTTGCAAAATCTTTTGGCGACACCACAATTCGTAAAATGCGTCTCCTAGATATGATAATGAAAAAGAAGACTGCTCAATTGCCGCAAATGAAAGACCTGTTTCGATTTGAGATTTACTCACCAGTTACTGTCATCCTTGCAGATTATTTTGTTCTCCCGAATTCGAAATTCACCGTCCTCTACTGTACGTTTGTCCAGGGCACGGCTCTCGCGCTCTTTTAGTGAAATTCCGAAACTACCATCATTACGTAAAACAATTTCAGCACCGGGCTTTGCATAAAATATTTCTATCCCACGATCAAAGACTCTTTTTTTATTTACATTTTCTGGAATAGCAGAGGCATTTGTTTTTTCCAATCGAACAGAACGGCTGTCACCTTCACCAGTTGACTCAGAAGTCAGTTTAAATTCAGTCCCGATTTTATGCACCATTCTTCTGCGGTACGAATTCATTGGATCCATTTGCAGATGGGTTTCATTTGATTTAATGAAACTAATAAGCGCCGCATTAATTTCTGTCATCAGTTCCTGGTCAGAACTGCTTAATTCCATATCATCAATCACTATTTTCTATTTTTATGGTTACTATGCAAAATTAACTGTATGAAAACTTCAGAAGCAATTAGCACCTTCAGGCATTTCATAGGCTGGAGTGAGGTTTTAAAAATAATTTTCTTTACTTCTGACATCCGAGTTATGATCATGCGTCATAAGTTCGAGGTGATTCAGGGGGGTCTGTCTGTGGCAGAATTGCAGCCTCTGGGCTGTCAACTTTCATATTTTCTTCAACTTCAGGTTCGGGATCAATCACTGCTATTGGCATACGTTCAAGAGCAATTTCTAAGACTTTTTCTACGGTTTGTACAGGAATAATTTCCAAACCACTCTGTATTTCTTCCGGGATTTCACTCAAATCTTTTTTATTTTTGTGAGGCATAATCACAGTAGAAATTAAACCCCGTTTTGCTGCAAGAAGTTTTTCTTTTAATCCGCCAATCGCTAAAACTTTGCCGCGCAAAGTAGTTTCTCCTGTCATTGCTACTTCCTTTCTGACAGGAATGGAAGTAAATGCACTGACTATAGAAGTCGCAATAGTTACTCCAGCGGAAGGACCGTCTTTGGGAACAGCTCCCGAAGGAACATGAATGTGAATGTCGGTTTTTTCGAACACGGAAGAAAATATCCCCAACTGATTTGCATTAGTGCGTACATAACTCAGTGCTGCCTGTGCCGACTCTTTCATCACATCCCCAAGTTTCCCCGTCAACTGTAATTTACCTGTACCCTTCATAATATTAACTTCCGTTACCAAAAGTTCTCCTCCGGCCTGTGTCCAGGCTAAACCGCAAGAGGTGCCAATTTCATTTTTTTCTTCGGCTTTTCCATGTTTGTAACTTTGTACACCCAAATATTTTTGCACCCGCAGTGGAGTAACAACGACTTTGTTAAGGTTCGTTTTCTTTACCAACTGGGTTGCAACTTTGCGGCATGTTTTGGCAATTTCCCGTTCAAGATTTCGGACTCCGGCTTCCCTGGTGTAATTCCGGATAATTTTCAGGATGGCTTTTTGCTGAAACTGAATTCTTTTTGATGTCAGTCCATTTTCATCCATCTGTTTTGGGAGGAGATGTTTGCGGGCAATGTTTTCTTTCTCCAGCTCAGTGTAGCCGGAAAGTCGGATAACTTCCATTCTGTCTTTCAGTGCAGGCGGAATGTTTTGAGGGACATTGGCTGTACAGAAAAATAAGACATCCGAAACATCGAACTCTACTTCCAGATAATGGTCCATGAAAGTGTGGTTCTGTTCCGGGTCAAGTACTTCCAATAAGGCTGCAGCAGGATCTCCCATCACGCCATGAGACATCTTGTCTATTTCATCAAAGAGAAGCAGGGGATTGTTGAATTTTGTTTTCCGCAAAGATTGGATAACTTTTCCAGGCATGGCACCAATATAAGTCCTGCGATGCCCTCTGATTTCGGCTTCATCACGTATTCCTCCCAGACTTACGCGTGCAAATTTTCTTCCCAGAGCTTCTGCAACAGAACGCGCCAGGGATGTCTTTCCAACACCAGGAGGTCCCACCAGACAAATAATTGGACCTTTCATTTTGCCTACCTGCTGAGCTACAGCAAGATATTCTATAATACGTTCTTTTACTTTTTCCAAACCGTAGTGCTGAGCATCCAGGACTTTTTCAGCTTTTTCCAGGTCGAAGTTATCTTCCGTTTTTTCTGCCCAGGGCATGCTGAGCAGCCAGTCAATATAATTTCGAACGACATTTGCTTCTGAAGACATAGAGGGCATCATTTTGAGCTTTTGAAGTTCCTTTTCTGCCATTTCTCTAGCTTCATCAGAAAGTTTAATTTCCTCAATTTTCTTAGCATACTCATCCATTTCAGCTTTACTGTCTTCTCCGTGACCCAACTCTTTCTGGATAGCCTTAACTTGTTCATTGAGGTAGTATTCTTTCTGTGTCCGGCCAATTTGCCCCTGGACGCGCTCCTTTAGTTTTCGTTCAACTTTTTTGAATTCTTTTTCTTCAAGCATCCGGCCATAGACTATTTCGAGCCGTCTTTTTGGATCCGAGTTTTCCAGCAAATCCTGTTTCTTTTGCAAATCCATGTTCAGAAGCGGAGCGATACGGTCTGCAAGAATATGCGGTTCTTCTGATTCAATGGACAATTTTTCGATTCCTTCAGTTCTTTTTTTAACGTCCTTCAGGTAGCGTTTAAATTCGGCGCGGACATTTTTACTGAGGGCCAATAATTCCGGTGCTTTGGAAACTTGTTCCGGGATTGGTTCCACTACTGCAGCAAAATGGGGCTCTTCCATGTGTGCCTCAATTAGACGGCCTCTCGATTTTGCTTCAAAGAGTGCTTTAATGGTACCATTATGGAGACGCATTATTTGCAAAACCTTACCTATTGTTCCTACTCGAAACAGATCCTTTGCTT